>Ga0335078_10000904_pt1 | contig 45175 bp, 43 predicted proteins | sample Lox_Sample_32_FD_206711 | JGI IMG/M metagenome (GOLD analysis project Ga0335078, IMG submission 206711) | Soil microbial communities from Loxahatchee National Wildlife Refuge, Florida, United States - Lox_Sample_3.2 | ecosystem: Environmental > Terrestrial > Soil > Wetlands | place: USA...
CACCCGCGCCTCCGGCAAGCGCAAGACCATCATGGCCCGGTACGTGCACAACGACCGGCTCCGCGACGCCCTCGACGGCCAGGCCTTCGCTGCCCTCACCGCCTCCCCCGGAGCCCGGGCCAACTACGACCGCCAGCGCGCCCGCGGCCTAGGCCACAGGCCCGCACTGCGCCAGCTCGCCAACCGGCTCGTCGGCATCCTGCACGGCTGCCTCAAGACCCGCACCCTCTACGACGAACACACCGCCTGGCCACAGCACGCCAGCCAGGAAACCAAGACCGCCGCTTGACATTCAAACTCCTGGGATGTCTAGCCGCGGCAGGCCGGCAACGGCCATCGGCGGTCACGGGCGCGGGGCGGTTCCGTCCCGCGCCTGGTGGTCATGGCCGGCCGGGAGCGCGGCGAGCATCGCGGCCCGGCCGGCCAGTGCGCCGGGATCGACCAGGCCGGCGGCGCTGGCCGTCCGCTCCAGCGCGCGCAGCCAGCACTCGTAGTAGCTCCAGCCCTCCCCCGAGGGGTGCGCCGTTTCCCAGTCGCCGATCTCGCGGATCAGCGCCTGGCGGAACTGCTCCCACTCGATCAGCCCGGCGTCGCTGAGCGCCAGGGCCAGCCCGAATGCCCGGCTCTCCCACGGCGCGGCGAACACCAGTTCGCCGTTGTCGCGCGGCGGCCCGAGGTGCGGGTGCCGTGCCATCAGTGCAGTGGGAAGGACTGGCCGCGCTCGGGCTCCGGCCGGGGGCCGAAGATGCGGCGCTGCGAGGCGTCGATCGGCACGTCGTTGATGCTCGCCTCGCGGCGCCGCATCAGCCCGTCCTCGTCGAACTCCCACAGTTCGTTGCCGTAGCTGCGGTACCACTGCCCGGCCGCGTCGTGCGACTCGTACTGGAACCGGACCGCGATCCGGTTGCCGTGGCACGACCACAGGTTCTTGCGCAGCGCGTAGTCCAGTTCCCGGCTCCACTTGCGGCGCAGGAACTCGACGATCTCGTCGCGGCCGGTGATGAACTCGTGCCGGTTCCGCCAGACCGAGTCCACGGTGTAGGCGCCCGCCACCCGTTCCGGCTCGCGGGTGTTCCAGGCGTCCTCGGCGGCCTGCACCTTCTGGCGGGCGGTCTCCTCGGTGAACGGCGGCAGCGGCGGCCGTGGGCTCATGGCATCCTCCTCGGCGGGAGAACGATCGTCCTCATCCGGGCAGTCTCTCACCGCGGACCGGCTCCTCGCGGCCGCGAACAGGCCCGCAAGCAGCATCCACGCCCCGGCCGCGGCGATGACGGCCGCGGCGGGCAGCACGCCGATTCCCGCGGCCACGGCGAAGGCGCCTGCCGCCCCGGCCGCGGTGACCGTGACGCGCTGCAGCGCGTAGACCCTCGGCAGGCGGTGCCGTGGCACTACGACGGCGATGTGCGCGTCCATGCTCACGTTCGCGAGCGGGGTGAAGATGCCCGTCCAGGCGGTCGCGAGTGCCGCCAGGGGCAGCGACGGGGCCAGCGCCAGGGCCAGGAACCCGGCGCCCACTGCCGACCACGACAGGCAGTAGACAGCGAGCAGGTGACCGCCGATGCGGCGGTTCCCGCTCAGCAGGTTCCCGGCGAGGTTTCCGGCACCGAAGATGCCCAGCAGAAACCCGTAGCCCGCGAGCCCCGAGTTCAGCCGGTGGACCAGGTCGAAGGGCAGGCCGATGGTGAACGCCGGCCAGGCGAGGTTGCACCAGCCGCGGAGGGCCAGGCCCAGCCGCAGGCTCCGCAGCCGGCGGACCTCCCTTAGTCCGTCGCGCAGCCTGCCCCCGGCCGGGCCGGGCGCCGTGATCGCCGGGGCACAGCGGGTCCGGCGGGCCACGAACGCGAGCGCGGCGGCCGACACGACGAAAGTGCCGGCGTCCAGGCTGAACAGGTGAATCTCGGGGACCACGAGCAGCAGCAGCCCGGCGCCGCCGGGCCCCAGCACCCGGCCCAGGCGATCGGTGCTGTCGGTGAGCGCGACCATCGGCTGCAGGTCCGTGGCGCAGACGAGGTCGGGCAGCGCCGACTGCAGGGCCGGGCCGAACAGCGCCTGCAGCGCGCTCGCCGCCGCCGCAACGGCCACCAGGAGCAGGATCGACCTGCCGCCCAGCAGGTAGCTGACCGGGATGAGGCCGATCACGGCGGCGCTGAGCAGGTCCAGCCGGACCATCGCGCGCAGCCGCGCCGGGCGGGCGATCAGCCCGGCGCCCAGCAGGCCGGCCAGGACGTAGGGGACCGACTCGGCGGCCGACACCGCCGCCATGAGCCGGGCGGAGCCGGTGAGCTGCAGCACCAGCCACAGCACCGCCATGGCGTAGAGCTTGTCGCCGGTCACCGAGAACAACTGGCCGAGCCAGACGGCAAGCGGCACCGGCTGCCGCAGCAGCCGCAGGACGCGCATCCGCAACCTCCGGTGTGCCGGAAATATCGCTGCACGTACCATCCTCCGGCCCGCCCGGCTGTCAAGGAAGACAGATAATGGCTGGAACTAGCCATAGGCTTTTCCTATGGCAATGGAGCTGACCGACCTCACCCTGTTCCTCGAGGTAGCCCAGCAGGGGAGCTTCAGCAGGGCCGCGGGCGTGCTCCGCCTCGCGCAGCCCTCGGTCAGCGCCCGCATAGCCGCGCTGGAGCGCGCCGTCGGGGCAGAGCTGTTCGCCCGCAGCACCCGGGGGGTGACGCTCACCGCCGCCGGCCGGGCGCTGGAACCGTACGCCCGGCGGTGCGTCGCCCTTGCCGGGGAGGGCCGCCTGTCGGCCCGTGCGTCGGCCGGCTCACAGCGGCTCGTGCTCGTGTCTCCGCCGTCGCTGGCCGCTGCCGTCTTTCCGCCGGTCATCGCCGCCCTGTCCGGCGAGCCGATCGAGGTGACGTGCCGGACGGCGCACAGCCGCGAGGTGGTGGAACAGGTCGCCGACGGGGCCGCGCACCTTGGTTTCCTGCTGGGCACGGCGGTCCCGGACGGCGTCACCGCGCGGCGGGTGTACCAGGTGCCGGTCATCACCGTCGCGCGCCCGGATCACCCGGCGGCGGCACGCTCGCTGCGCCCCGGTGACCTGGCCGGGTACCCGCTCGCCGTGCATGCCTGGGGACCGGCCGCCGCCGAGCTGGACGCGCTGCTGCGCCCAGCCCTCGCGGCGCCCGGCCGGGTGTGCTGGGTCTCGCCGGCCGCGACCGCCCTCGCGCTCGCGGCCGAGTACGGCTACCTGGCGATGCTGCCGGCGGACGCGGCCGCCCCGCACCTGCGCCGCGGTGCCCTGTCCCGGGTCAAGGTCACCGGCCTGCCGAAGTGGACCCTCGACGTCGCGGTGGCCTACCGGCCGGGGCCCGGGCAGCGCCTGGCGCCCAGGATCATCGCCGCCGTGACCAGCCTCGGCGGCGCACCGGACTCCTACGGCGCCGGTGCCACGCGCGCTACCAGCGCCGATCCCGTAATCACGAATACAGGGCCGAGCGGCGGCGCCAGCGGTGGCCGCGCAGGCGGCGGTGCAGCCACGTGACCGCGCGCGGGCGGGACCATGTGGCTACTGGCGCCGCGGCGGCCGCCGGGGCACTCATCCCGAGCGCGTCCCCGGCCAGTGCCACGAAGGTCTCGGCGTCCAGGAGCAGATCGTCCGCCTGCCGGTGCGTGACTGCGCGCGGCGGTCCCGCCTCAACAACAGCACGCTCCCGGCCGCTGGCAGCGAAGAACGCGGCCCACTCGGCGAGCGCTGGCTCTGCGGCGGACAGAAGCTCCCATAGGCTCCAGGGCGGCAGGCGGCAGGCAGCGGCCCTGGCCCTCTCCCGCCTGGCGGTCAGGACGGCCGTGGCGGCCCGGTACACGGCCAGGTGGGCGGCGGTGTACCTGCTGGCCGCCGAGCATTCGCGCCTCCCGCGCGACAGCTCCTGCCGCGCGGCGTCCAGGAGCCGTATCGCCTGCGGGTCGGCGGCGGCCACACACTGATCGCGGCGTGGCTGTGTGTTCTCGCCCATCGTGTGCCTCCTGCCCGCCATGACTGCTCCGCCATCCCCGGGCTGGGCATCTCGCTTATGACTTATTCGAACATAAACTCGAAAGCTTGTCCAGGCTAGCACTGATGCCCCGCGTCCGGAGTGCCGTCCGGGCGGACGGCCCGTGGGCCCCAACCCGGCCTACGGCCGTGCCGCCGTCCTGCGCCGAGCACGCGAGCAGGAACCGCGCGGTTCCTTCAGAGAATGGTCCCTCCGCCGCCCGGTCCCGGATCGGGCATTCAGCTTTGGCATGGCGATGGGCTATGATCCATATGCGGCTCCAGGGATCACCCGGGTGTGCGTCGTGGGGAGGGCGCATGGCTAAGCGATTTGATAAAGTCAGAGTGCTGCTCCGCTCTGGTGATAAAGTCTGCGCGTGGGACGTAGAGGTTGATTGGAACTTCACCCCATCAGAACTTCTCGCTGACCTTTTGCGCGCCTTGCAGCTTGAGGGTAAGCCGGACGATTACGAGTTGGTCAATGATGGGACGCTGGCCGAGCCTCGCCTCGTCCTCACTGAGAAGCATCCCGGACCCATCGGTGGCGTTACGCCGGTCCCGCCGGGCAATGAGTAGCTTCCTCCGTGCCGGAGCCGCCACACCGGTAACAGTTGACCAGGTCAGCGAGCCACCGGAGGAGACGGGCACCGCCCTTGGGGCACTCATGGCCCCCCGCGTGTGGCGAGTGTTAACGAAATAACAGAGCCCGTCGCCCCCCGGCTGATCTACTTCGACCAGAGTCGCGCTGGCGAGCTACTGGAGGACATGGCATCGACGTCGCAGGGACGCAATATCCTGGATAGGCTCGGGGAGCATCTCGAAGGGGAGCCCGGCGAGGTGTCGGGGCAGCAGAACTCGCGAGCGATTTAGTGTCGGCTATCGTTGGCTTGAGCGTTTCTGCTGCCTTACCGTAGAGCGCCCGTGCCGCAAAGCGGAAGTTATTAAGCTCGACGTCCAATTCCCTGGCCGCCGTTTCGGCCGCCGCGCGGTGCCTGGGCCAGTTGGCGATATCGACCAGTGCTTCGCATTCCCGCGTGAAGTTGTGCCCGGCAAGGGCAACCGCGGCGATGGCGTCCCGCTGGGTCTGACGGTAGTCGTCCTCGCGCTGGCTGCGGTACCGCGCTCGGTCACGCCTGTCGTTGACGGCCAGGGTGATCACGACGCCGAACAGGGTCACCAGCGCCGCTAGTAACGGCCCATACTGAGAAATGAATGATGGGCTGGCCGCAGGCGCCTGGGCAGCGCCAAGAACCATAACGCTACCGTTCGCGGAACTCACCCCCAGACCTCTTCCGCGGCGGCTGGGCCCAGTGCCCGGGTTCAGCCCGCCTGCGGGCCCCGTGGCTTCAGTCCCTTATGCTCGCACTCCGCGGACGGGTGCGCAGCCCTCGAAGCGGCTGACCAGGCTGGTGGTGTCCCGGTTGCTGGCCGCGGGCCCATGGCAGCAGGAAGCCCGGGCTTACCCCCGCCGCGAGCGGATGTCAGGATGACCACATGACCAGCCCCCGTGCGGGCCAGCCGGCCGCCGCCGAAGATCTCGTCGACGTCGCGAAGCTGGTCACCGCCTATTTCGCGGTGCATCCCGACCCGGGCGACCCGGTCCAGCGGGTCTCGTTCGGCACCTCCGGCCACCGGGGATCCGCCTTCACCGCGACCTTCAACGAGGACCACATCACCGCCACGACGCAGGCCATCTGCGACTACCGGGCCGCGCACGGCATCGGCGGCCCGCTCTACCTGGGTGCCGACACCCACGCCCTGTCCGAGCCGGCCCAGGTCAGTGCGCTGGAGGTGCTGGCCGCGAACGGGGTCCAGGTGCTCCGCGACGCCCGCCGCGGGTACACGCCGACCCCCGCGGTGTCCCGGGCGATCCTGGCGCACAACGCGTCCGGGGCGCAGGCCGACGGGATCGTGATCACCCCGTCGCACAACCCGCCCACGGACGGCGGGTTCAAGTACAACCCGCCCGACGGCGGCCCGGCCGGCACCGAGATCACCGGGTGGATCCAGGACCGGGCCAACGCCCTGCTCACCGAGGGGCTGGCCGGCGTGCGGCGGATCCCGTACGCACGGGCCATCGCGGCCGGCAGCACCGGGGACTACGACTTCCTCGACGGCTATGTGTCGGCCCTCGGGCAGGTGGTCGACCTGGCCGCGATCGGGGCGGCGGGGGTGCGCATCGGCGCGGATCCCCTCGGCGGGGCGAGCGTCGCGTACTGGGGCGCGATCGGCGACCGCTACGGCCTGGACCTCACCGTCGTCAACCCGGCCGTGGACGCCACCTTCCGGTTCATGACGCTGGACTGGGACGGCAAGATCCGCATGGACTGCTCCTCCCCGTACGCCATGGCCGCCCTGGTTGCCCGGCAGGACGAGTTCTCGATCGCGACCGGCAACGACACCGACTCCGACCGGCACGGCATCGTCACTCCCGACGGCGGGCTGCTCAACCCCAACCACTACCTCGCCGCCGCCATCGACTACCTCTACCAGCACCGCCCCGGCTGGCCGGCCACGGCGGCGGTGGGCAAGACCCTGGTCAGCTCCTCGATGATCGACCGGGTGACCGGCGGCCTGGGCCGCGCGCTGCTGGAGGTGCCGGTCGGGTTCAAGTGGTTCGTGCCCGGGCTGCTGGACGGCTCGGTCGCCTTCGGCGGCGAGGAGAGCGCGGGGGCGTCGTTCCTGCAGCGCGACGGGTCGGCCTGGACGACCGACAAGGACGGGATCATCCTGGCCCTGCTCGCGTCGGAGATCCTGGCCGTGACCGGGGCGTCGCCGTCGGAGCGGTACCGCGGCCTGACCGCCCGCTACGGCGACCCCGCCTACGCCCGCATCGACACCGCGGCCACCCGGTCGCAGAAGGCGGCGCTGGCCAGGCTGTCTCCGGACCAGGTCACGGCGGACCGGCTCGCCGGGGAGAAGATCATCGCGGCGCTCACCGCCGCGCCCGGCAACGGTGCGCCGATCGGCGGGCTCAAGGTGGTCACCGAGTCGGGCTGGTTCGCGGCCCGGCCGTCCGGCACCGAGGACGTCTACAAGCTCTACGCCGAGTCCTTCCGCGGCCCGGCGCACCTGGCCGAGATCCAGGACGAGGCCCGGGCGATTGTGGCGGCCGCCATTGCCTGACCGCCTGCTGCTGCGCGGCGGGCTGGTCGCCGACGGCATCGCCGCGACGGTGCGGCGGGCGGACGTCCTGGTCGAGGGGGCGGTGATCGCCGCCGTCGGCGACCTGGGCCCGGTGGACGGCGCGGTGATCGACCTCGCGCCGGGCAGCGTGGTGTGCCCCGGGTTCATCGACGCGCACGTGCACGCCGAGGGCCCGCTGCTGGCGGCCGGCCGGGTGGACGGTGCGCTCGCCCAGGGCGTGACGACGCTGGTGGTGGGCCAGGACGGCGAATCGTGGATCGGCGCCACCGCGGGCACGGTGCGCTACCTCAACCGGTACTTCGCGCCGGTCAACGGGACGCTGGAGCCCGCCCGCGACTTCAGCGTGGGCGACTTCGCCGGCGCGGTGGCGGGGCGGCTGGCGCAGAACGTGGCGGTGCTCGCGTCGCAGGGGACCATCCGGCACAACATCGCCGGCCTGGCGGCCGGGCCGCTCGGCGGGGCGGAGCGCGCCGCGGCGCGCCGGGAGGTGGAGCGCGCGCTGGCCGAGGGCGCGGTCGGGCTGTCCAGCGGGCTGGACTACCTGCCCAGCCGGTTCGGCTGGGCGGACGAGGTGGCCGAGATGGCCCGGCCGCTGGCCGCGGCGGGCCGGCCGTACGTGTCGCACCTGCGGGGCTACGGGCCGGACATCGGCGCGGGCCTGGCCGAGCTGGCCGCGGTCGGGCAGGGCGCCGGGGTCCGGGTCCACGCCAGCCACCTGTGGGCCGAGCCGGGCCCTGCCGAGGCCGCGTTCGCCGCCGCGGACCGGGCGGGGGTGGCGCTGACCTTTGACATGTACCCCTACACCAGGTCCAGCACGATCCTGGCATCGCTGCTGCTTCCGCCCGGGATCCAGGGCCGGGGCCCGGACTACACGCTGACCGTGCTGGCCGACCCCGGGGAGCGGGCGGCGCTGCTGGCGGAGGAGCGGCTCACCGAGGACTACCTGCGCGGGGTCCACCTGGGCTGCCTGCCCGCCGCGCGGGCCGGGCCGGCCGGGCTCAGCGTGGCGCAGGCGGCCGCGCGCGATGGCCGGCCGCCGGGGGACTGGGTGCTCGACCTGCTCGCCGCCGCCGGCCTGGCCGTGGGCGGGCACCTGGACCGCCCGGGGCTGAGCGAGGCCACGCTGGCCTGGCTCGCCTCGCACGACCGGCACTGCGCCGGCTCCGACGGCATCTACCAGGGCCAGCACCCGCACCCGCGCGGGCACGCCGCCTTCGCCGTGCTGGCCCGGCACTACGGCCACGACGCAGCCGGGTACCAGCGGCTGGCCCGGCACCTGGCCGCCAACGCGGCCGGTGTTTATGGGCTGCGCGACCGGGGCCGGATCGCGGCCGGCCTGGCCGCCGACCTCTGCGTCATCGGCCCGGCGGGCCTGGAGCCCCGCGCCAGCTACGATGCCCCGGCCAGGCCGGCCGCCGGCGCCGGCCTGGTGCTGGTCAACGGCACCGTGGCCTGGCCGCCCGCGCGGGCGGAACCAGGCCGGTTCCCCGGCCGGGTGGTCAGCTAGCGGCGGCCGCCTCAGCCGTGACCATTTTCTCGATGGGCGCGGCGGCCAGCCCGCCCACGATGGCGGCCAGGCCGATCGCGGCGAGGATGAAGACCGTGCCGAGCCAGGCCATCGTGGTCACCGGCAGGGTGTAGGCACCGGCGAGCCGGGCCGCGCAGTCGGCCAGCAGCGCCAGCCCCCAGATGACGCTGAACGCCACCTCCAGCCGGCGGAACCTGGCCGAGCAGCGGGACAGCCGGTCCCATGCCGCCAGCCGCTGCGCGCTCCCCTTGGTCACGAACGGCTTGAGCCCGGCGGACATGAGCGGGCGCCGCAGCGCGGCCGAGGCCAGGATGGCGACCGCGATCACGCTGCTGACCACCGCGTCCTTGGCGATCATCGCCCGGGGGTCGCCGGTGGCGAGGCTGACCGCGAGGCCCGCCAGGTTGACCGCCAGCATCAGCATGGCCAGCAGGTTGGCCCTGCGCCGCGTGAGGCCCGCGAGGGACCGCGCGGCGGGGCCGATGCTGCTCAGTGCCAGGGACAGCCACAGGCTCACGCCCAGCGCGCCGTGCAGCAGGTAGTAGCTGCCGACCGGGATGCCGACGTCGATCGCCAGCGGGCGCAGGGCCACGGCCAGGGAGGTGCCGTCGTGTGTCGTCGTCATGCGATTAACTTAGGTCAGACCTAATTTTATGTCAAATCTATTTTTAGGCCCGACCTAGGCTAGGATGGGGGACATGGGACTGCGCGAGCGGCGCAAGCAGCAGACCCGGCAGGCGATCTCCGACATCGCCACCGGGATGTTCGCGGCACGCGGCTTCGAGGAGGTGACCATCGCCGAGGTCGCCGAGGCCGCGGGGGTGGCCAAGATGACGGTCACGAACTACTTCCCGCGCAAGGAGGACCTCGTCTTCGACCGCGCCGAGGCGGTCGTGGGCCACCTGGCCGCCGTGGTCGCCGCCCGGGCGCCGGGGGAAAGCATGCTCGCCGCGGTCCGCCGCGACTATGCCGAGGCGGTCGCCCGCGCCGACGTCACCCTTGGCCTGTCCAGCCCCGCGTTCGCCCGGATGATCCGCGACAGCCCCGTGCTGACCAGCCGTGGACTGGACATGCTGAACGAGCGCGAGCAGGCGCTTGGCGACGTCATCGCCGCCGAGGCCGGGACCGACGGCCCGCAGCAGCGCCTGGTGGCGGCGTTGCTCGCCTCCGTGCACCGGGTCCTGTACGCCGAGGCCAGCCGCCGCAGCCTGGCCGGTGAGCCGCGGGCACAGATCTGCGCGGCCCTGGGTGCCGCCGCGGACGGTGCGTTCGACCTGCTCGAGCCCGCCCTCGGCGACTACGGTGTCCGCCCGGCCTGAGGACGGGCGCCCCCGACTGTTTACCCGTACCGTCGCGGAGTTCCCGTAACGGGCCAGATGCGGGCACGGTACCTTAAGCGGGTCCCGGCGCGCCCGGGCCCGCTCACCCGAAGCTTGCGCGCAGGATCCGACGGGCACCCCCCCAGTGACGAGGAGAAGAACATACCCATGGCAGCCACCCTGCAGGAGGTCCTGCTCGCGCCGGAGACCCGGCCGGAGGTGATCACCGACTGCTACGCGCTGATCCAGCAGGAGGTCTCCGACCTGTCGGGGCTCTCCGGGGCCGCGGTCAAGCTCGCCTACAAGACGGTGAACACCTTCAAGCCCGGCCACATCCGGTTCATGGTGGGGGACCTGCTTCCGGACATCGTGGCCAGGCTCGAGCCGTTCTGGGCGGACTTCGCCAACTGCGGCGGCTCGGACTTCGGTGACTACCTGGCCAAGCGCGGCGCGGAGGCGTCGGACGCGATGCTCTCGGTGACCGATGCCCGTGCCGCGGCCTCCGACCGGCCCACGGTCATCAAGGCGTACAAGACCGTCCGCGGCAGCGCGGCCAAGCACATCGAGGCCACGCTGCCGCAGGTCGGCGCGCTGGTCATGAAGTACGCGGGCTGACCATCAGCCCCCGTTGAGGCCCCGGTCCCCCCGGGGCCTCAATGCTGCTCAGGCCGCCCCGTAGCCGCCGGGCGCGGGCTCCTGGCTGCCGCCGCCCTCGGCCCCGGAGAGCCGGTAGTAGATCAGCGTCACGACCAGGGCGATGAACGGGGCGATCAGCGTGCCCGAGATCACCGTGCTCAGCCCGTTGCGCAGCAGCAGTGGCAGCGCCACGAAGATGAGCCCGAGGATGATGTCCACGACGATCAGGATGATGAACACCAGCACCAGCGTGCCGAAGACGTGCCATCCGTTGCCCCGGACAAGCTGCTGGCTGCGGCCGAACGACGCGAACACCCCGGCCCGCTCGAGCACGATGACCGGCACGATCACCGCCCAGATCGTGATCAGGAACAGGCCCGGGACGATCAGCAGGATGAGCCCGATCGTGATCGCGATGCCGGCCAGGATCGACGCGCCGGCGACGGTCCAGATGTAGGGGGTGGCGGCCTTCACCGTCTCGCTCAGGGACAGGTCGGCGCGGCCGTCGCGCACGTCCTGGACCGCCTTGACCAGCGTGGCCTGCAGCAGGAAGGCGGCGATGAACTCGACGATGGAGCCGAGGAGGGCACCGATCACGCCGATCAGGCCGAGAAGCCCGGCGATGATCGCAGCGGCGAGGTAGATGACAAAGGCGATCGCCAGCAGATGCGCCGCGAACTTGCGGTACATCGCCCAGGCCTCGCCGAGCACGCCCGACAGCGGATTCATGGCGGCGATCGTACTCCTCCAGGAAGGCAGAAACCGGACGACACGGCCAATGACCGCGGCAGCGCCGGTTGAAGCCGCCATTGCCATCCCTTGGGCGGGCCACAATCGCCCGCCGCGGGTGGTGCCCGCCGGCCGGCCCCCGGCCGATGCTGCGGGGGCGGCTGCGATCTGTGAGGTGGGGCCGGTGACCGCGCCTGATCTGGCGCTCGTGGCGGCCCTGGTGTTCGCCTGGGCCACGGTGTCGGCGCGCCTGGAGCGGTCCGACGTCACCGCTCCGATCGTGTTCACCGCCGCCGGGCTGGTGCTCACCCACGGGCCGCTGACCCCGCTCGGCATCACGCCGAGCCCGCAGACGGTGCGCGGGCTGGCCGAGACGACGCTGGTCCTGGTGCTGTTCTGCGACGCCTCCCGGGTGCACCTGCCCGCGCTTCGCGCCGACTGGACGCTGTACGCGCGGCTGCTGGGCATCGGGCTGCCGCTGACCATCGGCCTGGGCACCCTGGCCGCGGTCGCGCTCCTGCCGCATCCGGACATCTGGATCGCCCTGCTCGTCGGCGCGGCGCTCGCGCCCACCGATGCCGCCCTGGGCGCCGGGATGATCCTCAACCCGCTGGTGCCCGCCCGGATCCGCAGGCTGATCAACGTGGAGAGCGGGCTCAACGACGGCATCGCCACCCCGTTCGTCACGATCGCCCTGGCCGGGGCGGCCACGGCGGAGCACGCCACCAGCGTCACCCCGCTGGAGGCCGTGGCCGAGCTCATCATCGGCGTGGCCGCCGGGGCGGCCGTGGGCGGCGCGGGCGGCTGGCTGCTCAGGCTGACCCGCCGCCGTGGCTGGGCCGCGGCCGAGTTCGCCGGGCCGGGCGTGCTGGCGCTCGCCGCGTGCGCCTACGCCTGCGCGCTGGCGCTGCACGGCAACGGCTTCATCGCGGCGTTCGTCGGCGGCCTGGCCTTCGGCGCGATGGCCGGGGAGCCGGGCGAGCGCCTGGTGCCGTTCGTGGAGGACGTCGGCGGGCTGGTCTCGCTCCTGGTCTGGCTGGCGTTCGGCGCCGTCGTCGTGGCCTCGGCCTTCTCCGGCCTGACCTGGCAGACCGTCCTTTACGCCGGGCTCAGCCTGACCGTCGTCCGGATGCTCCCGGTGGCCGTGGCCCTGGCCGGTTCCGGGCTCGGCCGGGCCGCCGCGCTGTTCATCGGCTGGTTCGGCCCGCGCGGCCTGGCATCCGTGGTGTTCGGCATGCTGGCCCTGGAGGACCTCGGGCCCGCCGCGGCCCGGCCCGCCGTGTCGGCCATCGGGGTCACCGTGGTGGCCAGCGTCGTGCTCCACGGTGCGACGGCAGACCCGCTGGCCCGGCGTTACGGGCCCGGGCTCGCCCCGGCCGCCCCGCTCGCGGGGGACGCCGCCGGGGGCGGCCCGGAGATGCCGGTGCGCCGCCTGACCCGCAAGCCGGCGCCGGGACAGCGCACGGCGTGACGGGCCTTACCCGGCCGCTCCGTGGCCGACGGTGCTGGCCTGAGCGTGCTCGTGCAGCGCCTGCTCGTCCTCGTGCGTGGCGGGCTTGAGGTCGAACACGACCTTCTTCACGGTGCCGGTGAACGCGTAGGGGGCCTTGTCCTCGTAGGCCAGATCGACCACGAGGCCGTTGTCGCGGCCGATGTCCAGGCCGGCGTAGCTGGAGAAGGCGACGGGCACCGTGCGCGGCATCTTGCCCTCGGCGGCCAGCTTGCCGTTCACCCACAGCGTCGCGGTGCCGCCGGTGCCCGGCTTGGCCTCGTCGGCCGTGAACAGCATCCTCACCGCCACGTCCCCGGCCGGGACCGGCTCGGCGGACACCTGCTTGTAGGTCTCCACGCCGAGCAGGGAGTAGGTGTGGGTGAGCATCCCGCCGCCGTCGAGCCACAGCGCGAACCCGCCGATGAAGTCGGCGTTGGCCACGATGACGCCCTCGGCGCCGCCCGGCGGCACGTGCAGGTCGGCCTCGATGGCATAGGAGCGGCCGAACACGCGCGGCACCATGCCGCGCTGCACGTTCTGCACGTCGCCGGCGAAGGTGTACCGGGTGATGGTGGGCAGCGGCGGCAGGTTGCCGAACAGTACGGACAGGCCGCCGAGCAGCGGCAGCACCCGGTTGCGCTCCGCCTCGGCCCACCACAGCTGTTTCAGCTCGGCCAGCTTGTCCGGGTGCTGCGCCGCCAGGTCATGGGCCTGGGAGAAGTCGTCGGGCAGGTAGTACAGCTCCCACACGTCCTGCTCAGGGTCGTAGCTGCCCGGGCCGAACCGGGCCAGCGTCTGCGGCGAGAAGTCCCAGGGCGCCTTGTCCAGCCTCGTGCACGCCCACCAGCCGTCGGCATACATGGCCCGGCTGCCGAACATCTCGAAGTACTGCGCGGTGTGCCGCTCCTCGGCGGCCGGGTCGGCGAAGGTGTGCGCGAAGCTCGTGCCGTCCATCGGCTCCTGGGCGATCCCGTCGACCATGGCCGGCTCGGGCAGGCCGACGACCTCGAGCACGGTCGGGGCGACGTCGATGCAGTGGGTGAACTGGCCGCGCACCCGGCTGTCGGCCGGGATCCGGTCCGGCCAGGCCACCACCATCGGGTCCCGCGACCCGCCGAGGTGGCTGGCCATCTGCTTGCCCCACTGGAACGGGGTGTTGTTGGCGTGCGCCCAGGCCGCGGCGTAGTGCGGGGCGGTGTGCGGGCTGCCCAGCGCCTCGATGCCGCCGTACTGGTCGATGAGCCGCAACTGGTGCTCGGGGTCGAGCACGATGCCGTTGAGGAACGTCATCTCGTTGAACGAGCCGGTGATGGTGCCCTCCATGCTGGCGCCGTTGTCGCCCCAGATGTAGAAGATGAGCGTGTTGGACGTCTCGCCCATCTCCTCGACGGCGTCCAGCAGCCTGCCGACGTTCCAGTCGGCGTTCTCGCAGTACCCGGCGAACACCTCCATCTGCCGGGCGTACAGCTTCTTCTCGGTGTCGCCCAGCGAGTCCCAGGCCGGGAACAGGTCCGGCCGCTGCGTCAGCTCGGTGCCGGGCGGGATCACCCCGAGCCGCTTCTGCCGCTCGAACGTCTCCTCGCGCAGCTTGTCCCAGCCGCCGTCGAACCTGCCCCGGTACTTGTCCGCCCAGGCCGTCGCCACGTGGTGCGGGGCGTGCGCGCAGCCGGTCGAGTAGTACATGAACCAGGGCTTGGTGGCATCCTGCGCGCGGACCCCGTGCAGCCACTCGACCGCCTTGTCGGTCAGGTCGTCGGGGAAGTAGTACTGCTCGCCGTCCTTGCCCTCGGGCACGCCGAGGACCGAGTTGTCCTGGGTGATGATCGGGTCGTACTGGCCGGCCGCCCCGGACAGGAACCCCCACCAGTGGTCGAAGCCCCAGGCCTGCGGCCAGCGGTTGAACGGCCCCGCCGGTCCCTGGACGTTGTCCGGGGTCAGGTGCCACTTGCCGAACCCGCCGGTGACGTAGCCGTTCTCCTGCAGGATCCGCGGCAGGGCGGTGCAACTGCGCGGGCGCGCCGCGGTGTACCCGGGGAACGGGCCGGGGTACTCGGCGATGGAGCCGAACCCCACCCGGTGGTGGTTGCGGCCGGTCAGCAGCGCCGCCCGGGTCGGCGAGCACACCGCGGTGACGTGGAAGCGGTTGTAGGTCAGCCCGGTCCGCTGCACCCGGGTCAGGTTCGGGGTGGCGATGGGCCCGCCGAAGGTGTCCGGGCCGCCGAACCCGGCGTCGTCGATGAGGACGACGAGCACGTTCGGGGCGCCGTCGGGTGCCTGCGGCCCGGGGATCATCGCCCAGTCGGCGACCGACTGGTCCAGCGTGCGCCCCGCCGTCCCGCCGAAGGTGCGGTCCGGGACCGGCAGCACCGTCCGGTCCGGGCTGAACTTGCCCGCGGCCTCGGCCATCGCGGCCTTGAGCTCGCCCAGGCTCCTCCTGGCCATCGGGGCGACCGACTTGGCCAGCGAGCCGGCCAGCGCCTGCTCGGCGGCCAGCCGGTCGTCGGCCTCGGTGACCGCGATGATGACCGCGGTCCCCGGCGCGAGCTTGTCGCCCAGGCCCGCCTCGATGCCGCTGGCCACCTTGTGCCGGGCGAACCGGCCGACCAGGCCGCCGGCGGCGGCACCGACCACGATGGAGGCGAGCATCGGCGGGGAGAACAGGCCGACCACGAGCCCGACGCCGCCGCCCCAGCCGAGGCCCTTGCGGCCCAGGTGGTCGCCGGTCTGGGTCACCCGGACCTGGCCGTCGGCGTCGTGCTCGACCAGGATCACGCCCTCCGTGGTGACCGTCTTGTCCTTGACCAGGGCGACCAGCGCGTCGAAGTCGCGCTCGGCCGCGCTGGTGGCCTGGTAGGCGGCCATGATCACATCGAAGGTGTCGCTCATCGGTCTCCGTCCCTCCCGCTCGCGGCCCTTCCCAACACTGTGGCCGCGGGCGGGGCGCCGGGCGTCACCCCGGCCGGGTGAGGGTCACAGGTTGCGGCCCCGGGCGCTGACCGGCCACCGGTCGATGCGGCGGCCGTCGCGCACGACGTCGAGGTGGCCGGCCAGGTTCACCGCCGTGCACACGTGGTTCGGGATGACCATGACCTGCTCGCCCACCTGCGGCGGGCCGCCGCCGGTCATGGTGGCCACCGCGTGGTGCTCCCAGAGCCCGCTGACCTGCCAGCCGGGGAAACCGGGGAGCAGCCCGTGCCCGGGCGCCCAGCCGGGCCGGTCGGGCCCGAGCACCTTCGATCCCGCGTCGAGCACGAACCGGCCCGGCCCGGCGCTGACCACGGTGGCGGCGGCCGCCAGGGCCACGTCGGCCGGGCCGCAACTGCCCAGCGTGACCTGCTGGGCGTCGTTGAACGCGTACACCCCGGGGCGCAGTTCGGTGACCGGGCCGGCCTGGGTCAGCGCGGCGGTCGGGGTCGAGCCGCCGCTGCGGACCGGGCACGGCAGGCCGGCCGCCGCCAGCGAGGCGGCCGCGGCCGTCAGCGCGGCCGCCTCGTCCGCCGCCGCTCCCGCCGCCGCGCCGGGGGCGTAGCTGTGGCCGGGGAAGGTGAACACCCCGGCAACCGCCAGCCCGGCGCGGGCCGCCGCCACCGCGAGCGGCCCCGCGGCGGCCGGGGGCACGCCGCTGCGGCGCAGCCCGCAGTCGACCTCGACCAGCACGCTGACCGGCGCGGCCGGGCCCACCGCCGCGGCCAGCGCCGCCACCGCGGCGAGGCAGTCGACGCCGACCGACAGCCTGGCCCGCCGGGCGAGCCGGGCCAGCCGGGCACCCCGGTCACCGCCCGCCCAGACCGGGTAGGCGATGAACAGGTCGTCGAACCCGCCGTCGGCGAACACCTCGGCCTCGGACACGGTCGCCACCGACAGGCCCACCGCGCCGAGGTCGCGCTGGCGCCGGGCCACCGCCAGGGACTTGTGCGTCTTCACGTGCGGCCGCAGCGCGAGCCCGCGCCGGGCCGCGCTGCCGGCCATCGCGCGCAGGTTGCGCTCCAGCACGTCAGCGTCGACCACCAGGCCCGGGACATCGATCCCGCCCGCGGGCACCTGCCACCCCGGCACGCTGCGATTGTGCCCCAGCCCGGGGCGCGGGGCCAGTGCCCGCTCCTATGCTGGTCCGGCGCGCCCAGGGCTGGCCCGCGCATTGTTAGGATTACTTGTCCGATTGTCGGCAACCTCAGCGTTGCCGGCCACTCAGCAAAGGATCCACCGTGCCCCGCACCGACCGGCCCAAGCTAGGCACGCTGGAGCCGCTGCAGCTGCAGAGCACCCCGGCCCTGATCGCCGACCGGCTCCGGTCCGGGATCCTGGACGGGACGTTCCAGCCGCACGCCCAGCTGGCCGAGGTGGAGCTCGCCCGCCAGCTGCGGGTGAGCCGGGGCCCGATCCGCGAGGCGATGCAGCGGCTGATCCAGGAGGGCCTGCTGCGGGGGGAGCGTAACCGCGGCGTGTTCGTGGTCGAGCTCGATCAGGACGACGCGCGCGACGTGTACCTGGCGCGGGGCGCGGTCGAGCGCGCGGCGGCGGCCATCGTGACCCAGCAGGCGCCGGCCGGGGAGCTGGCGGAGCTGCAGCTGATCGTCGCCCAGCTGGCCGCGGCGCAGGCCGGCGAGTGGGCCGAGGTCATCACCCATGACCTCGCGTTCCACCAGACCCTGGTGGAGGCCGCGGGCAGCGTCCGGCTGAGCCGGATGTTCCGCACGCTCATCGCCGAGACCCGCCTGTGCCTGACCAGGCTCGAGCCGTTCTACACCGGTGCGGACGAGGTCGCCGCCGAGCACCAGGCGATCCTGGACGCGGTGGCGTCCGGCAACGCCGGCGAGGTGGACCGCCTGCTCCGGCTGCACATGGACGCCTCGGCGGCACGGCTCTCCGTGCCCAAGCCGGCCCCCAGCCCCGGATAGCCGGCACCGCCGGCCGCCCCTGGCATAGCTGGCCAGGCAAGTTGTTGACATTCCTACAAACCCCCCGGTACGTTGCGCAGGAGGCTGCGACGGGACCGTTGCGCGAAAGGCCGGCGACGGGACTGTTGCGCTACGGGCCGGGCGACGGGACTGTGGAGCGCATGGGCGAACGTGAGATCCGCGAGGTGCGGGCCCGCGAAGTGCTCGACTGCCGGGGCCTGCCCACCGTCCAGGTCGACGTGCTGCTCGCGGACGGGTCGCTCGGCCGGGCGGACGTGCCGGCCGGCCGGTCCACCGGCCGTCACGAGGCGGCCGAGCTTCGCGACGGGGGCAGCCGGTACGGCGGCTACGGGGTGCGCCGCGCGCTCGCGGGCGTGACCGGCGTCATCGGGCCGGGCATCGCCGGGCATCGCGCGGACCGCCAGCGCGAGCTGGACGGCAGGCTGCTCGAGCTGGACGGAACGGCGGACAAGTCGGCCCTCGGCGCGAACGCGATCGTCGGCGTCTCGCTGGCCGCCGCCCGGGCCGCCGCGGTGTCGGCGGGCCTGCCGCTCTACCGGTACCTGTCGGCGGACGCCCACATCCTCCCGGTACCGCTGGTGAACCTGATCAACGGCGGCCTGCACGCCGCGGGGGAGCTCGACTTCCAGGAGTTCATCGTGGTGCCCACCGGGGCGGCGACGTTCGCCGAGGCGCTCGCGGAGAGCTCGGAGGTGAACCTGGCGCTGGGCGAGGTGCTCCGCGAGCGCTACGGGCGCGGCGCGCTCGCGCTCGGCGACGAGGGCGGCTACGTGCCGCCCATCTCCGACCCCCGCGAGGCGCTGGAGCTGCTGCACCTGGGGGTCGAGCGGGCCGGCTACACCGGCCGGTTCGGCTACGGCCTGGACTGCGCGGCCACCCACCTGCAGGACGGTGGCGGGTACCGGCTGGCCGGCAAGCAGCTCGGCCGGGACGACCTGCTGTCGCTCTACCTCGAGCTGATCGCCGACTTCGGCGTCGTGACGATCGAGGATCCCTTCGCCGAGGACGACTTCGAGGGCTTCGCGGCGCTCACCGCGCAGGCCGGCATCCAGATCGTGGGGGACGACCTGTTCGTGACCAGCGCCGCCCGGCTGCGCCGCGGCATCGAGGCGGGTGCCGCCAACGCGCTGCTGTGGAAGGTCAACCAGATCGGCACCCTGTCCGAGGCGCTCGACGCGGCGGCCCTGGCGACCGGCCACGGCTACGGGGTGTGCGTGTCGGAGCGGTCCGGTGAGACCGAGGACCCGGTCATCGCCGACCTCGCCGTCGCGCTGAACGCCGGCCAGATCAAGACCGGTGCGCCGGTCCGGGGCGAGCGGACGGCCAAGTACAACCGGCTGCTGCAGATCGAGGAGGAGCTCGGCCCGGCGGCGCGCTACCCGGGCAGCAGCTTCCCCCGGGCCCGGTGAGCAGCCGCGGGTGAGCACCGACCGGGCCCACGCCGAGCGAGCCGCGCCCGCCGCCGACGAGGCGGGCCTGGCCCCGGTCCGCAACGCCGCCCGGTTGCTCGGCCACGGCCTCGCCGGGCTGCGCCGGGTGGTGCTCGACGTGGCCGCGGCCGGGCTGCGGGCGGCCGACCCGGCCGCGGCGGCCGAGCGCCTGGTCCGGTACGACGGCCGGATCCTGTCCGCCGGGGGGCGCCGCTACGACCTGGACACGTTCCGGTCGGTGGTGCTGCTCGGCGCGGGCAAGGCGTCGCTGCCCATCGCCGCCGCGCTGGAGCGCAAGCTCGGCGACCGGATCGGCGGCGGCCTGGTGGTGCGCCGCCGGGGCAGTGCCGACGTGGTGAAGTTCGCCGACGTGATCGACGCCGACCATCCGGTGCCCAGCAGCGCGAGCCTGCAGGCGGGCCGGATGCTCGCGGAGCTGGCGGACCGCCTGGGCCCCCGCGACCTCGTGCTGACCGCCTTCACCGGGGGATCGTCGGCGCTGGCCTGCCTGCCCCCCGATGGCGTGCCGTTCGAGGCCAAGCAGCAGCTGCACGCGCTGCTGCTGGACAGCGGCGCGTCCATCGCCGAGGTCAACACGGTCCGCAAGCACGTCTCCGCGATCAAGGGCGGCCGCCTGGCCGCCCGGCTCGGCGGCGCGTCGATCCTCAACTTCACCGTGTCCGACGTGGTGGGAGACGCGACTGACCTGCTGTGCGACCCGGCCGTCCAGGACACCACCCGCCCGGGGCAGGCCGTCGCGGTGCTGCACCGGTACGGCCTGTGGCAGGCCGTGGCCCCCGAGGTGCGGGAGCACCTGCTCGGCGGGCAGTGCGAGTCCCCCTCGCTGGCCGGCGCGGACATCACCACGGTGGTGCTCGTCACCGGCGCCGACGTCCTGGCGCAGATGAGCGGCCGGGCCCGCGCGCTGGGCTGGCGGCCGGCCGTCCTCGGCTCGTCCATCGAGGGGGAGGCGGCCAGCCTCGGCGGCTTCCTCGGCGCGATCTCGGCGGAGTCCTCCTGCCGCGGCGAGCCGTTCCCCGCGCACTCGGTGCTGCTCGCGGCCGGCGGCGAGGTCACCGTCGCGATCCGGCGCTCGGCCGCGGCGGGCGTGGGCCGGGGCGGCCCGAACCAGGAGGCCGCGCTGGCGTTCGCCCGGGCGCTCGGCCGCGATCAGGCCGCGGTGGCCGGGATCTTCCTCGACAGCGACGGGTCGGACGGCGGCACCGACGCCGCGGGCGGCTGCGTCGACGCGACGACCGCCGCGCGGGCCGGCCGGGTGCCGCTGAGCCTGGACGACGCCATCGCCCGGCACGACTCGGCCGCGGCGCTCGGCCTGCTCGGCGACCTGGTCATGACCGGGCCGACCGGGACCAACGTCTCGGACCTGTGGGTGGTCGCCATCGACGCGGCCGGCCCATGACGGGGGACTGGCTGCTCGGCGTCGACATCGGCACCGGCAGCGTCAAGGCGCTGGCGGTCAGCCTGGACGGCCGTCCGCTGGCCGGCGCGACGGTGGAGCACCCGATGCGGCACGTGCGCCCCGGCTGGTCGGACAACGACCCCGGGGACTGGTTCGACGGCGTGGTGGCCGCGGTCCGCGGCCTGCTGGCCGCCGGGCCGGTGGACGGCGCCGGGGTGGCCGGCCTGTGCCTGGTGTCGCAGCGGGATCCGTGGGTGCTGCTCGATGCGGCGATGCGCCCGCTGATGCCGGCGATCAGCTGGACCGACCGGCGCAGCGAGCCGGAACTGGCGCGGTTCGTGCGGCGGATGGGCCGCCCGGCGCTGATCGAGCGCACCGGCGTGCTGCCGATCGCCGGGCTGGGGCTGCCCGCGCTGCTGTGGATCCAGCGGCACGAGCCGGCCGTGTGGGCGGCCACCCGGCGGCTGCTGTCGCCCAAGGACTATGTCCTGTACCGGCTGACCGGGCTGGCCGCGACGGACCAGAGCACCCCGTCCCGGAGCGTTATGAATGATGTCAAGACCGGCCGGTGGTCCGCGGAGATCTGCGCCGCGGCGGGCATCGCGCTGGACCTGCTTCCGGAGATCGCCTGGCAGCCCTGGGAGCCGGTGGCGCGCCTGGACGCGCGGGCGGCCGGCCTGCTCGGCCTGCGGCCGGGGGTGCCGGTGGCCGCCGGGGGCGGGGATGACCAGGCCGCGACGCTCGGCGCCGGGGCGGTCGAGCCCGACGACCTGTGCGCGGGCACGGGCACCAGCAGCGACTGGCGGCTGGTCACCGGCGACTGCCGGCCCGATCACGAGCTCGCCCGCGGTGACGTGGCGCCGCACGTCGTCGCCGGCCGCTACGTCTTCGAGGTCTGCATCGAGAGCACGGGCTCGTCGCTGCGCTGGTTCCGCGACGTGTTCGGCGCCGACGCCGGCGGATACGCCGCACTGCTGGCGGAGGCGCGCCGCATCCCGCCCGGCGCCGACGGGCTGTGGTTCCTGCCGTTCGTGGACGGCGCCAAGCGCGCCCCCTGGTACCTGGAGCACGCCACCGGCGGGTTCCTCGGCATCGTCTCCGGCCACACCCGGGCGCACCTGGCTCGCGCGATCATGGAAGGCATCGCGTTCGAGTACCCGCCGACGCTGGAGCTGATCGCGCCCGCGCGGGACCCGGCGCGGCCGATCACCCTGGTCGACGGCGAGGCGCGCAGCGACGTGTGGAACCAGATCAAGGCCGACGTGACCGGCGTGCCGATCAGGACCACCTGCGTCCGCGAGTCGGCGGCGCTCGGCGCGGCGATCCTGGCCGGCCAGGCCGCCGGGGAGTTCGCCGGCGCGGCGGAGGGCGTCGCCGCGCTGGTGCGCTTTGACCGGCAATACGAGCCCGACATGGCCAGCCACGCGCGCTACGCGGACCTGCGCCGGGACTACCAGGCGCTGCTGGACGCCGTGAAACCGCTGTTCGTGCCACCGCCACCGGGCGGGGACTGATACCAGGGCCGGGCCGCGCCCGGCCCGGCAGAGGAGGGTGACCATGCCGGCAACCGACCCCCGCGTCGAGGCTTTCCTCGCCGCCGGGCAGACCAAGCTGCTCATCGGCGGGAACTGGGTGGACGCCGCCGACGGGGCCACCTTCGCCACGCTCAACCCGGCGGCGGACGAGCCGCTGATGCGGTGCGCGTCGGCGGGCGCGCAGGACGTCGACCGGGCGGTCGCCGCCGCGGCCGCGGCGGCCGAGGGAAGCTGGCGGAAGATCACCCCGTCCGAGCGCGGCAAGCTGCTGTGGCGGATCGCCGACCTGATCGAGCGGGACGCCGACGCCCTGGCGCAGCTCGAGGTGCTGGACATGGGCAAGCCGCTGCGGCTGGCCCGGGACGACGACCTGCCCATGGCCATCGACCACTTCCGGTACTTCGCCGGCTGGGCGACCAAGCTGGAGGGCGAGACGATCCCGGTGTCGGCCGGGTCTTACCTCAACTACACCGTGCGCGAGCCGCTGGGCGTGGTCGGCCTGATCATCCCGTGGAACTACCCGCTGATGCTGGCGGCCTGGAAGCTCGCCCCGGCGCTCGCGTGCGGGAACACCTGCCTGCTCAAGCCCGCCGAGCAGACCCCGCTGACCGCCGTCTGGCTCGGCCGGCTGCTGGCCGAGGCCGGCCTGCCGCCGGGCGTGGTGAACATCCTGACCGGGTTCGGCGAGACGGCCGGGGCCGCGATCACCGGGCACCCGGGCGTCGCGGGCGTGGCGTTCACCGGCTCGACCGCGGTGGGCCGCGAGATCGTCCGGGCCAGCGCGGGCAACCTGAAGCGCACCGCGCTCGAGCTCGGCGGCAAGTCGCCCAACGTCGTGTTCGCCGACGCCGACATCGACGCGGCGGTCGCCGGCGCCGCGCACGCGATCTTCTACAACATGGGCCAGGACTGCGCGGCCGGCTCGCGGCTGTTCGTCCAGGCGGACGTCTACGACGAGCTGGTCGCCGGGATCAGCGCCAAGGCCGCCGCGCTGCGGCTCGGCCCGGGGCTGGAGGAGGGCGTCGACCAGGGCCCGCTGGTGTCCCGCGAGCAGCTCGACCGGGTGACCGGCTACCTGCACGCCGGGGTGGCCGACGGGGCGGTGGCCGCGGTCGGCGGCGGGCGCCCGGCCGACGCCAGGCTGGGCCGCGGCTACTACGTCGAGCCGACGGTCTTCGCCGGCGCCACCAACACGATGACGATCGCCCGGGAGGAGATCTTCGGCCCGGTCGTCACGGTGATCCCGTTCCGCGACGCCGACGACGCCGTGCTGCAGAGCAACGCGACCAGCTACGGCCTTGGCGCCGGGGTGTGGACGCGCGACATCAAGAAGGCGCACCGCGCCGCCGCCGCGCTGAAGGCGGGCTCGGTATGGATCAACTGTTACAACGTGTACGACGCGGCCTCGCCGTTCGGCGGGTACAAGGAGTCGGGCTTCGGCCGGGAGATGGGCCGCCACAATCTCGAGCTGTACACGCAGGTGAAGAGCGTCTGGGTCGACCTGTCGTGAGCTGATCGGGGCGAGCGGGGCGGGGCCGGGCCCGCGGGGCGGGGGCGGCCCGGTCAAACGTGCCCTGACCTGGGAGAGGACCGGGGGACGTTTCCGGCTTGAGGGCCTTGCGGGGTTATGTGACGCAATGATACGGTCCGGCCAAGCGGGCAGATTGACGAATTGTTCACAATCAACAGGCTGCCCGCCACAGTCGCCTGAGCGTGACAGAACGGAGCGTCCGATGACCGACGGCGCACCCGCAGCGACCCAATTCACCGAGGCGCCCGGCGATTCGGGGCTGGACGCCGCGCATACCCCGGACCGGACCTACCTGCACCAGCTCGGGTACCGGCAGGAACTGCGCCGGGTGCTCGGCTTCTTCTCCAGCTTCGCGGTGCAGTGGACCTGCATCGCGATCGCGGGCGGCCTGGCGCTGAGCCTCGGCGCCGGCCTGATCCAGGTGGGGTCGCTGGCGTTCTGGGCCTGGCTGATCGGTGGCGGGCTGCAGATGATCGTCGGGCTGTCGATCGCCGAGGGGGTCTCCGCCTACCCGCTGGCCGGCGGCTCGTACCAGATCATCAACCGCATCCTCGGCGGGCGGCGCGCGATCGGCTGGCAGGTCGGCTGGTGGCTGATCGTCGCGCACATCGCCGCGGTGGCCACCGAGGCGTACGGCATCTCGCCGTTCATCCTGAGCTGGTTCGGCATCACGCTGACCGGCCACTGGGAGACGTTCGGCTACGCGGTGATCCTGATCGCCGCGTCCACGGTCATCAACCTCACCGCGGTGAAGATCGCCGCGGCGTTCAACAACTCCATCGGCGTCATCGCCGAGTTCATCGCCATCGGCATCATCATCATCGGCAGCCTGGTCGCGGTCGCGTTCGGCGGCGCGCACTTCCACAGCCTGAGCACGCTGACCAACTCCGGCGGCATCCTGGCGCACGGGCAGTCGGCGTTCCTGCCGTTCCTGTTCGCCCTGCTGGTGCCGGTCTTCGTGATCTCCGGCTTCGACGTCAACGGCACGGCCGGCGAGGAGACCGAGCACGCCGCGAAGACCGTGCCCCGCGCCCTGATCGTGGCGAACTTCGTCACGTTCGGCATCGGCACCGTGATGATCCTGCTCACCCTGCTGCTGATGGACAACACGGTCGCGGCGGCGCACTCGCCCGACGTGATCAGGTTCGTGATGACCCCGGTCCTCGGCTCGCCGATCGCCACCACGTTCGAGGTGCTCGCCGTCGTCTCGCTGTTCGTCAACATGATGATCCTGCAGCTCACCGCCGCCCGGGTGATGTGGGCCCAGGCCCGGGACGGCCAGGCGCCGTTCCCGCGCGCGCTGACCAAGCTGAGCAAGGAGCGCGTGCCGGTGACCGCGGTCATCGTCGCCGCCGTCATCGCCGTGCTGCTGATCGTCTGGACCGGGCTGCTGACCGTGCTGCTGTCGATGACCGCCATCCTGTGGGCCGCGGGCTACGCCGTGGTCGTCGCCGTGCTCATCTACGCCAAGCGGCGCAACATGCTGCCGGCCCGGCCGTTCAGCAACGGGCGGTGGAGCCCGCTGGTGGACTGGATCGCGCTGATCTGGTCGGTGGTCTTCTGCGCGATCCTGATCAAGTCCAACCCCAAGGACATCGGCTTCGGCTTCCTCGGCACGATCGTGATCGGCATCGTCCTGTACTTCGTGATGATCCCGAGCAGCCGCCGCGGCATCCTGCGCGACGTGCGCAGCGAGGCGGAGATCGACCTGGCCGAGCCGGACTCCAAGTGGGATCCGCAGTCGGACTCCGCCGCCGGATGACGGACCCGCTCCTCGTCGGCTGCGACATCGGGACGAGCGCGGTCAAGGCGGTCGTCGCGGGCGCGGACGGGGCGCTGCTCGGCCGGGCGGTGGCCGAGCACCCCATGCACCACCCCCGGCCGGGCTGGGCGGAGAACGACCCGGGCGACTGGTACGCCGGGATGTGCGCCGCGGTCCGGCAGGCGCTGGCGCAGGCCCGGGCCGGGGCCGGGCCTGCCCGGGTGGCCGCCCTGTGCGTGGTGTGCCAGCGGGAGCCGGTGGTGCTGCTCGACGCGGCGGGCGCGCCGCTGGCCCGGGCGATCAGCTGGACCGACGGCCGCGCCGCCGCGCAGGCCGCCGCGGTCACGGCGCGGTTCGGCCAGCGGTGGCTGATCGAGCAGACCGGCATGGTGCCGGCGGCCGGGATGAGCCTGGCCCACCTGCTGTGGTTCGCGGCGCACCGCCGCGATACCTGGCGGGCGGTGCGCCGGATCCGGTTCGCCAAGGACTACCTGCTGCACCGGCTGACCGGATGCGCGGCGACCGACCCGACGACGCCGGGGCGCAGCGGCCTGATGGACGTCCGGGGCCAGCGATGGAGCGAGGAGATCTGCGACGCGTTCGCGATCGACCCGGCGCTGCTGCCACCGATCCGCGGCGCGCCCTGGGGCCAGGCCGGTGAGCTGTCCGCCGCCGCCGCCGGGGACCTGGGCCTGCCGCCCGGCCTGCCCGTCGCCATGGGCGGCGCCGACGACGCCGCCGCCACCCTGGGCGGCGGCGCGGCCAGCCCGGGCGAGGTGTGCGTGGGCACCGGGACCGCGGCCAACTGGCGCACCGTGCTGGCGCGCTGCGAGCCCGACCTGTCCGCCCGGGGGGACGTGTCCCCGCACGTCGTGCCCGGCCGGTACCTGCACGAGCTGGCCATCGAGAGCACCGGCGCGTCGCTGCGCTGGCTGCGCGACGCGCTCGGGGAGCCGGGCTTCGACGACCTGGCCGCCGGTGCCGGGGCGGCCGGCTGCGGTGCCGGCGGGCTGCTGTTCTTCCCGTTCGTCGCCGGCGCGGCGCGCGCCCCCCGGTACGCCGCCGGCGCCCGGGGCGCGTTCATCGGCGTCGTCTCCGGGCACACCCGCGCCCACCTGGCCCGCGCGGTGCTCGAGGGCGTGGCCTACCAGTACCGTGCCACCATGCCGATCCTGGGCAGCGTGGCCGTCCCGATCACCATCGGCGACGGCGAGGCGCGCAGCGCGCTGTGGACCCAGATCAAGGCCGACGTGCTCGGCGTGCCGCTGCGGGTCCCGCGCATCGCCGACCTCGCCGCCGCGGGCGCGGTCATCCTGGCCGGCCTGGCGGCGGGCGTGTACCGCGACGCCGCGTCGGGTATCGAGCACGTGGTCCGCTGGGACCGGCGCTACGACCCGGACCCGGCGCGCACCGCCGCCTACGCCGAGCTGAGCGCCCGGTACGAGCGGGCGTACGCCCGCATCGAGCAGACCTTCCACCGCCCGGCACCGGGCGATCCGATCACATCCGGCTACCACCGAGGGGCGCACGCATCATGACGACCAGCATGGGGAAGGCTCTGCGGCTCGGCAGGCTGTTCGACGCCGACAGCGGCACGTCCATCGTCCTGCCGATGGATCACGGCGTCGAGGAGCCCGGCTACCACGAACTGGAGCGGCCGGCCGGCCTGGTCGCCAGCCTGGCCGGGGCGGGCGTGGACGCGTTCCTGATGCGCCGCGGCCTGGCCAGCTTCGCCGCCAGCGCCTTCGCCGGGCGCGCCGGGTGGGTGGAGCGGCTCACCGCGCGCACCGGGCTGTCGCCCGGGCTGGACAACGAGATGCTGGTCGTCGCGGGGGTCGCCGAGGCGCTGCACAACGGCGCCGACGCGGTCGTGCCCACGTTCTTCCTCGGCCCGGACACCGAGGCGGTGCAACTGCCACAGCTCGGCGCCATCGCCGACGAGTGCAACCGGCTGGGCATGCCGCTGCTGGCCGAGATCTTCCCGGCCGGCGGGCCGGACGCGGTCCCCTACGACGGCCCCTATACGGTCGACGACATGCGGGTCGCGGTCCGCGTCGCCTCCGAGGAGGGCGCCGACTTCATCAAGACCTGGTACACCGGCGACCCGGCCTCGTTCCGCCAGGTGGTCGACTACAGCCTGGTGCCCGTGCTGATCGCCGGCGGCCCCAAGGCCAGGACCGAGCGGGACGTGCTGGAGATGGTGCGCGGCGCGATGGACGGCGGCGCCGCGGGCATCGCCATGGGCCGCAAGATCTGGCAGTCGCCCGACCCGGCCGGCATGGTGCGCGCGCTGGCCGCGATCATCAGGCACGGGGCCAGCGTGGACGAGGCGCAGGGCCTGCTCGCGCCCGCCGCGGTCCGGTGAGGGCCGGCGCAGCCTACGACGTCGTCGTCATCGGCGGCGGGGTGCTCGGCACCGCCATCGCCGCGCGGCTGGCCCAGACCACCGCCTCGGTGTGCCTGCTGGAGGAGGCCGACGACGTCGCCGAGGGCGCCAGCAAGGGCAACGCGGGCATCACCACCACCTTCTACGCCCCGCCCGGCACCCTGGAGGCGGAGCTGATCGCCAGCTCCTGGCCGCGCTGGGAGGACATCTGCGACCGGCTGGACGTGCCGTTCAGCCGGCCCGGCGCGCTGACCGTGGCCATCTCCGACGAGCAGGCCACCGAGCTGCCGCAGATCCACGCGGACGCGCTGGCCGCGGGCACCAGGGCCGAGCTGCTCTCCGGCGAGCAGGCGCGCGAGCTGGAGCCGATGCTGACCCCGCAGTGCCGCGGCGCCGTCCACCTCCCGGACGAGGGGCTGATCGACCCCATGCGCCTGACCTGCGCCTACGCCGAGCTCGCGGCGGCGAACGGGGCGGCCATCGCGCTGTCGTGCCCCGCCGTCGGGTTCGAGGCGGACGGCGACGGGCTCACCGCGGTGATCACGCCGGCCGGGCGGCTGCGGGCCCGCTGGGTGGTCAACGCCGCGGGCCTGTGCGGCGGCACGGTCAGCGCCCTGGCCGGCGGCGAGGAGATCAAGGTCTGGCCGCGCAAGGGCCAGTACTGGATCCTCGACCGCGCCTTCGGCGAGCGGCTGCACAAGATGGTGCTGCCGGTGCCCATGCCGCACACCCGCGGGGTCCAGGTCGTCCCCACCACCAACGGGTCGGCGCTGCTCGGCCCGGACGCCCAGGAGATCACCGACCCGGCCGACAAGGCCACCGACGGGCCCAGCCTGGCGGCCATCCTGGCGCAGACCGAGCAGCTCGTGCCCGAGGTCAGCCTGAGGTACGCGATCAAGAGCTACGCGGCGAACCGGGTCGCCGCGGTGGAGACGGTGCGGGTCCGCCTGGACGCCCGGCGCCCGAACCTGGTGCAGGTCGGCAACCGGTCCACCGGGGTGTCCGCCTCGCCGGGCACCGCGGACCGGGTGCTGGACCTGCTGCGCGGGGCGGGCCTGCGCTGCCCGGACCGGCCCGGCCGGGTGCGGCACCTGGCCAAGGTGCGGCGGCTGCTGCACGACCCCGACCCGGAGTCGCTGCCCGGCGTGGATCCCCGGTACCGCCAGGTCGTGTGCGTGTGCGAGCAGGTGACCGCGGCGGAGATAGCCGCGGCCTTCGGCCGGCACCTGCCGCCGCGCTCGATCGAGGGCGTCCGCAAGCGCACCCGCGCCACCGGCGGGCGCTGCCAGGGGTCGGTCTGCATGGTCGGGGTCGCCTTCCTGTGCTCGATCCACACCGGCCTGCCGCCGGCGGAGATCAGGCAGGGCCCGGCCGGTGCGACGCTGGGGGTCGGCAGTGAGCCGTGATCAGGTGGCGGTCGTCGGGGCCGGCGTGGCCGGCCTGGCCGCGGCGGCGGAACTGGCGGGCCGGGGCCCGGTGATCGTCCTGGACCGCCTGCCGGTCCCCGGCGGCGTGCTGCCCTACGACGCGCCCGAGGTCCGCCGCCTGGCGGATCGGTGCGCGGCGGCCGGCGTGCGCTGGCTGCTGGGCACGACGGCGCTGCGCTGGCAGGACGGCAGGCTGCTGGCCGCCGGGCCGGACGGGATCTCCTGGGTCAGCGCCGCGCACCTGGTGTTCGCCGGCGGCGACCGCCCGGCGACCGCGGCCGAGCTGCCGCTCACCGGCCCGCGGCTGGCCGGCGTGCTGCCCGCCCCGGTGGCCATCCACCTGGCCGAGGCGAAGGTCGTGCTCGGCCGGCACGTGGTCATCGTCGGCACCGGGGACTGGGCCGGCGCGGCCCGGCACGCGATCGCCCGCCAGCGCGCCGAGGTGACCGTCATCGCCCGGGAGGCCGCACCGGGCCCGGCGTTCCCGCATGACCGGCTGATCCGCGGCTGGGTCCCGGTGGCCGTCTCCGGCAGCGGGCGGGTGAGCACGCTGACGCTGGAAAAGAACACGCAGCAGTACGCCATTACCTGCGATGCCGTCATCCTCGCCGAGGCCGTCCGGCCGTTGCGCAACGTGGACGGCGCCATCGTCGACCCGGCCCCGGGCGTCACGTTCGTGCAGCCCGCCGCCGGGGTGACCACGGCCGGCGCGGCGGCGGAGCATGCCCGGCGGGCCGTGGCGGACCTGACCTGACAGTCGGAGGGCTGGTGAGCGCATGAAGGTAAGTTCCCCGGTCGGGGATTTCCCGTTCGAGCCGGTGCGGGTGACGCTCGGCCCCGGCCATGTCACCCTCGAGGGCAAGGTGGGTGCCTGGCCGGCCCGGGTGGAGCTGGAGCCGCGCGACGCGGTGAGCCTGCTGCGGGCGGCGGGCCTGCTCGCCGTGGTCCCGGCGCTGGCCGCCGTTGCCGTGCTGGCCGGGCTGCGGCTCAGGAGCGGTCGTGGCTGAGGGCGGGCGGCTGGCCGGCCGCTGCGCCATCGTCACCGGGGCCAGCTCGGGCATTGGCGCGGCCACCGCCCGGCTGCTGGCGGACGAGGGCGCCGCCGTCGGCCTGGTCGCCCGCCGGGAGGCGGAGCTGCGCCGGGTGGCGGCCGGCCTGGACCGGGCGCTCGTGCTGCCCGCGGACGTGTCCGACGTGGGCCAGGTGCTGGGCGCGCTGGACTCGGCCGAGGCGGCGCTCGGCCCGGTCGACATCGTGGTCAACTGCGCCGGGGTGATCGGGCCGACGCCGCTGGCCGAGCTCACCCCGGAGCTGTTCGACCGCACCCTCGCGATCAACCTCTCCGGGGTCTTCTACCTGTCCCGGGAGGCCGGGCTGCGGATGCGCGCGCGGCACGGCGGCCACATCGTCACCGTGGCCTCCGACCTGGCCGCCACCGCCATGCCCGGCTACGTCGACTACAGCGCTTCCAAGGCGGGCCTGGTCGGGCTCACCCGCGGGCTGGCGGTGGAGCTGGCCCCCACGGTCCTGGTCAACGCCGTCGCGCCCGGCCCGGTGGACACCCCGATGATGGACCACGAGCTGGCGGCCGACCCCGACCCGCAGGCGGCGCGCGAGGCGACCATGCGGCGGGTGCCGCTGCAGCGCATCGCCGGCCCGGCCGAGGTGGCCCGCGCGATACTGTTCCTGCTCACCGACGCCTCCTACACCACCGGGGCGGTGCTGGCCCTCGACGGCGGCGTCACCGCCCTGAGCCGCCTGAGCGGAGATGCCACATGACACAGCCCGAGGGTGCGCCGCGCGCCGCTGTCATCGGCACCGGGACGATGGGCTCGGCCCTGGCCCGTGCCCTGCTGGCGGCCGGGCACCAGGTCACCGTCTGGAACCGCACCCGGTCCCGGGCCGAGCCGCTGGCCGCGGCGGGCGCGGGCCTGGCCGGGTCGCCCGCGGGCGCCGCCGCCGCGGCCGACGTGGTGATCATGTGCGTCTCCGACCAGGCCGCCGCCACCGGGCTGCTGTCCGATCCGGCGCTCCCCGGCGCGCTGGCCGGCAAGGTCCTCATCCAGGCGACCACCGGCACGCCCGCCGACGGCCGCCGCAACGCGGACTGGGCCACCGCCCGGGGCATCGGCTACGCCGACGTGGCCATGCTGGCCTACCCGCGCCAGATCGGCTCCGCCGATGCGGTCATCCTGTACTGCGGGCCGGCCGCCGCCGACCCCGCGGTCCGGTCCGCGCTGGCGGCGCTGGGCACGGCCCGGCCGGTGGGCGCGGACGCCGGGCGCGCGTCGGTGGCCGACGCCGCGCTGATCGCGTTCTTCTACGGCACGATGGCGGGGTTCCTGCACGCCGCCACGCTCGCCGCGGCCGAGGGCATGCCGATCGGGGAACTGGAGGAGCTGTCCGGGCCGGTCCTCGCCGGGTTCATCACCAACGCGGTGAACGACACCGCGCAGCGGATCGCCTCGGGGGACTACAGCGCCCCCCAGTCGTCGATGGACACCCACTTCGGCGGCATCGACCTGCTGGTGCTCGGCACGAGCCAGGCGGCCGGGGTCGACACGCAGGTGGTCACCGCCATCAGGGACGCGTTCGCCCGCGCCCTCGCGGCCGGCCACGGCGCCGACGACATCGCGGTGCTGGCCGAGATGTGGCGCGCCCCGGGCTGACGTGGATCCAGGCCAGCCCCCGATCCACCCGCCCGGGCCAGCCCCGGCGCCCCCTGTGCCCCCGCGTTTCATGATCCGTTCGGTTGTTGGCCCTCAGGAGGGCCACAATCCGAACGGATCATGAAACGCGGGGTGGAGTGGCCTAGTGTGAGCTGGACTGGGCCCAGATGTTCAGGCCGCTCTCCACCGCGTCGCCGTCGATCGCGGCCAGTTCGTCGGCGGTGAACTCGCTGTGGCGGCTGGCGGCGACGTTGTCCTCCAGTTGCCGGACGCTGCTGGCGCCGATCAGCGCCGAGGTGACCCGCCGGTCCCGCAGCACCCAGGACAGCGCCATCTGGGCCAGCGTCTGGCCGCGGCCGGCCGCGATCTCGTTCAGCGCCCGGACATGGCCCAGCGTCTCGTCGGTCAGGTCCTTGGCGGACAGGGACGTGCCCCGGCTGGCCCGCGAGCCCGCCGGGATGCCGTCGAGGTACTTGTTCGTCAGCACGCCCTGCGCGAGCGGCGCGAACACGATGCAGCCGATGCCCTCGCGGTCCAGCACGTCCAGCAGGCCGCCCTCGATCCACCGGTTGAGCAGCGAGTACGACGGCTGGTGGATGAGCACTGGCGTGCCCATGCCGCGAAGGATGCCGACCGCCTCGGTGGTCCGTTCGGGCGAATAGGAAGAGATGCCGGCGTACAGCGCCCGGCCGGACCGGACCGCCGTGTCGAGCGCGCCCATCGTCTCCTCCAGCGGCGTGTCTGGGTCGAACCGGTGGCTGTAGAAGATGTCGACGTAGTCCAGGCCCATCCGCGCCAGCGACTGGTCCAGGCTGGCCAGCAGGTACTTGCGCGAGCCCCACTCGCCGTAGGGCCCGGGCCACATGTCGTAGCCGGCCTTGGTCGAGATGATCAGCTCGTCCCGGTACGGGCGCAGGTCCTCGCGCATGATCTTGCCGAAGTTCCGCTCGGCGGAGCCGTACGGGACGCCGTAGTTGTTGGCCAGGTCGAAGTGCGTGACGCCGAGGTCGAACGCCCGCCGCAGGATCGCCCGCGACGTCTCCAGCGGCCGGTCGTCGCCGAAGTTGTGCCAGAGCCCGAGCGACACTTCCGGAAGCTGGATCCCGCTGCGCCCGCAGCGGCGGTAGCCGATCTGCTGATAACGGTCTGCTGCCGCGACATAGGTCATGCCGCATAGCTTGTCATATTGCCGGCAACCTCGGGACCCTGGTCAGGAGACCCGCCGGATCCGCCACAGGCAGATCCCGGCCAGGGCGAGGGCAAGGATCACGAAGATCGCCGTCTCGTACCACTGGAACGCCCAGAACCGGCTCGCGGGCTGGTACGTCACCAGCTGCCGGTAGCCGAGCCGGTGCAGCGCGGCCAGGCAACCGGGGCCCGTGCCGGGGCCGCAGGCCCGCACCGGCAGCGTCCCGGCCGTCCCCGCCGGGGACAGGGGCACGGTGCCCGCGGGGCGGCCGGCCGCGTCGACCGTCTGGCTCGCCAGGATCCACGCTCCGGGCTCCCCGGGCACGCTGGCCGTCGCCGCGAAGGTCAGCTGGCCGGGGCTGTGCGGTGGCAGCCTGATCTCCACGCCGTTCAGCGCGGTGATCGTCGTGACCAGGTGGACCGGCGGGATCAGGTACCGGCGCAGCGCGCGCATGGCGAACTGCACCGCGGTGAACACGGCCAGCGTCACGGCCATCGCCGCCACGGTGTGCCGGATGAGCATCCCGGCGCAGACGCCGAGGGCGAAGGCGAACGCCGCGTAGCCGACCGGGACGATGCCGCGCTCGCTGAACGTCTGGGGCAGCAGCCAGTCCCTGCTCACCGCGTCGATCGGGCTGGCCGACCAGGTGACCATGAGGCTGAACAGCCCGGCGGCGGCCATGCTGGCGAGGCCGATCACGGCCAGGTTGACGGCGAGCCACCGGGTGCGGGTCACTCCCTGGCTCCACGCCAGCCGGTGCGTGCCGGACTCCAGCTCCCGGGTGAGCAGCGGCGCGCCCCAGAACATCCCGATCACCGCGGGGACCGCGACCAGCGCGGTGCCGAACAGCAGCGGCAGGTGGTTCAGGATCGTCGAGTCGACCAGGGCGAGGAAGTTGCCCGCCACGACCGGGCAGTCACCGCGGGCCTGGCAGCCGCCGATGCCGCTGTCGTGGTACAGGTGCACGATGTGCACGCCGTCCAGGCCGAGCACCAGCGCGGTGAGGGCCAGGGCGGCGGTCGCCACGATCGTCGGGGCGCGGAACTGGCGCCAGGTCAGCCACAGCATCGTCATCTCCGCATGTCCGGGCGCACGCTCGGCACCCCGGCAGCATACGGCCCGGCCGGGTCCGGCCGCTTCCCGCCACAGGATGACTTTCTCGCTGGTCAGAGCGGGTGAGGAGAGTCACCCGGACGGGTGATGCCGATAGGCGCCGCGGGCGATGGCGGTCCGGGGCCGCAGTTCGTATGCTCGCGGCATGAGCCCTCCTGGCGGGGCGGCGGAACTGACGGTGCGGGCCGTGGCCCGGCTGCCGTGGGGCGTCATGCTGCTGTCCGCGTGCGTGACCGGCTCGCTGGCGTGGCGCCTGAACCCCGGCTACGGCGACTACCGCTACTGGTGGGCGCTGGCCGCCGGGGCGATGACGCTGGCCCTGGCCTGGCGGCGCCGGTACCCGGTGCCGGCCTGGGCGGTGGTGACCGCGGCGTGCGTATTGCTGATCGTATTTTTGCCTGCGCAGCAGGTTCCGGACCTGCAGGTGCCGCTGCCGGTCTTCGTCGCGCCGCTGGTCGCGCTCTACAGCGTGACCGCGGCTACCGGCCGGGTGACCGGCCGGACCGCCCTGCTGGTCTCGGCGGCATCGCTCGGCGTCGTCCTCGCCCGCCAGTACCTGGCCGGGGGCGGGCCGGCGGCGCCGCCGCAGACCCGGTGCGTGCCGCTGCCGCGCCCGCATTGCCTGGTCCTGGCCGGCGCCGGGCCCGCGCTGGGCGACACCCGGGCCGTCGGCCTGCAGGTAGTCCTGATCGTCCTGGGGCTGCTCGTCGCCGCGTGGGCGCTGGGCGAGCGGGCCCGGGCCACCGGGGAGGCCGTGACGGCACTGGCGCAACGGTCCGCCGCGCTGGACGCCGCGCGCGCCGGGCGGGAGCGTGCCGCCGCCGCGGACGAGCGGGCCCGGGTCGCGGGCGAGTTGCACGACATCACCGCACACCACATCACCGTGGTGGCGCTGCAGGCAGGCGCCGCCCGGATGCTGGCCGAGTCCGGCCGCCCGGTGGACGTCGCCCTGCTGCAGGGCATCGAGACCGCCAGCCGGGAGGCGATGACCGAGATCCGGCAGGTGCTCGGGGTGATCCACGGCACCGCCGACGGCCCGGTGCCGCAGCCCAGGTCGGCGCAACTGCCCGAACTGGCCGACCGGATGACCCGGGCCGGGCTGGCGGTCCGCCTGGACGGCTCGCCGGGGCCGTTGCCCAGCGGGCTGGACCTCGCCGTCTACCGGATCGTCCAGGAGGGCCTGAGCAACGTGCTGCGGCACTCGGCGGCCGGCTCCGCCCGGGTCAGCTTCCGCCGGCGGCCCGGGCGGCTGGACGTCATCGTTTCCGACGACGGTCCCGCGCGGCCGCCCGGCCCGGCGCCGGTCCCGGGCGGCGAGGGACTGGCCGGCCTGCGCGCCCGTGCGGCCCGGCTCGGCGGCCAGGTGCGCGCCGCCGGCCGCCCCGGCGGGGGGTTCGACCTGGCGGCCTGGCTGCCGCTGCCGGACGACGAGGCGGCGGTGCCGTGACGATCCGGGTGCTGATCTGCGACGATCAGCCGCTCATCCGGGCCGGGCTGCGCGCGCTGCTGCAGATCCAGCCCGGCATCGAGGTGGCCGGCGAGGCGGCCGACGGCGCGCAGGCCGTGGCTGGCGCGCGTACCACCCGCCCCGACGTGGTGCTGATGGACGTGCGCATGCCCGGCACCGACGGGATCACCGCCACCGCGGCGCTCACGGCCGGGGACGGCCCGCCGCGGGTGCTCATCCTGACCACCTACGACCGGGACGAGTACGTGTTCGACGCGCTCGCCGCCGGCGCCAGCGGGTTCCTGCTCAAGGACGCCCGCCCGGAGGACCTGGTGGCCGGGATCCAGGTGGTCGCCGCGGGTGACGCGCTGCTGGCCCCGTCGGTGACCCGGCGGCTGATCGGCTTGTTCGCGCGCGAGCCCCGGCGGGCCGCCCGGCGGGATGCCGCGCGGCTGGACCAGCTCACCGGGCGGGAGCGCGAGGTGCTCGGCCTGGTCGTCCGCGGGCTGTCCAACGCCGAGATCGGCGCGGCCCTGCACATCTCCGACAACACGGTCAAGACCCACGTCGCCAGGGTGCTGGCCAAGCTCGGCCTGCGGGACCGGATCCACGCGGTCATCTTCGGTTACGAGTCCGGCCTGGCCGGCGGCCTGTCCGCCGGGCCCGTGCCGTGAGGCCCCGCCGCCCGCCCCGCCCTGCCAGAATGGGCAGCCTGCGGCCGGCCGTGCGGGAGGAGGCCCGGTGTTCGAGCACTCGGTCACCGTGCGGTGGCGTGACGTGGACGCCCTGGACCACGTCAACCATGCGGTGTTCCTGACCTACCTGGAGGAGGGCCGGGACGCCTTCTACTCGGCGGTGGCCGGCGGCGACCCGAGCTACGTGGTCGTCCGGCTCGAGATCGACCTGCGCACCGAGGTCCGCTACGCCGACCGGCGGATCACCGTGCGCATCGAGGTGGAGCGCGTCGGCACGACGAGCCTCACCACCCGGGAGACGATCGTCACCCCGGCGCAGGAGGTGGCGGCGCAGGCGCGGGTCGTCACGGTCAGGTGGGACGCCGGCCGCCGGAAGCCGGTGCCGTTCACCGAGGCCGAGCGCGCGCGACTGGCTGCGCTGGCCGGGTGACGCTGCCGGGGTGACGTTACCGGGCGTCGGCCCCGGGGACCGGGCGCGCGCCGGCCGCGTGGCGGCGGGCAAGCTCGCGGTAGATCCCGGGGTTGCCCGTCACCCATTGCCTGGCCCCGCCGCTGACCTGCCCGACGATTCGCGCCGGGACGCCGGCCGCGAGCATCCCGGCCGGGATGGCCAGGCCCGGCGGCACGGTGGCACCCGCCGCGACCAGCGCGCGCGGGCCGACGACGGCGCCGTCGAGCACCGTGGCGCCGTTGCCGACCAGCGCCTCCATGCCGATGACCGCGCCGTGGACCACGCACAGGTGGCCGACGGTGGCTCCCTCGCCGACCTCGGTCACCGGGTCGGCGCCGCCGTGCAGCACCGACCCGTCCTGGACGTTCGCTCCCCGCCGCACCACGATCGTGCCGAAATCGGCACGCAGCACGGCCCCGTACCAGACGGACGCCTCGTCCTCGACGCGCACGTCGCCGACCAGGGTTGCGGTGGGGGCGATCCACGCCGCCGGGCTGACCGCCGGCGCACGGCCCTCGAAGGAGAACAGCGGCATCCGCCCATGATGCACCCCCGGGCAGCCGCCCGGCTTGCCGGTGCCGGCGGCGGGTCCCGGGGCGCGCGGATAGGGTACTGGCGTGGAATTCCAGGATGTCGTCCGGCGCCGCCGGATGGTGCGCAGCTATGACACCGGGCGCCCCGTGCCGCCCGAGGTGGTCGACCGGATCGTGCACAACGCCCTGCGTGCTCCGTCCGCGGGCTTCTCCCAGGGCTGGGGCTTCCTCGTCCTGGACGACCCGGCCGGCGTCGCCCGGTTCCGCGAGGCGGTGCGCCCGGAGGAGGGACCGGAGGGTTGGTTCGCGGCCCAGGTGGACGCCCCGCTGCTGATCGTCCCGCACTCCAACAAGGACGCCTACCTGGACCGCTACGCCAAGCCGGACAAGGGCTTCACCGACAGGTCCGACGCGTGGTGGCCCGCACCGTACTGGGACATCGACACCGGGATGGCATCGCTGCTGGTTTTGCTGACCGCGGTGGACGCCGGGCTGGGGGCGTGCTTCTTCGGCATGCCCGTGGAACGCATCCCCGCCTACCGGGCCGCCTTCGGGGTGCCGCCCGAGTTCACCCCGATCGGGGCGATCTCCATCGGCTACAGCAGCGAGCCCGCGCGCGACCTGCGTGGCCGGCGCAAGCCGCTGGCCCAGACGGTGCACCGGGGCCGGTGGGGCTAGGGCTTGCGGGCGCGCACCAGGAGGAAGTGCGGGGCGAGCCGGGTGTCGGCGATCTCGGGGTGGTCGGCGGCGGTCCGCTCGCCGGCGCGGGGCTCGGTCACCGCCTCGATGGCCAGTCCGGCCGCCAGCACCGCGGTCAGCCATCCGGTCACCGTGCGGCGTGCGTAGGTGATGGTGAACGGCTCGTACCGCTCGCGCAGATGTGCGGGGGCCCGGCCGAACGTCCACGTCTCGGTGAGCGGGCCCTCGTAGAAGTAGTCGCCGAGGATCCGCCCCCGGCGGGCGCCCTGGCCATCCCGCTCCCACCCCGCGCCCGGTGCGGAGATGACCGGGTGCAGCACCGAGAACTGCACGAAACCGCCGGGCCGCAGGACCCGCGCCACCTCGGCCAGCGTGGTCTCCGGGTCGGCGACGTCCATCAGGCTCATGAAGGCGGTCACGGCGTCGAAGTTCGATGCGCGGAAGGGCAGCGCGGCCCCGTCACCGATCAGGTAGCCGATCCCCGGCCCGCCCGCGCTCGCCGCCGCGGTGATGAACGACTCGGCGATGTCGATGGCGGCGACGCGGGCGCCCCGGCGCGCCAGCAGGCGGGTGTTGTGCCCCTCACCGCAGCCGAGATCCAGGCACGACAGCCCGTCGACCGGCGGCAGCAGGGCGAAGAACGCCGGGGTGTTGACCAGGTCCCGGTAGCGGTCGAAGCCGGCCCGCGACAACTCTGTCCACGCCTCGGCGTTCGCGTTCCAGATCCTGCGGGTGTCCGGGCGCTCCACCGGGCCATGGTCGCACGCCGCTGCCGGGGCCGCCGCTGGACTACCGGCGGGCGGGTGGCCCCCGCCCGGGCCGCCCTGGCCGGCGTGCCCCGGGTGGTCAGTAGCGTTCCACCAGGTGGGCCCGGCCGGCCGGGAGGTCGGCCGGCGCCGGCCAGAAATCGGTGATCCTGGCGATCTGCCCCTGTTGGTCGATCTCGAAGAAGCACACGCCAGGGTAGGAATCGCCGGGCTCGGAGAACTCGACCCAGCTCGCCGCGGACCGCTCGCCGGCCACGATCCGCCGCACCGACAGGTGCCAGGGGCCGGGGAAGCCCTCGAGGTTGAACCGGAGATACGCGGGCCGGCCCCGGACCCGTTCCCGCGTCTGCGGGGCCTCGTAGACCACGTTCTCGGCGATCAGGTCGCCGAAAGCGGCCCAGTCCCGGGCCTCCGCGGCGGCCCAGTAGGCGGCGATCAGCTCGTGCGTACCAGCCACGGCGGCAGTGTATGTCAGCCGGCCGCGGCAGCCGGCGCGGTGCCCGGCGTGGCCAGCAGCGCCTGGGCGCTGCTGTAGGTCGCCATCACCAGGCCCTCGTGCGCGGGCAGCCGCACGCCGCCGAACTTCTCCAGCGCCAGCAGCGAGTCCGACACCAGGAACAGGGCGCCGCCCGCGGCCGCGGCCGGTGACCCACGGTCCAGCGCGGTCAGCGACATGGCAAGCAGCGCGGTGCTGTAGGCGATGACCGGTATGCGGTCCCGCCCCGTCCGCGGCCAGAGGTAGGCGTTCACCGCGCCGAACGCCGCGACATAGGGGGCGGCCAGGGCCGGGCGGGAGCGCACCCGCCCGGGGCCGTTGCCGGGGCGGCGGCGCAGCGCGCTGATCCACATGAGGTGCCCGGCGAGGAAGCTGGCCAGCCCGGCAGTAAACGCGGCCTCGCCGCCGGCCAGCAAGGCCACGTCGCCGACACCGCCGAGCGCCAGCGCGGACTGGGTCCGGCGGTCGCGGCCCGGGATCAGCGCGGGCATCAGCAGCGGCTTGGTCAGCCACCGCGGCCGGTCCCGCCCCGTCGCGGCCAGAACCGTGTCGGCCGCGGCCAGCGCCACGAAGACAGCGGTCGCCCGCCTGGCCACCATGCCCCCCATTCCCGGTAGCGCTGCACCGCGCTCCGCCGTCCGTGGCATGGTCACAGGTACTGGCCGGTCTCCGCAACCGCACCGGCGGATGCGGCGTTACGGGCGGCCGGGCGCTCAGCCGGGTACGGTGATCGTCGCCCCCTGGCCGTCCCGGGGCGCGGCCGTCTCGTCGTCGAACCAGACGCCGCCTTCGGCGAGGTAGCGGAAGCGAAGCGTGGCACCCGCGGGAACGCTCACCGCGGCGCTCCGCGCGCCGTTTCCCCGCTTGCGGAGCGGGTGGGCGTGCGGATCCCAGCCGTTGAAGTCACCCACCACGGACACGGCACCCGCGGGTTCCGTGGCCGGCAGCACGAATGTGACGCGAACGGTGCCGTTGCGAGTGGGCTTATCCACCTTGATCAATTTTTGCTCCCCCCGGCGCTCTGCCTCCACCATCCCTTGTGTTTCCCCTGGTAGAGGCCCTGCAATCCGAATCTGCCGCCGCTGTGTGGCCGTGCTGCCCGCTGTGCTCTGGGGGCGAGTGAGCGCGAGCCGTGCGTTCCGGTCGGCCGCACCAGGATTTCATTCGGGATTCTTTCGGCCTGGCGTGCCACAAGCCCGGAACTGTCGGCGCTGACGGGTATCATCGAACTAGATTTCGAGAAGCTAATCAGGGTGTTCCGCGGTCGGGAGGTGAGCGGCGTGTGTGACGGCGGCGGGCCAGTAAGCGTGGCTGATGCGCTGGGCATGCTCGATCGTGCCCTGGGTTACCTGGCTGGCGTTGACGCCGGGTCGTTGCCGACGGCGGTGCAGGCGGAGGCGTTACGGGGCCTGGAGCGGGCGGAGTCGCGGCATACCGCGGCCCGGGCGCGGATCCTAGGCGCGTTTGCGGTGCAGGGCGGGCATGAAGACGATGGGCACCGCAGCGCCCGGTCGTGGCTGCGGTGGCAGGCAAGGGTCACCTCCGGGGCTGCTGCCGGTGCGGTCGGGTGGGCGCGGCGGCTGGCCGCGCACCCGGTGATCTGGGATGCCATGGCCGGTGGTGAGCTGTCTGCCTCGTGGGCGCGGCAGATTTGCGAGTGGACCGACACGCTGCCCGGGGACCGGCGCGGCGACGCCGATGAGATCCTGGCCGGGGCGGCGCACGCGGGAGCGAGCCTGGCCGGCCTGGCTGGCCTGGCCCGGGAGATGTACGAGCGCGCCTGCGCCGGCAGCGGGCAAGGACCCGATGACGGGTTCGACGACCGCTATCTCCGGCTGGGCGTCACCTTCCGCGGCGCTGGCCGGGCCGAGGGCGATCTGACCCCTGGCTGCACAGCCGCGTTAGCCGCGGTGCTGGAGGCGCTGGGTAAGAAGGGCGGGCCGGAAGACACCCGCACTGCCGGGCAGCGCCGCCACGATGCGCTGGAGGAGGCATGCCGGCGGCTGATCGCCTCGGGGATGCTGCCCGAGCGGGCGGGGCAGCCGACGCAGGCCATTGTGCACATGACCCTGGCCCAGCTGCGCCAGGAACCCGGTGCTGCCGCGGCCGAGGCCGCCTGGGCCGAGGCACGGGCCGCCCAGCCCGGCTGGCTCTCGGGTCGTGCCGCGGACGCGGCGGCGTGCGACGCGACGATCGTGCCACTGGTTACCGGCCACGTGGACGAGGCGGCCCTGGACAAGCTCACCGAAACGTTCCTGGGCCTGCACGGCCTCCGGCCGCCTGCCGCCGCCAGCCCGGAGACCACCAGTCCCGGCAACCCCGGTCCGCCAGGCGGCACCGATGCCCCCGCCCCGGCGGGCACCGCGCGCGGGACCGGGCCGCCCGGCCGTGCCGGTCCCCGGCCGCCACAGCCGCCGCTAGCTCCGCTGGTGCCGCCCGCACGCGCGGGTAGCACAGGCAACACCATCACCCCGGGCAGCGCGGATGTAGGCAGCGCGGATGTAGGCAGCGCGGTTGATGCGGGCTGGATGGTTGATGCGGGCAGGACGGATGCGAGCGCAGCTAGCGCGAATGGCGCGGGCAGCGCAGGCAGTGCGGATGGCGGCGCGGGCAGGCGGTGTGTCTGCGGCGGGTGCACCTGCACCGGCCTCCCGCCAGACCCGCGGTCACCCCAGCTATCGCCCCAGGCCCTGGCCCGGGTACGGGCCAGCATGCTCCGCCTGGCCGCCGACGTCATGTCCGGCCCCGGCGGCCTGGCCGCCTGGCTGCGCCACGCCCAGCACGCAGGCACCCCTGCCGGCGCGCCCAGCCTCCCCCTCGATATCTCCCTGCCGCTGGACACCGGCGACGGTCAGCCTGCCATCCCCGGCCACCTGCGCCGCGCTGTCCTGGCCCGCCACCAGCACTGCGGCTTCCCCGGCTGCCGCGTCCCGGCCGCCGCCTGCCATATCCACCACATCGTCCCCCGCGCCCACGGCGGCGCCACCGCCCTGCACAACCTGGGGCCGTTCTGCCCCTTCCACCATCTGGTGGCTATCCACCGCTGGGGCTGGGCCGTCACCATGCACCCCGACGGCACCATCACCGCCGCCAGCCCCGACGGCACCCGCACCCTCCACAGCCATGGCCCACCCGCCACCGCCGCCTGAACCGGCGGCTCAGTCAGGTGCTGGGGCCCGGCCCGGCCGGGCGGCGGGACAGGATGCAGAACTCGTTGCCCTCGGGATCGGCGAGCGTAATCCAGCCACTGCCATCGGGCCGGCGGTGGTCGGCGAGCTGGGTCGCCCCGAGCGCGAGGACCCGGGCGACCTCCTCCTCCCGGCTGCGGTCCACCGGGTGCAGGTCCAGGTGCACCCGGTTCTTGACCCGCTTCGCGAGCCTTGACCCTGCCGCCGGTGCGGTCAATCGCCTTGTGGCCAGCCGGCCCAAGCGACTCAGTGGGCCTTCGCGTTTGCCCGGACCGGCGCGGCTTCCTCACCAGTACCGGCGTCCGGGGTGGCGCGCCTGCGCCGCGCGGCCGTGACCGCGGCGGCAGCGGCCAGCAGGGCCGAGATACCGGCCAGCAGACGCCAGCTACGACGGCCCGGGTTATCCGGCGTCTCGGGGTTGATCCGCCGGGCGGACTCCGACAGCGCGGCCGAGACCTTCGGCGCGACCTTGTCCTGCAGGACCTGCCCCGTCCGCTCGAGCTGCGGTGCCGCCCATGTACGGGCCTTGAGCAGGCTGCGGCCCGCTGCCGCCTTGGTCTCACTGGCCAGCGGCTTCACCTGGGCGGCGGCTGTGGGCGCCGTCTCGCGTGCCCGCTGCCATGCGCGGGCAGGAGTGGCCATGTGGTTCATCTTCGTGCGCGACATGCGAACCTCCGCGGGTGTGCCTTCGGTTACCCACCCTGCCCGGGACGTGCCGCCTCAATCATGCGGGCCAGGAAGGCAATCCGGGCCGGCATCGCCTTATCGTTCGGCCGGTGCGCCGTTCGCCGATGCCAGGCACGGCCGTGAGGCAGGATTTGGCCATGCTTATCGTTCATGTTCATGTGCGCGTCCGGCCCGACCGGGTCGAGGATTTCCTGGCCGCGACGCTGGTCAACGCCCGCGCTTCGCTCGGCGAGCCGGGCGTCCTGCGATTCGACGTGATCCAGGACGCCGACGACCCCGGCCACGTGGTCCTGGTAGAGATCTACCGCGACGCCGACGCGACGGCGGCGCACAAGCTGGAGCCGCACTACGCCATCTGGCGCGACGCGGTGGCGGACATGATGGCGCAGCCGAGGGCGTCCACCAAGTTCGCCGCGGTGTTCCCGGCTGACAGCGCGGACTGGGCCGCAGGGTGACGGAGTTCGAGTTCGCCACGGCCGGCCGGATTCTCGTCGGCCCGGGGCGGTCGGCCGAGCTGCCAGCGCTCCTGGCCGGGTACGGACGGCGGGTCCTGGCCTGCACCGGTGCCAGCCCGGACCGGCACACGGGCCTGCTGGACGGGCTCGACGTGCGCGTCTTCCCCGCGGCTGGGGAGCCGACGGTGGACCTGGCCCGTGCGGCGGTCGGCGCGGCCCGGGAGCACGGCGCGGACGTGGTCGTCGGGCTCGGCGGCGGGAGCGTCATCGACACCGGCAAGGCGGTGGCCATGCTGCTGGGCAACGGCGGCGATCCGCTGGACTACCTGGAGGTCATCGGTGCCGGGCGGCCGATCACCCGCCCCTCGGTGCCGTTCGTCGCGGTGCCCACCACCGCCGGCACGGGCGCCGAGGTCACCGCGAACGCGGTGCTGGCCGCGCCGGCGCACCGGGTGAAGGTAAGCCTGCGCGCCGCGACGATGCTTCCCCGGGCTGCGGTGGTCGATCCGTTGCTCACCGTCTCCTGCCCGCCGTCGGTCACCGCCGCCAGCGGGATGGATGCGCTCACCCAGTGCCTCGAGCCGTTCGTGAGCCCCCAGGCCAGCCCGCTCACCGACGGGCTGGCCCGCGAAGGGCTCCGCCGGGCGGCGGCCGGGTTGCGCCGGGCGCATGCCAACGGCCAGGACGTGGCTGCCCGGGCGGACATGGCGGTCGCCGCGCTGGCCGGCGGTATGGCCCTCGCCAACGCCAAGCTGGGCGCCGTGCACGGCCTGGCGGGCGTCGTCGGCGGGACCGTCGCCGTGCCGCACGGCGTGGCCTGCGCGGTGCTGCTGGCCCCCGTGATGGAGGCCAACGTGGCGGCGTTGCCAGCCGGGCCGGCGGGCGACCGGGCCCTGGCCCGCTACACAGAGGTCGCGGCGCTGCTGACCGGTGATCCCGATGCCGCCGTGGCGGACGGCATCGCCTGGGTCCGCCAGACGGCCGCCCAGCTCAGCATCCCGGGCCTGGCCACGTTCGGCCTGGGCCCGGAACATGCCGACCAGGTCGCCGCGCAGGCGCTGCGGTCGAGCAGCATGAAGGGCAACCCCGTGGCCCTGACCGCGGCCGACCTGCGCGCCATCCTGGCCCGCGCGGCGTAAGGTGCGGGCGGCCGGGAGCCGCCCGCACACGGGCCGGCCTCACGCTGGCGGGATCCACCGGATCGTGAAGCGATCCAGCTCATAACCAAAGGCGTTCACCGTCGGCTGGATGAAGTTGTCCCGCACCGTCTGGGCCGCCTGCCTTTCCGCGGTGGCGATCAGCGGCCCGGTGACCTGCGCGACCTTGGTCGCCTTGTAGAAGGCGATGTACTGCGCCTGCGAGTAAAGCACCGCGGGGGAGAACTGTGGCCGCAGCACCACGCCGCAGCCGAGCCCCGGATAGGTCCAACTGTGCTGCGTCGCGATCGGCCGCGACGGGATGTCGTCGATGGTGACGTCGTGCGCCGACTGCGGCAGCTGCGGCCGCGGCAGTGCCATGCTGACCGCGACATGGCCGGGCC
>Ga0335078_10000905_pt1 | contig 45151 bp, 45 predicted proteins | sample Lox_Sample_32_FD_206711 | JGI IMG/M metagenome (GOLD analysis project Ga0335078, IMG submission 206711) | Soil microbial communities from Loxahatchee National Wildlife Refuge, Florida, United States - Lox_Sample_3.2 | ecosystem: Environmental > Terrestrial > Soil > Wetlands | place: USA...
TGTCAGTGTCGTCTTTCCATGGTCCACGTGCCCTATGGTTCCGACGTTTATATGCGGTTTTGTCCTTTCAAATTTCTGCTTGCTCATGTCCTACCTCCTGATTGTGCGCGGATAAGCTTCCGCTGTCCACCTTTTATTATCTGTTAACCTTTCCCGTTGCTTTGGATACTATTGTTTCCTGTATGCTTGCTGGCACAGGATCATATTTTGAGAACTGCATTGTATACGTGGCTCTTCCCTGACTCATTGACCTCAGGTCTGTCGCATATCCAAACATATCTGCCAGCGGTACATATGACTCAATAACCTGGGATTTGCCTCTTTTTTCAAGTTTGTCAATTTTGCCCCTTCTTGCGTTCAGGTTTCCGATGATGTCGCCTAAAAACTCTTCGGGTGTCACGACTTCCACTGACATGATAGGCTCGAGTATTATTGCGCCTGCCCTTTTAAACCCGTCCTTAAAAGCAAGCGAAGCTGCGATTTTAAACGCGTTTTCATTTGAGTCTACTTCGTGGAACGAGCCGTCAAAAAGTGTGACCTTCACGTCGCTTACCGGGTATCCTGCGAGTACGCCGTTTTCCACAGCTTCCGCTATCCCCTTGTCTATTGCCGGTATGTATTCCCTTGGTATTATTCCGCCTACTATATCGTTTACGAATTCATATCCCTTGCCTCGTTCATTTGGCTCTATGGTAATTACTACATGGCCGTAGTTTCCGCGCCCGCCTGACTGCCTGATATATTTGCCTTCTGCCTCTGCTTTTTTGGTTATTGCTTCCCTGTAAGCTACCTCAGGCTTACCTACGTTTGCCTCTACTTTAAACTCCCTTTTCATCCTGTCTACTATGATTTCAAGGTGAAGCTCTCCCATGCCTGATATTATAGTCTGCCCGGTTTCCTCGTCTCCCCTTACCCTGAATGTAGGGTCTTCTTCTGAAAGTTTATTTAATGCCATGCTCATTTTTTCCTGGTCGGCCTTTGTCTTCGGCTCAACTGCTACGAAAATAACCGGCTCAGGGAATATCATTTTTTCGAGACCTATTGGGTTGTTTTCGTCGGCAAGAGTGTCCCCTGTAAAAGTCTCCTTTAGCCCGATACCAGCTACTATGTCGCCTGCATAGGCTTCTTTAATCTCTTCCCTGTGATTTGCGTGCATTAAAAGCAGGCGGCTTATTCTTTCATGCTTGTCCTTTGTAGCGTTATATACATAAGAACCTGCTGCAAGCGTTCCCGCGTATATTCTGAAGTAAGTGAGCCTTCCCACGTAAGGGTCCGACATTATCTTGAATGCCAGTGCCGTAAAAGGCTCTTTCTCGTCGGCTTTTCTGGTGAGTTCCTGGTCGGGATTGTCCGGTGAGTGACCTACTATCGGCGGCACGTCAAGCGGCGAAGGTAAAAAATCCACCACTCCGTCAAGCATCGGCTGAACGCCTTTGTTCTTGAATGCAGCTCCGCAGAAAACAGGAACTATTGAAAAAGCAAGTGTGCCTTTTCTGATTGCGTGTTTTATCATTTCAGGTGTTATTTCAGCGGTCTTTCCATCAAGATATTTATGCATTAGGTCGTCGTCATAATCAGCAACTGCCTGGAGCATTTTATCCCTGTTATCTTCTGCCTGTACTTTTAGATCGGCAGGTATATCCGTTATCTCGAATTTGGCTCCAAGTGTCTCATCGAGCCATATAAGTGCTTTCATGTTTATCAGGTCTACTACTCCCTTGAAATTGTCTTCTGCGCCTATCGGTATTTGAAGCGGTACAGGGTTTGCGCCAAGCTTTTCCTCTATTGAATGTACCGACATCCAGAAATCTGCACCTATCCTGTCCATCTTGTTAAGAAACACGATCCTCGGGACTTTGTATTTGTCTGCCTGGCGCCAGACTGTCTCTGACTGCGGCTCTACGCCGTTTACAACGTCAAAAACCGCTACTGCGCCGTCAAGCACCCTGAGCGACCTCTCAACTTCTATAGTAAAATCCACGTGCCCCGGCGTATCGATGATATTAATCCTGTGGTTTTTCCAGTGGCATGTTGTTGCGGCAGAAGTGATTGTTATTCCGCGCTCCCTTTCCTGCTCCATCCAGTCCATGGTTGCAAGGCCCTCATGCACCTCTCCTATTTTATGAACCTTTCCTGTATAATAAAGCACACGCTCGGTAAGAGTAGTCTTACCTGCATCTATGTGTGCCATTATTCCTATGTTTCTTGTTCTCTCTAGCGGGTATTCACGTGGCATTTGTTAAATATTCTCCTTCTCGTTTTTGCTTGTTTTTACCATCTATAGTGAGCAAAAGCCTTGTTTGCCTCAGCCATCTTGTGAGTATCTTCCTTTTTCTTTATCGCTCCGCCCTGGTTGTTCACCGCTGATGTAATTTCATTAGCAAGCTTTTCCTGCATACTTTTTTCTTTTCTTTCCCTTGCCGCGTCTATGAGCCATCTTACAGCAAGCGAAGTACGCCTTTCAGGGTTAACCTCGACAGGTATTTGGTAGTTCGCGCCGCCTATCCTTCTGGTCTTTAGTTCAAGCAGCGGTTTTATGTTTTCGACAGCTGCCTTGAATGTAGCCAGCGGCTCTTTGCCCTGTTTTTCAATGATATCCAGTGCGCCGTAAACTATGGCTTCAGACGTGCTTTTCCTGCCCTCTACCATTATGCAGTTTATCAATTTGGCTATAAACTCGTTTTTATATTTTGAATCCGGCAGTATTTCTCTCTTTACTATTTTTTTCCTTCTCGGCATGATTAACCTCTTTATTTTGCTGCAGCTTGCTGCTGCTGTTTCGGCATTTTTGCGCCGTATTTTGATCTGCCCTGCTTCCTGTCTGCCACGCCCTGTGTGTCGAGCGTGCCTCTTATTATGTGATACCTGACTCCCGGCAAATCTTTTACCCTGCCGCCCCTTATCATTACAATCGAGTGTTCCTGCAGGTTATGACCTACGCCGGGTATATAGCATATTACTTCCATTTTATTTGTAAGCCTTACTCGGGCCACTTTTCTCAGGGCTGAATTTGGTTTTTTGGGAGTTACTGTGTATACCCTCGTGCACACTCCTCTTTTTTGCGGGCATGATTTTAAAGCCGGCGCCGAAGTTTTATTCTTTGTCTGTTTTCTTTTCCTTTTAACAAGCTGGTTAATTGTTGGCAATCAAAAGCCTCCTTGCTTAAACTTTTTATATATAAAATAATAAAAGACGGCTCTGACGGCTCCGTCTTTTTTTACATTAATTGGCTGTCTTCTTTGTAAAAAACTAAATACAATGAGCCTTTTTAATAAGCTTGAGTATGATAGTAAAAATGATATATTTTGTCAAGGGTTTTTTTGATTTTTTTTAAGTTTTTTTAGTCTTGTTTTACAGCTTAAAACTTTTGTTTTTGTTGTTTTTAATCAAAAATCTATATTCTACATTCTAAAATTGCTGCAGTCCTTTTTCCTTTGCCTGCTGTATCTGGTTATACATATTTACCAACTGCGGATCATTGCCAAATTTTGTAACTGCGTCCATAAGAATATCGAGTGCCTTGTCGGATTTGCCCATTTTATAATATGTATACGCAATATGCAGGTTTATACTCATGCTGTTATTGATCTTTTTCGCCGTATTAAAATACTTTAACGCTTCATCGAAATTGTTGTTTTTAAAATAATAAACGCCTATATTTTTATTAACATCAGCTGTCCTGTAATTCTGGTCGATTAAATACTCATAAATGTCGATTGCCCTTTCGTAATTACCCTTTGCCATTATGTCAGTTCCCATGTTAAAAAGCGCCTCGTATTGTTTATTCAGATCAATATTACCTATTGCATCGACATAGCTCTGTAAAAGCTGTTTATTATCGCTGCCGTATTGTATTGCTTTTTCAAACATGTCCTTTGCCATAGGCAGTATCTTGTCGTTATAATAAACCATGCCGAGCGCCGCGCAGGCTATCCAGTAATCTTTTTTCATTGCTATCGATTTTTTCAGGCATTTTATTTCCTGGTCCTCGTCGCCGAGTTCCTTATATGCAAGCGACATATTGTAATAGGATTCCGCCATTTCTGCGTTCATTGATTTCATATTATCCGTATAGCAAAAATACAAAGCCTTATTATATGCCCAAATTGAGTCCTTTGGCCTGTGGTTTACAAGCAGTTCAAAAGCCTGCAGCATCAGTGTTTCCGGATACCATGTCATAAGGTATATATTTTCGCCGTTATATTTCACATATTTATCAAATGTCCCCCTGTCGTAAGAATAAAGCCTGAAAATATCAGGCGCAATCTGCTCATTTGACAGCATATATTTACGGACAAGCCCCTTTTGCTTGTAATTGTATATTATTTTATCCTTGTCTATTACAGGTGAATAAGTACTCCTGTAAATATTAGTTCCATGAATAAACGTTCCTATTACATTATTTACGTTTTCCCCCAGTGTTCCGGGTTTCATTTCAATGCTTCCATATTTTTTTGTGAATTCATCTATTCCCCAGTCAATATTTAGTCGTAACGTCGGTATGAACTTAATATCCTGTCTCTTTTTCTCAATTATTTGCAGGTAATATATCGGCAGCATGTTATGGTCGCCCTCCGCCATAAACATGCTCCCCTGTTCCATTGTATTTAATAAATTGTTGCCGTAGTCATAAGCCAGGTAATCGTATCGTCTGTCATTTCTCTGAAAATGTACTACAACGCTAAATATTGTTATTGCCGCAACAAGCCCAATAACAGTCTGCTTCAGCATTCTTTGCTTTATCAGTACCATAGCAAAGCACGCGCCGCATATCACAAATATAAGCAGGATATACTGGGCCGGCATAAGGAAAATATCCAGCATCCACGCCCATCCTGTTTCTGTGCGGTTATAGAATACAACCATGCCTGTATAAATAATGATTGCGCTTGTATAAAATAAAAACACATTCAGGCTTTTTTTCGCCAGTACAAACCCGCCGAAAAATATCAAAATCCATAAAAATGAGTAGTTGTTTATAAATAAATTCAGGAATTCCCTTACCTGTCCTATATAAAGGCTAAGCGATGGCGCTGGCAGCTCCGAATATCCGCTCCTGAAAAGCGTCCACCAAAAATTTGCCCATGTATTCGGCTTTGCCATGAAAACAAATGCGCCGTCATACGAGGACCTGATTGGCAGGTATGCATAAACGCTTAATCCTATAATCGCAAAAAGTATAATTAAAACCCAGTTGATCACCTTTATCTGCTTGAAATATTTCACAAGAAAAAATCCAAATGCAGGCAAGAGTATTATCATGCTCGGCCAATGGTTTGTCAGCGACATCCCGTATATGTATGATATCAGGTAAAGATATTTTGAATTGTAGCTGTTGAAAAGCCGCAGGCTGTAAAACAAAATTACGGTTAAAAGCAGGAGGTTTAGCATATATATTCCGCCTTTTGCTTCTATTGCCTGGTTCCAAAAAATATATGAAAATGCCAGGATTAAAACCCCCAGCAAATTCATAATCCTGTTTTCGTAATTGAATAAACGGTAGGTATTTTGCCTTATCAGGAAATATGTTAAAAGCAAAGTTATTATAGCGAGAAAAGCAGAAAACAGGTTTATCCTGAAAGCAGGCGCTCCAATCGGCAAAAGGGAGAATATCTTGGCGGCCATCACGAACAAAGGATATCCCGGCGGATGGCTTATGCCAAGCATATATGCCGATGTTATGGTCTCAGGCGAGTCATTGCTCTTAAACGCCGGAGGCATGGTAAAAAGGTAAAGTTGAAATACCGCTATTAAGCATATCGCCAGCGCAAATATATCCTTGTGTTTCTTGAGCATTTTCATCCTTTCTCAACTGAATTATATAAAATTAGTTAAGCATATAATAATATTGTTTTGTTTTCAAGAAAAGAAAAAAGCTTTACTTAGCAAGGTTCTTAATGCTAAAAACTTTCTCTGCCATAAAAGGCACAAAAACCTCGCCGTCGTTTTCCACTGGTGAGCCGATTTTTGCCTCAATGCCAATGACAGTCTTTGTATTCCAGCTTAAGGAAACAGGATGTTCAAATACCCCGCCGAACTTATTCCTGATTGCCTTTACTATGTTAATAGGCAATATTCTGTGCAGTTCTTTATACATTTCCAGGTTAAAGTCAACGCTTGCGGTATATGTCTGCCCCTGGTATTCAATTTCGGATGTGGTTGTGTAGAGCCTGTTATCCACCCACGCCATATTAAAAATCCCGAAGCTATTAAAAACATATTTTGCCTTCTCCCCCTGCTCTTTTAAAATCAGCGACCCCAGATCCTGTTTTACTCCTCCCACTGCATTGTCTCCTTTAAAAAAGATAAGGTATGAACATTTTTGTCTTTTTCATATATTCCTTGTATTGGTCCCCGAATTTTTTAATCATTTCCCTTTCTTCTGCCCGGGCAGTAAAATACAGCGCAACTGTATTTATTATAACCGCAATAATTTGTATTGTTTCAATTTTCTTTAAAAAAACACCAAAGCCAAGCAAAAGCAGGGAGCAATACAATGGATGCCTTATGTATTTGTACATGCCTGTGGTTACGAGTTTTGACGTATCCTCGAATTCCACCACACCTTTGGATTTTCCCCTGGAAACCAGCAATACAAATCCGATTATTGCTACCGGTATGCATGCGAAAAGCAATATCCAGGATATTATCTGCGTCACAGAAAAAGGGTTTAAAAACCAGTATTTATAGTCCAGTATTGCCATAAGCGCAATGCTTTCAAATGAAAAAAACCTGTAAAATGCATGGTGCCTGCCTTGTCTTATTGAAACAAACCATGAAAATATGATTATGGCTGTTGTCGCAGCTATAAATAAAAATAATTGTATGTTATCCATTTTATTTGCCCTTTTCATTTGTTTCAACCAAACCCAGTTTTTTAGCAGTATCCATATCTGACTTTGCGCCTGTACTGTCGCCCAGCGCCTTTTTTGCCTGTGCGCGCGAGTAGTACGCCAGAGCAAAGTTTTTATCCAGTTCTATTGCCTTGTCATAGTCTTTAATCGCAGCTCTATTATCGTTCATCTTGCTTTTTGCTATACCTCTGTCAGTATATGCCTCAACATACTGCGGGTCAAGTTTTATGGCTTTGTCAAAGCTTGAAATTGCTTCCTTATAATTGCCTGCATTGCCTTTTGCCACGCCCATGGCTTTGTATATTTTCGGGTCATCAGGGTTCAGTTCCATTGCCTTTTGCAGGTCTTTTTCCTCAGATTTAAAATCCCCTGACATTCCTTCTGCCAGTGACCGTAAATAGTATATCCCTGTATAATCAGGGTTTAGTTTCAATGCCGTTGTAAAATCCTCTATTGCGCCCTTCTGGTCCCCGGCCATGCTCCTGTTTAAACCCCTGCGCCAGTAAGCATATGCGTCTTTCGGATCCACGGCAATTGCTCTGGAATAGTCTTTAATTGCACCGGCAAAATCCCGCATCTTAGACCTGGAATCACCGCTCTTTTCATAAAAGCTCACATCATTCGATTCAGCAATCATCAATCCGGTAAAAAGAACAAAAATTATTAAAATTAAATTTTTCTTCACATAAACCTCCACATCTAATCTAAAATTTGTACGGTGAATCCGGTATAGACGATAGCAACAGTTTTGTGTATTCATTTTCAGGGTTTTTATAGATTTTGCTTACTTCACCCTCTTCCACTATCTTTCCTTTGTTTAATACTAACATATCGTCTGCAATGTTTTTTACTATTCGCAAATCATGCGTTATAAATATTATTGATATCTTCTCCTCCTTGTTTAACTTTGAAAAAAGCTGGAGTATCTGCGCCTGTATAGAAACATCCAGGGACGACACAGGCTCATCCGCAATCAAAACTTCCGGTTTCATTGTCAGCGCACGCGCCGTTACTACCCTCTGCCTCTGTCCGCCGGATAATTCATGCGGATATTTTGCAGAAACAGACTCGGACAGGCCTACCAGGTCCAGGTACTTTTTTGTCTCAGCTTCAAGCTCATTTCCCTTTAATCTAAAATGAAAGTTTATCGGTTCCGCAATCGCGTCTTTTATCCTCATCCTCGGGTTAAGGGATGAAAATGTATCCTGGAATATGTATTGTATTTTCCTTCTTGTTTCTGCATTTTTAAGATCAAGCAGCCTGCCTTCAAACAATATTTCGCCTGAATCAGGAGTCTCCAGCCCGCATATGCACCTTGCAATAGTGGTCTTCCCGGAACCACTCTCGCCTACAAGCGCAAGCACTTTGCCCTTTTCAAGCGCAAAGCTCACGCCGTCCACTGCCTTTACAGTTTCCTTTTCTTCAGTGAACACATGCTCTATTTTAAATCTCTTTTTTAGGTCTTTTATTTCGATAATTTTTTCCATATCCGCCTTATTTTCTCACTGGGAAATAGCACCTTAAATAATGTGCTTTACTTATTTCCTCTATTTCAGGGTGCTTTTGAGCGCATTTATCCTTGCCGTATTCGCACCTGCCGTAAAAATAGCACCTGTCATATACTTCTTTCAGGTCAGGCACCTCGCCTTTTATTACCATGAACTCCTTCTTGTCCTCGTTTAAATCCGGTATCAGTTCAAAAAGTGCCCTCGTATAAGGATGAAAAGCGTCTTTTTCGTTTTTTATACTGCAGTCTTCCATCACCTCGCCTGCATACATCACAATAACTCTCTCTGCAGTTTCTATTGCTAGGTGCAGATCATGTGTTATTAGTATCAAAGTAAGTTGCCTTTCTTTTTTTAATTTCTTGAGCGTTTGCATAATCTGCGCCTGTACAGTCACATCAAGCGCAGTTGTCGGCTCGTCTGCAACAAGTATCTCGGGATTGCACGACAGAGCTATGGATATCATTGCCCTCTGCTGTTGTCCGCCTGAAAGCTGGTGAGGATAGGAGTTATAAACGCGTTTCACATCACTTATGCCTGCCTCCTGCAAAAGCTTTTCGCCTGCAGCTTCAAGCCCGGGCTTTGACATGCCTTTGTTATGCGCCAGCAGGGTCTCTTCTATCTGTTGTTTTACTGTAAAAACAGGGTTCAGGGCAGAAGCCGCCTCCTGGAATATCGTGGCTATTATTTTACCCCTAATGCTTTCAAGCTCTTTATTTGTCTTTGATATTATGTTGCTGCCTTCGATTAATACCTCGCCTTTGATATTGGCGTTTTGAGGTAAAAGGTTTATAAACGCGTTTGCCAGTGTTGTCTTGCCGCATCCAGACTCGCCGACAATGGCAATGCTCTCCCCTTTTTTGATTTGCAGGTTAATTTCGCGGAGTGCGTGGACTTTCTCGGATTGGCTTATGATATATTCGACGTTAAGGTTTTTTACTTCGATGTTTTGTTCCATTGTTCCCCTAATATTTATTTTTGTAGAGGCGGAGCCCTGCCCCCGTCTCAAGACATGAGACAGGCACAGATGCCTGTCTCTACATTTAGAATTATTACATGAAAAGTCTTTGGGATATCTCTATGGTCTTGTCCACAAAGTAGAACGGGAATATTCCTATCAGCAGTATCGCGGCAATGGTTAAAAGGAGCGCAACCCTTACTCCGAATGTGAGCTTGATTTTCGGGTATTCCTTTGTCCTGTCAAAAATGTACATATGCTTTAGCACAAGCAGGTAATAATACAGGGATATAGTGCTGTTCAGTGCGCCTGCTATGACCAGCCACAGATAGCCTTTTTGCATGGCCGCGTAAAAAAGGTAAAACTTTCCGACAAAACCCGCCAGAGGCGGTATGCCTGCAAGCGATAAAAGCGCAAGCAGGAATGTCAGCGCCAGCAGCGGCTCCCTCTGCGCAAGGCCCGAATAGTCGTCAAGCTCATCCGATGATGTTATATTTGAAAGCCCTATGATTACGGCAAAAGCAGCCATATTTGTGACCGTGTAAGCCACCAGGTAAAAAAGCACTGAGCTCATTCCCTCCACCGATGCGCCTACAAAACCCACAAGTATGTACCCTGCCTGCGATATGGTCGAGTACGCAAGCAGCCTTTTCACGTTTTTCTGGTGTATTGCAACCAGGTTCCCTATTGTCATTGTCAGGGACGCGAGTATGGATACTATCGGCACCCAGATAAAGCTGAACTTCACAAATGTATATGAAAGCACGCGCAGCGCAAATATAAACCCGGCAGCCTTTGAAGCCACTGATATAAAAGCCGTGATAGGGGTCGGCGCGCCCTGGTAAACATCAGGCGTCCATACGTGCATGGGCACCATGGACAGCTTGAATCCCATGCCCAGCAGCATCATTATGACTCCGGTTATAAAAAGCGCATTTGACCCGTTTGTCCCGGTGAAGGACATTATGCGTTCAAGTGACGTGCTTCCTGTCGATGCGTAAACGAGGCTTATCCCGTACAGCAGCACAGCCGATGATATGACTCCGAGCACGAGGTATTTGATGCCTGCCTCAAGCGAAAAGTCGTCTTTCTTGTAAATGGCTGTCAGGGCGTAAAGGCTTATGGTAGTCGTTTCCAGTCCCACATACATTGTTATAAGTTCTTTTGATGATACGAGCACCATCATGCCGAGCACGGATGACAGCAGTATGGCGTAATAGGCCCCTATGTATTTTTTGTTTATTTTTATCGTGTTTATCGACAAAAGCCCTGTCAGGAAAGCGCCTGCCAGTATTATGATTTTCGAGAACCATGACAGGCCGTCGTAAACATACGCTCCCAGGAACAATATCCCGTCCCTTTTATAATATGCCACAAATCCCAGTAGCGCCAGGGTAAACAAGGTATAAAAGCCTGCTATTATTCCCTTTTTCTCTTTTATCATGAAGTCAAGCAGCAATATGATTACTATTGCGCCTGCAGTCATCAGCTCGTCAAGCATCAGCAAAGAATCCAATTTACATACCTCCAAGCTTTATCGCGATAGGCAGCACCGCCGAATGGATCACGTTCATTATGTAAAACGGGTAAAAACCTATTGTTATTATGAAAAACATCAGTATCGCCAGCGCTGCAAACTCCACAGGGTTTGCGTCTGTCAGGTGCTCGTGGTGTGGGTCTTTTATCTTGCCGAAGAATATCATCTGCACGGCGCGTAGCACGTAAAACGCCGTGACAACTATTCCCGTGATGCATATGATCGCTATCAGTGGGTTATACCTGAATGCCCCTACGAATACCAGCAGCTCTGCCACAAATCCCGACAGCCCGGGCAGCCCTAGCGAGCAAAGGCCCGTGATTACAAAAAACGCCGCCAGCGCAGGCATCTTCCTTGCAAGCCCCGACATCTCGGTTATCATCCTTGTATGCGACCTGCCGTATACCATGCCAACAAGGCCGAAGAAAAGCCCGGTCATGATGCCGTGCGAGAACATCTGCAGTACAGCGCCTGATATTGCAATCGAATTCCTTGATGCTATGCCGAGCAGTACTATGCCCATATGGCTCACGCTTGAGTAAGCCACAATATATTTTAAATCCCTCTGCGCAGTGGCGCCAAAGGAGCCGTAAACAATGTTTACTATAGTCAATAAAGCCACTACAGGCAGCCAAAACTTCGCGCCCTCGGGCAGCAGGTACACTGCCACTACGAGGCATCCGTACGCGCCCAGCTTCATAAGCACTCCGGCGTGAAGCATCGACACAGCCGTAGGCGCTGACGCATGGCCGTCAGGCGACCATGTATGGAAAGGCCACATCGCGGCAAGTATGCCGAACCCTGTAAAAAGTATCGGGAAGAATATTTTCTGGAATGTCGGGTCAAAAGAGACCTTCTCAAGCGCGTCAAAATCAAAGGTATGAAGCCCTGAGGCAAAATACAGGCCGAGCAGCCCGGCAAGTATCAGTGCGCTTCCCACCATGAGGTAAAGCGTCAGTTTCATTGCCGCGTATTCTTTCTTTCCTGTCCCCCATATGCCGATAAGCAGATACATCGGCAGGACAGCTATCTCGTAGAACAGGAAGAAAAGGAACAGGTTATACGCCATGAATACGCCGAAAACTCCGGTCACAAGCGTCAAAAGGAAGGCAAAAAATTCTTTTGGCCTGTATGTCACGTCCCATGATGCCAGCACCCCGGCCACAATTATAATTCCTGTCAGCAGTACAAGAGTGATGTTTATCCCGTTCACTCCCATAAAATAATTGATGCCTATTGCCGGTATCCAGCTCATGCGCTCCACAAACTGCAGTCCGCCTGCCTTGTAATCATAGGAGAAGAACAGCACTAAGGACAGTACAAAGGCAATCGACGTGAAGAAAAGCGCGGTTATTTTTACCGCCTTGTCGTTTTTCTCAGGTATAAAAAGTATTATTATAAGCGCCATCAAAGGCATGCAGAATATCGTAGTAAGTATCGGGAACGGGAAATGCATCACTTGCCTCCAAATATTTTGAGCGCTTCGGGGTTATAAATCGCGAAAACCGCTATCACTATCACGACTCCGCTGAATATTATCAGCGCATAGCTCTGGATCCTGCCTGATATAGTGAGCCTCAGTTTGGCTCCGGTCCACCTGCATATGAACCCTACAAGGTTTACCACGCCGTCAACTATGTGCCTGTCAAACCAGGCTATTGCTTTTGTCAGGGCTATAAAAGTATATTTGATTACAAAAAGGTATATCTCGTCTATGAAGAATTTACGTTTTGACAGCACATACAAGGGCCCTGTTATCTTTTTGAGCGTCTCTGCCTTTATTATCTTTGCCGAGTATATTATGAACGCAAGCAGTATGCCGGAAAGCGCGACGATATTTGACGTTATCGCTGTCTTAATGTTGAATTCTGGCAAAACAGGCGTGTCTCCCATATACAGGAATGTATAAATGCTTGCATTCTGCCCCGGCATGCCGATAAAACCTGCAAACACGGACAAAACAGCGAGTATAATAAGCGGTATAGTCATTGATGCAGGCGACTCGTGCCCGTGCTCTCCGTTTCCCTTTCCTGTGAATGTCACGAAGAAAACCCTGAACATGTAAAATGCCGTCATGAATGCCGTTATGACCGCGGAATAATAAAGTAATTTATGCCCGCTTAACAGGGTTGCCTCGAGTATCTCGTCCTTGCTCCAGAAACCTGCAAGCGGGAATATCCCCGATATGGCAAGCGCCGCTATTAAAAACGTGGCTGCTGTAATAGGCATCTTTTTGCCTAGCCCGCCCATCTTCCATATGTCGTTTGTGTCCATGGCATGTATCACGCTGCCTGCGCAAAGGAACAAAAGCGCCTTGAAAGCAGCGTGCGTGGTGAGGTGGAACATGCCCGTAGTATATCCTCCCACTCCGAGCGCGAGCATCATGTACCCCAGCTGGCTGAGAGTGGAGTACGCAAGCACGCGTTTTATGTCGTCCTGTGTAAGCGCAATGGTTGCTGAAAATATAGCGGTAAAAGCTCCTATATAGGCTATCACAAGCATGGCCTCGTGGCTTGACGAGAATATGCCGAAAAGCCTTGCTACCATGAATACGCCTGCGGCTACCATGGTGGCTGCGTGTATTAGCGCTGATACAGGCGTCGGGCCCTCCATTGCGTCAGGAAGCCAAACGTGCAGCGGGAACTGGCCGCTTTTGCCCATGGCGCCCGAGAAAAGCAAAAGCGCTATTATTGTCATCATCTGCGGAGTCAGGCTGCCGTTTGCAGTGGCTGTCTTTACGAACTGCTCCGCCTCATGGAAATTGAATGTCTTTGAAAGAAAGCTCAATATTAGTATGCCAACCAGGAATCCGAAGTCCCCGAAACGCGTCACGACAAACGCCTTTTTCGAGGCGTCTGCTGCCTCGGGTTTTTCGTACCAGAAACCGATCAGCAGGTACGAGCAAAGGCCCACAAGCTCCCAGAATATGTAGATCTGTATGAAGTTATTCGCGATAACGAGCCCGAGCATGGAAAACGAAAAAAGGGATATGAATGCGAAGAATTTAGGGTATACCCTGTCGCCGTGCATATAGCCCACGGAATATATCTGCACGAGCAGGCTGATTGTGGTCACGACCATGAGCATTATGCTGGTTAGAGGGTTTATCAGAAGGCCGATGTCCCAATTTATGTCGCCTATATGGAGCCATGGTATGTTGTACTCAAAAGCAGTCTTTGCTGTCAGCATGACATATAGTATGAAGCACGAAAGTAGGAAAGACCCGAACATAGCAAGTATTGATAATGTACTGCTAATAAAGTTAAACTTCTTTGTAAACGCAACTATAATAAGGAATGCCACAAACGGGCACGCCGGCACAAGCAAACCTGCTGTAACAAGATACTTTGTCAAAACTAAAGTGTTCAAAATCAATCTCCTTATAGAATAATTCGTTTTTCAATCAAAAATCAACAATCTAAACTCTAAAATGCACCTATCAGTATTTCATCAGATCCATTTCGTCAGCGTGAATCTTCATCCTCTTCCTGTAAATCGCAAGTATTATTGCAAGGCCCAGTACGCTTTCTGCCGCAGCCACTGTGATTATGAATATCGTGAATATCTGGCCCTGCATCTCTGTCGGCGTAATGTACTTTGAAACAGCGACCATATTAATATTCACAGCGTTGAGCAGCAATTCGGCTGACATTAGTATGCCGATGGCGTTCCTTCTTGTGATGACACCGAATATGCCTATGGCAAAAAGGACAGCAGACAGCATTATATAGTTCGTAAGCGTAAGTATCATTTCGCTTCCTCCTTGTCCTTTGCTACTATTACAATCGCGCCTATTAAAGCAGCCAGAAGCAGCACTGACGCAAGCTCAAAAGCCACCATATAGTTGCCCAGCAGCAGCTTGCCTATTGTTGCAGTATCGTTTATCGGGTGGTCAACCGGCGCTGCGATAGCAAGGCACTTCGTCTTCATGAGCGCCAATATTATTAGCGTACCCGCGAGCCCTGCTGTTATCAGGGCAGGCAATATGTTCTTGTTCACAAGTGGCACCGGCTCGCCTATTATTTCTTTTGTGAGGTTTATCACGAATATTGTCAGCACGACTATTGCCCCTATATATATAAGCACCTGGATGCCTGCTATAAAATACGCGTTTAAAAGAACATATATTCCCGCTACTCCGAAGAGTGTGAGAGCAAGGTATAATGCGCTGTGAAAAATGTTTTTTGACGTTACCATCAAAAATGCGCTGAGCAGTATCACTGCCGAGAACGCGTAAAAAATAACTGTTTCTGTCATTATTATTCCGTCTCCTCTTTAAATTTCGTCTTCCACCAGTTTGCCTTTTTACCCTGCAGGTTGTACTTTTCCGCAACAAGGTCGAGCATGAAAACCTTCTTGTCAGGGGCTGCCAGCTCGTACTCGTCAGACATTACTATCGCAAAAAACGGGCACGATTCTACGCACAGGTTGCAGAACATGCACGTCGCCATATTGTACATGAATTTTGCCGCCTTTGGTTTCGGCTTGCCTGTCTCATCCACGATTTTTTCCACTTCAAGGGACCTGTTAGGGCATGCCTTAACGCAGATATTGCAGGCCGTGCACCTGTTGTCGTTTTTGTCAGGGTCTATCGGCATGACCAGCCTTCCCCTGTACCTGGTAGGCAAATCTGCCTTTTCGTCAGGGTACTGCATGGTATATGGCTTGACGAAAAAATACTTGAACGTCACTGCCAGTCCTTCTGCCAGCGATATTATTCCTTTTATAATGTCTGCGATATACTTAAACATTTTTACCTCTTTAAACCATTTTCAGGACTACTGCTGTAACAATCAGGTTCAGCAGCGCTATCGGTAAAAGCACTTTCCACGCAAATTCCATGAGGTGGTCAACCCTTATTCTCGGGAATGTCCACCTGATCCACATGAGTATCGAGACCACGAAATATGTCTTTATAAAAAACCATACAAAAGGCGGCAGCCACGGCCCCTGCCATCCTCCTAAAAACAGCGTCGTTGCAACGGCAGAAACCAGGAATATATTCGTATACTCAGCAAGGAAGAACATCGCGAACTTCATGCCGCTGTATTCTGTTATGAATCCCGACACGAGCTCCGACTCTGCTTCAGGCAGGTCAAAAGGAGCCCTGTTTATTTCGGCGTTTGAGGCAATAAGGAAAAGCACAAACCCGACAGGCTGGAAAAGAATGTACCATGTCTTTGACTGCGCTGCCACAATGTCGCCCATTTTCAAAGAGCCTGCCATAAGTATGATTGAAAGCACTATAAGCACAGACGGTATTTCATAGCTGACTATCTGTGCAGCTGACCTCATGCCGCCGATGAGCGAGTACTTGTTGTTTGAGGCCCATCCGCCTGCAAGTATTCCAATGACCGCAAGGCCTGTTATTGCGAGTATGTATAACACTCCTATATTAAGATCAGCGGCTATTATTCCTTTTCCAAATGGTATTACGAGGAATACGGCAAAAGTCGCCAGCATCACTATAATCGGCGCTATCGTGAAAACATTTTTATCTGTCTTTGTTGGTACAATATCTTCCTTTATAAGCAGCTTTATCGTATCCGCGATAAGCTGCAGAGAGCCCTGCCAGCCTACCCTGTTCGGCCCGTACCTGAGCTGCATTTTTGCAGAGAATCGCCTTTCATAATATATTATCCACAGTGCGTTTAATGCAAGGAAGGCAACGACTATCACAGCCACAACAAGCTGTATTATAATATCGAGGATTACGCTTGGCAGATGCCAGCTTGCCCACAGCGCATGCGACTGCGTATATATCCACGCAACTATCTTATCCGTGTTATAAAAAATATCCTTTACTACCTGCCAGAAGTTCATTTCTTCTTCTTTCCTTTCTTTACACCCCCTTTAACAAAGGGGGCAAGGGGGATTTATCTGTCTATCTCCGGTATTATCACATCAAGGCTGCCGAGTATTGCCACCACATCGGCAACTTTATATCCTACTATGAGTTCTTTTATTGCGCTGATATTGGAGAAAGAAGGCTTTCTCATTTTTATCCTGTACGGTTTTTCAGTGCCGTCGCTTACAAGATAGAGGCCTATATCGCCGCGCGGGCCCTCGACCCTGGTATAAACCTCGCCGGGCGCAGGCTTTATGATTTTCGGGATCTTTGCCATAACATCGCCTGCCGGCAGTGCGTCTATTGCCTGCCTTATGATAGCCGCGCTCTGCCTCATTTCGTCCATCCTGACCTTGCACCTGTCCCATGTGTCGCCGTTCTTGCCTACAGGTATTTCAAAGTTAAACTTTGGGTACACGCCGTAAGGCTCGTCTTTTCTTACGTCAATGGCTGTGTTCGAGCCCCTGATTGACGGTCCCGAAAGGCCGTATTCAATAGCCTTTTCCCTGCTTATGGGCGCCACGCCTTTTGTCCTGTTTGTGAGTATCACGTTGTTTATTAAAAGCGCTTCGTATTCGTCAACATCATCGTCTATCCGGGCCAGCAGCTTTTTTACTCCGTCTATAAATCCTTTTGGGATGTCTGCCTTGAACCCGCCGAACCTGAAATAATTATGCAGGAACCTCGCGCCCGATGCAGACTCCATAAGCGACATGAGCTCCTCCCTCTCCTTGAACGCGTACCATATAGGCGTCAGCGCTCCGACGTCCATCCCGAAAGACGCGTACCACAAAAGGTGGCTCATTATCCTGTTTATTTCGGCCATTATAACCCTGAGATACTGTGCGCGCTCAGGCACCTGTATGCCCATTAATTTTTCGACTGCCATGCAGTAAACCCAGTTATTCGGTATTACCGACAAATAGTCTGTCCTGTCTGTATATGGTATTATTTGCTCGTATTTTTTATTTTCGAACATCTTTTCCATGCCGCGGTGCATATATCCCAGGTATGGTACAACGTCTTTTACGACCTCGCCGTCCATTTTGAGCATAAGCCTGAGTACCCCGTGTGTGCTCGGGTGCTGCGGACCCATGTTAAGTATGTATTCATCCGAATCCCTGCTCTGGATTTCTATTGGCATCTTCGTTTCCATATTTCTCCTAAATTTCTTTCATTCCATATCTCATATCCAATATCTAATATGTATTTATTCCGGCATTTTCACCATATTATCGTGTTTAAAATCTTTCCTTAACGGGTAGCCCTCCAGGCCGTCAGGTGTCAAAAGAGGCCTTAAGTCCGGATGGTTAACGTACTTGATTCCGAACATTTCAGCCGTTTCTCTCTCATGCCACTCTGCCGTCCTGTATATGTCGCATACCGTCTCTATTTCCGGCTTGCTCCTGTCGAGTTTTACCCTGACAACGATTTTCGTTTTTGTCTCGTACGAATAAAGATAGTATATGGTTTCTATATTATTATTCGCCGGCCAGTCTAGCGCACTGGTAAAAAACATGTAGTCGAATTTAAGTTCTGTTTTCAGGTATTTCAACAGATCCCTTATTTTTGATTTGTCTATTTCGACATTAAGTATGCCAAGGTCTTCCTTTGACCCTGTTATCTGGAACTTTGATTTTATGCTGTCCAGGAGCTCTACAAAGGTCATTTCCTGCCTCCTGTCAAAAACTTATCCTGCATTATCTTCTTCTGTAACTGCATAAATCCGTAAAGGAGCGATTCTGGCCTCGGCGGACATCCTGGGATATATATATCTACAGGAATTATCTTATCCACTCCCTTAACTATCGTATATGAATCGTACAGGTACGGCCCGCCTGATATTGCGCATGACCCCATTGCCATGACATACCTCGGCTCCGCCATCTGCTCGTACAGCATCCTTACTGTCGGCGCCATCTTTTCCACTATAGTGCCGGCTATTACCATGACGTCGGACCTTCTTGGCGAGGCAGCAGGTACTTCCAGGCCAAACCTTGCCCAGTCAAATTTTGTCGCGCCGGTATGCATCATTTCAATGGCGCAGCATGCAGTGCCGAAGGTCAAAGTCCATAGTGAGTTGCTTCTGGATATGTTTATCGCCCATTCGGCTGTCCCGAGTATTATCTGTCCGCCTGGAATTTTGTATATTATGTTGTCCTTGTCAAGCCCGTTCATTAATCCCATTTAAGTTCACCTTTTGTCCATGCATAAGCAAGTCCCAGGATTAATATGAAGATAAATATAAGTATCTCGATCAGCGGCATAATGCCTGACAGCGCCCTGTAAACAACGGCCCACGGTATCAGGAAAGCTGCCTCGACCGCGAATACTACGTACATCAGCGCAAAAACATAAAATCTCAGGTTGTATCGCACATGCGCTTCGCCTATTGGCTCCACGCCGCATTCATAGGTGGAATTCTTGACATATGTCGGGTGGTGCGGCATCAGCAGCGCGTTTACTATGAACGCCGCAGCAACAAATATTACCGCGAACACCAGAAACATCAAAAGCATTCCGTATTCCATTTTTTTCCTTTCTTTAGCTTAAAAGTATCCGCACCCTTTATGGGTGCGCTTTTCTGCTTTTAAAAACCGCAGGCTAAAGCCTGCGCCTACATTCAGTAATTTCTTTCCATAACATAATCAGCCATTATTTCAAGTACTTCTTTTTTTGCCTCATACTTGACTTTTGCTTTTCCCAAAAATCCTTTAGCTTTATTGATATATCCTGCAGCCATTTTCTCGGCGTCTTCTATTCCATTGTATTTCATTATAAAATCTATTATTTCATCAGTATGGTTCTTTCGGGTCAAAAACTTTTTCTTTATGGCGCTGCTTTTTGTCTGTCCTGCGTTTTTCATGGCTATTATGAAGGGCAGCGTAACCTTGCCTTCCCTTATGTCGTTTCCTATACGCTTGCCTAGCTTTTTCTCGTCGCCTGTTATATCCAGGATATCGTCTTTTATCTGGAAAGCTAAACCTAAATTTTCCCCATAGTTTTCAAGGGCTTTTACTGCATTGCTTGCTATTCCCGCAACATAGGCTCCTGCCTTAACCGAGGTCTTAATAAGAAGGGCCGTTTTATTCCTTATTATATTTAGGTACCCGTTGATACCCAGGTTTATATTGTATTTATTGTAAACCTCGTCTATCTCGCCCTGGCAAATTCCCCTGGTGGCATCCACAAATAGCTTCAAGAGCCCCCAGTCATTGTTTTTCAGCAGCAGGTCAGTGACATAGTAGAAGATATAGTCGCCTGTCAGCACCGAAAACTCATAGCCAATGCTGCGGTTTAAGGTGTCTATTCCGCGCCTTTTCTCCGAATTATCCACTATATCGTCGTGTATGAGTGTGGCATGGTGCAATAGCTCCATGGCAACTGCCGTGTTTATTGCCTTTTCAGTGTCTTTTGAGTTATTTAACTCAGCTGTCAAAACAACAAGAAGGCCTCTCAGCCTTTTTCCAGAAGATATTTTGGTTTTCCTGAATATATATTGTATACTCTTGCTTTTAATTCTTTTGATTAAATTTATTCTTTTATTTATTAAATTTAATCTTTCCTTTATTTTATATTTGTCAAGCATTTCATGACCTGCAATCTTGTTTTAATACAGGGAAGGTTGAGAAATTTTTCTCAAAGTCAAAAAAGACTCGTCTATTTTATAGCTAAATTATTTTTTGTCAAGAAAATTTATGAATTTATATTTTATTTTGACTTAATGCCGTTGAATACCTGCATAAAATTAAAATTCTATCTATATTCCCGGTGTCAGTATATCATATGTGACTGGCCCGAATTCGCGCTGGCCGCTTCGTTTATAAAGTAGCCGCAGGGTTGAGCCAGGGCCAGCAAGATTTAGTATATATTTATAAGCAGAACTAATTCTGATCTGTTTCTTTCCCTTCCCTAAATTTAGGGTAATTGAATGCTCTTTCCCATTTTTCCTTTCAAAAACAACATTATTATCAATGCTAATGCTGCAATCATATGGCCCGTTAAGCATAAATGAATAAACCCCTGCGTTTTCTATATTTATATACCCGTCCCATCTGATATAGTACTTCTTTTCCAGGTCTTCAGATTCTATAAACTTGCTTGCGGGCCGCTGGTGATAAAAATGCATCCTGTAGTCTATTGCAGGCTCAAGCTGCTTATATATTACTTTCCCTTTATTATAATAAGTAGCATTCAGGCCGAAAAGCTTGTCCGAATTGATAAGATAACAGCGTTGGATATCGTTGAAACCATTATCCATCTGGTTTTTCCATTTTACATAAACTTTCGGCTGGGTGTATTTGCCAAGGACTATTTTTATCCTGTGCAGGCCCTTATAAAGCTCGACATTGCCCTTTGCTTCCCTGTTATTTATCAATACCTGCCCCGGAGCTCCTTCAATACCGAACTGGTAATTCCCGTAAGCAGGCACATCTATAAGCCCTGTTATTTCAGCCCTGTCAAACCCTGTGCCTTCAGCCTGCATAGGAAAAAACACGGCTGATTCCCCTGTTTGTTTCCCGTCATTGTAAAACCTGGCCTGCAAAGTAAACTTTTCCTCTATTTCCACTGTCGCCAGCTTTACGAACTTCACTTCGTCGTCATACACATAAAAATCTTTTAACCCTATGTTTAAATCCATTGTCATGTCGGGAAATTTCCATCCATAGCAGTTTTTCAGGGTCGAGGCCTTGTCAAACTGCCAGTAGCCATAGTCCCATATCGTTGTTATCTTTGCGTCAGGGAAATATTCTTTATATATAGGCATCAGCTTGTGGTAAATGCCCTCTCCAATCACAGCAGCGCCGTTTGCCTTTTCATCGTAAAGCTTGTAAAGCTCAAAAAGCGATATGTCCTCGTGCGTTGCATACTCCTGCATTTTCTGTTTTGATAGGTCATCCATCATGCCGTAATAGTTATTGAATTCCAGGAAATTTGAAACAATCACCCGCTTATCCCTGTTTGCAAGTATGCAGTCAGCTGCGGCTTTGTAAATATTCCTGTACGAGCTCATAGTGTGCGGGTCAGCCGGGAATATCACGAAATACCCGCGAAGATTATAAAAAGAAAACCATATCAAAGCATAAGCAAAAACAAAAGGCGCTGCGTATTTGAGCATTCGTGGCCAAAAACTTTCAATCTTTTGCCATGTCCTTTCAACGCCGAGCGCCAGTACTGCCATAAAAGCAGGGATTGCCAGCACCATTCTCCCTGGATATGGGTCATAGGAGACATACAGGGACAAAAAACCCGGCAAAAGTCCAAAAAACAGCCATAATAACAGGAAAATACTTGCGCAGTTTTTCAACGTGAATAAAAGGTAGCCTGTCCCTGCTATAACCAAAACCGAGGTAAAAATATCGAAAAAAGGCACTCCCGGGAGATTAAACCCGTTGCCCGGAGCCGATGCTGTAAAAAACATCTGAACCTCGCTTATTATGTGCTGAATAAGCGTTTTATATTCATCACCTTTAGGGACAATTGATGTTATTATTGTGAATTTTTCTATCCTCCTGAAATACGAGGACGGGTTCTGTATAATATAGGACACCACAGGCAGGAATACCAGCAGCATTGAGCCGAATAAAAGCGCTAGCCCGCGCCAATTCGTAAGAAGTGCCTGCCTTGTTTCTTTCCTGATGAACATTATTGCCAGAAAAAAAACCAGAACAAGCGGTATTGACTTTGCAGCGCTGTAAAAATAAAGCGACAGCCCAAGTATCACCCCTGATGTGACAAAATACCCCGGTTTGCCGGTTTTCATTGCCTTGATAAAAAAATAATATCCTGCCGCGGCAAGCGCAGGTACAGGTATCCACAGGTTTGCCATCCTGCTGAAAAATATCTGCATAAAAAAGCATGTCAAAAACAAAGAGCTGAGCACTGCGGCCCGCCTGTTGAATATTTCCTTCATAATAAGGTATAAAAACACAACCTCACCCGAGCCAAAAATAACTGAAACCCATTTTGCCGTTATTATATTTATGCCGAATACTTTGCCTGCCAGCGCTATTATATAGAAATAAAGCAAAGTCAGGCCATTGTACAGCCATGAGTCCTGAACAACAGAAAGCACATCTCCCCTGCCAAGCGTTTGTGACATTGATACAGTAGAATTTTCATCAAGGTGAAGTCCTGGCGGTATTTTCATGAGGTCATGGCTGAAAATAATTACGCATAAAATAAATATTACAATACAGTATATCAGGTCAAAGTATTTCCATCTTTCTCCCAAAGGTTTTTCAAAAAAATAGCTTTTACCTGCCTTTGCAATCCAAAAAAGCATGCTTCCTGCCGCAAAAAATACGATTGTCATTATAAAGTTATATGATTGCAGGCTTGTAAAAGTAAAATAGTACATAAAAAAGGCTGTTGTCACGCAGATAATGGATATTATTTTAAAATTCAGGCTTGGTTCTTTAAATTCTTTCTTTTGTTCCTGCGATTTTTCCAGCCTGTCGAGCCTAAATATAAAAACAAGCTGGATTATCATGCCTGCATATGTGATAAAAGCCAAAAATGTCAGGTGAAAACTTACAAAAATAAGCCCCAGCAGTCCAAGCGAAAGCGCGGACAGCGACTTAATAATGGTTGTTTTCAGCGGTTTAGGTTTATAAAAAGGTATTGCAGGTATCATTTCACTACAGCCACTTTTCCCCAATGCTTTATTTTTTGTTTGTCAGAATCAATCTCAATACAGTAAATATAAATCCCTGACGCTACTTTTTTATTGCTGTTATTATCGCAGTTCCATGCAATGCTTTCCAGCGTCACTGTCGGCGATGATAAGGTCCCATTATTGGTTATATTGTTTATATTATTTGAAATCTTTTTAACCACTTCCCCCGAAACATCATATATTGTAAGATTTACTGTCGCAGGCGCCGTAAGGCCGTAAACAAAATTAGCCTGGATGCTTGCAGGGTTTGGAAATACACCCTTGTAGGTCAGGGTCTCTGTAGGCACTATTGTAGGTGTTATTGTCACGGTGCAGGTCAATATTGTCGTTACCGTGGTGTTTGAATATGTAGTCTCATTAAAATTCCAGTAAGGGTCAAAGTAATTGATTCCTGAACTGTTATCTACCTCCACGCCCACGCACGGGTTTGAGCTCACGCTGAACCATCTGCTGTAAGATGTATAGGTGTTCGGTATGCTCCCTATGCTCCACGATATGACGTTCCCGGACAATTGATAACCCAACTGGCCAGAAACAAGACTCGTATTTGACGGTATACTGTCCCAAAGGTAAACATTTGTTGGCTGTACAGCGCCAGTCCCTGTGTCCGAGTATGTTAGCGTATAGGTAAGAGTATCCCCGTACATGATGTTCTGGGTCTTGTTCACTCCCTTGGAAACAACCACGTCCGACCCTGACACGTCAGGAATACCGAAGTATATAAAATACGTATGTTCTTCACCGGCATTATATGTGCTAGGTCCCCAGTACATTGCCGCAGCTGAGTCGGTTATCGGCGCAGGCGTCAAAATATATGTCCATTCAAACGAATCCGGCTGCATATAGAACCATTTGCCGTAAATAAGCATGTCAGGCTGCGTCGCCTTTGGCACGAATACTCCGCCCGTAGCAAGCCCGCATTCTGCCTCGCAATCCGGGTATTCCGGCCCGTAAAATTCCTTCCATGCGTCGCCCATAGTTCCGCCATTTGCAGGCGATGTCCACTGTGTATCCTGCGTCACAAGGCCATAGCCTTGCTCGGCAAAATTTGGCGCGTCGTTCCTGGTCGCATCCCCGTTCGGCTCAAGGAAAGTATCAAGCAGAATCCTTAATCCTATATTATGTGGATTTGATGTGCTTGTGTTCTGAATCGTGTATAGTATCTGGATTGTATCAGGGTGCCTTCCAGTCCTGGGATTTGGCACTATTGAAAGCTGCTGGCTCACAAGAACGTCACCTGTCTGCCAGGAAGAATTATTTTGTGTATTACCGCTTGTGTCCTGAGGAATTTGTATGACATTGCCGGTGTCAATATCGTTGCCGTCATAATAAAGGTAATTGTTCGTGTTCGAGTTCCCGTCGATCTGTATGGTGGCAAAAGAAGTGTAATCATTTTCATATTCGTAAAGCAGGTCCTGCCCGCTTCCGTTGCTGACGGTAAATGATGCGTCAAAGGTTGTCACCTTGGCGTCAATGTATTGATTTGAAATGTCTGCCAAGGCATTTTCATTAAAAAAGAACAGGATTATTATTGCAGTCAAAAGGATTGTTTTGCGCATTTAGTATCCTTTAGTTTTTATATATTGTATAGACGGCCCGCCGGGTCGTCTATACTTTAATAATACCTAGCTGTAGTCTGCGTTTATCTTCACGTATTCTATGGACAAGTCTGTTGTAAGCAGGTAATAATCCTGTTTGCCGGCTTTCAGGTCCAGCGTTATCTCATATTTTTTCTTTTTCATCTCTTTAGCAGCTTTTGCGTAATTTTTCATTACAATAAGGCCTTTGTCGATGATAACCGCATCACCTATCTTCAGTACGGCAAGGTCGAGGTTCACTGTCTCGAATGTCTGTCCTACGGCGCTCATTATCCTGCCCGGGTTCACTGACTCCCCGAAAAACATGCATTTCACGAGCGGAGAGTTGGCTATATGCCGCGCAATTACCCCGGCCTGCTTTATGTCTTTTGCGTTTTTTATATTTATCCTGATGAATTTTGTTGACCCCTCACCGTCCGAAACCATGTCCTCGGCAAGCGAATAAAATATTTTGCACAGCGCGTCTTTTAATTTATTATAGCCTCTGCCCTTTGATGCTACTTTTTTGTTCTTTGCCATGCCGTTTGCCAGGATATACACCGTATCGTTCGGGCTCATGTCCCCGTCCACCGTGATCCTGTTAAAAGAAATCCGTATTGCGTCATAGGCCGCTTCTTTGAGTATTGATTTTGATATATCCGCGTCGGTCATTGCAAATACAAGCATAGTTGCCATATCCGGCGATATCATGCCGGCGCCTTTTGCCGCGGCCGTTATTGTGCATTTTATCCCGTCAATATTCACCTGCTCTGACGCAACCTTGGTTGTTGTGTCGGTTGTCATTATTGCCTTTGGAAAATTTTTATCGCTGCCGGACAGGCCTTTTACAAGCACGGGCAGGCTTTTTAATATACTTTTTACAGGCAGAGGCTTGCATATCTTGCCTGTGGATGCAGCTAATACCGCGCTTTTTTTTGCTTTAAGCAGGCTTGCAATGCCCGCTGTTATATTTTCAACGTCCTTTATCCCCTGCTTGCCGGTCATTGCGTTTGCGCTGCCGCTGTTTGCGAATACTGCGCTTATCCTGCCACCCATGTGTTTTTTTGCGTGCATTATATGCGCGCTTTTAAGCCTGTTTTTTGTGAAAAAACCCACGGCATCGCATGGTGTCTCTGAATAAATAAGGCCTGCATCCGGCTTTTTGCCTTTCTTTATGCCTGCGTGAATCCCGCTGCTCTTGAAACCTTTCGGCAGCAGGTATGACTTTTTCATTGGAGGCCCTCTTTTTCATCTATGCCGAACATTATATTCATGTTCTGCACTGCCTGGCCTGACGCGCCTTTCACTAGGTTGTCTATTGTCGTTATCACTATCAGTGTGTTGCTCTCTTTTACTCCGTCCACATAAATCTCACAAAAATTCGTGCCCTGCACGTTATGCACATTTGCCGCGTCGGTCATGCGTACAAAAGGCTCGTTCTTATAGAAGTCCGCGTACATCTTTTTCACGCTGTCCGCATCCTGCCATGTTTTAAGCTTCATGTAAATGCAGCTTAATATCCCGCTTTGCATCGGCACAACCTGCGGAGTGAAAATAATATCCGGCTTGCCTGTGAACTCCCTGTATATTACGTCCTCGACCTCAGCCAAATGGCGGTGCTTGCGGCCGACCTTGTACGGAGTCACGTTTTCATTCACATACAAATAATGGTTGCCTGGCGCTGGTGTTATTCCTGCGCCGGATACGCTTGATTTAGAATCAACAATGATGCTTTGCACTTCCAGATTTTTCAGCGCAGGTATCACTCCAAGTAATATGGATGTGGGGTAGCATCCCGGGTTTGCCAGTATCTTTGTCTTTTTAATGTCTTTCCTGTAAAACTCAGGCAGGCCGTAAACTGCCTGTTTAAGCAGGTCCTTGTGTTCATGTTCCTTGTTGTACCATGCCTTGTAGCTTTCCGCGTCCTTTATCCTGAAATCCGCGCTTAAATCGATTACTTTAATCTTTTTTTCCGCAAACTTCGCCACAAATTCCATGGCTGCCGCGTGCGGCAGGCATAAAAATGCCACATCAATGCCCTTATAAATGTCCGCTTTTGACGCGTCTGCGAAAGCGCCCTGTATCTTGCCCGCAAGCTCCGGAAAAATCTTTGTTACTTCCACTCCCGGGTATTCCAGGGACGTGACATACATTATCTTTACCTTGCCGTGTTTTGCGAATATTTTTATTAGCTCCCTGCCTGTGAGCCCGGAGCCTCCTACTATCCCGGCTTTAATCATGATTAGTCTCCTGAATCTTATAAGTTTTAATCATTTCAATCTTCCGTCTTAAATCTAAACTTTAAAATTCCTATTTATCCATGTATTTTATGTACGCCTGGTCCTTTGCTTTTGCCAGCCATTCGTCCCACATCTTCTCGATCTTGTCCTCAATTACCTTCAATCTCACTTTGTCTCTTACATCGCTTAGAACCGCATCCGTGCCTGTTTTCGCGTCAATCAGCTTGACTATTAAAACGCCGTTGTTCGTGTCTATCGGCTCGCTGTATGTGCCTTTTTTCATCTTGCTAACGGCCTTTTTTACGCTGTCATCAAGGTTTGTCGTGTCTATCCAGCCAAGGTTTCCGGCTGTCGCAGTCTTGTCATCCTTGAGTTCCTTCATTACATCGTCAAATTTCACGCCTGATTGCAGCTTTTTGTTCACTTCGTCTACCTTTTTCTTTATTTCAAGCATATTCGACTTTGAGCTGTCGAAAAAAATCTGGGAAATGTTTACCTGGTCGCCTGCCTTAAAGTCATCCTTATGGTCGTCGAAGTACTTTTTTATCTCATCGTCGCTCACAGCGGCCTTGGACATGAAATCCTGCTGTTTCTTCTGCTTCACCTTTGAAAAAATAAGGTTGTCCCTCACCTGGGCCTCTATTTTTATCCTGAAATCCGAATAACTCATGCCCTCTTTTGTCAGCGCATCCTCAAACTCGGATTCACTTCCAAACTTTTTTCTCAGGTTGTCTATAAATTCGTTTGCTTTGTCAGCCACGGCCTCATCGCTTACTTCTATGTTCTCGGATTTTGCCATTGTTATGACAATCTTCTGGTCAATAATATTCTTCAATACCTTGTCCTTTGTGTACTCATCACCTTCCTGCTTACCCGTAAGTTTAAGCTGGGTCTGGAGCAGGTCATAGGCTTCGTCAAGCTCGCTCTGCGTGATAATCTCGTCGTTGACCACCACTATTATCTTGTCCTCGAGCTTGGCGCCGAGCTGGGCAGCGAAACAAACAGCCATTGCCGCTATAAATAACAAAACCTTTTTCATGTTTTTTCCTCCTGAATAAATTCCTTTAAATTTTCCTTTATTATTTCGATTTTTGCGTTTTTCCTCAGCTCTTCCATCCAGCCGCTGAAAAACTCGTCTTTTTTCAGTTCAAAATAAGTCTGGTAAACCTCGTCCCTTACTTCCTCAAATTTTGGGGTGTCGGCCTTCTGGATGTCGTCGCACTTGAAAATGTGGTACCCGTAATCCGATTTTACCACGCCGCTTACTTCTCCCTTTTTCAGGGCAAAAACTGCGTTTGTTATAAAAGCCGGCATTTCGCTCCTGCTGAAATACCCGAGGTCCCCGCCGTTTTTCGCCTCTGAGGCTGTCGAGTACTTTTGCGCCAGGGTCGCAAAGTCAACGCCGGATTTTATATTTTCTAGTATTGCCTTTGCCTTTTCCTCGCTGTCCACCAGTATCTGCCTTACGTGCACCCTGTCGGCGCGCCTGTAATCCAGTATATGCACCCAGAAATAGTCTTTTAACTCTTCTTCCTTGATTTTGACGTTTGCCTTTACAACAAAGTTTATTTCTTTTTTTATCAGCAGCTTGTCATTGATGTCATGCTTCCAGTCCCCGTATTTTATGCCTGCTGATTTAAGCGTCTTTTTTATATCAGGCATTGACGAATCCGGCACAAAATTTTTTATTTCTTCGTCAAGCTCCTTGGAATTTACGCTTATATTGTCCCTTTTCGCCTGCTCGAGTATAAGGTAATTGTTGATTAGCATGTTTAAAAGCTTCTCGGCATCGTCTTCGTTATTTATAGTTAGGTTATAAAGTTTTGCCTTCAGGCCCGCCTGCCAGTCGGTAATTGTGTATTTGTCAACCCTGGCAAGCGGTATTTCCTTTTTTCCGAAGCCTGTCCCGCAGCCTGACGCAAATAATAAAGCAAATGAGCAAAAGACGGCAAAAAATGCCTTTTTACTGCCTGCGCTTGATACTTTATGTGCCATGATTTACAGCCTTTACTTATTAGTCGTTGTATCCCCTGTTTGCTTGTTTCCGGCATTTAATGCATTTGATTTTGGAAGGGCCTGTTTGCCGTTATTGGACTCAAGAAGCTTCAGGTTCGCGCCCTCGTTTGTCATAGGCGGCGCGCCAAGCTCGTTCTCGTTTATATTTATTTTGGCTGTCGCTTTCAGGGCATCGAGCCATTTTTCTCTGGCTACCGACAGCTTTACCTGGTCTTTTACAGCAGAAAGAGGCTTTACCTGGGCATTCGGGTCCTGCGCTTTCGCGCTTTTCACATACTGACTATATCCGTCCTGTATCTCCTTATCGGATACCTGTACATCCTTGTAATCCTTGTTTTTCAGGACTTCGTTGATAAGCACTTCTTTTTTCGCTGTATCCGAAAGCTTTTCAAGCTGTTTTTTCAGGCTGATGATCTGGGTCTCAATGTCCCTTTTCATTTCATCCTCATATTCCTTTATCTTTGCCTGTATTTCCGGATTCTTTGTGAGCCCTTCTTTGTCAGCTTCCTGTATCACAAGTTCCCTTGTAATCATGGAATCAAGAATTCTTTTTTTGCCTTCCGCGTTCATCATAAACATCTTATACTGCGATGGTATATTGTCCATTTCCGCGTCAAGCTCATCAGAAGTTATTACCTGTCCGTTTACGGTTGCTACCACGTTTCCCTTTTTAGATATGTCGCATCCGACTGCAGCGATTAAAACTAAAGCTAAAGCAGCGATAAATATTAACTTTTTCATGTTTTCTCCTTTTATTTTTATTTTAAAAAAATATATAAAACAACTTCCTCCTTTCAATTTTGTTTGCATAAATTTACCACAGTAAACTTGTTAATGCAAGATATTTGTATTATTTTGGCGGGATAAAGCTATTTGTCAGGTTTATTAATTTCAAACTTGTAAAGCTTGGCGTATTGGTTTTCATTCTCACCGCCGGCATATCCTATGCCCTTGGCATACCAGTTGTCCTCAATATGCCAGATACCGTCCCCCTGGTCTATGTTGTTTCTTATATGAAATGCAGGTATCTCCTTGTCTCCTACCTTTACTTTTTCGATGCCGACAAATTCGAACTTCGCCGTTATGTCCCTTGTTATCGTCATTGAAAGCACTTGGGCCTGTGCCTTGACCTTTTCCACCCATGTTTCCCCGGGCCTCTTGTTGAAATCGACAAATTTTATCTCAGGGTAAAAATAAATATCTATGGACATAAAATTCAGGACCGGGTATGGAAACCTTATAACCTTCATGTACACACCGTCATGATCACTTCTTAAAAACGACCGTATGTTAAATTGTGGCGCGTAATAATAGCAGTAATCTTTATCGTCTATTTTCCGTACATCTATAATTTCAGCTTTTACATCATAAACTTTATTGGGCTCATTTTTCTTATAGCCTTTATAATACCATACATATCCTTTCTGCACCGGATAGTATGACTGCGCATCCTGGATGGGTGTCACTGTAAAAGTAGGCGTCACTGTCGGCGACACACGCGGAGTCTTTGTGCATGTAATGGTGTGCGTCGGGATCAATGGTGTGAGGGTTGGCGTGACGGTCGGGGTGTGCGTACATAAAAAAGCAGGTAAATTCGGTATTTTTATATCCTTCAGATTATTTTTTATATCGTTTATATCCCAGGTGTCTGCGCTTAAAAGCAGGGTTAAGGCGAGTAAAGACAGAAGTATTTTTTTATTTACCTGTTGCATAATGTATTATATTTGTACACCAGGTACCTTTTAATCGATTCTCTCTGGTGGGGCAATACCCCCGGGGTTGGGCAAAACCCTATAAAAAGGTTGTCCGCATTATTTCCGCCCCTTTCCACCCAGCAGCTGTACCTCTGGTGTGATGCAGGAAAATTCTGCTCTGCATCGAGTTCCTCGGTCAATCCTATATATAAAACGCCGTAGTCTGCGGCTTTTTTATCGGGCATCCTCAGGTAAAAAATGCCGTAAATTCCGCTGATGTCGGTTTTCTGGTATTCTTTTAAGCTTTTCGGCCCGTCAAACACGTATCCTGCAAGAATCAAACTCATTGTTTCTCCAGTCCAAGGTGTAAAAAAGTTAATCAGCGCTCAACAAAACCAGGGCGCCGATTATTTTTATACATTTAATATAACAAAAATCCTGAATAAATCAAGTCATAAAACAATTGCCGGCAGAGCCCCAAGTTCACAGTAGGAATTTTCGTGGTGCGGGATTAAAACTCCTGTTCATAGTAAAAGAACGGCAGCGAATTGCTGTAAAGTGCTTTTGCCAGCATAAAGGTAAAATACATCTTGGACTTGCCGAGCATGCATCCGAATCTCAGGCCGATTCCCGCGCTGAAGTGATATCTGTTTATATTCTGTATGTCGTCTGAGCTGCCAACGCATCCCGCGTCAAATGTGGCGAAAACGTCAACGGTGCTCCATTCTGCCGTGTACTGCTTCCATGTCAGTTTCCAGCCTATGTCGTTCAAGCATTCCACATCCAGTTTCAGCCTGTTGAATATCTTGTAATACCCCTGGAACTCGTCAAAGCTGTATCCTGCGAGCTGGGCATATCCGCCGAGGTTGTAGAGTTTCCATTCGGGCACGTTTGACTGCTGGAGCAGATACCCGGCCTGGAATACGTCCGATATGAAGTTATTTCCCTGGAATTTCAGCGTCTTATTCGCGTCTATGTTCAGGAACATGAAATTGTAATCCGAGTTGTCTGCAGGTATGGATTTCTCCACGTCAGCCTGAAAATAATAATCCGACGTTTCCCTTTTCTTGTCAAAAACCTCCATCCTGAAATTAAAAAGGTTTATGTTTCCCTGGTTTACGTTCAGGTTGTCCTGCAGGTTCGCGAAATAAAAGTTCTCGTTCTTGCCCTCCGCGCTGAACAGGAAAAGGTCAAATATCATAGGCAGTTTTACACCGCCCGACAGTCCCCTTGTCCGCTGTATAAATTTCCCGTTTGCGTATATTTTTTCAAAGTCAGTGTCGTCATAAAGGCTGACAAAAGGCTGGAAAAACAATGACAGTGAATATTTCAGCATGTAATATATCCTGCTGTAAAGGTAGTTGTACTCGGTTGAAGCTTCAAGCTGGGACAGGTCGAATTTGTTCAGCAAGCTGATTTTAAAATCAGTATCCGGCAGTACAAACTCAAAAGACGGTGTGACGTTTAAATGCAGTTCTTTCATCTGCATCTGCATGTACTGGTCCTCAGGCAGGCACACAGCGCCTAATGTCGAGCCTGCTGCGTCCGCGTTTGCCGCTGTCCTGGATACCGATTCCGAAGCCGTGGTCGTAGTATTTACCGACGCTGTCGGTGTAATATCAGATGCGTACAGCACGGCGTATGAAGACACCATCAACGCAGATATTATTAATAGCTTTTTCATTATTTTTCTTTCCTTTGCCGGCGCCATTTGTCCAGCCTTTCCTTTATTTTCGCCTCGAGCCCGTTCTCGGTCGGGCGATAGTATACCCTGCCCTTGAGCCTGTCGGGCATGTGCTCCTGGTCCACAAAGTTATCCTCGTAATCGTGCGCGTATTTGTAGTCCCTGCCGTAACCAAGTTCTTTCATCAGCTTTGTCGGCGCGTTCCTGATATGTAATGGCACAGGTTCGTCCCTAAAATTGTGCACATCCTCCTGCGCAGCGCCAAATGCAGTATATGCCGCGTTGCTTTTCGGCGCACACGCCAGGTAAAGGCATGCCTGCGCCAGTGCAAGCTCTCCCTCGGGATGCCCGAGGAAATCAAATGCTTCTTTGGCTGACAGCGCCATCCTGAGCGCACCCGGGTCAGCATTGCCTATGTCCTCGCTGGCAAAGCGGACCATGCGCCTGGCAATATACAGCGCGTCCTCGCCTGAGTCAAGCATTCTTGTCATCCAGTAAAGCGCAGCGTCCGGGTCGCTGTCGCGCAGGCTCTTGTGCAGGGCCGATATCAGGTTATAGTGCTCCTCACCGGACTTGTCGTATAAGAAAGTCTTCCTTTCAACCACCTGTTTTATGTCGTCCGCAGTGACCTCATATTCATCCTTTGCCTTTAATGCGTCTATCATCTCTATTATATTGAGGGCAGACCTTGCATCCCCGTTGCTTAACCTGCTTATTAGAAGGTATGCTTCTTCTGTTACGTGTATCTTTTTTTTTCCAAGGCCGCGCTCGCTGTCAGATACAACCGCGTCAATAATCTTCTTAATATCCTCATCTGTCAGTGCTTTTAAAGTTATCACCTTTGACCTTGACAAAAGCGCCGATATTACCTCAAAGGACGGGTTCTCGGTGGTAGCGCCTATAAGTATTATGGTACCGTCCTCAACATACGGCAAAAAAGCGTCCTGCTGGGACTTGTTAAACCTGTGTATTTCGTCGACAAACAGGATGGTTTTCCTGTTGTTTTTCAGGTTCATGACTGCGCGCTCGACTACTGCCTTTATATCCTTTACCCCGCTTGACACGGCGGAAATGGATATAAAATCAGCTTTGATGTAGTTTGCTATTATAATGGCCAGGGTTGTTTTCCCGGACCCCGGCGGGCCCCAGAATATAAGCGAAGGTATCACGCCTTTCGAGAGCAGGCTTTTCAAATAGCCCGACTCTCCCACTATGTGCTCCTGGCCGACAAATTCGTTTAAATCCCTCGGCCTCATGCGGTGCGCAAGCGGCTGTTTTTCATTTTTTGTGGTTTCACTGGTATCGAAAAGGTCCAAGGTATTTACTCCTGTAGCCTGCTGTTCTATGAGCCTTTCGGCATCAGTCTTTCATTTCGTTTATTAAAAGCCCTGTTGCCAGCTTGGGCAGAAAATACGTGCTTTTCTGCGGCATGACTTCGTTATTTTCAGCTATTACCCTTACCTGTTCTATTGTGGCTGGTTTTATTATAAAAGATATTTTTGCGCCGTCGGCTTCCACTGCCGACACTGCGTAATCCATGTCCTGGGTGTATTCGACTGTCCTGAAAATATATTCTTCCGGAATATTCAAAACCTTGCCGAACAAAAGCCCGTGAAGCAAGGAAACATCGAGCATATAATAGTCTGTTATGTGTTCTTTTTTCTCCAGGGATTTTTTGTAATCTTCTTCCTTGAGTTCAAGCAGCATGCATTTGTTTTTCTTTACTACGCCTATGCACTTTTTGCCGTCGTTTCTTGACATGATATCCTTGAGCATTACAGAGTCCCTCACGTCCGACACTTTGAAAAACCTGCTTAAAACAGGCGCCTCTTCCATGTCGTCGTGCGCGAATTCCCTGAATACCCTGTGCGTCGGCAGTATTGATATGCCTGCGTGCTCCATGCTTATAAGGCACATCATGATATAATCCGCTTCTTTAAACTTGACGTTGTTTGCCCTCATTTCGTTCCTGAAATTAAGCCCTGTCTCGTACCTGTGGTGCCCGTCTGCGATAAAAAGCTGCTTTTCCACGAAAAACCCGGTTATTGCAGACACTTTTGTCTCGTCGCCCAGGTGCCATATCCTGTGTCTGCAGCCTTTTTCGTCCTTTGTGTCCACATACGGTTCGTTTGATGAGGCAAAATCCCTGATGATTTTGTCTATTTTCTTTTCCTTATCGAAATAAAAAGAAAGTATCGGGCTTGTGTTTGCCATGGTCGCCCGCATGAGCTGCAGCCTGTCCACCTTTGGCCCGCTGTGCGTGCGCTCGTGGGGAAGGACAATCCTTTTTTCAAATTCCTCGAGTTTCACGTCCGCCAGGAAGCCGTACATCTCGCCTTTTTTTCCGCCGGGTATCAGGTATTCCTCGGCATATATGTAAAAATTCTTCTTCTGGTCCTTAATAAGTATTCCTTCGGCCATCCATTTGTCCAAATACTGTTTTGCCCTGGTGTACTTATTTGAACTTTCGTTGTCCCCCTCCTCTTCCATGCCCTTGTCGATACGGATTATATTATGCTCGTCCCTCTTGTAATACCTTGCTATCTCCCCGTCCTTGATAATGTCGTAAGGCGGCATTATAACCTTTGAATAATCCGCCTTCTCCCTGTCGAAATAAACCGCCTTGAAAGGTTTTACTTCTGCCATGTCATATCCTGAACTTTGCTGTGTCTTTGCCGGCCTGCAGGTCTTTCAGTTTTTCCCTGTAGCCTTTCCTGCCCATCATAGCGTATGTCGCTATTTTTCCCATCTCAACGCCGGGCTGGTCAAATGCGTTTATGTTGTAAAGCTCGCCTATAAAGGCCGTCTCCACCTCAAGCAGGTAAAGCAGCTGCCCGAGTGTGAACTCCGATATTTCAGGCAAAGTTATCGTCATGTTTGCCCTTTTGTTCTTTGTGAGTGCTATTTCAGTGGCCTTCTGTTCCGCGTTTAAAAGCTCGGCAAAAGTATGACCGCTTAAATACGATATGGAATCCTCGTCGGAGAAATTATCCGGCATCACTGGATTTTGCCTGAACTTATCAACCCTGATGAATGTTACAACCTTGTCAAATGGTCCTTCCATATACAATTGTGCCTGAGAGTGCTGATCCGTTGCGCCAAGCGCCTTTACAGGCGTAAGCCCTACATTTACAGTTTTGCCGGTGTTGCTCAGCTTTTTGCCCAGGCTCTCCGCCCACAGCTGGCAGAACCAGTCTGCCACATCCTTTAAAGAATTGGCATACGGCATCATGACCGTTATTTTCTTGTTGAATTTCACGTCTGCCAGGTAATGCAGGACCGCCCTGATATACGCCGGGTTTTTCCAGACATTGTCGTTTGACATTATGACGTTGTCCATGTAAGCGGCGCCGCGCAAAAGCTCGTCTATATCCACGCCCGTGCTGGCAAGCGGCAGGAGCCCTACCGGCGTAAGCACCGAGAACCGTCCTCCTACGTTTTCAGGGACAATAAAAGAAATAAACCCAAACTGTTTCGCGATCTTTCTCAACACGCCCTTTTCCCTGTCCGTGGTTATTATTATATGGTCCTTCATCTTTTCTTTTTTCACCTGTTTTGACAGCCTGCTCCACAAAAGTTTCATGAAAGCTATTGTCTCGGCAGTTGAGCCGGATTTGGTTATGATATTTATCACCGACTTTTTCAGGTCCACGATATCCAGCAGACCGGCTGCCGATTCAGGGTCCACGTTGTCCATCACATACAGTTTCGGCGCCTTTCTTCTGTCGGCCGCAAGCTCGTTCACAAACGGGTGCTTCAGCGCGCGCGACAGGGCTATTGTCCCCAGGGCAGATCCGCCTATGCCAAGCGCGATAAAATTTTCAAACTTTCCCTTTACAATGTCTGCGACCTTTTTTACATCATCCTTTGTTTTCGCGTCATAAGGCAGGTACATAAACCCCAGTTTTCCGTCATCGCGTTTTTGTTTTATATTTTTAATGGCCGCCTTTATCCTTGGCTTGAGCCCTGCCACATCGGCCTCTCCTATGCCTTCGGCGCCTATCTTATTCTTCATCATGTTGTTGAAATCAAGCGTAATTTTACTTCTCTTTTTTGACTGGGGCATTTTTCTTCTCCTCCGTTTTATTGTATTTATAATATGTAAGTACGTTTACAGCTACGTTCACAAAGGCAAAGCAGCTTGCCGCGATTAAAATCGGCGTCCTGTAGTAGTTTACGCTCTGTAAGGTCGGCGGTATCTGCTGCTGTTTTATGGCTTCATATATTGCTATTCCGAGAAAGGTATATGCCACGGAAAAAGGTATGGATTCCACTGCGCTTACCTTGATGTCCTGGAACAGGTCCCGCGGTGTGATTGAAATCGCCTTGTATACCGGCCTGTAAGTAAAATCAGCCGAAGATGTCACAGATGAGTACATTTCCTCGTCCGTCATATTGCTCGTATCCTGGTATGTCTGGCTTTTCTGCTGTGCCGCTGCCGTTGTGGCAGTCTGCGCAGGCTGGCTGGTAATCGTTGTGCTCTGTACAGTTGCCTGGCTGGTCATTGTTGCAGGCTGGGATACGGATTGTGTAGGTTGTCCCTGAGCCATGTTTGCAGGCAGCGGCTGGTTTACGCCGCTGGAATTATTATTCAGCGTGTTTTGGGCCCCGGCTCCAAACAGGCCGGCTGAAAAAAATGCCAAAGTTATTAAAACAATAAGTTTTTTCATTAAAAGATTTATCCTTTTTTATTACATGCGTATTTTTCGTTTAACAACCGGGCTTGAGATTTAATAAATTACTTTGTTCAGCGGGTATTCTATGATGTCCTGCGCGCCTTTTTGCTTTAAAAGCGGGATAAGCGTCCTTACCTTTTTCTCGTCGATTACTACCTCTATCGCGGCCCATTTGTCCTTTTCGCCTATCAGGTAGGATACGGTCGGCCTTTTCAAGGCCGGAAGAATATCAAGTACGGCGTTCAGGTCTTTCTGCGCCACGTTGAGTTTGAGTCCGACCTTTTCCTCGGCGTTAAGCGCGCCTTTTAAAAGCATCATTATTGTCTCGATTTTCTGTTTTACCCATGGATTTTTAACAGCTTTCTTGTTGGCAATCATTACCGTGGTTGATTCCATGACCGTGTCAATGATTCTCAGGTTGTTCGCGGCAAGCGAAGAGCCTGTCTCGGTAAGCTCGACTATGGCGTCAGCCAGATAAGGCGGCTTTGCTTCTGTCGCGCCCCAGGAAAACTCAACCGTCGCCTTGACTTTGTTCTTTTTCAAATAATCTTTTGTGGTGTTAACCAGCTCTGTAGCTATCCTTTTGCCCTGCAGGTCTTTTACAGACTTGATATTCGAGTCGTTTAAGGCCGCAAGAACCCATTTTACCGGCCTTAATCCCTGCTTTCCGTAAACAAGCTTGTCTACAATATCAACCGATACTTTGCTTTCTTTCACCCAGTCCTGTCCGGTAAGCCCGGCGTCAAACACGCCTTCATTGACATAGCGCGCCATTTCCTGCGCCCTTACAAGCGTCAAGTTTATTTCAGGGTCGTCAATTGTCGGGTAGTAGCTCCTGTTCGACATTTTTATGGTGAAACCTGCCTTCTTAAAAATTCCGAAAGTGGCTTCCTGCAGGCTTCCTTTTGGTAATCCTAGTTTCAAAATCATTGTTTCCTCCACCGTTCAAGTCCGTGGCTTTAGCCAGTTAAATAATCCGGTGGATTATTTAACGGGTAGTTTCCATAAATTATCATCATATAAAACTACCCGGACAAGTACTATATTTTTTCGAATAAAAAAATATTATCATAAAAAATATTTATAATCAATGTCAAAAGCTTATAGTGTTTTGTTTTTGGTTAAATTGAGTATTATTTATCAGAATATTTTATTATCTTTTCCTTGTTAATCCAAAATCCCAAATTATTATTTTAGTATCTCCAGCACTTCTTCAAGTTCTTTTTTTATGTCCCTGATTTTGTCGTCTTTAAGCTTTTCCTGAAAAGGGAAAAGCTCCAGTTGCTCGCCGTCGATGGCGTTAATCATCTCTTTGAGCTTTCTCTGCGCGCCGGATATCTTGTACTCGTCGTCATAAAGCAGCTTTTTTATAAGCAAAATGACATCTATGTCTTTTTTTGTGTATTTCCTCTGACCCACCCTGTTCTTCAGCGGCTTCAGCTCGTCAAAATTCTGCTCCCAGAACCTTATTACAGATTCCGCGACTTCGGTTATTTGCGCGACTTCCCTTATCGGATAAAACTTTTTTTCCCTTATTTCCATGTTACACCTCCCAATAGAAGTTCAATGTTCAAAGCTCAATGTTCAATGTTGCCACTTAACATTCACAGTGCAAAAATCAAAATTCAACATCAACACTCTTCACTCATTTAAGAATTCTTCCTCTGACTTCAGTTTTCTGGTCATCAGGTCCATTATGGACTGTTTCGGCGGCTTGTCCTTATATAATACCTCGTATGCTTCCCTTATTATCGGCATCTCGACCCTGTGCTTTTCAGCGATCATGTAAACCGACTCTGTCGTCTTGACTCCCTCAGCCACCATTTCCATGCCTGACAGTATTTCCTTCAGTTTCCTGCCCTTGCCGAGCTGCTCACCTACTGTCCTGTTCCTCGAAAATCCGCTCTCGCATGTGACCACCAGGTCGCCAATCCCCGACAGCCCGAAAAATGTGGCTTCTTTTGCGCCAAGCGCCTTGCCGAGCCTTTTCATTTCAGCCAGGCCGCGGGTTATAAGCGCCGCTTTTGTATTCGCGCCCGCGCCCAGGCCGTCAAGTATTCCTGCGGCAATTGCAATCACGTTTTTTACGCTGCCGCCGAGCTCCACGCCTGTCACGTCGCTGTTCGTGTAAACCCTCAGGTTGTCGGTGTAAAAAAGCTCCTGCGCCTCTTTTGCCAGCGCCTTGTTATCGGACGCGGCAACAACCGCCGTCGGGACCTTTCTCGACACTTCCTCGGCATGCGAGGGCCCTGATATTACGGCGAACTTTACTTTGCCGAGCACATCCTTTGCCACCTGCGACATGCGCAGGAGGGTTTTCTGCTCTATCCCTTTTATTACGCTGATAAAGAACTTTTTTTTGTAATCAAAAACCTTTATATTTCCCAGAACCTGCCTGAAAGCGTGCGACGGCACTGCCATTACAACAGTGTCTGAACTCTCCACCGCCTTTTTCAAATCACCGGTAATATCAATTTTATCAGGTATTTTTACGCCTTTCAAGAATTTAATATTTTCGCGCTTTTCTGCCAGAACACGGGCGTAATCCGGGAAATATTCCCACATTATCACGTCATTGCCTTTTTCACACAAAAGTATCGCGAGCGTAGTGCCCCATCCGCCAGCGCCTATTACAGAAACTTTCACTTTTCTTTTTTCTCCTTTTTAAACTCGAACTTGTTTTCAGTGCCTTCAAACAGCCTTTTAATATTGTCCTTGTGTTTGTACACCACAAAAGCAGCCGCTATCAGCGAAAAGATCCATGTCAGGTATAAATACCCCGTCTCCCCGTATATGTACACCAAAAAAGGGAGCAGTATAGAGGCAGTGATTGAGCCAAGCGATATATATCCGAACATTAAAAGCGTTATCACAAAGGCAAGCACAGCCGTGAGCACTGAAAAAGGCGTGAGGGCTAGGAACACTCCCAGCGCAGTTGCCACTCCCTTGCCCCCCTTGAAATTCAGGAACATGGTAAAAGTATGCCCGAGTATGGCGCATAACCCTGCCAGTATCGGCAGGAACGGGTAGCTTGCCTTGAAAATAACCGATACGGTAAATACAGGCACAAAACCCTTGAGCGCGTCCAGCGCCAGCACTATGAAAAACCATTTCATGCCGAGTATCCTTTTTACGTTGGTCGCTCCGATATTGCCGCTGCCTTCCCTGCGTATATCTATGCCTTTTAGCTTTTTCGTGATTATATACCCTGTCGGTATCGAGCCTAAAACATACGAAACTATAACAGTGATCAAAAGTTCCAGGATTAGCTTCATGTTGCCTTCTTTCCTTTTTCCCTTATCTTGATTTTCAGCGGCACTCCTTCAAAGCCGAAATGCGCCCTGAGCTGGTTTTCCAGGTAGCGCAAATAGCTGAAGTGCAGCTTCTTTTTCTGGTTCACGAACACCACAAAAGTCGGCGGCTTTACCGAAGCCTGTGTCATATAATAGACTTTCAGCGAGCCTCTCTTGTCCGAAGGCGCGTTCTGGTACACGGCTTCCTGGAAAACCTTGTTAAGTATTGACGTCTTGACCCTGAAATTATACTGATTTTCGACATAAATTACAATATCTATGAGCTTGTCCAGCCCCATCTTTTCCCTTGCGGATATGAAGACTATCGGCACGAAATCAATGAATTTAAAATTAAATTTTACGTATTCAATGTACTCTTTCTTGATCCTGTCCCTGTCTTTTTCAGCTACAAGGTCCCATTTGTTCACGGCTATTATCATGGCCTTGAAGTTCTCGAACGCGTACCCTATTATCTTCTTGTCTATTTCCTGTATGCCTTCTATCGCGTCTATGACATGCACAACCATGTCCGCCCTTTTAATGTTCACGAACGTCCTGCCCATGGAAAAGCCCTCGACTTTTTCCCTGATATTTTTCCTTCTTTTGACCCCTGCCGTATCTATGATAAGGAAAAACGAGCCGTTTATTTCTATCATGGAGTCGATAGAGTCCCTTGTAGTTCCCGGTATGTCCGTGACTATGGCGCGCTCCTCGTTTATTATGGTGTTGAAAAGCATGGACTTGCCGACATTCTCCTTGCCGACTATCGCCAGCTTGACGATGTCGTCGGCGCTTTTCTCGTCCGGTTTTTCCTCAGGCACCTGCGCCGCTATATAGTCCAGCACGTCGTCTATGGCGTATGAATGCGCGGCAGATATCGGGAATATCTTGTCCACGCCCAGGTTGTAAAACTCATAGGACTCGTTGACGAGCCTTTCGTTGTCCGCCTTGTTGACAACAAGCATGTAATTATCCGTGTTCTTTTTCACGAACTCAAATATCCTTTTGTCATCAGGCAATATTCCGGCCTGTGCGTCTACAACCAGCATGACAAGGTCCACGTCCTTGAATATTTTTTCTATGTCTTTAATTATTAGGCTTTTTATGACGTTCTTGTCGTCAAACAATATGCCGCCCGTGTCCACCACGGTAAAATTTTTCCTGTCCCACGCGACTTCACCGTAAAGCCTGTCGCGGGTCACGCCCGGCAGGTCGTCCACTATCGCCTTTTGCTGTTTTATAATCTTGTTGAATATGGACGATTTGCCCACATTTTCCCTGCCAAGTATAAGTACTGTAAAATTATTTTTCATTTTTTCCTCGTTGCGATTGATTTTAAGTAATTTCCCCTTCCCCCTCGACGGGAGTTCAATACCCCTGTGGGGTATTGAACGGGAAGAGGTCGTCTTAATACTCTAAATAAGCCTTTTCTACCCAAGGCTGGGATGGGGGTGAGGTAGCAGCAACCACCATATTTCATTCTTAAAATTTCAGTTTCTGCCGCTACTTCACCCTCTCCTTTTTTTCCGCTCCCGTCGAGGGAGAGGATGCCATCCATTGTGTACAGGGTCTTCGCCTTCAACCACTATGTTACTCATTATATTGATTATATTCAGGAATTCAATATGTTTATTGATAAAACAAAAATCCTTTCTCCCTATTTTAAAAAAGGGGAGAAAGTTTGTTTGTTTTTGAAATTACAACTCCCCTATTTTATCACCCAGTTCGAATAAATTATCGATTCTTGTTTTAACTGTTTTTCCGCCCTTACCACTGCCGATTAAATAGCACTTCATATTTGCTTTCCTTGCGCCCAGATAGTCGTCCCTGTAATTATCCCCGGCAAATACGGCATTTCCCGGCCTTATTTTAAGGGCTTTTAAGGCAAACTCGAATATCTCCCGGTTTGGCTTCATAGTGCCTATCTCAACCGAGGTAAAAACCTTATAAAAATACTTTTTGATACACATTTTCCTGAGGTTATCGTGTATTAAGGCCGGGTAATGCGTGTTTGAGAGTATGCTCAGCCTGTATTTTTTGCTTAATCCCCTGATAAATCCATTAATATTCTTCAGGTATACGGTCTTTGAGTCCCAGTCATCAATGAATTTGCTTATAAAAATCCTGTTTTTGCTTTCGCTTATGCCGCAGTTTAAAGCCTTCCTGAAAAAATATCTTCCGAGCTCGTTCATGTGGAATTCTTTTTTTGTTTTTTTGGCTTTGTTTTCCATTTCGACAAAACATTTGTCAAACTTTTTCCCGTATTCTTCCCTTGTTATTTCAAACCCGAGTTTGCGAAGGTACAAATATGAAGTATTTTTCTTTGTCAGCTCCCTGTTGTCCTCATACCCGACCAGGGTCCCGAAAAAATCAAATATTATGTCGGTAATCATTTTTTATTTTTCTCATTGCCCGCTTCCCGTTCCGGTGTTTTAATTTATCATCCCCGTCCACTATTCCCGCTATTATTTCTTTTTTATCTCTTTCTCCATCTTCTTGATGTTGTCTTCCGCATCCTTGTAGCCAAGTTTCATGGCCATCTTATAGTCAGCCAGCGCGCTTTTAAAATCTGTTATTGCTTCTTCGTCAACCGCGCGGTTGTAATAAGCCTCCTTAAACTGCGGGTTTAATTTCACGGCCACGTCATAGTCCTTTAAAGCAGACTTGAAATCTCCAATTTTATATTTTTCCGCGCCGCGGTCGTTGTATACAATATAATCATTGGGGTTCAGTTCTACGGCGGTATCGTAATCTTTTATGGCTCCGTTATTATCCCCGATTTTGTCTTTGGTAAGCCCGCGTTTTACATATGCAACCTGCATTTTCGGGCTCAATTCAATCATTTTATCGAAATCTTTAACTGCGCTTTTATAGTCCACTACTTCCATTTCCGCTACACCCCTGTTAAAGTAAGCGGTCCCGTTTTTTGAATCGAATTCAATGGCTTTGCTGAAATCTTTGATTGCGCCGGTATGGTCCCCTGTTTTGTATTTGGCAATACCCCTGGTATTGTACGCTTCGCTAAACCTTGAGTTCAGCTCGATCGCCCTGCTGCAGTCCTTCATCCCGCCGCTGTAGTCCCCTGCTTTTACTTTATTATACCCGCTCTCGAAATACTTCTCCGCTTCCTTGGGATTGGTGCACGAGCACATGAACAAGGCAAAACACATAAGGATAACAAATATTTTTTTCATTTTACAGCATCTCTCTTTCGAAATTTTTAGTTTTATTTCTTTCAATATAAATTAAATAGCCAAAAACGAAGACAGCAAACAAAAACAAAGACAGAACTATCCAATATCCGTAATTGTAGATTATTGTAACAGTTACTGATTTTGCATCATCATTTTTTTTATTTCAATATCCGTAACTATTTTGAAAATCATCAAACAAATAAAACCCAATATTGAAATTGTTTCTCCTAAAATTGCTTTCATTGTATTTTTTGCGAAAAAAATTATCGAACCTACAAAGGAAAAAATAAAAGCAATTGCAGGTGCGAGATTTTGATCAAATTTAATGCCATCTTTAATAAAATTAAGGGCAATCTGAGTGCCGCTATATATATCAGGTTTGCTGTCATCTTTAGGTGTCTCGTTACCCCACTTCATTGGATGGTTATCTTTACACGAAACGGTGATAAAAGGCATCGTAAAACAAAGAAAAATAACTATAAATAACGACCATGAAAATTTCTTTAAAATCTTGTACATTTATTTCGCCCTCTTTAAAGTATTTATAACCAAAAATATTATATCCGATAAACAACGATTTTCAACAATATTTGCATAATTTCAACACTTCCCCTTCCCCCTCGACGGGAGTTCAATACCCCTGTGGGGTATTGAACGGGAAGAGGTCATCTTAATACTCTAAATAAGCCTTTTCTACCCAAGGTTGGGATGGGGGTGAGGTAGCGGCTGATTCCATATAACTTTTAGATAACATCAAACCCAAAAAATTTTTTGTTTCGTGCTCTATTTTAACCCTATATATAGTCATTGCTGCTGCTTCACCCTCTCTTTTTTCCTCTCCCATCGAGGGAGAGGATACCATTACAGTAGTGAAGCTCCCCCGACTGAAGTCGGGGGTTTCTAACTACCTTCCTCCGAACTCGATTTTCAGTTGTCCTTTGTCTTCTTTCTCCTGATATTCCACATAATCCAGAATCACTCTTTCCGATACTCCAACCGATGACACGAAGTATCCAACCGACCAAATACCACCTCGGCCCCAGATTGCTTTTTTCATGTGTTCGAACTTTTCCTTCAAATGTCTTCCTGTCATCGATTTCATGTATTTGACCACCTGCGCAACTGAAAATCTTGGCGGTATCACCGCCACCATATGCACGTGATCATTTTGAACATTTATTCGGATTACCTCGATATCGTCTTCCAATCCTTCCAGATGTCGAAGCGTACTTTCTAAGTATCCTTTTACCGTTCCTCCTAGAATTCTTAGACGATATCTCGGAATCCAGACAATGTGATACTCCGTATTATATATGCTGTGCTGACTTTTTCGAAATCTCATAAAAACTATTATACCATATCAATCTTTCACATTGTCTGGATGGCCAATTCATCC
>Ga0335078_10000906_pt1 | contig 45144 bp, 33 predicted proteins | sample Lox_Sample_32_FD_206711 | JGI IMG/M metagenome (GOLD analysis project Ga0335078, IMG submission 206711) | Soil microbial communities from Loxahatchee National Wildlife Refuge, Florida, United States - Lox_Sample_3.2 | ecosystem: Environmental > Terrestrial > Soil > Wetlands | place: USA...
CGCCGTCGGTGCCGTCGAAGTTATGGACCACGGTGTACGTCCATTTTCCTTTCTCCGGAGTCATCTTGAAAACCACACCGCAGCCGCCGGCCTTACACCCGTTGCCGCCCTGGGCCGTGCCCCAGAGATTGCCTTTCTTGTCGAAAGTCATGGTGTTGGCCCCGCAACCTTTGGCGCGATCCGGGAAGTCGTACAGAATGGTTTCTTCCCACTTGCCCTTGGCTTTGCGACTCAACTGAAAGATCACACCACACCTCGTAGGGCCGCCTTGGAAGGTCGCGCCGTAGAGGCTACCCTTTTTGTCGACAACCACGCCGTCGTACAGCACCGAGCCGTCGCCGTTGAACGCCGGGAAGGAGTGCAGCACGGTTTCCTTCCACGGCCCGCCTTTTTCGGGTTTCAGCTCGTACACCACGCCGCAGCCGGTGTTGCCGCAGTAAGGTGAGTTACCGCCGTACAGAGTCGTACCATATAGGACGCCTGCAGGCCCCCAGACCACTCCCGCCGATGGTCCCCAGCCGTCGAGACAGAGACCCTTCTTGTCTACACGGGAGCAGAAGCTGTAAAGCCATTTCTCTTTCCAGTTATTTTTCCGAACCAATTCACTGACGGCACCCTGGCCATGCTCGCCCTTCCCGAGCGGGGCGTAAATATTGCCGGCTTGGTCGAGGAGAGGGTTAGCCCCACGTCCTCCACCGTCGTGGAGCACCGTCAGTTTCCAGCCCGCTGATCCGTCCTCAAGCTCAAAGACGGTGCCAAACTCGTTGTCGCCGCCGGATGTTATTCCGTATAGGTTTCCCTCCCGGTCGAAGACCACGCCCGCCATGGGCATGCATCCGTCCTTGTCATAGCAATTGAGGTTTCGGAGTATGGCTTCGCTCCAATGGCCATCGGGGTGGGGTATTAACTGAAAAATCGTCCCGTAACCATAGGTGCCGCCGCCCTCGGTCATGCCGTACACATTGCCTTTCGCGTCCAGGGCCAGGCTCCCATATAGCCCACCCCCGTCCTTCTTGCCCATGTCAAACGAGTGCAGCACCTTGAACTTCGGAGCTGCCCAAATGTTGCCCGCCAGGGCCACGATTAAGGATATGAGCATCAATATCCTCTTCCTGCCGCGCTTAGTGGCATTCATTCACCACCTCCTCATTCTACGGTTAGGCGCTGGTCCCCGGGGCCAGTGCCCCACAATGCGGTTTGAACGTCACCGAGCCTCAATCATCGTTGGCATCCGGCCCGCCCAGAATCTCGTTCGGATTAGTGGTGAAGTAGTTCTGAAAATAGCTGGACCCATCGGTAGATACGAGTGTTGAGGCGAGCGAAATCAGGAAGAGCAGCCTGGCTGCGGTCTTCATGGGGAAGACCTCCTTGTTGCGATCGGATTTCGGACGGGTTCCCTGGGTATGGCTGTGGCCGGCGATAACGCCAATGCGCAGTCCAGCAAATTATGCTATGGAATCCTTCGCTGTCAAGTGAATTCTTGGTCTCAGCAAAGAACGAAGTATGTCTCGTAGGCAAGGCTAACCTTGCGCCAGATTCGTTAGTGCTCGTGCTCCTCGCTGACCGGGATCACGCAGCCGTGGGCGACTTCGCAGACAGCGTGCTCGAACTGGATGGTCGTGTGGTCAATGTGGAAGTCGTGGTGCAGGCATTCCTTCACGTCGCGCAGAATGCGCTCGCTCACTGACGGTGGAATGTCGGCGATGGAGATGTGGCAGGAGAGGGCGCGGGTTTCCGATCCGATGCTCCAGACGTGCAGGTCGTGAACATCGTTGACGCCTTCGATGGCGCGGATGGCGCCTTCCACGCGGTCCAGCTGAATGCCGCGGGGCGTGCCTTCGAGCAGGATATTCAGCGTTTCGCGCACGATGCCGAAGCCCGACCAGAGAATTAGCGCGCCGATACCGAACGAGAGCGCCGAGTCGATCCAGTATTGCCCGGTGGCGAGAATGGTCCAGCCGCCGGCAATGACGGCGGCGGTGGAAATCGTGTCCCCGATTTCGTGCAGCAGCGCGCTGCGAATGTTGACGTCGCGCTTGGAGCGGTAGAGCAGCAGCGCAATCACTCCGTTCATCACAACGCCGGCGGCAGCGACAGCGATCATCAGACCGGGGCGGACGCGCTCCGGATTCTGTAATCGGCGAAAAGCTTCATAGAAGATCACGAACGAAACCAGAACCAGCGAGCCGGCATTCACCAGGGCGGCCAGGACTCCGGCGCGATGCCAACCGTAGGTTTTGGTGGCGCTGGGCGGGCGCGATTCCAAGTACACCGCAACCAGGGAAAGCAATAAAGCCAGAAGATCGGAGAGATTGTGGCCGGCCTCGGAGAGCAGGGCGAGCGAGTGTGCGCGGATGCCGGCAATCACCAGCAGCACAATGTAGGCCAGAGTTACGCCCACAGAAACTTGCAGAACCCTGGAGGTTCCCTCGTGGCCGGCGTGGTTGTGCACGTGCATCTTCCTAAAGTTTAAGGGGGAGCGATGTAGGGTTCAAGGTACGAAAGAGCTAAACCAAAACAAAGAGGACGCGAAGGACGCAGCGGTACGTCAAGCTGCAATACAATGTGCTCGCGATGGAAACTGCAGACGTGGTCATCATCGGGGGAGGGATCGTCGGATCGAGCATTGCCTATCATCTGGTGGCAAGCGGCTGCAAGAACGTTCTGGTGATCGAGAGGGAGACGGCGCAGGGCAAGGGTTCTACGGGAAAGAGCATGGGCGGCGTGCGGGCGCAGTTCTCGACGCCGGTTAATATTCAGATGTCGCTTTACTCGATTCCCTTCTACGCCAGCTTCGACGAGCGGCTGGGATATCCGGCGGGTTACCGGCCGCAAGGATATTTATTTTGCGCGACCAGCGGGAAACATCTGGCGTATCTGCGCACGAACTATGAGAAGCAGGTGGCGCTAGGATTGACCAATGTTGACCTGATAACAGCCGACGACATTCGCCACAGGTTCCCGCAGCTGCGCTCGGATGACATGGTGGGCGGCAGTTTCTGCTCGACCGACGGATTTGTGGATCCCTACAGCGCCATGAATGGATTCATGGCGTGGGCCATCGATCATGGCGCGAAGCTTTGGAAGAACACCCGAGTGACGGGCATCGAGCGTGACGAGCGTGGAATTGCAGGCGTGGAGACCACGCGTGGCGCGGTTGCGACGCGAAAAGTGGTGAATGCCGCGGGAGCGTGGGCGGCGGAGATCGCGAAGATGGTCGGCGTGGATCTGCCGGTGGAACCGCTGCGACGCATGCTGGTGCCGACGGAACCGTTTGATCGGTTCCCGCACACGGCGCCGATGATCATTGATATGTCGAACGGGTTTCACTTCCGGCCGGAGGCGCTGGGATTTCTTCTGGCGTGGAATGATCCAGAGGAGACGGCGGGGTTCAAAACGGATTTCGAGGCCAGCTTCATCGAGAAAATTCTGACGCGGGCGGCAGATCGGGTGCCGGTGTTTGAAAATCTGGCGGTCAATCCAAAACGGGCGTGGGCTGGGCTTTATGAAATGACGCCGGATCATCATCCCATCCTGGGCGAAGCTCCGGGCATGCCCGGGTTTTTTCTGGCGAACGGATTCAGCGGGCACGGGGTGATGCACGCGCCCGCCACGGGGAAGATCCTGGCTGACCTGATTTTGGCAGGGCGGTGCGATCTGGTGGATACGTCGCTGCTCGGGCTGTCGCGGTTCGCAGAAGAACGCATGATCGAAGAGACCGCGGTGCTGTGAGTTCAATTTGAAATCTGCAACGCTTAAGGATGCACTGAGTTCCGCTGTTGATTTCCTGACCTCTGCGCAAGTGGGTTCGCCGCGTCTGAACGCCGAAACCTTGCTGATGTTTGTGCTTGGGTGTGACCGCGCGTATTTGTATGCGCACCCGGAGCGCGAGCTTTCGTCGGAGGAAAGCGCGCGCTACGAAGACGCGCTGCGGCAGCGGGCGAGCGGCATCCCGGCGCAATACATTACGGGGCATCAGGAATTCTGGGGGATGGATTTTATCGTCAGTCCGGCGGTGCTGATTCCGAGGCCGGAGACGGAGCATGTGATTGAGACGGTGCTGCGGCTGGAACCTATGCGACTGCATGCGGGCTCTGCCCGCCCGGACAGCCGGGGGCGGCTGTCCCCACGTGTTCCGAACCCACCGGGAACAGCTGTTCCTGTACAAATCGTCGATGTTGGAACGGGTTCGGGGTGCATTGCGTTAGCTCTTGCCAAAGAGTTGCCGGAGGCCGAGATTCACGCGACCGATATCTCTGCCGCAGCGCTTGAAATTGCGCGAGCCAACGCCGCGCGCCATCAGTTCGAGAGGCGTGTGCAATTTCATGAGCGAGACCTGTTGCATGGATTCGGCGCCGGCTGGTTTGATTTCGTAGTTTCCAATCCGCCGTATGTCGGAGAGTCGGAGGAAGATCAGGTGCAATTGGAAGTGCGCAAGTTTGAGCCTCGCAGTGCGGTTTTCGCTGGACGCACCGGACTGGAAATAATCGAGCGGCTGATTCCGCAAGCCCAGGGTGTGCTCAAGCCTGGCGGCTGGCTGGTGATGGAAATCAGCGGAGCCATCGCAGGCGATGTGAAAGACCTGCTGCGGAGTTGGAAATGCGTGGAAATCGCAGAGGACTTGCAGGGTATCGCTCGAGTCGCCGCCGCGCAGCGAATTTAAGGTTCTCCAAGTACTACTTATGGTAGTAATCAATCCTCGTCGCTAATCTCGCTCTTTTCGCTTTCTCTCCAGGCGAATCAGAACTCTCGCTTTGTGATGAGTACCAGCGCACAAGTGCCTATGGCGGTTGTTTCTACTCTCCACGCGGAAGGAATCATCTCATGCCACAAAGAATCGACGTGATGCGGATCGCCAGTCTTGCTCTTCTATTTGTATTTGCGTTTCTCTCGCCGGTGTTATATGCCCAGATCCCGACCGGGTCGGTGCGCGGCATGGTGCAGGACTTGCGCGGCGCGCGTATCGCGTCCGCCACGGTGGCGATACAGGCGCGGGGCACACCGTTACGGCGGGAAGCGCGCAGCGACAATCGCGGCGAATTCCGTATAGACGATCTGCTTCCCGGGCCTTATGTCGTGACGGTGAATTCACAAGGATTTGGCCAGGTGCAGGCGGATGTTACCGTGACCGTCAGCATTGTCCGCGACATCACGATTACGTTAAGGCCTGCGACCGTGCAGCAAACGGTGAATGTAGAGGCACAACCTTCTTCGGTGACCACGCAGCCAATTGACACGGCTAGCGCGGTCCACCAGACGGTGATCAATCAGCACGACCTGGAAGAACTGCCGCTGGCGGCGCGCAGCTTCGCCAATATTGCGTATCTGGCGCCGGGTACCGAGCCAGTTGAGCCTTCCGACCCTACAAAGGCAAGGATTACGGCTGTTTCCACGGGTGGCAGCTCTGGGCTGAACAATGAACTCTCGGTGGATGGCGGCGACAACTCCGACGACTACATTGGCGGCTTTCTGCAGAACTTCTCTCCCGACGCGATTCAGGAATTTTCGTTCCGCACGGCGCAGGAAGACGCCGACAGCGGCAGAACGACGGCCGGCTCGGTGGTCATCACCACCCGTCGCGGCACGAACGACTGGCATGGCGGCGGGGCGTTTTATGAAAGAGCGGCGGATCTGAACGCGCGCTTTCCCATCGAAAACCCCGCACCCAATCCCAAGCAGCCGTTCTCGAGGCAGAATTATGTGGGCACGATCGGCGGGCCGATCGTGAAGGACAAGCTGTGGTTTTTCACCTCGCTGGAATACGTTCACGAAAACGCCAGCGTCGCCTACAGCCCCGCCAGCCAGGCCCAGTTCGGGGCGCTGGGCGATATCGCCTCGCTAGGGCTGATTCCCGGAGTCCCCTCGATTGCAGTGCCGACAAGCGTGCCGGTCCCCTTTCGCGATTACCTGGCGACCACACGCTTCGACTGGTCGCAGTCGCAGAAGTCACAGTGGTTCATGCGCGCCGCGATTGACAACTACGTGACGCACAACGCCCTGGTGCAGCAAGGCGCGCTGCCTTCCACAGGGCTGGAGCAGCATAACAACTACATGAACCTGGTGATCAGCAATCAGTACACGTTTACGCCCACGTGGCTGGGAAGTTTCGTGTTCGACGCCAGCGGATTGCATCTGACGGAATCGCGGAACTCTAATTACGGCTTTGCCCTGGCATTTCCCTTTACTGCAACCTCGCTCACTATTTCCGGCTTTGAGACGTTTGGCGACAATCAGTTCATGACGCCGATCACCGCGTTCCCCGAAGTGCGCAACCAGGAGAAATATCAGTTCCGCTACGATGTGACCCACGCTACCGGAAGACATGCTCCCCGGTTCGGCATCAACTTTATTCATGAGCCGGTGCTAAGCGGGGCGCTCTCCGGCACGGCCGAAACGCTGATCACTTATCCGAGCGATCCCGATTTCTACGCTGCCAATCCTTCGCAGTTCTATTTCAGCCAGCAATGTGCGGTGCAGCCTGACCCGGCATCCGGTATCGGGTGCACATTCACTCCAGCGGGCAACGGCAGCTTCTCGCAGAATGTGCAGCGACTCGGTCTTTACGCCCAGGATTCCTGGCGCGTCACTTCACGGCTGACCGTGAACTATGGCTTGCGCTATGACACCACTTTCGGCCTGCTGACGGGTTCCGGGCGCAGTCAAATGGAGAATCCTGCTTATCTGACACTCAAAGCGCTCGACATTCCCCTGATTCAGGGCGCGGCTCAGGATTACCGCAAAGCTTTCGGGCCGCGGCTGGGAATTGCGTATTCTCCCGGTCAATCCGGCAATACCGTGATTCGCGCCGGGGTTGGGCTTTACTACGACGATCTGGCGCAAAACGGCTGGGTGACGGCTTTGCAGTCGGTAAATGCTGCGCCGGGACCGTGCGAGGATCCGGCACAGAATCCGGCGGGGGCGGAAAATGCGGGCTGCATCCCTGGCGCGGCGGCGGGAGGTGCGGGGAACATCATTGCTCCCAATTACAAGACGCCTTATGCCCTGCATGCCACCGGCGGCGTGCAGCATGCTCTCAACCACACCTGGACTGTCAGCGCGGACTACACACACGAGCAGGGCAATCGTGGATACCGCGCTTACAATTACACCGCCGGTTATACGCTATTCACGCCGTTGTTTTCTTCGCAAGACACCGCCGACCAGATGAATGTTGTGCCCAACGTCACCGTGTTCAAGTCGGATAATCGGTCGAGTTATAACGCGCTCATGGTTCGGCTGCAGGGCAATGTCGCGCGACGCTTCAACCTGATTGCGAATTACACCTTATCCCGGGCGAGTACCTGGGGCTGCGTGCTGGGCGAACTGTTCGACTATGTGAACGGGGTGTGCAATCCGCTGAATCCGTTCGGGCCGGGAGACTACGGGCCGTCCGGCGAAGACGTGACTCACCGGTTTGTGCTCGCCGGTACGCTCTACGTGCCGGGCGGCTTTGAGGTGAGCACGTTGACCCAGGCCGAAAGCGCACGGCCCTTCACTCTGACAACGCCGGTAGACGTGAACGGCTTCGGAGATCCCGCCAACGACCGCGCCGTAGTGGATGGCAAGCAGACCACCATGGACCAGGTTCGCGGAACTCCCTACGTGCAGGTGGATCTGCGGGTCAGCCGACCGTTTAATTTTCATGATCGCTGGTCGCTGATTCCGTTTGCCGAGTTTTTCAATCTGTTCAATCGGAATAACCCGGGAGCCAATTATGTGACCGACATCTCTGTTCTGCCGGTGAACAGCCTGACGAACGTCACTGCGCTGTGCCTGAATCCGGCTTGCACCCAGACCAAGCCGGTCACCAGCCCGAATCAGTTGCGAGTGCCGTCGGGCGGGCTGGGAGATTTTTTTGGCCCTGGCACCACCGTCGGAATACCATTTGCGGCGCAGTTAGGAGTGCGAGTGACGTTTTGACGTTGGTCCGCGACTCGTTGCACGGCATTGCCGCTTTTGTGCAGCCGCTTGCATGTTATGTCTTGTTTTTCAATGCTTTGGCGAGATGATTTTACAAATTATTTGCGGCGGACGGGATTAGAAACCGGACTTCTGTGCTAAAGTTTCGCCTTGTGCTTGCGCATTCGCTGTCCGAGTGCCAGGTTCCTCCGCAGCAAGTCAGTACTTACCAGGGGGTGGCTTTTCACACTCTGCAGATTTGCGGAAATCGGAGCTCGCCGCTTGAATCACAGGCAGCAAGTTACTATCACTCAAAAGGAGAGGACATGAAGTCTAGAATTAATTTCGCAATCGCGCTGCTGACCGCGGCGTTATTCGCTCTCGCCAGCACCGCGTTCGCTGAGAGCAGTGCCCAGGACCATCCTTATCCCAATCCGGTAGGGGCGTATGTAGGCATCACGCATCCGGACCGGGCCCCGGCTCATCCCGGATCAAACTTGACCCAGTGGGATGGCGGTTTCACGGACGTGACAAAAGTGAAACGCACCTTCGTTTCAGTCGGCAACGATCCTCACAAGAGCAACACCTCGACGACCGTCCCTTTGTTTGTCATTCCAATCAAGATGGTTTATGACAAGAGCCACGGGAATCACACCTTTGATCCCAAGAAAGATAAGCTGCCCAACGGCGAGACCGTGCTGAACATGATCCTGAAGTCCCCGCTGCTGAACTCTTCGATCGACTTCAAGCAGGGCGGCACCGACCTGGGCAAGACCCAGTATATTGACGCGTTCCAGCGCGGCTTCTGGTACAGCCAGGTAAAGAAGAATTCAAAATGGCACGTGCTGCTGGGCAAAGCGACGGTGCTGCCGGAACAGACCTTCAACTGCAATCAGTCGAGCTGCAGCGTGGGCACCGAATTTGGCAAAACCGTAGGACTTTTTGACTTCAACGCCATGGACAATCTCCTTCAGACCTACATGGCGAAGTTCAGCCAGATCAAGCCCAACACTCTGCCTCTGTTCCTGACCTACGATGTATACCTGACCTCGGGTGGGTGCTGCATCGGCGGTTACCACTCCGTGAACGGCGGTCCGCCGACCGGCCAGACCTATTCCTTCACCACGACGGTTGATCAGGGCACCCGCGTGTTCTCGCAGGATACGGCCGCCATGTCGCACGAGCTGGCGGAATGGTCCGTTAACCCGTTCTTCGGGCATGACACGGTTGGTTGCCAGGACAACAGCCAGATGGAAGTGGGCGACCCGCTGGTGCTGGATGATCACGCGTACACCGTGGGCAGTTTCACTTATCACCTGCAGGACCTGGTATTCATCGGCTACTTCGGCGCGCCGAAGAACACCTCGCTCCACAGCTGGCTGAGCTTCCAGAATGACGAAAAGAACCTCTGCCCGGGCCAGTAAGGTCTAGCTTTTCGCGGTTACCGAATGCCCGCTCCCGATCTGGGGGCGGGCTTTTTTCTGGATTGTTGCGGCCGGAACCGTGAAAGTCAGCGCTTGCTGACGCTGGCCGGCTGAATCTCTTCCACATCCACCCAGTTGGTGGGATATGCCCCGGTGTAACACGCGGTGCAGTAGGCCGTGGTTTCGCCATCGCCGCAAGCCTTTTTTAAGCCGTCAATCGAGAGATAGGCGAGCGAGTCGGCGCCGATGTATTCCCGGATTTCCTCAATCGAATTGTTGGCTGCGATCAATTCCTTCTTGGAGGGAGTGTCGACGCCATAGAAACATGGCGAAATCGTGGGCGGACAGGAGATGCGCATATGCACCTCGCTCGCGCCGGCGTTGCGGATCATGCGCACGATCTTCTTGCTGGTGGTGCCGCGCACAATAGAATCGTCAATAAGGACGACCCGTTTCCCTTTCAGCAGGCTGCGCACGGGATTCAGCTTCAGTTTGACTCCGAAGTCGCGTACGCTTTGCCGAGGCTCAATAAACGTGCGCCCAATATAGTGATTCCGAATCAGCCCGAAGCGAAACGGGATGCCGCTCTCTGCCGCGTAGCCCATGGCCGCTGTCACGCCTGAGTCAGGAACCGGGACCACGATGTCGGCTTCGATTGGCGCTTCTCGAGCCAGTTGGCGGCCTAGTTCTTCGCGGCTGTCCTGAACCGCGCGACCGAAGACGAGGCTGTCGGGCCGTGAGAAATAAACATGCTCGAAGATGCAACTCGACTGGGGCTGCGCCGGAGCATAGAAGCGCGATGTAACGCCCTCGGGCCCAACGACGATCAATTCGCCGGGCTTCACATCCCGCTCATAGGTAGCGCCGATGAGATCGAAGGCGCAAGTCTCGGAGGCGAAAACGACGGGGTCGTGCTTTTCGCCGTTTCTCGCTCGGATTCTGCCCATGGCCAGCGGACGAAAGCCGCGCGGGTCGCGGGCGGCAAAGATGCGGTCCGGACTGATCATCACCAGCGAGAATGCGCCTTCCACACGGCGAAGAGCGTCAGCCATCGCTTCCGGCAGCGTCTGTTCTTTGGAAAGCGCAATCAGGTGTACGATCACCTCGGTATCGCTGTTGGTCTGGAAGATTGAGCCCTGGCTTTCCAGACGATGGCGGATGTCCTGAGCATTGACCAGATTTCCGTTATGGGCTAGCGCCATCATTCCCTTATTCGATTGCACCATGATGGGCTGGGCATTGAGCAAGGCCGAATCGCCCGCGGTCGAATAACGGGTGTGCCCGATCGCCAGCGTGCCGCGCAGCTGCGCCAGAACGTCTTCGCTGAAGATGTCGGCGATCAGGCCCATGGCCTTGTGCGTGTGCAGTGTCATGCCATCGGAGGTGACGATGCCGGCCGACTCCTGCCCTCGATGCTGAAGTGCGTGCAGGCCGAGGTAGGCGAGCTTCTCCGCCTCGGGATGGGTGCAGATCGCCACTACCCCGCATTCTTCGCGAAATTTGTCGGATGAAAACATTTGGCTACTCGTGGACCCGAAACCTTTGATTACGCGTCGCACAAAATGCGGGAGGTTCAACAACATCTTGGCTTGGAACAGATTCATGCACCAGCACGAAGCCCTCGTTCGCAATTAGAGGCATCCTCCCCGTCCTGCGTGCTACCTCACTGATTAGGAAGTTCACGGTTTGCTGTTGTCGTCTACGTACGCCTCGTCCCCGACCTCTATTTAGAGATTTGTATGTGGGCGTAAGCGCATGGCACGAGGGGCATAAGAGGCGTACATTCCGGGGTCGGCTATCGGTTGAATCACCGTTGATATGGTCGAGTTCAAGAGGAACTTTCTCTGTTACGGGATTGGCTCGCGCCCACTCGCAGCGCGAACCATCTTCCTTCTCACCTTGGCACTTCTCACCGTACAGGTAAATGAGGGCGTTCTTCACGAACGCCTGCGGAAACTCGTCATTTGGTATGTCGCAAGACCACCATCGGGCAACACGGACTTGGATGTCTTCCATAAAGTCCCTCAGAGGCTAAAGCCTGTATTTCCGCGCCTCGCGCGGCCCGGCTAAAGCCGGGCCCTTTCAGAACACCTACCTCTCAAGAAGGACTCTAGTTCGCTGCCACCAATCCCGCGTCAGTCTTGAGGGTCTCTTCCAGAGCATTCTCATAAACTTCCCGCAACTCGCTCACCGTCGCCGATACTGCTGCCCGGCCATCTATTCTTATCTCTATGTGATCGGATGTCGTTTCGCCGATCTGCTCGCACACGATGCTGTATTTTAGCGCTACTTGTTGGATTCGCGGCAGGCTGTTCAGGTCGCAAGAGACGACAACCCGGCTGGCGTCCTCGCCAAAGAGGACAAATTCCGCCGGAAGGCCACCGGAGAGCAAATTCACGCTCAGCCCGATTCCGGCGGAAAAGGCCGACTCCGCCAGTGTGACCGCGATTCCGCCCTCCGAGCAGTCGTGAGCGGAGTCGACCAGTCCGGCTTGAATGATTTCGATCAAAGCCTTCTGCAACGCGGCCTCTCTCTTTAGCTCCAGCGCGGGTGGGAAGCCCCAAACCGCGCCCAGGACCTCCTTGGCGTATTCCGAGGAACCGAATTCAGTCTCTGCGTCGGTGAGGTCACCCGGCTCGGAGCCACGCAGCAGAACGATGGCGCGTCCCGGCTTGCGGAAGTGGGGAAAGATGGCTTTGTGTACATCTTCAAGAAGGCCAACGATGCCGAGCACGGGCGTGGGATAGATTCCTTCGCCTAGAGTCTCGTTATAAAAGCTGACGTTGCCGCCGGTGATGGGAACGTCGAGCTCCTCGCAGGCCTTGGTTATGCCGTCCACCACCTGGGAAAACTGCCACATAATATGCGGCTTCTCCGGGTTGCCGAAGTTCAGGCAATTGGTCGCGCCGATCGGAGTTGCGCCTGTGCAAGCCACGTTGCGGGCGGCCTCGGCGACGGCGTGCATGGCGCCCAACTGAGGGTCGAGATAGCACCAGCGTCCGTTGCCTTCGAGGGACATGGCCAGGCCGCGATTCGAGCCTTTGATGCGGATGACGCCCCCATCGCTCGATCCGGGTGCTTCGACAGTATTGGTCTGCACCATGTGATCGTACTGTTGCCAGACCCAGCGCTTGCCGCAGATGTTCGGGCTGGCGAGAAGCAGCTTGAGGTTTGGCGTGAGATCGCCAACTTCGGCCAGCTTGATCCTTTCCGGCATCTCCCGAGGCACGGGCGGCTCCCAGCGCATCAGCGGCCTCTGATAGATCGGCGCATCGTCGGTGAGCGCCTCGTTGGGAATTTCCGAGACGACCTTGCCGTGCTCGAGCACGCGCATCTTGCCGTCGTTGGTCACGCGGCCAACCTCAACCGCATCCAGGCCCCACTTTTCGAAGACGCGGAAGACCTCCTGCTCGCGGCCTTTCCGGGCGACGAGCAACATGCGCTCCTGCGATTCGCTCAACATGATCTCGTAGGGCGTCATTCCGGTTTCGCGCTGCGGAACGCGGTCTAACTCGATCTCGACGCCGACCTTGCCGCGCGCGCCCATCTCGCAAGTAGAGCAGGTCAGGCCGGCCGCGCCCATATCCTGGATGCCGACGATGGCTCCGGTTTGCATGGCTTCGAGGCAGGCTTCGAGCAGCAACTTTTCGAGGAATGGGTCGCCGACCTGGACGTTGGGCCGCTTGGCCTCGGAGGCTTCGCTGAACTCTTCGCTGGCCATGGTCGCGCCGTGGATGCCGTCGCGCCCAGTCTTGGCGCCGACGTAGATGACGGGGTTCCCTTCGCCGGCGGCGCGGGCATAGAAGATCTGATCGCGCCGCACAAGGCCTAGGGCAAAGGCGTTCACCAGCGGGTTGCCGGAGTAGCAAGCCTCAAACTTGGTTTCGCCCCCAAGATTGGGGACGCCGAAGCAGTTTCCGTAAGACGCGATGCCGCTGACTACGCCTTCGAGCAGTGAATGATTCTTGTGGATCTCAGCTTGTGTGGGGACAGCCGCCCTCGGCTGTCCGGCCGAGCGAAGCTCGCCAGAGGTGCTGTTGCTCCTTGCAATCGGCCCAAATCGCAGGGAATCCATCACCGCGACCGGCCTTGCGCCCATGGTGAAAATATCCCGCAGAATGCCGCCCACGCCGGTAGCCGCGCCCTGAAATGGCTCAATAAACGAAGGATGATTGTGTGACTCGATCTTGAAGGCGCAGGCCCATCCGTCGCCGATGTCAATGATGCCGGCATTCTCGCCGGGGCCCTGGACCACGCGGCGGCTGCGGGTGGGCAGACGCTTCAGGTGGACGCGGGAGGATTTGTACGAGCAATGCTCGCTCCACATGACGCTGAAGATACCGAGCTCGGTGATGGTGGGCTCGCGTCCGCCGAGCAGTTGCTTGACCTTCTCGTATTCTTCCGGCGTGAGCCCGTGCTCGCGGATCACTTCCACTGTGATGGCAGGCGTGGCAGCAGTGTTCATGGGGAAACACCATTGTCGCATTTTGAGGCACGGATGGATAGGATTCTGTTTGGCGCCCTTACCACCGAACTCGCGGGTGCTGTTTCAGTAGTTCGCTGGCGATCGCTCTTCCGCAAGCAGCCACCGCCGGAAGCTGCCCCAGCAGGCTCTGGGTGCTTTCATTCTGTCAGGTTATAAATCAGGCCGTTCGGATCTTGGACATAACACCTGGGGAAATCAGGCTCATCTTTGACGATTTGGCAGCCCTTTTTCTGCAGACGCGCTTTCGCTTCCTTCACGCTTTTCACGGTAACTTCAAAAACCGGTCCCAGAGCAGGGCCGCGCTCAATAAAAAAGTTGATGTTTTTTCCGTGGAGGCTGATCATATTCGGTTTCTTGTCCGTAACCTCAAAGCCGAGCTCTTTGACGTAGAAGTTTGCGGCCTCCATCGGGTCTTCAGCTTGAATCAGAATATCCGTACCAAATGTGTTTGCCATAACCGTCCTCAGAGTCGGCAGGACGAACAACATTATCCCCTACCGGTTCTCGTGTCTTCCTGTGCCTGGCACCATGCCAGCAACTTGTTGAAGCGAGACCACCCTCCCGACCTGCGATTGTAGAACGCGTCCGACCGGGCTTCAAATCGCAGCCGACAATTCTCCGAATGAACCGACCCGAAAGACGCCAGTTTGCAAACCTCGCCGTTCCGATACGCTTTGCACAGCCAAAACTTGGCGTGACTACATTTTCCGGAGGTCCACAATGGCATGGGTGAACAGCGCAAAAGTAGCGAGATCCTCCACAAACAGCACCAACCGCGATGCGAAAAAGACGGATCGACTTAATCGGAATGGTATAGAGAATCGCAACAGAAAGGAGCAGCAGAAGCAGGCTGCCAAGAAAGAATTGGCCAGCACGCCGGCTCACGGGTTGCCATTGTGTTCCGCCACCAGCGCGACCGTTGCCCGCCTCTAGTATCATTCCCTTCACATGAAGTCCGTCATTGTCGGCACGGCCGGACACATTGATCACGGGAAGACCGCGCTGGTCAAGGCCCTGACCGGGATTGACGCCGACCGCCTAGAAGAAGAGAAGCGCCGCGGCATCACCATTGACATCGGTTTCGCTCACCTCGATCTTCCCGCTCCTGGCGGCGAAATTCTGCGGCTGGGATTCGTGGACGTCCCCGGCCACGAGCGCTTCGTGCGCAACATGCTGGCTGGCATCGGCGGGATTGATCTGGTGCTGCTAGTGATCGCGGCCGACGAATCCATCAAACCGCAAACCCGCGAGCACTTCGATATCTGCCGGCTGCTTTCGGTGCGGCGCGGGATCGCGGTGCTGACCAAGTCTGACCTGGTGGATCGCGAAACGCTCGACGTGGCGCGGCTTGAGGTGGAGGAGTTTCTGCGCGGGTCTTTCTTGGACACACCCAACGCGATTGTTCCGGTCAGCTCTTTGACCGGCGCCGGTCTGGAAGATTTGAAGCGCGAACTGGTGAAGGCAGCGGTCGAGAGCCCGTCGAAGGATTCGAGCGCGATCCCGCGGCTGCCGATTGATCGCGTGTTTACGATGAAGGGCTTCGGAACCGTGATCACCGGCACGCTGGTGTCCGGAACGATTCGCAAAGAAGATGAACTTGAGCTTCTCCCCCAACGCCAACGCGCGCGCGTGCGCGGAATTCAGGTACACGGACAATCGGCAGAACAGGCCCTAGCTGGACAGCGCACAGCGCTGAACCTCACCGGCATCGCGATGGAAAACCTAGCGCGAGGCATGACCCTGACGATGCCTTCACTCTTCCAGGCAACTTCTCGTGTGGATGTGGAGCTAACTCTGCTAGCCTGGGCGAAACCGGTGAAAGATCGCGCTCGCGTGCATTTTCACTCGTATACGTCCGAGGCGATTGCAACGGTTGTGCTTTATGGCAGGAAGCAGGTAGCTCCGGGTGAAACTGCTTTTGCGCAGCTCAGGCTGAGCGTTCCCATGTTGCTCCTGCCGGGAGATCGTTTCATCATGCGGCAATTTTCGCCGGTGGTGACGATCGGCGGCGGAACGGTCTTGGAGAATTCGCCGCCACAAAAGATACGCGATCGAGCAGGGTATAAGTACCTTCTGGAGACTCTGGCAAAAGGGCCGGATTCGGCGCGGCTGAGCGCGCGGGTGACGGCAAGTGGTGCCAAGGGATTTAGTGTCGCGGAGGCGATAGCGCGAACTGGATGGACCATGGGACGGGTCAGTGCGATTGCTGCGGCGATTCCGGAGGTGGTACGGGTTGGAGATAATTTCATCTCCGGAGCTGCGCTGGATGCGCTGCGAAAAGAGATCGTTTCCAGGCTCGATGCTTTTCATAAGCGTAACCCGCTGGATCCGGGTATGAGCAGAGAAGAACTACGCGGGCATCTTCCGGCTGCGGCCCCAGAGATTTTTGCCGGCGCGTTGCAGGATGCCATCAAGGCAGGGCGGGTGGAACTCGTCGGCGAATTCGTGCGCCTGCCCGGTCGCGGCGCGGTAATGAAAGACGAAGAGGCCGAATCGAAGCGAATCATCGAGGCGGCGTTTGCCTCTGCCGGGCTCAAAGTGCCGGCACTAAAAGATGTGCTCGCCGGACTGAAAGTGGACAAGATGCGGGCGCAGAAGATCGTCACCCTGCTGTTGCGCGACAAAGTGCTGGTGAAGATTTCGGAAGAGCTGGTTTTTCATCGGGATGCGCTCATGGATCTGCGGCGGCGCGTAGGCGAGCAAAAAGCGAAATCGGGCAGGATTGATGTAGCCGCATTCAAGGATTTGCTGGGGATCACGCGCAAGTATGCGATTCCGCTGCTGGAGTATCTGGACCGCGAGCATGTAACCCGCCGTGTGGGCGATGAGCGGGTGATTTTGTGACCCAAGCCTGATTTCCGAGCTTTCGAACCACTGAGGGCACAGAGTATAGACCCGAACGGTCATCCATCACCAGGCCTTTGTGATCCATAACCTTCACTTTCCCTGCCGCTGCTGAGATAATCAGATGCTGGCCGTCAGGCCGTTTGGCGGTTCGACAAAACCAGCCCCGTTGAAGGTGTGCGCCGCGCATCCGGTTGAAACGGCGAGGAGATATTTTCATGGCCACAATTTCCATGGACGTTGAAGCACCCAGCCGCGATCATCGTCACACGCAGTTGGCGCAGTGGGTGGAACAGACCGCGCGGATGTGCCAGCCCGACCGCGTGCACTGGTGCGATGGCTCGACGCAGGAATACCAGGAAATGTTGCGCCTGATGACGCTGTCCGGCGTCGCCATCTGGCTCAACCAGGAGAAACGGCCGAACAGTATCCTGGTGCGCTCGAACCCCGGCGATGTGGCCCGCGTGGAAGACCGGACATTTATCTGCTCGCAAAGAAAAGAAGACGCCGGGCCGACGAATAACTGGGAAGATCCCACCAAAATGAAGCAGAAGCTGACCGGACTGTTCACCGGTGCGATGGTGGGCCGCACGATGTACGTGATTCCGTACAGCATGGGACCGATCGGCTCGCCGATCGCGAATATCGGGGTCGAGATCACCGATTCGCCCTATGTGGTGGCCAACATGCACATCATGGCGCGGGTGGGAAGCCGGGTGCTCGAGGTGTTGGGAAAGGACGGAGAGTTCGTACGGGGCTTGCACTCGATTGGCGCGCCACTGGCGCCTAATCAGCAGGATTCGACCTGGCCGTGCAATGCCGATCAGAAATATATCTGCCATTTTCCCGAGACGCGCGAAATCTGGTCGTACGGTTCCGGTTACGGCGGCAATGCTCTCCTGGGCAAGAAGTGCCACGCGCTGCGCATCGCATCGGTGCAGGCGCGCGATGAAGGCTGGATGGCCGAGCACATGCTGATTCTGAAGCTCATCAGCCCATCGGGAGAAGTGAAGTATTTTACCGGCGCGTTCCCCTCGGCCTGCGGAAAGACGAACCTGGCGATGCTGATTCCGACCATCCCGGGCTGGAGAGTGCAGACGGTGGGCGATGACATTGCGTGGATGAAGTTCGGCGCGGATGAACGGCTTTACGCCATCAATCCGGAATACGGGTTTTTTGGCGTGGCTCCGGGCACCAGCATGAAGTCCAACCCGAACGCCATGCTGACGGCGACGAAGAACTCCATCTTCACTAACTGCGCGATGACGCTCGATGGCGACGTCTGGTGGGAGGGCATGACGCCGGAAAGGCCAGCGAATCTGGTGGATTGGCTGCGTCGGCCGTGGACGCCGGACGCGCCGCGCAAGGCCGCGCATCCAAATTCGCGCTTCACCACGCCAGCCAAACAATGCCCGGTGATTGCGCCGGAGTGGGAAGATCCGAAAGGCGTGCCGATTGACGCGATTCTGTTTGGCGGGCGCCGCGGGGGGATCGTTCCGCTGGTGATTGAGGCGTTCAACTGGGCGCACGGGACGTTTCTTGGGGCGACCGCCAGCAGCGAGACCACGGCAGCGGCGGCCGGTAAGGTCGGACAGTTGCGTCGCGATCCCATGGCCATGCTGCCGTTCTGCGGCTACCACATGGGCGACTATTTCGGTCATTGGCTCAAGATTGGCTCGCATTCGGATGCGTCGAAGCTGCCCCGGATTTACTACGTGAACTGGTTCCGGCAGGATGAAAACGGGAAATTCCTGTGGCCCGGCTATGGCGAAAACAGCCGCGTGCTGAAGTGGATCTTCGAGCGCTGCGATGGCAAAGTTCATGCCAAAGATACGCCGATCGGACGCTTGCCTGAGCCCACTGACCTCGATACCAAAGGCCTGGATATTCCCGCGGCGAACATCGCCAAGCTGCTCAGTGTGGATGTTCCCGGCTGGCTGGCGGAAGTTCCGCTCATTAGGGAGCATTTTGCCAAGTTCGGCGACCGCCTGCCCCAGCAACTGAATGATGAGGTGGCGGGTCTGGAGCAGAGGTTGAAGGCGAAGTAAAACGCCTCAGGGTTCGATTCCGGCCACACCCAGCATTCTTCCGGTCACGCCGTTTTCTGCACGGTGAGAGAAGAGCAGATCTGGGCGACAGGCGGTGCACAGCGGCGATGCGCTGATGCTTGTTGCTGCGAGCCCGGCATCGAGGAGCTGACGACGGTTCGCTTCCACCAAATCCAGAAAAATCTTCGTCGGCAGCTCGCTGTGGCCGGGCGCGCGCGCGGTCAGAAACAGCAGCGGATATTTCTCGCGGACAGGGTCGGATTCCTTCGTCTCGCGGAATAGCTCTGCCGCATAGGGGAACCGGGATTCAAACTTCTCGCGTACCTCCGTGCCGACTTCATAACAGCAGCGATGAATGCCAGGCCCGATCGCGGCCTTGAGGTCGCCGGGCTTGCTGCCAAACCAGCGCCGCATTTCACCCACGCCTTTTTCCACGATGCGTCGCTCGGTGCCGCGCCATCCGGCATGGAAGACGCCGACGGCTCTGAGTTTGGCATCGGCAAGAATGACAGGCAGGCAATCCGCGGCCTGTACGCCGAGCAGAAGCTCGGGAGTGTCCGTGATCATGCCGTCTCCCGAAAGTTGCAGCGCAGGTGGGGCGGAGACGCAGTGAATCACGTCGGAATGAATCTGGCGAAGCGTAATGAGCGGCCAAAGCTGCCTTCCCGTCTTTGCGCCCAGCGCCTGTAAGAATGCTGTCCGATTGCGTTCGACGGCGGCGCGGGAGTCGTCTTGGGTGAACCCCAGATTCAGTGCGCTCCCGCTATAGGCGCGGGAGGAACCACCGAGCCGCGTGCTGAAGCCGTGAATCAGCCAGGAAAGTCTGCTGAGATTGTCGGCTTTGAGGACGGTAACCCGAGGGGATCGGGAAGGCTTGTTCGCCACCCATTATGATAGCCGATGTGCGAGGCGCCGGAGTTCGACCTGGGGCCGCTGAGGCCACAAAGGAAAACTAGGCGCCTGACTACCCGATATCTTCTTACTACGTCTATAGTCACCGGTGTAATCTTTAAGCCGTCAAATCCATCATCTTTTGGAGCCATTGAATGCGCGTTGTAGCCGCCGTGATTGTCGTGTTCGCGATGTTCGCTGGAAGTCTTGCCCAGCAAGCCAACAATTCGCAGGATCAACCCGCCGCAAAGAAGACAGAGAAGCAGGCGGCGAAGGATCAGCCTAAGAAGCAGACAGAATCTACTCCCGAACCTGCGCAGGCAAGTTCCACCGCAGAAGAGCACAAGCCGGACTCAACGAAAGATACCGCTAACGCTAATGACAAAGAGGAACATTACGACGTGAGCGAGGTCGCGCCCATCGTGACCCATCATCAGATCACGATAGATGGCAAGCTGCTGAAGTATACCGCCACGACTGGGCGGCTTCCCATTAAACGTGACGATGGCAAAATCGAGGCGGAGATGTTCTTTGTCGCTTACACCCTCGATGGCCAGGAGGTGGGGAAGCGCGCGCTGACATTCGCCTTTAATGGCGGGCCAGGTTCGGCCACGATCTGGCTGCACATGGGAGCGCTGGGTCCGAAGCGCGTGGTTCTGCAGCCGGATGGATTCATGCCAGCGGCTCCGTACCATATCGCTGACAATCCTTACACGCTGCTCGACAAAAGCGACCTGGTGTTCGTTGACGCCATCGGCACCGGGTTCAGCCGCGCCGCAGATGCCGATCTTTCGAAGAAGTTCTGGGGCTTGAAGGGCGACATCGAAGCTTTTTCGGAATTTATCCGGCTGTATCTGACGCGTTATGAACGCTGGACCTCGCCGCTGTTTCTTCTCGGGGAGAGCTACGGAACGACGCGTGCGGCCGGCATTTCCGGATATCTGTCGGACCGCGGCATTTCGTTCAATGGAATCACGTTGCTCTCAACCGTCTTGAATTTTCAAACGCTCGCAGACACTAAGACAAACGACCAGCCCTACATTCTGCTGATTCCTTCTTTCACCACGATTGCGGCTTACCATCACAAACTGGCGCCTGATCTCTCTCAGGATGTGAGCCGGGCGCGGCAGGAGGCGGAGCAGTGGGCCTCCGGTGAATACGCGCAGGCGCTTGCCAAAGGGGACGCGCTGACGGCGGACGAGCGGCAAAAAGTTGTGGAGCACATGGCGCGCTACACGGGGCTGAGTAAGGAAGTGATTGACGACGCCAATCTGCGCATTGATGTGGCCAAGTTTACGCACAATCTTCTGCTTGATCAGAAGCTTCGAGTTGGCCGTCTGGACGGGCGTTTCACGGGCCCGGATCCGCAGGGCCTGCTGGATACGCCGTTTTACGATCCCACAACGCCGGCGATTATTCCGCCGTATGCCTCAGTGTTGAACAATTATGTGCGCACAGAACTCGGTTACAAAACCGATACGCCGTATTACGTTTTCGCGCAGCAGGCCGGGTTTGGGAAATGGGAGTGGGGATCAAGCATCGAGGGTTTCCCGGATACGGCCAGCGCGTTGCGCGAGGCAATCGTCAAGAACCCGTATCTGAAGGTGCTGGTGATGGAGGGTTACTACGATCTGGCCACTCCATATTACGCCGCGAATTACACCATGGACCACCTCGACCTGAGCGGCAAGTACCGGCAGAATATTTCGTTTGCAACTTACGATGCCGGGCACATGGTTTATTTGTCCACGGAATGTCTGAAGAAGATGAAGTCCGATCAGGCGGGCTTCATGGAGAAGGCCGAAGCGCAGTAGACCGCTGTCGTCCTAAGGAAGCGGAGCCTTCACGCAGTGAAGGCTCCCGACGAGGGATCTGCGTATTTTGCTCCTTTGTACCAGCGGGAAACTGTATGGATCCTTCGGTTGCCCGTTTCGCTGCGCGCGCAACGGAGACTGCCCTCAGGATGGCAGCGGCGTTTACTTTGCTATTGGTGGTTTGCGCTTGTGCCATTCCGTCGCTTGCTCGAAGGCGTGCGCGATCCGCAGAACTGTGGCTTCCTGCCAGGGTGGCCCGACGATCTGCAGCCCGATTGGCAAATCGCCGCTTGTGAAGCCGCAGGGAATGGAAATCGCCGGCAGGCCCCAAACGTTGAAAGGCCGCGTGTTCCGTAAGAGAAGAATTTCCGCCGGCCGCAGTTGCTCGGGATTGCGCTTCAGTTGGGCGATGTTCGGCGCGGGAACCGGCACCGTGGGAGTGACAAGGACATCAACCTCCCGGAAGACTTTGGCGATTGAGTTTCGGAGTTCCTGCAACTCGCGCCGTGCCTGCTCGATTTGAGCGGCGGTGATGTTCTCACCCGTACGAATCCGGCGGAGCGTCTCCGACTGATAAAGCTGGGGAGATCGTTCCACATAGTCGGCATGATACGCGTAAGATTCCGCCGCCTGCAGCGTGCGGTCGGTTGGCACCGCTAGGTCGATCTCACAAACATCCTGCGTCAGCGGCTTCAGCGCCCGCAGAGCTTGTTCGACCGAAGAGGCGACTTCTGCACTCAATTCGTCGCAAAAGAACCTGCGCGGGATGCCGACTCGCAGCGTTCGTTTCTCATTCAGTCCCTCTATATAATCGTGGACCGGCACATTGGCGCTATGCGCATCTTTCGGATCGTACCCCGCGATTGTCTGCAGAATGACCGCGGCATCGGCCACAGATCGCGCGATCGGGCCAACGTGGTCAAGCGAAGGGGAAAGCGGAATCACGCCGCGACAGCTCACGCGTCCGTAAGTTGGCTTCAAACCGACGATCCCGCATTGAGCCGCTGGTTCGCGGATGGACCCGGCGGTATCGGTGCCGATGGCGGCGTAACACAGCCCGGCGGCGACTCCCGCTGCCGATCCTCCAGAAGATCCGCCGGCAATATGTTCGAGGTTCCACGGATTGCGGACTTCGCCGTAGTAACTGATCAGCGAACTGCCGCCATATGCGAATTCGTGCAGATTCTGTTTGCCCAACAGGATCGCACCGGCGTCTTTCAAGCGGCGGACGATCTCGGCATCTTCTTTTGGAATTCGCTCTTTGAACAAAGCGCTGGCTGCGGTTGTGCGGACTCCGGCCGTCTCGATCAGGTCTTTCAGCGCGATAGGGATTCCGTGCAGCGGCCCTCGCCAGTTTCTGCGCCGGATTTCGTCCTCTGCGTGGCGCGCCTGGTCGAGAGCTGCTTCCGCTGTCAAAGTGATGAAAGCATTCAGCGAGCCATCCAGCTTTGCGATTCGAGCCAGGCAGTCTTCCGTCAGCTCGACTGGAGACAGCCGGCGCTCCCGCAACAACCGGCTGATTTCGAGAATGGATCCGTCCATCATCAAGTTCTGGCGTCGAATAATTATCTTCGCCGGGGGACTCTGGCGGCATCTGAAAGTTTTATAATCTTTTGTTCGACGCCGGAGGTTTCAAAATACACCATGGCGCAGATGACTGTGACTCCCGTCTCTACACAGGGTTTTCTGCTGGATGGTAAGTGGATCGAAGAAGGTGATCCGGTCGAGATCCGTGCTCCCTACGATGGCGCGGTGGTTGGCCGTGTTTTTCAAGGCAGGCGCGAACACGCAGAGGCCGGGATTGCAGCCGCAGTCAAGGCATTTGGCACTACGCGGAGGCTTCCGGCCTTTGAGCGACAGCGCGTGCTGCGCCGCGTGGCCGAGAGCATCGCTCATCGTAAGGAAGAATTTGCTCACACTCTGGCGCTGGAAGCGGGAAAGCCGATCAAAGCCGCCCGCAGCGAAGTCGAACGCGCGATTTTTACTTTTACCGTCGCCGCCGAAGAGAGCACCCGCATCTATGGTGAATATTTGCCATTGGACTGGCAGGAATTTACAGCCGGACGCTGGTCCATTGTCCGACGATTTCCGCTTGGTCCGGTTGCGGGGATCACGCCGTTTAATTTTCCGCTGAATCTGGTGGCCCACAAATTGGCGCCGGTAATCGCCAGCGGCTGTTGCATGGTATTGAAGCCTGCTCCGGAGACTCCACTGAGCGCCCTGCTCCTGGCCGAGGCGGTGCAGCAGGCGGGATGGCCCGACGGCGCCTTGAATGTTCTGCCGCTCTCGAATGAGGATGCGGGCTTGCTCGTGACTGACGACCGGCTCAAGTTGATCAGCTTCACCGGGAGCGCATCGGTTGGCTGGGACATCAAGCGCCGAGCCGGCAAGAAGAAAGTCGTGCTTGAACTGGGCGGCAATTCCGGGGTCATCGTACACAGCGATGCCGATCTCGCCTATGCCGCCGACCGTTGCGTAGCTGGCGGGTTTGGGTATGCGGGGCAAAGCTGCATTTCCGTGCAGCGCATCCTGGTGGAACGCTCGGTGTGCAGCCGGTTTACGGAGCTGCTGGTGGCGGGGACGAAGAAGTTGAAGACGGGCGACCCCCTCCAGGAATCCACCGATGTGGGGCCGCTGATCCGCGAAAGCGACGCGATTCGCGCCAGCGAGTGGGTGCAGGAGGCAGTGCGCGGCGGGGCGCGCCTGCTATGCGGAGGCAAACGCGAGGGAAGCTTGCTCGATCCCGCGGTTTTGACCGGAACGAGGCCAGAGATGAAAGTAAACTGCCAGGAAATTTTTGCCCCGGTCGTGACCGTCGAGCCTTACGACGACTTCATGCAGGCCATCCGGCTGATTAACAGCTCCCCTTACGGTTTGCAGGCCGGAATTTTTGTCCGCGACGCTAAGATGTTATTTAACGCCTACGAAGAATTGGAGGTCGGTGGTGTGATGGCCGGCGATGTGCCGACTTTCCGCATTGATCACATGCCGTATGGCGGGATCAAGGATTCCGGACTGGGGCGCGAAGGCTTGCGCTATGCGATCGAAGAGATGACCGAGCCCAAGCTGCTGGTCATGAATTTGCGGTGAGAGTTCCGAAATACGTCGTGTTACGATATTAGTCCTTCGCGTGGGGCGGTTTTCCAAGGTTCCGAATCGGGAGCGCGCGCTTGCAATCCGCCGCACCCTGTTATAATTTGCACTTCCATATTCGGCGATAACGGTCTGTAATTCCTGGTCAACCATCAACTAACTGGGAATGGGCAACGTTCCCACTGCAGTGAAAGCTCTGATGCAGATTTTTCATCGCAGCACGAACACAATTTCCCGGGCCACGATCTATGGCGCGATTTTTCTGATCGCGGCCCTGCTCTGGGCCGTCCTCGAACTGCAGCGTTCGCCCTACATCACCTACGCCAAGGTGGCGAGGCCGCAGCCGGTCATGTTCAGCCACCAGCATCATGTGGCGGGTTTGGGGATTGATTGCCGTTATTGCCATACCTCGGTCGAGAATTCGAGGTTCGCAGGGATCCCGCCGACGAAAACCTGCATCAACTGCCATTCGCAAATCTGGACGGGCGCGCCCATGCTGGAACCGGTCCGCGAGAGCTTTCGCACGGGGAAGTCACTGGTGTGGACGCGGGTCAACGACTTGCCGGATTTTGTCTATTTCGATCACAGCATTCACATTAACAAGGGCGTCGGCTGCAACACCTGCCATGGCCCGGTGGACCGCATGCCGCTGATGTTTAATTATGCATCGCTGCAAATGGAGTGGTGCCTGGACTGTCATCGGGCGCCGGAAAAATACTTGCGCCCGCGCGATCAGGTGTTCAACATGCGGTACGAAGAGCCATCGAGCCTTACGCCGGTTACACTGGACGGGAAAAGCTATTCCGACCAGATTTCGCTGGGAACTGATTTAGTGAAGAAGTACAAATTGCGTACCGAGGCGGATATTACGAGCTGTTCGACATGCCATCGGTGATGACTGCCGCAGGTATTAGGGAATTGCGAACGTAACGACGATGCCAGACAACCAGCCACAACGCGAAGACGTCTGCCCAGGCAAGCGCGGTACGCTTGATCTCAAGGAAGCGCGTGAGCGCATCGCACAGACGAGCGGGCCAGAGTATTGGCGGAGCCTGGAAGAACTCGCCGGCAGCGGGGAATTTCGCGAGATGATGCATCGCGAGTTTCCCAAGGGTGCTTCGGAGTGGGTGGACGCGGTCTCGCGCCGCGGCTTTCTCAGGCTGATGGGCGCCTCGCTGGCGATGGCGGGAATGACGGCCTGCACCAAGCAGCCCATGGAGCCGATCGTTCCGTACGTTCGCCAGCCGGAGGAACTGATTCCCGGCCGGCCGATGTTCTTCGCCACGGCCTTCACTCTTGGCGGATACGCGACGCCGCTGCTGGTCGAAAGCCATCTTTACCGGCCGACAAAAATTGAAGGCAACGATCTGCATCCCGCAAGCCTGGGCGGCACGGACGTTTTTTCTCAGACATCCATTCTCGGGCTGTACGATCCCGACCGTTCGCAGACGATAATGCAGCTCGGCGAAGTCCGCACCTGGGGAAGCTTTCTCGAGGCGATTCGCGGGCCACTCAGCTCGCAGAAGGCGGTGCAGGGCGCTGGAATTCGGATTCTGACGCCGACGGTTTCGTCTCCTGCTCTGGCGGATCAGCTGCGAACTGTGCTCAAACTCTTCCCGCAGGCCAAGTGGCATGCCTATGAGCCGGTGAATCGTGACAACGCGTACGCGGGCGCTCGGTTGGCCTTTGGCCAGCCGGTTGAGACGCGCTACGACTTCGAGAAAGCCGATGTCATAGTTTCGCTGGACGCGGATTTTCTGTACGCCGGATTCCCCGGCTTCACGCGCTATGCGCGCGACTTCGCCACGCGGCGCAATCCGGACTCCGCGAACATGAGCCGGCTGTATGTGGTCGAAAGCACGCCGAGTTCGACGGGAGCGAAAGCCGATCATCGTTTGCCTTTGCGAGCGAGTTCGGTGGAGCAGTTTGCGCGCTTCCTGCCCGGAAACGGTGACCTTGCGCAAGAAGGGGCAACGGCGAAGTTTGGCGGCGTCGTTTTTAGGGATCTCCAGCAGCATCGCGGTTCAAGCATCGTAATCGCGGGCGATCATCAGCCTCCGTCTGTACATGCGCTGATTCATCAAATCAACCAAAGTCTTGGCAACGTCGGGAAGACGGTTTTCTATACCGATCCCGTCAACGCCAATCCGGTCCATCAGGTTGACTCGCTCAAGGATCTCGTCTCCGACATGCGCGGCGGCAAAGTGGACATGCTGTTCATCATGGGCGGCAATCCTGCCTACGATGCGCCAGCCGATTTCGACTTTGCCGATGCGCTCAAGAACACGAAAATCCCCGTGCGCGTTCATCTCGGGCTTTATCAGGACGAGACTGCGGAGCTATGCCAGTGGCACATCAACGAAGCGCACTATCTCGAAGCGTGGGGGGATACACGCGCCTATGACGGCACGGTTAGCATCGTACAACCGCTGATCGCTCCTCTCTATGGCGGCAAAAGCATTTATGAACTGACCGCCATCCTGGCCGGGCAATTCCAGGCGACCGGCCACGAGATCGTGCAGAGTTATTGGCGGACGCAACATCCGGGCCCGGACTTCGATGCGTTCTGGCGGAAATCGCTGCACGACGGCTGGATTGAGGGAACAACGTTCGCGCCGAAGCAGGTGGCCGTCAAAGGTCAGAATTTCCCAGCAAGTGCGGGCAACGATGCGCAGGCCATCGAGATCAATTTCCGCCGCGATCCCTCGATCTACGACGGACGCTTCTCCAACAACGGCTGGCTGCAGGAGCTACCCAAGCCGATGTCGAAGATGACCTGGGACAATCCGGTGCTGATCGGCCCGAAGATGGCGGAACGGCTGCAATTGAAGACCGAAGACATGGTCGAGTTGCAGTTGAATGGAAAGAACGTCACCGCCCCGGTCTGGATTCAGGCGGGTCACCCGGACAACTCGGTGAGCGTGCATCTGGGTTACGGCCGCAGGCGCGCAGGCAGGGCCGGCACCGGCGCCGGCTTCGATATGTACGCGCTGCGCCAGAGCACAGCGCTATGGATCGCGACCGGAGTGAGCATCACGAAGACTGGCAGCACGTATAAGCTCGCTTCCACTCAGGGCTACCAGACCATGGATACTCAGGACGGCGCCACCCGGCCGTTGGTGCGCGCGGCGAGCCTCGACGAGTACCGTAGAGAACCTCATTTCGCGCAGGAAGAAGAGCCGCCGCCGGGGCTGACGCTTTATCCCGGATACGACTACAAGAAAGAGCCACATGCCTGGGGCATGGCCATTGACATGAATGCGTGCATCGGCTGCAACAACTGCATGGTGGCCTGTCAGTCGGAAAATAACGTTCCCGTCGTGGGCAAAGAACAAGTCGTCAAGGGCCGTCACATGCACTGGCTGCGCGTGGATGCCTACTATCAGGGCGACCGCGACAATCCCAGAGCCTATTTTCAGCCCGTGCCCTGTATGCAGTGTGAGAACGCACCCTGCGAGTTGGTGTGCCCGGTCGGCGCGACCACGCATTCGACCGAGGGTTTGAATGACATGGTTTACAACCGCTGCGTGGGGACGCGCTATTGCTCGAACAACTGCCCGTACAAAGTGCGGCGTTTCAACTTCCTGCTGTTTCAGGATTGGGAGACGCCGCAGCTGAAGATGATGCGCAATCCCGATGTCAGCGTGCGCAGCCGCGGCGTGATGGAGAAGTGTACTTACTGCGTGCAGCGCATTACGCAGCATCGGATCGATTCCGAGCGCGAGAACCGGTTGATTCGTGATGGTGAACTGCAGACCGCGTGCCAGCAGTCGTGTCCGGCCAACGCGATAATTTTTGGAAACATTAACGATCCGAACAGCCAGGTTTCAAAGTTGAAAAGCAGCCCCAGAAACTACGGCTTGCTGGCTGATCTGAACACGCGGCCACGGACGACGTATCTGGCGGAGATTCGCAATCCGAATCCGGAACTGGAAGGGTAAGTTGGTTGAGTTGTTGTCATCCCGGCCGAAGAGGCATCTGCATTGCGAAACACCGCAGATTCCTTGGGACTGACGCCCCTCGAAATGACAATGTGTAAGCAACGAGAAACGCGGTAACGCATGGACGAGCAATCCGAACAACTCGCAGTAAACCGTGCGCCAGTCATCGAGCCTGGGCACACGTTTGCCACGGTTACTGACAAGATCAGTTCGATCGTGCTCACGCGCCCGACCTCCATGGGGTGGCTGGTGGGCTTCGGGGCTTGTTTCCTGATCACGATGATTCTGCTCTACGCCATCGGATATCTGTTCGTGCGCGGCGTAGGCATTTGGGGGGTTACGATCCCCATCGGCTGGGGATTCGCCATCGTCAACTTCGTGTGGTGGATCGGAATCGGCCATGCCGGAACTTTGATCTCCGCCATTCTCTTGCTTTTGCGGCAATCGTGGCGCAACTCGATCAACCGCTTTGCCGAGGCGATGACGCTGTTCGCCGTCGCATGCGCCGGCATGTTCCCCGTGTTGCACCTGGGCCGGCCATGGCTGGCTTACTGGCTGTTTCCCTATCCCAACACCATGAATTACTGGCCGCAATTCCGCAGCCCGCTGGTCTGGGATGTGTTCGCTGTTTCGACCTATGCAACAACTTCGGCGTTGTTCTGGTTTGTGGGTCTGATTCCTGACCTGGCGACGCTGCGTGACCGCACGGACAATCGCTGGGCCAAAATGATCTATGGGATGCTGGCGATGGGATGGCGTGGGTCGGCGCGCCACTGGAGCCGCTACGAAACCTCGTACTTGTTGCTTGCCGGACTGGCCACGCCTCTCGTGCTTTCGGTTCACACCGTCGTAAGCTTCGACTTCGCCATCGGCATTGTGCCGGGCTGGCATACGACGATCTTCCCGCCATACTTCGTCGCCGGCGCCATTTATTCCGGCTTCGCCATGGTCCTGATGCTGGCCATTCCCATCCGCAAGTTCTATGGTCTGGAAGATTTCATCACCGAGCGGCACCTGGAGAACTCGGCGAAAGTAATGCTGGCCACAGGGCTGATCGTCGCCTACGGCTACGGAATCGAAGCGTTCATGGGATGGTACAGCGGCAATCGCTACGACTCGTTCCTGCTGTGGAACCGGCTGCACGGACCATACAGCACGTGGTACTATGCGCTGCTCAGCTGCAACATTTTTGTTCCTCAGGTGCTTTGGATACGCAAGCTGCGCACCAGCCCGCTGGGTCTGTTTATTATTTCGGGCATCATCCTGACCGGCATGTGGCTGGAGCGTTTCATCATTGTGGTGGTCAGCCTGCATCGCGACTTCCTCAATTCCTCCTGGGGCATGTATTACCCCACGCGCTGGGACTGGGCGACGTTCATTGGTACCATCGGTTTCTTCCTCGCCTGCATGTTCCTGTTCCTGCGCCTGCTTCCCGGCATTTCGATCTTTGAAATGCGCACGCTGCTGCCCGAGGCGGAGGTGAAGGAATGAAGCGCACTCCGATCTACGGATTGATGGCGGAGTTCGACAATCCCACTGAACTGGTGCATGCTGCCCGGCGCACTCATGCCGCGGGATATCGCAAGATTGACGCCTATAGTCCGTTCCCGGTGGAAGAACTGGCGGAAGCGATCGGATTCCACCACAACGGCGTGCCCCTGGTTGTGCTGATTGGCGGAATCATCGGCTGCGCCTCCGGATACTTACTGCAGTGGTGGATTTCGACCGTCAGCTATCCGGTCAATATCGGTGGCCGGCCCTATCATTCCTGGCCGGCGTTCATTGTGGTTACCTTCGAGCTGACGATCTTGTTTGCCGTGCTCTCGGCGGTGTTCGGCATGTTGGCGTTGAATGGGCTGCCTATGCCGTATCATCCGGTCTTCAATGTGCCGCGATTCGCGTTTGCGACCAAAGACCGGTTTTTTCTGATGGTGTTTTCCGCCGATCCTCAATACAGCAGCACTGGGACACGGGCATTTCTTGAGAGCTTGAATCCGCGCTCGATTTCGGAGGTTCCGAGCTGAGCCATGCGGAGCCTGCGCACAATTTCGCCGTTGGTTTGGATCGCCGTGCTCTTCCTGGCAGGATGCCGGCAGGATATGCACGATCAGCCCCGATTCAAGCCGCTGGCCGAGAGCGATTTTTACGCCGACCTGCGCTCAGCGAGGCCGCCCGTCGACGGAACCGTCGCCCGCGGACAGTTGCACGAAGATACATATTTGTACACGGGAAAGCTCGGCAACAGCCCCGGCGACTACATGCCATTTCTCGTGACTCAGGAAGTACTGGCGCGCGGGCGCGAACGATTCAACATATATTGTGCGCCCTGCCACTCGCGGCTTGGGGATGGCAACGGTATGGTAGTGCAGCGTGGTTTTCGCGCGCCGCCTTCCTATCACACAGAGCGCCTGCGCAAAGCGCCCCTGGGATATTTTTTCGACGTCATGAGCAACGGCTTTGGCGCTATGCCCGAATATGCGTCGCAGATCCCGGTGACCGACCGCTGGGACATTGTGGCGTACATCAAGGCTCTGCAGTTGAGCCAGGGAGCGGCGGCAAGCGATGTTCCGGCGGGACAGAAGGTGCCCTCAGATCCGCCGGTATTTCGTGGCGATCCGGGTTCCGGGGCAACCTTGCCCGAACTTGAGCCGGCTGCAGCCGCTGAAAAAGGAGAAGAGGCGAAATGAGCACGGCGCGCCCTGGAAATATCGATCTGACGCCGCCGCCGGTGGTGAAGACGCTGCAGTCTCGCCTGCTCATCGTCGGGGTGATTTTCGCGGGGATCGCGATCATCGGCGGATTCTTGCGTCCGGATGAATTCTTCCACGGCTATCTGCTCGCGTATATGGATTGGCTTGGAATCACGCTCGGCTCAATGGCCATCCTCATGATCCGGCATCTGACGGGCGGCGGTTGGGGCATGGTCATTCGGCGGATTCTGGGCGCAGGCATGCGCTGCATTCCATTGATGACGTTATTCTTTATTCCCATTCTCTTTGGCCTTCCACATTTGTATATCTGGGCGCGGCCGCTCGACGCTATCGCCGATAAACATCTGCAGCAGCATCTGCGCGATATCACACAGTCCTATCTCAACCCGCACGGCTTTGCGATCCGCGCTGCGATTTACTTCATCATCTGGAATGGCCTGTCGTTCTTTTTGAGCAAATGGTCGCGTGAGCAGAATCAGCCGCCGATGCGCGACAACAGCCCGCGGTTCAAGGCGCTCAGCGGTCCGGGATTGATCCTTTACGCCTTTACGATTTCGTTTGCCGCCATTGACTGGATCATGTCCATCGATCCCAGTTGGATTTCGACCATGTACGGCCTGATCATCCTGATCGGCGAACTGCTGGCGGCGATGTGCTTTGCCGTCCTCATCGAGAGGATTCTGTTTGATTACAAGCCGATGTCAGAGTTGCTGCGGCCCGACTTTGTCCAAGACCACGGGAAGTGGATGCTGACGTTCATCATGGTGTGGGGCTATTTTTCGTTCTCGCAGTGGCTCATCATCTGGGCCGGGAATCTGCCTGACGAAATTACCTGGTACCTGAGGCGCGCTAATGGCGGCTGGCAATATCTGTGGTTCTCGCTAGCAATCTTTCACTTCGCCGTGCCCTTCGTACTGCTGCTTTCGCGGCCGTTTAAGCGGAATATACGCCGGCTGGTGTGGCTGGCTGTGTTCCTGCTTTTCATGCGGTACCTGGACCTGCTTTGGATTATCGAGCCGAATTTTTCCGCCACCTTCCGCATCACATGGGCCGACATTGTGGTCTCCATTGCGATGGGATGCTTGTGGATTGCTTACTTCTTCCGCAACTTGAGTTCGCTGCCGCTGCTGCCGGCATACGACGTTTACGCGAAAGAGGTGCTGGAACCGGCGCATGAGTGAAATGGAGAAACACGAAACGCATGGAGACCTTGGCTTTGAGCGCCAGGACTTGAGCGCGCAGACCGTGTTCGCGTTCCTGGTCGGGTTGGCGGTGGCTGGAGTGCTGGTCTATTTCGTGATCTGGGGGCTATATCACGGGCTCGATGCCTGGGCAAGAAGGCATCAGCCGGTATCCGGTCCCCTGGTGAAGCAGGTAGTAACGGATACGCGGAAAGTGTCACCGGACGATGTGAACCGATTCCCGCAGCCGCGACTGGAGCGGAACGAGCGCCTGGAGATCAACGATTTTCGCTTGAGGGAAGAGCAGACGCTGAACAGCTATGGCTGGGTGGACGAAAAAGCCGGGGTAGCACACATTCCGATCGAGCGCGCCATGGAGTTGGTCGCGCAGCGCGGATTGCCAACGACGCCACGCGCCGGGACAGCGCCGCCATCGCCGGTGAACGTGGCGACTGAAGCGGCAGAGAAATCGGATACGAGCGGCGGCGCCAAGGCCCGGGAGAAGAAGAAGTGAATCCGTCATTGGTCGTTCGTCGTTCGCGAGGAAAAGGAACTGACAGTGGACATGTCGCTAGCAATGTCATTCAGAGCGAAGCGAGAACCTATGCATTTTGGCGGGCAACGAATACTTGTACCGGGAGAAAACAGATTCCTCGCTGCCCTCGGAATCAGAGGGTTTGGACAGTAACGTGAAAGTTGGGAACATCTCGAAAGGCTTGGCGGCTTGCCTTCTGGTACTGTCCCTTGTCCCGCTGGCTTCTGCGCAGGGGATGACGCAAGGCGTCATGTCGCCGCCGGCCAACGTGAGGCCGCCGGGGCTGAAGAATGTCGGTATCGAGCAGCATTTGAACGAGCAGATTCCACCCGATCTCAGGTTCCGCGACGAATCCGGTCAATCGGTTCGTCTGGGCGCTTACTTCGGCAAGAAGCCGATGATCCTGAATCTGGTTTATTACCAGTGCCCCATGCTGTGCGGCGAAGTGCTAAGTGGGTTGGAAAGCGCTCTGCGCGTGCTGAAATTTGACGTCGGCAAAGAGTTTGATGTGCTGACGGTGAGCTTCGATCCGAAGGAAACGCCGCAAATGGCCGTGGCGAAAAAGGCGGAGTTTCTGAAGCGTTACGGCCGGCAGGGCGCGGAGAACGGGTGGCATTTTCTGACCGGGCCGCAGGATTCGATAGATGCGCTCACGAAGGCTGCCGGATTTCAATACCAATACGATGCGGAATCCGGCCAGTTCGCGCACGCCACCGCGATCATGGTTCTGACGCCGCAAGGCAAGATCGCCCAGTACTATTACGGCGTGGAGTTTGCGCCCAAGGATCTGCGCCTGGGGCTGGTCGAGGCGTCACAGGGGAAAATCGGCACCGTGGTAGATGAGGTTTTGCTCTATTGCTACCATTACGATCCCGATACCGGCAAGTACGGCGCAATCATCAGCCGGGTATTGAAGCTGGCAGCTGGCGCAACGGTGCTGTTGCTGGGGACATTCCTGGTCGTGATGTTCCGGATGGAATCGTTGCGTAATCACGCGGGCAGGCAAGTTTAGTCTATGTTCGATAATTTTCCACTTTGGCCAGTACGGGCTTCGACCGGGGCCGGCAATGTAGATGCGCTCTACATTTTTCTGGTGCTGCTCGCCAGCTTTATGAGCGCGGCGATCTTCACCTTGATTTTGATCTTCGCTCTGCGTTACCGCCAGCGCCGCGGTGTGCAAGCCGAGCAAATCGAAGGCTCAATGGCTCTGGAAATTACCTGGTCGGTAATTCCCCTGGGAATTTTCATGGTCATCTTCCTGTGGGGCGCGATTATTTATTTTCAAGAGCGCACGCCGCCGCGTGGGGCGACTGAGATCTATGTCGTCGCCAAGCAGTGGATGTGGAAACTGCAGCATCAGGAGGGCCAGCGCGAGATCAACGAGCTGCATGTGCCGGTGGGCCGCGATGTGAAGATGATCATGACCTCGCAGGACGTGATTCACAGCTTTTACGTTCCCGCGTTTCGCATCAAACAGGACGTGCTGCCCGGTCGCTATACGACTGCATGGTTCCGCGCCACCAAGCCGGGCGTGTATCACCTGTTCTGCGCAGAGTATTGCGGCACGCAGCATTCGGGAATGATCGGGCAAGTCGTGGTGATGGAGCCGGCACAGTATGAGGCGTGGCTAGCCGGCGGAGCGACGTTCGGATCGCTGGCCGCGAACGGGCAAAGCATGTTCGAGCAGTTGGGATGCCCCACCTGCCATCGCGCCGACACCCAGGGCCGCGGGCCGAATCTGGTCGGGATATTTGGCAAACCGGTGCAACTGGAAGATGGACGAACGATCGTCGCGGATGAAAATTACATTCGCGAATCCATTCTGAGTCCGAGCGCGAAAGTGGTCAGCGGATTCAAGCCCATCATGCCGGTGTTTCAGGGACTGGTCACCGAAGAACAATTGAATGCGCTGGTGGAATATGTGAAGTCGCTAAGTCCGCCGCCCGCAGGAGCGGCAGGACCGAGCGTTCCCATGCCCAACACTAAGCCGAGAATCTAAGGAATAGCGATGGCTACTGCAGCAATTACGGCTGAACGCGAGCATTATCTGAATCAAGAGTATGGCATCCGCTCGTGGCTGCTCACTACGGACCACAAGCGTATCGCGCTGCTCTACCTGATTTCGATTACGTTTTTCTTCTTCATTGGCGGTTTCTTCGCTTTGCTCATTCGGCTGGAACTTCTCACGCCCGCGGGCGACCTGGTGCAGGCCGACACTTACAACAAGTTGTTCTCCATGCACGGCCAGGTGATGATTTTCTTTTTCCTCATTCCTTCTGTTCCCGCCGTGCTGGGAAACTTTCTTGTTCCCCTGATGATTGGCGCGAAAGACCTGGCCTTCCCGCGCATCAACCTGCTGAGCTGGTATCTGTACATGATTGCAGGGTTGATCTACATTCACTGCCTGGTCACGGGCGGCGTGGATACGGGATGGACCTTCTACACACCCTTCAGCACGGCATTCAGCAACACTCGGGTCATCGAGGCCGGACTCTCGCTCTTCATCGCCGGGTTCTCATCCATCCTGACCGGGCTGAATTTTGTGGTGACTATTCACCGCATGAGGGCGCCAGGCATGACGTGGTCGCGCATGCCGCTGTTTCTATGGGCCATGTACGCTACCAGCATTATTCAGCTTCTGGGTACTCCGGTGCTGGCGATCACGCTGGTGCTGGTGGTCTTCGAACGCGCTTTTCACTTGGGAATTTTCGATCCTACGCGCGGCGGCGACCCTCTGCTCTTCCAGCACCTGTTCTGGTTCTATTCCCATCCCGCGGTTTACATCATGATTCTGCCCTCGATGGGAGTCGTCGCCGAAATTGTGCCCTGCTTCTCGCGCAAGCGCATTTTCGGCTATCACGCCGTTGCCCTCTCCAGTATCGCGATCGCAGTTTTTGGCTTCCTGGTCTGGGCGCATCACATGTTCGTGGCCGGCATCTCATTGTATTCGGCCATGATCTTCTCCATCCTGAGTTACCTGGTCGCCGTTCCTTCCGCAATCAAAGTTTTCAACTGGACCGCGACCATGTACAAAGGCTCGATTTCGTTCCGCACGCCCATGCTCTATGCCTTCGGCTTCATCGGCCTGTTTACCATGGGAGGCCTCACCGGGCTGTTTCTCGCGGCTCTCGGAATTGATGTGCACGTCACCGACACCTACTTCGTGGTTGCGCATTTCCACTACATTATGGTCGGCGGCGCAGTGATGGGTTATCTGGGCGGCATGCACTTCTGGTGGCCGAAGATTTCCGGGCGCATGTATCCGGAGGCTTGGGGGCGATTGGCGGCGCTCATTGTCTTCCTCGGCTTCAACCTGACATTCTTCCCGCAATTCATCCTCGGCTATCTGGGAATGCCGCGCCGGTACTGGCAATACCCGCCGGAATTTCAGGTGCTGAACGTGCTTTCCACCGCGGGCTCCACGATTCTCGCCGTCGGCTACATTCTCCCTATGGTGTATTTCCTGTGGTCCATGCGGTACGGGAAAATTGCGGAGGATAATCCCTGGGGCGCCGCCGGCCTGGAATGGCAGACGGCTTCGCCGCCACCCACGTTCAACTTCGAGGAAACTCCCGAAGTGACCTGGGAAGCCTACGATTACGAACATATCCCTGCGCCCGCGGCGGAGGTGCCGGTTGAGCGATAGTCCCATCGCGGTCGAACAGCACGGTCCCGAACTGCGCCACCATTTTGCGGACAAGGAGCAGCAGCGCGATGCCGCGTCGCTCGGCATGTGGCTGTTCCTGGGCACCGAAATCATGTTCTTCGGCGGCATGTTCTGCGCATACCTGATCTACCGCTATTGGTACTTCAATGAATTCGCCGCCGGCAGCCGCAGTTTGGATTTAAAGCTGGGAACCATCAACACAGCCGTTTTGATCTGCAGTAGTCTCACGGTTGCTCTCGGCGTCCGTGCCGCGCAAATGGGGCGGCGCAAGCTGCTGGTCGTCTTGATGCTGCTGACCCTCGTCTTCGGCTTCGCCTTCCTCGGAATCAAGGGCGTCGAATGGTACGCCAAGTACGAAGAGCACCACATTCCGGGCAACTCCTTTGACGCGAGCGACATCATTCGCGATTATCCTCAGATTCACATCGATCCGTCGCACGAACAGATTTACTTTTCGCTATACTTTGCCATGACCGGCCTTCACGCCCTGCACATGATTATTGGCGTGGGGATTTTTTCTTTTATTGCGTTTTACGCATGGCGGGGACGCTATACGCCGGACTATCATACGCCGGTGGAAATTGCCGGCCTGTACTGGCACTTCGTGGATATTGTCTGGATCTATCTTTTTCCGCTTTTGTACCTGATTGACCGCAAGCCGTTAAAGTGAGGGCTATGTCGGAACACATTGTCTCGAGCAAAATTTACTACCTGATCTGGATCACCTTGCTCATTCTGACCCTGGTGACGGCGTGGATCGCCACGATTGACCTTGGTCCGTTCAATACGATCGTGGCTCTGGTAATTGCCAGCTTCAAGGCTCTGCTGGTCGTTCTCTTCTTCATGCACGTGAAGTACACTAGCGAAAAGCTCACCAAAATGGTGATCGTTTCCTCCATATTTTGGCTGCTGCTGTTGCTGGGGCTAAGCATGGCGGACTACACCACGCGGCTGATTGGCTGACAAGCGAGGCGAAGCGATGGCTTTTTGCAACTCGTGCGGCGCAAACCTGCAAGGCGGGGCAAAGTTCTGCCCGAAGTGTGGCGCGGTTCAGCCGGTCAGCGGCACCGTGCCAGCCACGGCGCAGGCGCGTCCGCCTGCTCCAGTTCCATCGCTTTCCCCATCCCAGGGCAGCAATAGCGCGCTCAAGATCATTCTCATCGTCGTGGGCATCTTCGTGGTCGTCGGTGCCCTGGCAGTGGCAACCATCGGCTTTATTGGCTGGCGGATCGCGCGGCACACTCACGTCCAGGATCGTGACGGCAATGTGCGGGTGCAGACGCCGTTCGGCACGGTGGAAAGCAGCCACGATGCGGATACGGCGGTGCGCAATCTCGGAGTCGAGGCCTATCCCGGCGCGCGTGTGATCAAGGGCACAACCGCGAACATGGGCGGAACGCATACGGTCGCGGCGGAATTTGAGAGTGACGACTCCCCTGACAAAGTTGCCGCCTTCTATCGCTCGCAATTGCCGAACGCCAACTTCAGCACATCCAACCAGGACCATTACTCGATCATTTCGACCGGCAACAACAACATGATCACGATCAACATCGAACGGCAAGGGGATGGTTCTCGTGTACAGATCAGCAGCATCAAAGGCAAAGGCGACTCGGGCGACAAAGATAACGATTAGCTGCGGCTTTCCTGGGGAACAACCTGGTTGAACTCACCCGTGTGGCCAAGCTGGTAGATTCACAAAAACTCGCCGCCGCCCTCCGCCGCCACCTGCGCGGCGATGTCCGCTTCGACAATGGCAGCCGCGCCCTTTACGCCACCGACGGATCGAACTACCGTCAGGTTCCCATCGGAGTCGTTCTTCCCCGCGACGCTGACGATGTAATCGCAACAATTTCTCTTGCCCGAGAGTTCGGCGCGCCGATCTTGTGCCGCGGCGGCGGAACCTCCCTTGCCGGCCAATGCTGCAATGTCGCGGTCGTGCTCGACTTTTCGAAGTACATGGCGGAGATCGTCCAGATTGATCCCGAACGGCGTCTGGCGCGGGTCCAGCCTGGGGTCGTTCTCGATCAACTCCGCAATGCCGCAGAAAAATATCACCTGACCTTTGCGCCCGATCCGGCCACGCACGACCGCTGCACGCTGGGCGGCATGATCGGCAACAACTCCTGCGGCGTGCATTCCGTGATGGCGGGTAAGACCGACGACAACATCGAATCGCTGGAAATTCTCACCTACGGCGGGGAGCGCATGTCCGTAGGGCAAGCCAGCGCCGAGGAATTGGAAGAGATCATAGTGCAAGGAGACCCTCGCGCCCGGATTTACGCTGGCCTGAAGAGTCTGCGCGACAAATATTCCGACCTGGTCCGCCGGCGCTATCCCAACATTCCCCGCCGGGTTTCAGGGTACAACCTGAATCAGCTTCTGCCGGAGAATGGCTTCCATGTGGCGCGAGGGCTGGTGGGATCGGAAGGAACCTGCGTCACCGTGCTCGAAGCCACCTGCCGCCTCGTGGAAAGCCCTCCCGAGCGCGTGTTGTTGCTCATGGCGTATCCCGACATTTATCAATGCGCGGATCGCGTGCCCCAGATCATGGCGCACAAGCCGATCGGCCTCGAAGGCGTGGATGATCTGCTCGTAGAATACACGCGCCGCAAAGGACTTAATCAGGAGGGGCTCGCACTCTTGCCCAGCGGTGGCGGCTGGCTGTTCGCAGAGTTTGGAGGCAATACGGTGGCGGAAGCGGAGGCTCAGGCTCGCGCGCTCATGGAATCGCTTGGCCGTAGTCCGAATGCGCCGCAGATGCGGCTTTTCAGCGATCGGCGTCTCGCAAAGCGAGTGTGGGAAGTTCGAGAGTCAGCCCTGGGGGCAACCTCGCATGTTCCCGGTGAACCGCTGGGCTGGGAAGGTTGGGAAGACTCCGCCGTTGCCCCCGAGAAGCTGGGCAACTACTTGCGCGACCTGCGCAAGCTGATGAGCGGCTATAGCTATCACAGTTCACTTTATGGTCACTTCGGGCACGGCTGCGTGCACATGCGGCTGAACTTCGATCTGCAATCAAGCCAAGGCATCGCCGATTATCGCAAGTTCGTGGAAGAGGCTGCCGACCTCGTCATCAGCTACGGTGGCTCATTGTCGGGCGAACATGGCGACGGTCAATCCCGCGCGGAGTTGTTGCCCAAAATGTTTGGCCCGGAACTCGTGCAAGCCTTTCGCGAGTTTAAGACGATATGGGATCCAGATTGGAAGATGAATCCGGGCAAGGTGGTTGAGCCTTACAAACTCGACGAAAACCTGCGCCTCGGTGATCGCTATCGTCCCTGGGAGCCGACCACACACTTCCATTTTCCTGAAGATCATGGAAGCCTGGCGAGTGCTACGTTGCGATGCGTCGGAGTTGGAAAATGCCGCCAGGAAGAAGGCGGGCTGATGTGCCCGAGTTTTCGCGTTACACGCGAAGAAGAGCATTCCACACGTGGCCGCGCCCACCTCCTGTGGGAGATGACGAAGGGCGAGGTAATTCGCGACGGTTGGCACGATCAGCATGTGAAAGATTCTCTCGACTTGTGCCTGGCTTGCAAGGGCTGCAAAAGCGAATGCCCCGTCGGAGTGGACGTGGCCACGTACAAAGCCGAGTTTTTGTCGCATTACTATGAGGATCGCCGGCGGCCGCTCGGCGCCTACGCCTTCGGCAACGTTGACCGCTGGGCACGGCTGGCTTCGCACGCGCCATGGCTGTCGAACCTGGCCACACAACTACCGTTCTTGCGCGATCTGGCCAAGCTGGCCGTGGGCATTCCCCAAAAGCGGAGCATCCCCGCCTTTGCGCGACATAGTTTCGTCCAATGGTGGAAGAATTCCCATGAGGACAGCCGGCAAGGTTCGCCCGTTCTCCTTTGGCCGGACACATTCAACAACTATTTTCTGCCGAACACCGCCAAGGCCGCCGTCAAAGTTCTCGAATCGGCTGGATTTCAGGTTCGATTGCCGCGTGCCTCGCTATGCTGCGGCCGACCGCTCTACGACTGGGGGATGCTGGATCGCGCAAAAAAACTCCTGGCGAAGATTCTGGACGTTTTGCAGCCTGAAATCGAACGTGAGATTCCAATCGTGATCCTCGAGCCCAGTTGCGCCTCGGTCTTTCGCGACGAACTGCTGAATCTGTTCCCGCAAGATCCGCGCGCGCAAAGGCTCTCCCGCCAGACATTTTTGCTCAGCGAGTTCCTAGAGATGCACACAGAGCATTTGCCGCAGCTGATAAGGAAAGCATTGCTGCATGGCCACTGCCATCAGAAAGCGATCATGAAGATGACGGCGGAAGAGGCGGTGCTGCGAAAAATGGGCGTTGACGTCGAGCGTCCGGCACCCGGCTGCTGTGGCATGGCGGGAGCGTTCGGATTCGAGAAGAGCAAGTACGAAATCTCGATGGCAATCGGCGAATTGGAACTTCTGCCGGCAGTTCGAAAAGCGCCCGCCGATTGGCTGATCATCGCCGACGGTTTCAGCTGTCGCGAGCAGATCTCGCAATCTACCGGCCGCCGCGCCCTGCATCTCGCGGAAGTGATCCAGATGGCGTTGTAGGAGCGAAAAGGGGCCACGGATTCGACGGATAAGTACGGATCAGAACCGGAGAATGGGTGAGCGATTCGCGTTGATCCGTGAAACTCGTCGCAGCGTTTAGAACAGTCTCTCCGTGCGCCTCAAATTGCCGAGCGACCCCAGATTCGCGAGCGCAAATGTGAAGCGATACTGGTTCTCGTTCCGCACCGATCCCAATGCGAAGCGGCGGAATTCAAGATTCACTCCGCAGCAATCCCAGTTGTAACTCGTTTGCACGGCGGCATACTGCAGGAATCCTAAGTTCGCATCGAAACCGATATTGCTGGCGGCGCTGAATCCGGGCTTGTTGGTGTGGCCGTATCCCAGCAGCAGCCGAAACTGGTTGAACTTCTGTGCGGGGAAGATGGTATTCGTCCCTTCGACCTCGCCCGGAACCTGCAGATAAGCATCACCTCCGCCAACGGTAAATGGGCCGATCCTGTAGTTCACGAAAGCTGTGCTGGCGTTGAGCCGGCTTTGCTTGAAGTCGTAGTCCAGATCCCACTCGATGTCGGTTCGCACACTGCTCTGAAACCGCAGGCGCGAAATCAAAGGCGAAAGACGGCGCGGTTCGGTAAGAAACGAGGTTGCGGTCAGGTCCACCGTGCTGGTGAAGAGATTGCTTCTGCCGGGTACTAACGCACCGCCGAACGTCGGGTCCAGAAAATACTTTTGCGCGATCTCCCAAGTCAATACCTCGCGCGTTTCCGGCTCAGCCTGGCAGGCCGTCCCAGCTAGTTGGCTCGAATGCTCCCATGGGATAGGGCTGTGCGGCGCCGCTCCTCCGATAAACAGCGATGGCATGCCGGGTGGGCCACAATCTTCTTTTGACCTGGAAATACGCTTGGCATAAAGCCGGTTCACCAGCCCATATTCAACCTCGTTCGTGTTCGTCAGAATATCCCGCTCATCAAAGCGCAGAATATTCGAAAAATTGTCCACTCCCGTCACGTACGTATAAACCATTCGTGGTTCGATCACATGCTTCCACTTGCGGCCCAGCACTTCGTGGCCGAAGACCCGGCTTAACGCAGGGGGCCGCACTTCCACCGAACCCTCCAAAGCTCTTCGGTTGATATTGTCCGAAACCGCGGATCGAACCCCGGCGGAACTGGTCGCCAGTTGCTGGGTGTACAGCGTGTCGCGAAGCAGGATTTCGGGACGAAATGACCATCCGCCTGCTTGCACCGGCAAGGACAATCCTGGGCTCAGATCGAACCGCCCGAGCAAAGGAGCGGTGCTGAAGCCGGGTTCGCTGCGGGAAAGGCCTTCGGCTTCGGCATCATAGGTCCAATAAAGAGGCGAATGCCCAATCTCGCGATCCCCGCTCCATAGCTCAAAGCTGGGAGCATGAAGTATCGTAATGACGTCGCCTGCAGTCGTGCTCTCGAAATCCTGGTAACGCTGCATTGAGACGTTCGCAAAGAAGTTGTTCGTCGTGCGAGATAGAAAAGCGTCAGACTTCACTTCCGAGTTCACCGCCTGGGTAAAAACTTCACTGAAGGCAAGACGAAACACGAACGAGCTCAAATAATCAACATTGGCCACGCCCCGGACGTCATGGGGAAAGGAACCCAAAGCGTTGAGGCGCACCTCTTCACCGCCCTGATTCACAGGCGGGTTGCCGATGCCGCGGTCGAGAACGCCGAAATAGGTAAGATCTACAAACGAATCATCGCTTGGCCGGGCGCGAAATTCGCCCTGCGGAGCCCACCCTCGCTTGGAGAAATACTCCGCGCCAATGTGGGCATCCATGCTCCGGTTGATCGCCCAGAACACCGATTCACCCAGAATTGTCCCCTTTACCGACGAAGTGCCAAAGTTCGGGATAAGAAACCCGGACTGTCGCGGCAAACGCTCTGCCGGCAACGTCGCAAACGGGAAATATAAGATGGGAATCCCCCGTATCCCGAACATGCTGTGGTAGATCTTGGCCCGGTCCCCGACCTCAACCACCACGGTGCGAGCGCTGAACGCCCATTTCGGATGTGGCATCGCACAAGTTGTGACCATGCCGTCGTAAACCTTGTAATGGTCGGGCCCGGATTTCTCCACCAACTTGCCTCGAAAGAAAAATGGGTTGGACGACGACAGGATCAGCCGGTTGCCGCGTGGGCGCACGCCGATGCTGCCCACTACGTCCGTAAAGCGTCCGGTCTCCTTCCGTATGTTGTAGGTGCCGTGAGCAGCCTGGATGCGCTCGTCATTGGGCCCGCCTTCCAGCCGCACATGGCCGTCAGCCGTCGAGTCGCCGGTGTCGGAATTGTAAGTGACTTCATCCGCATGAAGAACCCAAACGCCGTAGTCAATTTCAGCCCGACCATGCAGTTTGTAGATGGAACCAATTTTTTCCTGCGAGATAGCCCGGATGGTGACGTCCTCTTCGGTGATCCTGGAGGGTATTCTCGGCAGATCCTGTCCCGCATCCGGCATAAATGACGGCAGCAACTGGCTGGTAACTATGGCAGGCGCGACTAGCAGATGACAAACTACCGCCGCCGTGATAAGGAATCGTGTGCGGGCACTCATCGGAAGCGCACGAACTCCTCCAGGGGCATTGCCATACTCGGATGTGGTGACGTTAGCACGGTGAAAGCCCATCAGGCAAAAGGCAATTACTCCGGGAATCTTTCCCGAGATGCTTCACGCGGTTACTTGGCGTATTTTGTGCCGGTAGGTTATGAGACCTAGGTTTGAACCCGACGTGGAGCCTGAATTGAATCCGCCCCTGGCGGCACAGCCTGCCCTCCGCCCAAACGACGTCCCGGATGCGCGATCTGTGTCCCTCAGAGAAGCTCAGCCGCGTTCGAGGGCTTCATTCGTTGTCGAGTGCCCGGCAGACTCGGGGCAGCCCGGATCGGAAGATAGCTCGCCCCGGCGCCTGGACGAGAGAGCGGTCGCGGCGGCGCCTCCGCCGCAGCCGCAACTGCTGCCGGTTCCGGATTCCGAAGACTGGCGTGACGAAGTGACCGCCCGGTTCCAGAAATACCGGTCGCGGCGCCGTCCTCGTTCGCCTCGCTATCCCTCACTGCAGTTGAAATTCGATTCTCCGGAATATCTTTCCAACCCTGAACAACCACGCTCCCGGCTGGCAGTGGCGATAGCCGCTCCCGGCGTGCTCCCAGATTCAATCAGTCCCGAGCCAGAAGAGGAATTCAGGGCGCGCGCGCAGGAATCGGACTCTGCGGATGCAGCGGCAAGGGTTCTGAAATTTCCGCGTTCTTCGACGGTGCCGCCAGTCCTTTACGACGATCTTGCCGAACCCGTTTCGGACCGTTTGCGCATCCTGGAAGTCCCGGATTCCCTGCCGCCTCCGCCCGCGCTAGGAGGCATTCTGATTGAGCCTGCCAATCCGTCCGCGGCGGATGAAAAGCTCCGCCGGCTCGAATCGCGGCGGCACCCTGCCCCAATCGCTCGGCGCGTCGCGGCCGGCGCTGCCGATGGGCTCCTCGTATTGTCGGCGGTCACTGCCTTTGCCTGGATTTTCTGGCGAACCACCGGCGCAATTCCACCCCTCCGGCACGTGATTGGAGCGGCGGGCGCTCTCATGGGACTGCTCTGGGCAGCCTATCAATACCTGCTCCTGGTTTACGCCGGGATCACTCCAGGGCTTAGGCTGGCGAAGTTGCGACTCACCCAGTTTGACGGGTATGCCGTAACACGAAAAACCCGGCGCTGGCGGGTGCTGGCCTCGGTCCTGTCGGGATTGTCGCTGGGATTGGGATACGTCTGGTGTTTGCTCGACGAAGATCAGCTCTGCTGGCACGACCGCATCACTCACACACTAATTGCACCCCGCGATGTTAGGTAGGCTTTCAGGTTTAGCTTGCTAACTCGCCTTGCCGGCGTCATCCCGAACCGCAGCGCAGTTCAGCCGCGGGAGGGATCTCCCAGGCAGCATTCGTGGGAAGCCTCGCTCCGCTACCCCGGGTTCAGTAGGGAAGCCTAGGGAGATCGTAACCCCCGGAGTCATTGAGGTAATAATCCAAGAACACGGGGGGAAGCAAGCACAGAGGCAGAGGCCAGCGGGGCTCGAGTTGCTGGACGATCTGC
>Ga0335078_10000907_pt1 | contig 45138 bp, 37 predicted proteins | sample Lox_Sample_32_FD_206711 | JGI IMG/M metagenome (GOLD analysis project Ga0335078, IMG submission 206711) | Soil microbial communities from Loxahatchee National Wildlife Refuge, Florida, United States - Lox_Sample_3.2 | ecosystem: Environmental > Terrestrial > Soil > Wetlands | place: USA...
GTCCGGGGGGACGCGGCGGCCGCGCTTGCCGCCGGTGGTGCGGCGGCGGCCGAACACCATCCGCCCGGTGTACTTGGGGTTGGACAAGATCGAGTACACCCCCGATTGCGTCCACCCCTTCGCCGGGTCCGGCGGCGGGAAGGCGGCCGGGTCGGCGTTCAAGCGGCCGGTGATCTCCGGGATCCCCAGCCGGCCTGCGGTGCGCCAGGTGAAGACCTGCGCCACCACGGGGACGCGGGCCGGGTCGGGGACCAGGCGGGCCTTGGTCCGCCCCTGGGCCGCCTTCACCGGGACCGGGTGGGGGATGCGCTCGGCGGTGTAGCCGTAGGGCGGGGTGCCGATGTTCCACCCGTCCAGGGCATGCTCACGCAGGCCCTTCCAGGCTTTCTCCTTGACCTGGAACCGGTACCACTCCGCCACGCCCTGCTTGACCCGCCGCACCAGGATCGTGGTGGAGTTCATCCCCTCCAGATCGATCGGCTCATCCGCGGCAAACAACGGGATCCCCGCATCAGCCAGCTGCCGTTCCAGCTTCAAGGCGTTGAACGTGTCCCGCCCGGACCGCTCGATGTCCTCACAGATCACCGCCGCGAACCGGGGCGCCGGTCCGGCCGCCTCGGCGAGCAGGTCCGCGATCCCGCCATCACGCGGGATCCCCACGTCGAACCGCTCATGCGCGCTGCCGTGGCCGCGTGCCTCCAGGTCCATCCCGCCGGACTCAATGTCCCAGAACCAGGCGGCGATGAACGACCCGGCCGGGGCCTTCTCCTGCGCCGAGCGGGCCTGCCGCCGCAGCGAGGACACGGGGTCCTGAACGACGGCGGTGCTGGTGCGGCCGAGGAACGCCAGCGGTAACGGCGCGACAGTCACCGGCTGCTGGCCTGCTGTGGCCCTGCTCATGAGGAATACCTCCGTGATGGACTGACCAGAATTTCTTCTGTCCCAATTATACGCGAGATAGGTCTATTCCTGAATGGCTTCAGGCAATTCATAGCCTATTTCTTGGGTGCCTAGCCTTAATGCACAGTTCGCCTGCATAAGCTCTGGTCTGCGATAACTCTCGTCTCAGGGCTGCCAGGCGCCTCCTTATAGAGGCGTGAATTGTGCACGGACCCAGGTGGCCGGTATTGGTGCGGGCGTGAGCGGCGGGTGGTTGTTTGGCCGGTGTCCTGCGGCGTGGCGGGGGGCGGGGCCGGCTACGCTCGCGCGGCGCGGCGGGCAGGCTCCTGCTGCCCGTTGGTGTCCGCCGGCCGGCCCCGCAGGGTCCCGCCGCGCCGGAGCGTGGGTAAAGAACCACCCGCCGCGCCCCGGGCGCGCGAGCCTCAGCCTGGCTGCGGTCGCTACCGGCCGTTCATCAGCGTGCGGATGATCTCCAGTTTCTCCCGGAGCACCGCTAAGTCCTGCATGAACTCGGTGCGCCAGCCGGAGTCCACTGCGGGGGTGGCGTGCAGGGCGGTGGTGGCGCTGTCGAGGGCGTCTTCGCAGCGGCCCATGAAGTAGCGGACCCGGCGCATCGGCTGCATCGGTGCGGGCTCGTCGATCGGCATGTGACCACGATAGGACAAGTTGAGACAGCATGTCCATGATGACCAGCGGAAACCAGGATAACCACACTGCGATCATGGAACCGTGCCGCCGCGAGGATCTCATCTGCCCTACCAGCAGGTCACCCACGACCTGCGACGGCGCCTGCAAGAAGGCGAATGGCCCCCCGGCACCGCCCTGCCCTCCACCGCCGAACTCGCCAGCCACTACCACGTCGCCAAGGGAACCATCACCCGGGCGCTGCGCGTCCTCGCCGCCGACGGCCTGGTCCACACCGTGCCCCGCTGGGCCACCGTCGCCGGCCCGCCACCCGAAGACGCCTCCTAGCCAGCCTGGACTCCTCCACGGCCTCGGGCCGGGTTCCCCGCGGGTACCCCGTTACGGGCACGTAGTGCTCGTTCCCGTTGTTTCGCCTTCCTGCGCCAACACGCTTTCGCCGGAGCCGTTCCCGACCTCGCCCTCGGGTTCCCCTTGGGGTGAGGGTGAGGTCGGGAACGGCGGAGGCAGACCTCCGAAGGGGGTCTTAGCAGGCAGGCGGGATAACGGGTGCGCCCGCAGGGCGCACACTGATCACACGCGGGGTCCGGTGAGTGTGCGGGTCTTATGCGGGCCGTGTGGGACTGGCGGAGTCTGCTAGCGACCGATGAACGGGTTACGTCCGCCAGCGCAGCGCTCACGGATCAACTTGTCCCAAGCTTCCTCCGTGAGCGGGCACTCGACCAGGCTCCAGAACTCGCTCAACGTCAAGCAACACTGGCGTGCCATCAGAGTCGCCAAGGTTGCTCCGATCTCCTTGTCGTCATGCGACGTCTTGGTGATTAGCGTGGTAACGCCGTCGATCTTCTTCTTGAGCATGTGGTGGTGATTCTCGTAGGGAACCATTCCCTTCGCCAGAAGGGCGGCCGTCACGACACGAGCCTTAGCTGATCGAGGCACGCTTCCATCCCGGCGGTCAGGGGGTGAAGTAGGTTCTCAGGGTGTCAAGTTGGTGCTGGAGGCTTGGAGAGAGCGCATCCTCTTCGATCAGCGCTGCTAGGTGGGTCTGCAAGGCTGATCGGAAGTCCTGAAGAGCGTCCGCCAGCGTAGCGCCATCACCGAACACTCCCGTATCGAAGTCGGCAATCGCCACCCCGTCCTCGGTTTCATGGATGCGGACGTGGAGGGCACGGTCGATCCCTTCGAGTGCCACGAGCGCCGGTGTGCCCGTTGGCTGAGCAACCACCCGAGGCTCGGTTACCGCCGTCCAAACCGGCACATCAATCTGCTGGCTAGCAGATGCTCCCGCTGCGACCGGAATGGGTACAGCTGACGTAGCCTGACCGCTCACTTCAAAGGCTGTAGTGGTCACGGTCGCTGCCCACTGCCTTCTGCCCACTGCTGAGGCAGATTCTGTACAAGCTGCGACAATTCGAGCATCCGCTCAGCAGGTACGGTGAAGCGCGCAACTGGGCGTATCGTCAGTTGTTCCACGGCTGCAGCCGCTTCTCGCTGCTGTTCGGGCGTGCCCAGAAGAACCGGCGGCGCCACGTAGCCCAAGGTCAGCAAGACTGTCGGCGATCCTTGGACAGTTTCTTGCGCTACCTGAATGATGAACTGGTTGGCGGCCAGGACTGGGAGACTATCGACGTCCCCCCAAACGAGTCGGGCGCGCAGCATAGCACTGGTCGGCTCGGTCACCCCCTCATGATGCCACGTGGGCCGGAGTGTGACAGCGGCACGTCTTGGATCGTGGCGATAGCCATGATCTTGGGGCCTTCGGCTATCTGCGCCTAGAGTGCCACAACCGGTAGCGGCGAAGCCCACTATTGACACCGCCGAGGATGGCCGCCATCAGGGGACTGTCGGCCGTGCGCCCGGTGCGGCTGTTGCTAGGTCGCGGGTTCGATTTGGTCGAGCAGGTGGAGGAACACTTGTTCGGTGACTAGGCGTATGCCGAGTTGGCGGGCGGTGTTGGCTTTGCCGGATTGGCTGTGGGGGTCGGCGGCGACGACGAGCGCCGTCTTGCTGCTGACGGATGTGGTGACGCGCAGGCCGGCGGCGGTGGTGAGCGCTTCGATGTCGGCGCGGGTCATGTCCATGTCGCCGGTGAAGACGACTCTGTCGCCGGGGCGGAGCGCTGGGGGCGGGTGGCTGCTGGGGTGCTGGGGGGCGTGGCGGGCGGTGTCGAGGATGGTGAGGGCTTCGGCGGCGGGGACGTCGAGCAGGTGGGCGACCTGGAGCAGGTCGGCGCGTTCGGCGGGGGTGATGTGGCCGTCGGCCCAGGCGGCGGCGGCTACGTGCTGGAGGTATTGGCGGTGGGCGCGCTGGGCGGTGTCGTGCTTGAGGCCGAGTTCGGCAGCCAGGGCCGACAGGGTGAGGACTTCGTCGGCGCTGATGATGCGGTCTTCGAGGACCCGGTCGAGGACGGCGAGGTAGGGGTCGGTGTCGCCGCTGGCGCCGCGGGGCAGCCGGTCGACGAGGTCGGCGAGGGGCGGCCGTTGGCTGGCGCGGCGAAGGGCCTGTGTCTGGCGGGTAACCGGGGAGAACTGCGCTGGGCGGGGGGCGGGTACCCAGGGTGTCCGGGCGGCCAGGGTGAGGGCTTCGGCCCAGGAGCCGGGCAGGTGCCGGTGCGCGCCCCGGTAGCGGGCAAGCAGCCCGGCGGCGGCCCGTGCATCGCACAGGGCGCTGTGGTGCTGGGAGAGGGTGACCTCGGCGGCGTCGCAGCAGGCGGGCAGGCTGCGGCCGGGCAGCCCCGGCAGGTAGTAGCTGGCGAGCCGCATCGTGCACATGACCGGCGGCGGTGGCAGCGTCGTCCCGCACCGGCTGAATTCGGCGTCCAGGAACCGGGCGTCGAAGCTGGCATTGTGGGCGACCAGGACCCGCCCGGTTAAGAGCTGCCAGATGGTCGCGGCGGCTGCGGCGAAGGTGGGCGCGGTGTAGACGTCGGTGGCGGTGATGCCGTGGCGGTGGGTGGGGCCGACGTCGCGGCCGGGGTTGATCAGGGTGCAGAACTCGGCGGTGACCTCGGCGTCTGGGGTGAGTTGGACGATGCCTACTTCGACCACGCGGTCAACGGACGGATACAGGCCCGTTGTTTCCAGATCGACCACAGCGAACCCGGTTTCATCAATGGCGTTGCGCGTGAACAGCCCCACCTTCGCCCCCCACTATCCCGCCGGTGTGATGCCCGGGATCGTATCGGGCAACGGCAGCAAAACGCTGGATATCAGTCGAAGCGCCCAAGGTTGTCGGTCCAGCAGGATCCGGAAGCTTCTGATCGTGCGGGCATATGCGCAGCGCGGTAGATCTGGCCGGCGCGCTTGCCCGGAAGGATCCGGCCTTTATAGGAGGCGGCCAACGAACAGGGGAACGGTAACGGGCGCGGCGCGGGCTCGGGTGGGTGGGTGGGCCGCTGGCGGGGCGGGCGCGGTTCTGCGTGGCGGGGGCTGTGCGGGTGCTTGGGGGCATCCCGCACGCCCGGCGCCTTATTGTCGATGCTGGCCTTACCGCTAGGCTCGATGGGCTGTCACAGGTCAGCGGTCCACTCGATGGTCAGGCGGAGAGTCCGGTCGGCAGGGCCAGGGTTTTCGGATTTGTTCGTACACCCCCCACCGGCAGTACTCCGGCGATCATGGCCAACTCGCGCGATCTACCAGCGTGAACGCGGCGTTTCGGATCTGTTCCGCCACTCCTGGGTGCGAGACTGCCATGATCTATGGCGGTCTTGCGGCTCAGCTTGCCCGTGAGGGTCGCTGCCCGGTGTTACCGTCGAAGCCATGACCTATCCGCTGACAGCGGCTCAGGCACACCTGGCTGAACTTGTCGCTGAGGCGCGGCGAAGTCACCGGCCGGTGACGATCAGCGAGCATGGCCGGCCGGTTGCCGCGCTGATCAATGTCGATGACCTCGCCGACCTCGAGGACCGCGCGGCGCTCGCGGCGCACCTGGCGGACAAGGCCGCCGGGCACCGAGGGATCCGCCTTGCGGACCTGGACGCCGCGCTGGACCGGATCGACGCAGAAACCCTCTTGTGAGCCTGACCGTCGTCTTCCGGGAGACGGCGTTACGCAACCTGGCCCATATCCGCGCTGAAGACAAGGATCTGTTCGCACGGACGCGCCGTGCCATCAGCGCACTGGCCGGTGAGCCATATCCGCAGAGTGCGGTCGCCTGGGGGACCACTGGCGTGTACCGGCTGCACGCGGGCGACATCCGGATCCTCTACGAAGTAGATGAGCAGGCGGCTACGGTGTACATCATCAACATCGGGATCACCGCCTAGGTCCGCCAAGGCCGCCTGGGCTCAGCGCGGTTGTCCACTCGATCACGAGACGAGCCTCCTGGTCGGAGCATGATCCTCCTTCGGATTTGTCCTGCCACCCCCCACCGACGCCGCCGCCATGATCCGGGACGATATGCGGTAAATAGCGCTGCGGATCGTCCCGGATCAAGGAATCCCGGACGGCGGCGCCGGTTTCGGATTTATCACGCCATGCCCACCGGCGTTACTCCCATGATCCACCGGGCGGGCCGCCCGGCCCCGCGGAGACTACCGTGATCAACGAAGCAGATGTGAGCGCCGGGACGGCACCCCGCCGGCCGCGTTTGTGAGCGAGCCCACACTTGCTCACGTTCATTTGTCGGCGATCCCACCCACTGGCCAGCAGGGCCGGGGTCGTCGGAGCCTTAACATGAGGCGGCGGTTCGGTTGTTCGACGCGGTGGTGATCTGCTGCCCGGAGTGCGGTAGCCCCGCCCAGCGGGTGGGCAGCGGGTAACGGCACCCGTGAAGGGAGCTATGGATGGGGCTGGATGTTGCCGCGGTGCGGAGCCTGTACCCGGCGCTGGCCGACGGGTACGCCTACCTCGACGGTGCGGCGGGCACCCAGGTGCCCGAGCCGGTGATCGACGCCATCGCGGCCGCGCACCGCCACGGGCTGGGCAACGCGGGTGGCGCGTTCCCGGCCAGCAAGCGCGCCGACGCGATCACCGCCGGGTGCCGGGCGGCGGTCGCGGACCTGGTCGGCGGCGACCCCCGGGGCGTGATCCTCGGGCCGAACATGACCACGCTGACCTACCGGCTCGCGGCCACGCTGGCCGCGCGCTGGCGGCCGGGTGACGAGGTGGTCGTGTCCCGGCTCGACCACGACGCGAACGTCCGGCCCTGGGTGCAGGCGGCGCGGCGGGCCGGCGCGGCGGTGCGCTGGGCGGAGGTGGACCTGCCGTCGGGCGAGCTGGACCCCGGGCAGTACGACGCCCTGCTGACGGACCGGACCCGGCTGGTCGCGGTGACCGCGGCGAGCAACATCATCGGCACCCGCCCCGACGTGGCCGCCATCACCGCCAGGGCCCGCGCCGCCGGGGCGCTCAGCTACGTGGACGGGGTGCACGCCACCCCGCACGGGCCCACCGACGTCGCCGCGCTCGGTGCCGACTTCTACGCCACCAGCGCGTACAAGTGGTCCGGCCCGCACATCGGCGCGGTCATCGCCGATCCGTCGCTGCTCGAGCCGCTGGACCAGGACAAGCTGGCGCCGGCCCCCGGCACCGTGCCCGAGCGGTTCGAGCGGGGCACGCCGTCGTTTGCGGACTTCGCGGGCGTCACCGCCGCGGTCGAGCACCTGGCCACCCTGGACCCGTCGGCGACCGGGACCAGGCGGGAGCGGCTGATCGCCTCGATGGCCGCCGCGCACGATCATGAGCAGCGGCTGTTCGCCGACCTGCTGGCCGGGCTGGACGCAATGGCCAAGGTCACGCTCTACGGCGGCGCGCGGCAGCGGACCGCCACCGCGTACTTCACCGTGGCGGGGATGACCCCCGCCGAGCTCGCAGCGCACCTGGCCAGCCGTCAGGTGAACGTCTGGAACGGGCACAACTACGCCTGGGAGCTGACCGGCGCGCTGGGCATCAGGGACACCGGCAGCGCGGTGCGCGCGGGGCTGGTCCACTACAACGACGCCTCCGACGTGGACCGGCTGCTGGCCGCCGTGGCGGAGGTGGCCGGCTGATTAGTCGCCACATTTGCCCGAGCTTGTCCCATGAGGGAGCCTGGCGGCCCGCCGACCTGGCATTCTGGCTCGATGGAGCACGCTGGCACGGGGATGATCCACCACATCGAACTCTGGGTGCCCAACCTCACCAGGTCCGAGGCCAGCTGGGGATGGCTGCTGAGCGCACTGGGATACGAGCCGTTCGTCCAGTGGCCCGAAGGGCAGAGCTGGCGGGCGGGCGGCATCTACATCGTCCTTGAGCAGTCCCCCGACCGGGTGGCCGGCCGTCACGACCGGTGCCGCCCTGGCCTCAACCACCTCGCCTTCCACGTCGGCTCCCGGGAGGAGGTCGACAAGCTCAGCGACGAGGCGCCGCAGCACGGCTGGCGGCTGCTGTTCGGTGACCGCCACCCGCATGCGGGCGGCCTTGATCACTACGCGGCCTACCTGGAGGACCGGGACGGGTACGAGGTCGAGCTCGTCGCGCCCTCGTAACCGGGCGGGATGCGCCGCCGCCCCGCCCGGCGGCGCTATCCCGACCGCACCGTGACCGCCAGGCGCAGGTCCCGGGAGGAGCGCCCGACCTGTACGGTGAACTCGCCCGGCGGCCAGGACCACTGGCCCGATGCCTCGTCGAACACGGCGAACGCCCGGGCGGGCACCTGCAGGGCCACCTCGGCCGTCTCGCCCGGCGCGACCGTCGCGCCACCGAAGGCGCCGAGCACCCGCACCGGGCGTCCCGGCCCGCCCGGCGGGCCGGCCACGTAGGCCTGCACCACCTCGCGCCCCGGCCGCTGCCCGGTGTTGCGGACGGTGACCCGCAGCGGCAGGCCGGCGCCGGGCGCCAGGCGGGCCGACGGCGCCACGAGCGCCTCGTAGTCCCAGCTCGTGTAGCCAAGGCCATGGCCGAACGGGAACATCGGGGCGACGCCGGCCGCGTCGTAGCCCCGGTACCCGATGAGCAGGCCCTCGGCGTAATCGAGGCGGCCGTCGCGGGGGAGCGCGTGCAGCACCGGGCAGTCGGCCTCCGCCGCCGGCAGGGTGACCGGGAGCCTGCCGCCCGGCTCGGCGCGGCCGAGCAGCACGTCCGCCAGCGCCTCGCCCATCGCCTGGCCGGGCAGCCAGGCATAGATCACCGCGGCGGCCTCGCGCACCCATGGCATCAGCACCGGCATGCCGGCGTTGACCACCACCACGGTCCGCGGGTTCGCGGCGGCCACCCGGCGGACGAGCTCGTCCTGCCGGCCGGGGAGGGCCAGGGTGTCGCGGTCGTAGCCCTCGCTCTCCGACGACTCGGCCGAGCCGACCACCACGATCGCGACGTCGGCGGCCGCGGCCGCGGCCACCGCCTCGGCCATCAGGGTCTGCTCGTCGGCGTGCGGCGTGATGCCCAGCCGCAGTGCCACCGGTCCCTGGCAGGCCGCGGCCGGCCGGAACTCCACGCCGACCATCGCCTCCTGCCCCGCGGCCAGGCTGGCCTGTCCCCGGATCTCCCCGGGGCGGGTCATCGTCTCGACCGGGTCGGCGGGGACCGGGGTCTGCCCGTCGGCCACGACGGCGCCCTGCACGGTGATGGCGAGCGCCCCCACGCCGGCGGCACCGAACAGGTAGGCGCCGCCCGCCTCGGCGCGGAAGGCCGCGCGGAGCCTGATGACGCCGCTCTCCCCCCAGCCCACCCCCGGCGGGAGCCCGTCCCACCAGGCGAGGGCGGTTGCGGCGCGGTGCTCGCTGGCGAACACCGCACCGGCTGCGGTGGCGAACTCGAGCCGGACGCCCGGTTCGCCGGTGACCGGGTCGGTGACCGACCCCGGCGGCGGCTCAGGGACCCCCTGCCAGGTCCGGCAGCCGGGCGCCGTGGTCACCGCGGCCCGCCCGCCGAGTGCCCGCTGCAATGCCCGGCCGGGGGAGGGGGCGGCCGCCGGGATGACCCGGGCGCTGCCGCCGCCCTGGATCACCGGGTGGAGCGCGTTCGGCCCGATCACCGCGACCCTGCGAAGGCTGCCCGGCTCCAGCGGCAGCACCGCGCCGTCGTTGTGCAGCAGCACGAACGATGCGGCCACCGCCCGGCGCAGCAGGGCCGGGGCGACCAGGGCGGGCGCGGCGGCCGGGCGGCCGGCCCCGGTGCCATCGGCCCCGTTGCCGTCGGCGGTGGGCGCCCCGCTGAGCGCGCCCACCCTGCGGGCCACGGACAGCAGCCTGGCCACCTTGTCGTCCACCAGTTCCTCGGGCACCTGCCCGGCCCGGACCGCGTCGGCCAGCGCCGGCCCCCAGAACCTGTTCGGCCCGGGCATGGCCAGGTCCAGCCCGCCCACCGCGGTGGGCACGGTGCTGCGGGTGGCGTCCCAGTCCGAGGTGACCAGGCCGGCGAAGCCCCACTCGCCCTTGAGCACGGTCCGCAGCAGCGTGACGTTCTCGGTCATCCGGCTGCCGTTGACCACGTTGTACGCGGCCATGACGAGGGCGGCGCCGCCTTCCCGGACGCAGGCCTCGAACGGGACGAGGTAGAGCTCGCGCAGCACCTGGTCGGCGATGCGCGCGTCGTAGGTCCACCGCTCGGTCTCGGAGTCGTTGCCCACGTAGTGCTTCACCGTCGCCGCGACCCCGGCCGACTGCACGCCGGTCACGAACGCGACCGCGATCCGCGCGGTCAGCTGCGGGTCCTCGGCGAAGCATTCGAAGCCCCGCCCGGCGAGCGGGGTCCGCATCAGGTTGATCGTCGGGGCCAGCAGGATGTCCACGCCCTTGCTGCGCGCCTCCGCCCCGAGGGCCGCGGCGAGCTCGCGGACCAGTTCGGGGTTCCAGGTGGCGCCGAGTGCGGACGGGCAGGGCAGGCAGCTGGAGGGATTGCTCTCGTCCAGGGTGGTGCCGCGCACCCCGGACGGCCCGTCCGAGGTGACCATCGAGCGCAGCCCGAGGGCGCGGCAGCCGGGGATCCGCCAGCTGTCCGCACCGGTCAGCAGGGCGACCTTGTCCTCAAGGGGGAGCGCAGCCGGCTGGCTGCGCTCCCCGGACATCTGAGTTGTCATGTGGTCAGGACTTCGGCTTCAGGTGAAGAACCGTGTACTCCAGGTACGGCGTGTTCGGCACCGGGGCCATGTAGGGGTTGCTGGCGGTCGGCCACCCCGTGTAGTTGCGGGTGGAGTACTCGGCCCAGGCGCCGCCGTACAGCAGCGGCACGACCGGGACCTGGCTCGCCATGATGCCGGCGAGCTTGGAGATCGCGTCGATCTGGACGGTGCTGCTGGACGAGCCCTCGTACTGGGCCAGCGCGGACTGGGCTGCCGGGTCGTTGAACCGGCCGAAGTCGCCGGTGGCGGGCTTGCCCACCGGGGCGGCCAGCGTGCTGTCCATCCAGCCGTCGTAGAAGACGAACGGGCTCGGCCCCTGGTTCGACCAGTGGATCGTGGTGTCGAAGGTGCCGTTGGCGACGTCCCCGGCCCACACGGTCGGGTTGCCGATCCCGTCCACCGTCACGTCGAAGCCCAGCGCGTTGAGCTGGTGCGCGACGAGCTGGTCGTCGGTGTAGTAGTCGCTGTAGGGAATCGGGTCGGAGATCTTGAAGGCGATCGTCTTCCCGTTCTTGGTCCACTTGCCGTTGACCTTGGCGTAGCCGTCGGCCTGCAGGACCGACGCCACCTTGCCGGGGTCACCGGCGGCAGGCAGGTCGTTGGACAGGGACGCCGGCAGGTAGGAGTTGTCCACCGGCAGCATCAGCCCGCTGGCGGACGAGGTCGGCGGCTCGTAGCCGGTCTCGCCCTGCTGGGAGAGCTGCTGCCGGTTGATGCCGTAGCTGATCGCCTGGCGCACGGCCGGGTCGTTCAGCGGCGGCTTGGTGGTGTTGATGAACAGCGTCACCACGTTGTTGTCGTTGAAGTAGGGCGCGCCGGTCAGCCAGGTGTGGTTCTCCGGGCTCTTGGACAGGTAGTTGCCCTGGATGTCGGAGACGTAGTTGCCGGCCCAGTCGATCTGGCCGCTCTGGATCGGCGGCACCAGGTTGGCGTTGGTGTTGTACGACGGGAAGTCGATCTCCGGCACGTGCACCGCGGCCTTGTTGTAGTAATACGGGTTCGGCTTGAGGGTGTAGCCCTGCGGCGAGAACTTGCCGAGCATGAACGGCCCGGTGCCGACCGGGCTGGGGTCGGTGTAGGTGACCGGGTTGCTCACCGTGGACCAGACGTGCTGCGGCTCGATGTAGACCTGGCCGATGAGGAACAGGTTGGCGAACTGCGGCTGGGCGAAGTTGAGCGTCACGGTCGTGGCGCTGGGGGCCGTCGCGCTGGTCACGATCGGCGCGCCGGAGGTGTACAGGGCCGGGTGCGCCTTGATCATGTTGAACGTGAAGGCGACGTCGCTGGCGGTGAACGGCTTGCCGTCGTTCCACTTGACGCCGGAGCGGACCGGGATGGTCAGCGTCCGGCCGCCGTTGGACCAGGTGGGCTGGCCGGAGGCGAGCACGGGGATCCCGGGCTTGGTCGGCTGCAGGTAGTTCCAGATGTAGAGCGGCTCGTTGTACAGCGCCACCGAGTTGGTGATGAAGCCGGTGGACGTCGACGACAGCGGGTTGAAGTTGTCGGTCATCGGGGACAGCGGCGTGCTCTCGATGACCAGCGGCTGGCCGGTGGCGGCCTTCGGCGCACTCGATGAGCTTGAGCCGCCGCAGGCTGCGACGCCAAGAGCGAGGACGCCGACGGCGACCACGCTCTTCATGATTGTTTGTTTCATTGCTTAAACTCCGATGTACCCGGCCGGCTCATCGCCGGCCTTGTTGTATGCGACCGTGGTGGGTCCGTTGTCAGTGGGGGCGGTGGTGGCCGGCCGGGGGCCGGTACGGCCTGTCCTGCCGCCTGCCCGCCCGTCTTTCGCGAAGAGCAGTTGTCCGCGGGCGCGCTACGAGCGGCGCCCGCTAGCCGGTGTTCCGCTGCATCACGCCTCCTTTCCCTGGTCCGGCGCTGCGGGGGAGGGCACGAGGTTCCCCGCGCGCCCGGCCAGCGGGCGGGTTTGCCCGCCGGTCAGCCCGGTCGCGTGCAGCCAGCAGGCGCTGGCATGGCCGGCCGCGACCTCGAACTCCGGTGGTGCCTGCTCGGTGCACACCCTCATGGCGTGCGGGCACCGTGGATGGAAGCGGCAGCCACCGGGCGGGTTCACCAGGCTCGGCGGGGAGCCGCGGGCGGTGAGCACGGGCGGCTCGGCCCGGTCCGGGTCCGGCGCCGCGTTGAGCAGCAGGCTGGTGTAGGGATGGGCCGGCGCGTCGGTCACCGTCGTGGCCGGGCCGGCCTCCACCCGCTGGCCGGCGTACATCACCATGATCGAGTCCGCCAGGTAGCGGGCCGAGGCGATGTCATGGGTGATGTAGAGGATCGCGAGGTGGCTGTCGCGCCGCAGGTCCGCCAGCAGGTTGAGGACCCCGAGCCGGATCGAGACATCCAGCATGGAGACCGGCTCGTCCGCCAGCAGGACCCGCGGCCGGGCGGCCAGCGCCCGGGCGATGGCGACCCGCTGCCGCTGGCCGCCGGACAGCTCGTGCGGGTACTTGGCCATGAACGTGGCCGGCGGGGTCAGCGCGACCCGGGCCAGCAGGTCGGCGATGGCCTCGTCCAGCGCGCGGCCGCGCTGCGCCGTGCCGTGCACGATCAGCGGGCGGGCCAGGTGGTAGCGCACGTCATGGACGGGGTTGAGCGAGGCGAACGGGTCCTGCAGGACCATCTGCACGTGGCGGGTGTAGGCGCGCCTGCCCCGGGACGAGGCAGGCACCGGGTGCCCGTCCAGCAGCACCTGCCCGGCCGTCGGCGGGATCAGCCGGGCGAGCATCCGGGCCAGGGTGGACTTCCCGGATCCGCTCTCACCGACCACGGCGGTGATGGCGTCGGCCGGCAGCGCCAGCGACACCTGCTCGACCGCGGACACGACCTGGCGCCGGTGCGGGCCGGGCCGGGCGTCCGGGCTGGCCCGCCCGGGCCTGCGGACCCGGCGGACCTGGCTGGACCCGTGCACCAGGAAGTGCTTGGTGAGCCCGCGGGCCTCCAGCAGCGCGGGGGCCGCTGCCGCGGGCAGCGTCGCGGCACGGCCTGGCTCACTCATTGCGTGCCCCCAGGGAGTCGGCGAAGCCGGGTTCGGCCAGGGCGAGCTCGGGCGGCGCCTGGATGCCGGCCTCCTGGAGCCAGCAGGCGGCCACCCTGCCGTGCTGGCCGGCGGGCGGCGCCAGCGGCGGCGACTGGGTCCGGCACCGGTCCATGGCGTAGGAGCACCGCGGGTGGAACACGCACCCGCCCGGCAGCGCCCGCAGGTCCGGCGGCGAGCCGGGGATTCCCGTCATCTGCCGGTGCGCGCCGTGCAGCGGCGGGAACGAGCTGAGCAGGCCCAGGGTGTAGGGGTGCCGGGGGGCACGGAACAGGGCGGCGGCCCCGGCCCGCTCCACGATCCGGCCCGCGTACATGACCGCGATCGAGTCGGTCACCTCGACCAGCAGCGACAGGTCGTGGGTGATGAACAGCACCGCGAAACCGAGCCGCTCCCGCAGCGCGATCAGCTCTTCCAGGATCTCCCGCTGGGTGACCACGTCCAGGGCGGTGGTGGGCTCGTCCAGGATGACGATGTGCGGCTCCAGGGCCAGCGCCATGGCGATCATCACCCGCTGCCGCATGCCGCCGGACAGCTCGTGCGGGTACCCGCGCAGCCGGTCGGCGGAGATCCCCACCATCTCGAGCAGCTCGGCGGCCCTGGCCTGCTCGGCGTCCCGGCCCATCCCCGGCCGGTGCGCCCGCAGCACGTCGGTGAGCTGCACCCCGATGCGCAGCACCGGGTTCAGCGCGGTCATGGCACTCTGCAGCACCACGGCGATGTGCGCCCAGCGCAGCTGGCGCAGCTGCTCCTCGTCGGCGGCGAGCAGGTCCACGGTCTGCCCCGGCGCCGGGTGGTAGCGGACCTCGCCGCCGGTGATCAGGCCCGGCGGCCGCAGCAGCCGGATCGACGCGTACGCCAGCGTGGACTTGCCGCTGCCGCTCTCCCCGGCAAGGCCGAGCACCTCGCCGGCGTGCAGCACCAGGTCCGCACCGGTCACCGCGCGCACGCCCGCCGCGCCCACGCCGTAGTCCACGGTCAGCCCGTTGATCTCCAGCAGCGGCTGCCCGGTGGCCGGCCCGCGGCGCGCACCGCCGGTGTGGCCGCCGGCGGTGGCGACCGGGGCGGCCGGGGCGGCCGGGGCGGACCCGGCGCGGCGGCGGATCATGAGCGCTCCCCCTCACGGAGGCGCACGACCGGGGTGAGGCCGAGCGGGAACCTGCGCGGTACCGGGCCCGCGGCGTAGCGCTTCACCCGCTTTCGGGTCAGCCCGGCCGCGCGCAGCCGCGGGTTGATGAACTCGTCGATGCCGAAGTTCAGCAGCGCCAGGGAGGTGCCGAGGAACGCCACGGCGAGGCCGGGGGGCAGGTACCACCACCAGTACCCGCTGATCTCCGCGTTGGCGCTCTGGGCCCAGAACAGCATCGTGCCCCAGCTCCAGTGCACCGGGTTGACCAGGCCGAGGAAGGCCATGGCGGTGTAGGTGCCGACGGCGTACAGGACGGTGAACAGGAACGAGGAGGCCACGATCGGCAGCAGGTTGGGCAGGATCTCGTGCCCGATGATCCGCCAGGTGCGCTCGCCGACCAGGCGCGCGGAGTCCACGTAGTCGCGGGTGCGCAGGGACAGCGTCTGGGCCCGCAGGACCCGGGCGCCCCAGGCCCAGCCGGTGATCGCGATGATCAGGCCGATCAGCAGGTCGTTGCTGCCGCCGGAGGCCGGCAGGAACCCGAAGATGACGATGAGCAGCGGCAGCGCGGGCAGCACCAGGAAGAAGTTCGCCAGCATGGACAGCAGGTCGTCGGCGACGCCGCTGAGGAAACCGGCGCTCACCCCGACGACCACCGACACGACGGTGGCGATCGCCCCGGACAAGAACGCGACCAGCACCATGCTGCGCCCGCCGACGAGCAGCTGGGAGAACACGTCCTGTTGCAACTGGGTGGTGCCGAGCCAGTGCGCCGACGAGGGCGGCTGCGGCACGCCGTTCGTCGTGGACAGGCTCGCTCCCGGGGCGTAAGGGGCGATCCACGGGCCGATGACGGCGATGACGAAGAAGAAGGCGAGCGTGACCAGCCCGATGATGATCTTCGGTGATCTCGGCAGCTGGAACCCGCGGGCCCGGGCGGGGCCGGTGCCGGGCGCGGCCGGCTCCGGCACCTCGGCGCCGGGGGCGCCCATGGCGCTGCCGGTGCCGAAGTCTGTGCTCGCGGACATGGCTCATGCCTCCTGGCGAGTCCGGGGGTCGAGCAGCACGTACACGAAGTCCGCGGCCAGGTTGGCCGCCAGGACCGTGAACGTGATGATCAGGAAGATCCCCTGGAGCAGGGGATAGTCGCGGTTGTTGACCGCCTGAAGCAGGATCCAGCCCACGCCCGGGTAGCTGAACACGATCTCGGTGAGCAGCGCGCCGGACACCACGAAGCCGATCGCCAGGGAGAATCCCGACACGCTGGGCAGGATCGCGTTCCGGGCCGCGTACCAGACCACCCGGTTCCTGGAGAGCCCCTTGGCCTGCGCCACCAGGACATAGTCCTCGTCCATGGTCGTCACCATCACGTTGCGCATGCCCACGATCCAGCCCGCCGCCGAGCACACCACGATGGTCAGCGCGGGCAGCACCGCGTGGCTGAGCACATCGCCGGCGAAGGAAAGGTTGAACGCCGGGAAGTCCAGCTGGTTGTAGGCGCGCCCGGTGGGGAACCAGCCGAGCTTGGCGGCGAACAGCTCCAGGGCGAGGAACGCGACGAAGAAGTAGGGGGCCGCCTGGAAGAACGTCATCGCGGGGAGCACGTTGTCCAGCCAGCTGCCGCGGCGCCAGGCGACCAGCACGCCGACCAGGGTGCCGAGGACGAAGCTGATCACGGTGGCGACGCCGACCAGCCCGAGCGTCCACGGCAGCGCGCTCTTGATGACGCTGGCCACCGTGGAGGGGTAGTAGCCGGTGGAGATGCCGAAGTTGCCGTGCAGGATGTTGCTCAGGTACTGCAGGTACTGGCCGAAGATGCCTTCCTTGGTCTGCACCCCGAACTGGGCCTCGAGTGCCTTGATGGTGCCGGGGGTGATCTGGCCCTGGAGCCGCGCCAGGATGGCCTCGACCGGGTTCCCGGGCATCAGCCGCGGGATGAAGAAGTCAACGGTGATCGCAGCCAGCGCGGTAATCAGGTAGAAGACGAACCGCCGCCCCAGAACACGCATGCCGGGCCCTCCTTCACGCCAGCCGCACGGCGAGCGGCGTCTTCTCCGGCGGGCAGCCGCAGCTTTCCCTGCGGATCAGCCGGGTGGGCAGGATGACGTCGTGCCTGGCCTGGCCCGCGTCGGTGATCATCGAGTAGAGGGTCTCGAAGGCGGTCGCGCCGAGGTCGGTGATGGGCTGGCGGACCGTGGTCAGCTGGGGGTGCAGGTGGCGGGCCACCGGGATGTCGTCGAAGCCCGTGACCGCGACCCCGCCGGGCACGCCGATGTCGTGGCGCAGCAGGGCGTAGACCACGCCGAGCGCGGTCTGGTCGTTCGCGCAGGCGACCACCCGGGGGAGGGATGCCCCGCTGGCCAGCAGGTGCTCGATCACCCAGGCGCCGCCCGCCGCGGTGTAGTTCCCCTGCCAGGCGGGGCCGGTGACGAACTGCGCGCCGTCGGCGGTGACCTGGTCGCCGAAGGCGGCGCGGCGGGCCAGGTTGTCCGGGCTGTCCGCGTGGCCGTCGAGGTAGGCCAGCGTGCGGTAGCCGTGGTCGCGGACCAGGTGCCGGGCGAGTTCGGCCATCCCGGCCCGGTTGTCGCCGTCCACGTTCACGGTGTTCTCGGTGGGCGTGCCGGCCAGGGTCACCACCGGCGCCTGCCGGCTGAGCAGCTCCACCTGCGCGGGATCCATCACCCGGTCGTGCAGGATCAGCCCGTCGCTCTTGCGGGCCAGGGCGAAGATGCGCCGCGACTCGTCCTGGCCGGTCAGCCCGACGGAGCTGACCAGCAGGTTGAAGTCCCGCCGCTGCGCCGCCACCTCGATGCCCCGGTTGATGAGGTCGGGGAACTGCAGGCTCAGCTCCTCGTCCTCGAAGACGCCCTCCGGGGTCACGGTGAGCGTCGGGCGCCGGATCACGACCCCGACCGTCTCCTTGAGCCGGGCGCTCAGGGCGCGCGCGGCGCCGTCGGGGATGAACCCGAGTTCGGCGACCGCCCGCTCGACCCGCTCCTTGGTGTCCGGCAGCGGGTTGCGGCGGCCGTTGAGCACCCGGGACACCGAGGCGATGGAGACCCCGGCGGCCCGGGCGACGTCGTAGATGGTGGGCGGCCCGTACTCGGTGCCGTCCATGTATCCGCCGGATCGCGGAGCCGGGCGGGCGGGCGCCGGGCCGTCGTGGCCGGAAAGGGCGTCACCCCTGCCCTGCCGGGAGGCTCCCTGCAGGTCTCCAGGGACGGTGTCGTCCACCGGCGCGCTCCTTAGCGTCACCCCGGCCGCGGCCGGGTGGCTGACTGCGGAGGTCTGTCGTGGTAAGCGCTTACCCGCCAGGTCCGAAAATGCCCCGAGGTGAGGGCGGTTGCTTCGGTCCCGAGGTGCGGTAAGCGCTTACCAACCGAGATGGCCTGAGCGTATGACGGCTCCCGTGGGCGCCTCAAGACCTGGCGGGCACCGTTATCTGAACGTGATATTCCGTCCCGTATGCCGTGAAGTTCCCAGCGGAGCCTTAACTGGTTCACATCGTGATCGTGTGCCCGGCGCAAAGGTGCCAGCAGTGCTGACGGTCCCGGGCGCTCGGGACCTTCGTCCCCTGGCCCCCCCGCCGCACGCGGCGCCGACTGCGTTAATCGGTCAGCTACGGCCGCCGTATCGGACCGTCCGAAACATCGCCGAAATCATCGTGCTCGCCGGTGCCAGCCCGTTCCTTGCGGCGTAACAGCCGGGAAACCTGTCCGAAACCCGGCCATGGGAAACAAGAGATGTTCCTGACGGACACCGAAGTGGCAGCCGGCCTGAGCTAACCCGGGGATGCCCCCGGATCACGCCGTTGTGATGGCACGGGCGCGGTCTCCGTGCTCCGCCGCGTGCGGCGGGGCGCGCGGAGCCCGCGCCCGGATCCCCCGGCCAGCCCTCGGGGCTAGCCCATGGAGGATGGAAGCAGTGGGTCCTTATGCATCGTGGCTGAGTTCGGGTGACAACGCGTGGCAGATGACGGCCGCGACCCTGGTCGGCCTCATGAGCATCCCGGCCCTCGCCGTGCTCTACGGCGGGCTCGTGCAGCGAAAATGGGCCGTGAACACCATGCTGATGGTGTTCACGACGTTCTGTCTCGTCCTTGTCGTCTGGGTCCTGTGGGCCTTCAAGATGGGGTTCGGGTCACCCTGGATCGGCTCGGTCCTCGGCAAGCCGGGGACGGTGGTGGGCGCCGGCGCCGAGCAGGCCCAGGCGAAGGTCCCGCTGCTGACCGGGCTGATGCCGAAGTTCAGGTTCCCGCAGGGCTCGCTGGTCTACTTCCAGTTCGTCTTCGCCGCGATCACCCCGATCCTGTTCATCGGCAGCGTGATCGGCCGGATCAGCTTCAAGGTCTGGCTGATCTTCGTGCCGCTGTGGATCACCTTCGCCTACGCGGTGAACGCGTTCCTGCTCTGGGGCGGCGGCTGGTGGGCGCAGCACGGCGCGCTGGACTTCAGCGGCGGCTACGTGATCCACCTGGCGGCCGGCGTCTCCGGCTTCGTCGCCGCGGCGGTGGTCGGCCCCCGGCTCAAGCGGGACCGCGAGCACGGCGTGCCCAACAACCTGCTGTTCGTCGCGGTCGGCGCGGGCATCCTGTGGCTCGGCTGGAACGGCTTCAACGGCGGTGACCCGTACTTCGCCGGCGCCGATGCCACCGCGGCAGTGATCAACACCAACCTCGCCACCGCGGTGGCCATGATGACCTGGATCGTCATGGACATGATCGGCGGCCCGGGGAAGAAGGCCACGTTCCTGGGCGGCCTCAACGGCATGATCTGCGGCCTGGTCGGCATCACGCCCGCGGCCGGCTACGTGAACGGCGTGGGCGCCATCATCATCGGCCTCGTCTGCTCGTCGATCGTCTGGTTCGCCTGGAACTACCTGTCCAAGGTCCCGCCGTTCAGCAAGGTGGACGACGCCCTGGGGGTCGTCTACACGCACGGCATCGCCGGCCTGGTCGGCGGCCTGCTGGTCGGGCTCCTGGCCGATCCAAGCATGATCGTCTACCTGGGCCTAGGCAAGAACCCCGACGCCGTCACCTCGGGCCTGTTCTACGGGCACCCGCGCCAGTTGCTGATCCAGGCGGGCGCCGCGGGCACCATCATCGTCTGGGACGCCCTGGTCACGTTCCTCATCCTCAAGGGCATCGGGCTGTTCATGAACCTGCGGATACCCGACGCGGACCTCGAGGTCGGCGACGTCGCGGTGCACGGCGAGGAGGCCTACCCGACCGAGGAGCTCGTGCGGGTCGGCGGCGCCGCGGCGCACGGCCCCGCCCCGTCCGACGGGAAGGGCGTGCCGACGGGCACGGTGTCACACCGCGAGCCCTGAGCCCGCTGAGCCCCAGCGCCGCCCGGCGGCCTGCCACTGCCACCGCAGGCAGGCCGCCGGGCGGAAGCGCCATCAGGCCGCCCCGGCAAGTTGCGCTGTGTATCTCTTCGATTACATGTAGTGATCCCCGGGTATGAGGCGGGTGCGGCGGGACAGCCGCATCTGGGGGGGATCATGAGGCGTTGGCCGACGCCCGGCGGGCTGGCACTGCTGCCTGCGCTGGTGCTGCTCGCGGGGTCCGCCCTGTTCCTGGGCGGGGCCGGGGGAGCGCGGGCAGCGACCGCCTACGGGCCACCACCGCCGCCTGTGCCGCCCGTGCCGGGCGGCTTTGTCGCCGTGGTGACCAGCGTGACGATCGGCCCGCATGGCGGCACGATCAGGCCGGTCAGGGTCGGGGTCCTCCTGGTCAGCCTCCGGGTCCCGTCCGGCGCGGTCCCCATCCCGGTGCAGATCACGCTGACCGCACCGGACGTGGAGGGCATCGGCGACGCGGGCTTCCCCGGCTTCGACACCCTCGGCGGTGTGGGCGTCCAGGTGCAGCAGAACGGCGCCCCGTACCCGGGGGTCTACCTCAAGCCGTTCGTCCTCGACCTGGCCGCAGCCTCCATCTCGCGCCACAGCCTTGTCGTGAACTGGAACGGAACCCGGTTCGTCACCGACCCCACCGCCCGCCTCGCCAGCCAGTCCGCGCAGGTCACGTTCGACACCGCTCCGGAGGACTTCGCGGTGCTTGACCCCGAAGGGCCGATCAAGGGGGCGACCACCGCCGCCACCGGCAAGCCGCTGTGGGGCGAGGGAATCCTGGCGGGGGCACTGCTTCTGCTCGGGACGGGCGGGCTTGCCGCCGCTGGCCGCCGCCGGGTCGGCCGGTGAGCGGTGCGGGCCGCCAGGCGAGCGCCGACGGTGGGTCCGGGGGTGCCCGGGCGGGCCCGCGCCGCCGGGGGGCCGGGGCAGTCGGGAGAGCGCGACTCGCCGCGGCTGGCTAGACGGTCCGCACACGAGCACGAAAGGCGTTCATGACCACAACGACCTGCCGCGCAGCAGCGCTGGGCCTGCTGGCCGCGGTGATGGCCCTGCCGGCCTGCTCGGGGGGCGGCACCTCGTCGCACGCGGCACGTGGGGTCGCGATGAGGCCGGTGAGCCTGCTGGCGGCGCCGAAGGATGCGCTGGCCGCGACCGTGCCGCAGCCGAACGGCACCATGTGGGTACTCGCCGGCGGCAGGGCGAGCAGGGGCCTGTTCGAGCTGAACGCGATGACCGGGCACGTGCTCGGCAGCGTCTCGGTGAGCAACGCGGCGCGCTCGGTGGCCCAGTCGCAGTCCGGCATCATTGGCCTGGCGCTCGGGACCGACAGGTCGGGCGCGCTGGCCCTGCTCGACGGGCGCACCGCTGGCACCATCCGGACCGTGCCGCTTCCGGCGCCGGCCCGCGATGTGGTGGCGGGGAGCGACGGGACCACCTTCTACGTGCTCACCGGCTGGGCGACCGCGTCGAGCGTGGCGATCGTCGACTCGCGCGACGGGCGGGTCCGTGGCACCATCCCGGTGCCGCAGGGCGCCGTGTCGGTGGCCCCCGACGTCCAGCAGACGAGCCTCTACGTGCTGCAGAGCAACGGGCATGTCAGCCAGATCGCCATCGCGGGCGGCAAGGTGATGGCGAACTTCGCGGTCGGGAACTCCGGCCAGTCGCTCACCCTGAGCCCCGACGGCGGCACCCTCTACGCGCTGAAAGACATCAATACCGCGGCGAACGTGGCCGTGGTGAACGTAGCCCGGGAAAGCGTCCGCCGTGTCTTGCCGGCGCCGAGTCACTGCCTGGAGGTACTCGTCTCCGCAGGCGGCGGCCGGCTCTACGACGTGGTGGGAACGGCGAAGTATGGGAACATCCAGGAATTCGCGGTCTAGCGCGGGCCGGGGCGTGCGGTCATGAGGCTCCCCGCGAGCCGGCGCCGGCCCGCGGACGGCCAGGCGCGGGACGCCGTCGCGACGCTGCTCGCACCGTTGCCCGGCGGCGGGACGGGACCGGCGGACGCACGGCACTCAGCGCCGTCCGGCAACGGAGCCCCGGTCCCCGCCCGCGACGGCGCGACGTTGGCGGCGGGGCGGGCGCTGCACGCCCTGGCCGGCGTCTTCCTGGTCACCTGGTCGTTCCGGCTGTCCGGTTACGTCACGTTCGCCCCGTGGCTGGCGGTCGCGGTGGTCGCGCTCGGGCTGGGCGGGCTGCTGGTCACCGTGGTGGCGCTGCTGCCGGAATCGGTGATCGGCAGCCGCCGCAGGCACCAGATCGGCTGGGCGGCGCTGCTGGCGGTGCTTGCCGCGCTGGCCCTGTGGAGCTACTTCCAGGTGTTCGTCGCCCCGGACTACGGCACCGACGAGATCGCCTTCGACCAGTACGCGGCGCAGCTGGCGCTGCACGCCATCAACCCGTACCTGCATTCCATGGCCCCGGCGTTCCCGTTGTTCCACGTCTCACCGAACGGCTACACCTTCCAGCTCAACGGCCAGCCGGTGACCGCGCTGTCCTACCCGGCGCTGTCGTTCGAGGCATACCTGCCGCTGCTCGCGCTCGGGCTGGCCACCCAGGCGGCGGTCTGGGTCAACGTCGCGGCCTGGGCGCTGGCGGCGGTCATCCTCTACGCCGTGCTGCCGCGGCACCTGGCTCCGCTGGCGACGGTCATCGCCAGCGCCGACGTCTTCATCAGCTACGCCGCCGGCGGGGTCACCGATGCCCTGTTCGTGCCGCTGCTCGTCGGGGCCGCAGTCGGCTGGGACCGGTTCTCCCGGACCAGGGGACCGGCCGCCTGGCGGGGGCCGGTGCTGCTCGGGCTCGCCATGGCAGTCAAGCAGACCCCGTGGCTGGTCGCCCCTTTCGTGGTGGCGGGGATCGTGCTGGAGTCCCGGCAGGCCGGCGGCTGGCCCCGGGCGGCCCGGGATGGCGCCAGGTACGCGGCCATCGCGCTGGCGGCGTTCGCGCTGCCCAACCTGCCGTACCTGGCCGGCGCGCCCGGGGCGTGGCTGCGGGGGGTGCTGACCCCGCTGTCCTCGCACGCGGTCCCGGCCGGCCAGGGCCTGGTCAGCCTCAGCCTGTCCCTGCCGGTCGGCGGCGGGTCGCTGGCCGCCTACAACGTGGCCGCGGCGGTCCTGTTCGCGGCGGCCTTCGCCTGCTACCTGGTGGCCTACCCGGTGCTCAAGCCGGCCGCGTTCCTGATCCCGTCGGTCGTGCTGTTCTTCGCCGCCCGTTCCTTCGGCAGCTACCTGGTGATGCTGATGCCCGCGGCCATCGCCGCGGCGGCCACCACGAGCCGGCCCGGCACGCGTCCATGGCGGCACTGGCCGTGGGTCGCGGGCGCGGGCGCCGCCGCCAGCACCGCCGCCGTGGCCGTGGCGGTGGCCGCGCCGAGCCCGCTGTCGGTGGCGATCCAGTCGGTGAGCACGACCGGCCAGCTCGCCACCGTCGACCAGATCACCTTGTCGGTCACCAACCGGACCGGCCACGGCGTGCGGCCCGCGTTCACCGTGGAGGACGGCACCACCATGACGGCCTTCTGGCGCCGCCAGGGCGGGCCCGCGCTGCTCGGCCCGCACCAGCGGGCCAGTTACACGATCGTGGCGCCCAGCTACTTCGCCATGCCGTCGATCGGCAACGGCTTCCAGGTGCTGGCCTTCGCGCAGCGGCCGGCGTCGGTCAGCCGGACCAGCTCGTACCTGGCGAGCGGGTGGCGGCTGGTGCTGCGGCCCGCGACGGTCAACACGCCGGTCACGGTGGGCAGGCAGATCACCGTGCAGGCCGGGATCGTGAACCGGCTGGACCGCCCGATGCGGGTCGCGGGCGTCCCGGTGTACCTGGGCCAGGTCATCTACGCCCAGCGCGGGCTGCGGTTCAGCCAGGCCGTCATCAACCAGGGGCTGCCCGGCCAGACGCCGGTGGAGGCGCTCACCAGCGCCGCGGGCGTGGCGACGTTCACCATCCATTCGCCGGTGGGCGGCGGCGACCCGGTCTACTTCGAGGCCAACCTCGTCAGCCCGACCCAGTTCTACCCCTACGGCTATTCGCCGATCCTCGCCGTGAGGTTCACCTCATGACCGGGGCAACCGCGGCCGTGCCCGCTCACCTGCGGCCATGGCGCGCCGCCGCTGGCTTCCTCTCCGTCGGCGCGATGCGGCGGGCTGGTTACACGGTCCTCGGGCTTCAGCTCTTGGGCTTTCTCATCTGGAGCACCATCGAGTACCGGCGCTTCACGCTGGCGATGGACTTCACCCAGTTCGACCAGGCCTGGTATGCGATTGCCCACGGCCACCTCAATCCCATGGACAGCGTCAAGGGATATCCGTACTGGCGGGACCATGCCGCGTTCATCACCTGGCCGCTTGCCGTCCTGTACTGGGTGTGGCCGCACCCGGTGATCCTGCTCTGGCTTCAGGACATCGGCACGGTGGCCGCCGAAATAGTGGCCTTCACCTGGCTTTGCGAGCTAGCCCAGCGGTACCGGCAGGGCCCAGGCGCGGCCTGGCTAGCAGGGGCGGGCCTCGTGCTGCTTGCCGCCAATCCATGGATATGGTGGTCGGTCACCTTCGACTTCCACCTCGAGTCCGTGGCCATGCCGCTGGCGGTGTTGCTCGCACGTGATCTGGTCAACGGGCGGCGCCGGGCCTGGGTGTGGGTGGTGCCGATGCTCGCCTGCGGTGATGTGGTTGGCACCTACCTGGCAGGGCTTGGCCTTGGCGGCGTCCTCGCCGGCCGCCGCTCCCGGCTGACTGGTGCCCTGATAGCGTGCGTCGGCTTCGCGGCCACGCTGGTCATTGCGCTCGCCCATGCCAACCTGGGCTCGGGGGTCGGCTTGCAGGACTATGCCTATCTCGCGGCGGCGCCCGCGGGAGCCCGGTTGGGCCTGGCCGCGCTGGCCAAGGGCATCATCGCCCACCCCGTTGGACTGCTGCGCGCCCTGTGGGCCCAGCGGGTGAACATATGGGCAAACCTGGCTCCCTCCGGCCTGGTGGGGATCGCATTCGTGCCGATACTGCCGGTTTCCGCGATAGTCCTGCTGGAGAACAACCTGCCCGCCTCGATGATCTTTTCGCGGCCGTCGTTTCAGAGTCTCCCGGTGTATGTCCTCGTCCCGGTGGGGACTGTCGCCGTGCTCGGCTGGCTTTCTCTGCGCCACTGCCGCCTGGCCAGCGTGCTTGCGGGCCTGCTGGTGGTACAGGCGCTCGCGTGGGCGGCGGTCTGGGTGCCGGTCACCCCGGGTGACTGGCTTCGGGTACCGGGCTCCACCGCGGCCACGCTGGCGGAAGTTGAGGCCAGGATCCCGGCCTCGGCTGAGGTCATTGCCTCTTCCGGGGTGATGGGAAGGTTCTCCGAGCATGCCGCTATTCACGGCCTGTTCGCGGCCACGTCGTACCGGATCCCTGTGGCTGGGGATACATGGTTCGTCATTGCCCCGCAGGCGGGCATCGAGGGACAGACCACGGCAAGCGCGATGGCGCTGATCGGGGAGCTGGCGGGCCCGCTGCACGCAACTCTGGTCACGCGCGCCCACGGCGTATGGGCATTCCGCTGGCGGCCGCCGCCCGGCATGCGCTCGATCGTGGTGCCCGGCGAGTGGACGCCATTGCCGGCCTGGGCCGCGGCCCTGGCTCCCGGCGCGGCGGGTCATGCGGTGGTCACCGGGCCGCCCGGGGCCTGGCGGCTGACCTCGTCCGGGGGCAAGGGCTACGTCGCCGACGAGATCGCCTGGCAGCGGCCGCCAGGGCGCTACCAGGCGCTTGTCACCCTCGCCGCGGGCGGGCCGGTGAACGTGGAGGTCTGGAACGACGCGGGCAACACCCTGCTCGCCCGGCGCAGCGTTCCCGGAACCTCCGGCACGGAAACGATCCGCCTGCCGGTGGATGCCATGACCCGCTATTCGGCCCGGGCGTTCGCGGGCTGGGGGCCGTTCCGTGCGGCCATGATCCCGCCGCCGCGGGATAACCGGCTGGAGATCCGGGTCTGGTCCCCGGGCGGCGCGGCCGTGAGCGTCTACAGCGCCGAACTCGTCGCCGCCAGCCGCGCCGCCGCCCGCCATCGGGCCGGGGGCTGAATCATGGCCCGCGCGGGCGCATCGCGAAGGCGCTGACGAGCAGCTTCCCGCCGCTGGTCACGGTCTCGGTCACCCGGATGCGGTAGCTGCCCGGCCGGAGCGAGCCGCCGGTGGTCACGATCGCACGGAGCACGGCGCCCAGCGGCCGCTCGCCCGCCACGCGCAGCATCACCTGGATGCGCCGGTCGTAGCCGGTGATCTGCCCGCCCCACAGGCCGGCCGCCGCGGACACCGGCACGCCCGGCGCGAGCCGGCCCCACCAGCCACGGCGCTGCTGCCCGGCGCTGCGGACCAGGCCGGCGTACTCCGCCAGGGCCTTGGCCTCGGCGGCCAGCGGGAAGTTGGCCTGGCGCCACGCCCGGGACGCTGAGCCGCTCACCCGCAGGGTGCCGAGCGGCAGGTCATTGCGGTGGAGCCCGAGCCCCTGCGCGGCCAGGCGCCGGGGCGCCGGCACCGACAGCCGGAGCACCGGCAGTCGGCGCCCCGGCACCGAGAGCCCTGGCGCCCCGGCCGGATATGGCGGCGCGGCCTGGGCGTTGCTCGCGGCGGAGACCAGCGCCGCGTACACCAGGAACCTGTCGCTGGTGGGGTAGAGGGCGTCGAGCGGGTAGCAGGTGTCGAGGACAAGGGTCGGCCTGGCGGTGCCATAGACCGGGAAGCCCGCGCGGACGATGCGGTGCGCGGTGACCCGGTAGGTGTAGCTGCGGCACGGGGTGACGAACCGGATCCGGTCCCCGCGCCCGAGCCGGTCGATGCCGGAGAACCAGGTCACGTCGTGTGCGGAGAACACGCTCGTGCCGGCCGGCTGCCCCGGCCAGGTGCTCGCCGGGACGTGGCCCACGGCGTCGTCCAGCACCGCGTCGCCGGTGCCCTGCTCCACCGGGGCGACCAGGCCCAGCGCCGGCGCTTCGAGCAGCCCGCGCACCATGGCGCGATTGCCCGCGCCCGCACGTCGGCCCGCGCCCGCACGCCGGCCGTCCCGGCAGGCGGCCGGGCCCGCCGCGGCGATGGCCCGGCGCTCGGCCCGGACGAAGGCGCCCCCCCGGGCGGACGAGCCGTGCAGGAAGGAGGCGACGTGCAGCACGATGACGGCTCCCGCGGCGAGGCAGGCGACGCTCGCCGCGAGCACGGCCAGCCGCGCGGGCCGGTGCCCCCCGATGTCCAGCCTCGCCCCCCGAGCGGTTCTGGCGGTCCGCCCCAGCAAGGAAGATCGTTTCCCGCCCGGCCCAGGTCAAACCGCGCGGGCCGGGCGGCGGCACGGCCGGGGCCGGGCGCCGGTACGCCCGGAGGGCTGCCCAGCCAGTCCAGCGGCTACAGGCTGGCGACGGCGGGGATCACCTCGCTGCCGATGATCTCCAGCGGGGTGAGCTGCCACACGTTCGCCACGGCGCCGATGGCCGCGCCGAAGCCCATCTCGGCCAGGGCGCCGAGCCGGTCCACCACCTCCGCGGCCTTCTCGCCCCTCGCCCCGGGGTCGAAGAGGAAGTAACAGGTCTTGGTGATCTCGTCGTAGTCGCGGCCCTCGGCGTCGCAGTGGGCCCGCAGCACGTCGAGCTTGCGGGCCAGGTCCGGGCTGGGAAAAAGGTTGCACGCCTGGGCGTACCTGGCGACCAGGCGCAGCGTCTTCCGCTCGCCGCCGCCGCCGATCAGGATCGGCGGGTGTGGCACGGACAGCGCCCGCGGCGAGTTCAGCGGCCGCTCCAGCTGGTAGTGCCGGCCCTGGTAGGGCGCCTGGTCGCCGCGCCACATCTGGGTGCAGATCTGCAGCGTCTCCTCCAGCCGCTCGAACCGCTCGGCCACCGGCGGGAACGGGATGCCGAGCCCGCGCGACTCCTCCTCGTTCCAGGCGGCGCCGATGCCGAGCCAGGCCCGCCCGCCCGACAGCACGTCCAGGGTGGTCACGGTCTTGGCGAGGATCCCGGGGTGGCGGTACACCACACCGGTCACCAGGGTCAGCAGCTTCGCCCGCGAGGTGACCCCGGCCACGTACCCGAGCGTGGTGTAGGCCTCAAGCATCTCCCGCTCGGCCGGGCCGATCGCCCCGATCTGGAAGAAGTGGTCCATCACCGCGATGAAGTCGAAACCCGCCTCGTCCGCGGTGCGGGCCACCGCGGCCAGATCGGCACCCAGCCGGGCCGGGCCGTCAGGGGTGGTGAAATCCGGAATCTGCACGCCGATCTGCACGTGATCGCCTCCATCAGTGCGCCTGGACGCCGGGCCCGCGAGCCCGTGCGGCCGCCCGGACGAAGGCTCTCACAGAGTGCCCGGGACGTGCCTGCCGGGCTGGCCGGTCACGCACAATGGGGATATGACCCGACCTGTGCTGATGGCCAGAACCCTGGTGACCGACGACGGTGTGCCCATCGACGCCATGCACCTGCCGGGGGACCGGGATCTGGCAGTCGTGCTCGCGCACGGCTTCACCCTGTCGTGGCAGCACGGCGCGGTCTGGAAGGTCGCCAACAGGATGAACCGCTCGGCCGGGGTGATCGCGTTCGACTTCCGCGGCCACGGCAGGTCGGGCGGCAAATCGACGCTCGGCGACCGGGAGACCAGGGACCTCGGCGTGGCCGTCGCCTACGCCCGGGAACTCGGCTACCAGCGGATCGCCGCGGTCGGGTTCTCCATGGGCGCCTCGATCGTGGTGCGCTACGCGGGCCTGGTCGGCGGCCTGGACGCCGCCGTCTCGGTCAGCGGACCCGGCCGCTGGTACTACCGGGGCACCTATCCCATGCGCCGGGTGCACTGGGCGGTCGAGCGCCGGGTCGGCCGCCTGATCACCCGCACCTGGCTGAACACCCGGGTCAGCGCGGGCCGCTGGGACCCGGTCCCGATGCCGCCCGCCGAGGCGGCCGCCCGCATCTCGCCCATCCCGTTCCTGGTCGTGCACGGCGACCGGGACCCCTACTTCCCGGTCGAGCACGCGCACCAGTTGTACGAGGCCGCACGGGAGCCGAAGGAACTGTGGGTCGTCCCCGGGTTCGGCCACGCCGAGTCGGGCTCGGACGGCGCGCTGGTGGACCGCATCGCCGCCTGGGTCCGGCAGGCCGCGGCCCGGCACGCGGCGGCCCGGCACGCGGCGGCGCCGGGCGGGGACGGCGGCCCGGACGCCGAGCAGCAGGCCGGCGCCGCTTAGTGCTGGCCTGGGGGAGCGACCCCCCCGGAACCCCCCGGTGGCCTGCGGCCCTGTTCCGTCGTCACGGCACCTTGGCCGTGCTGGCGCGCCGGGGCGGCTCGGTGGTGCTGGTCGGCCTGCCGCCGCACGGGGACACCGCGGCGGTGCCGGTGGACGACGTGGTCAACAACGACCTGACCATCCGGGGCAGCTTCGGCTACACCTCCTCCGCCTGGGCCGGCGTGGTCGCCCTGCTCAACTCCGGCCGCCTGCGGCCCGGCTTCCTGGTGACACACCGCTTCGGCCTGCCGGACTGGGCCGAGGCCCTGGACGCGCTGCGCGGATCCGCCAGCCCGCGTGGCAAGGTGATGCTGACGATCGGAACGCCGGAGGTGCCCCAGTGACCGTCAGGAGCCGCAGCCCGCACGACCCTGCCGACGTGATCGGCGAATGGCAGCAGGCCGGCGAGGCGGAGGTGGACGCCGCGGTCGGCCGTGCGGCCGGGGCCGCGGGGCCGTGGGCGGACACGCCCGGCCCGGCCAGGGCGGCGGCGCTGGACGCCGCGGCCGGGGCCCTGGCGGACCGGGCCGCCGCCCTGACCGACCTGGTCATCAGGGAGGTCGGCAAGCCTCGCTCGGAGGCGGCGGGGGAGGTCGCCCGCGGCATCGCCATCCTGCGCTACTTCGCCCAGGCAGCGCTGCTGCCCGACGGCCAGACGCTGCCGGCGGCCAGCCCCGGTGCCCTGCTGATGGCGCGGCACCGCCCGGTCGGGGTCGCCGCGCTGATAACGCCGTGGAACTTCCCGGTGGCGATCCCGCTGTGGAAGGCGGCCCCGGGCCTGGCGTTCGGCAACGCGACGGTGCTCAAGCCGGCGGAGGACGCCACCGCCGTGGCGATGGCGCTGCACGAGATCCTCGCGCCGCACCTGCCCCCCGGGGTGTTCCAGGTGGTCCCCGGCGAGGCCGGGACCGGCCGCGCGCTGGCCGGGCACCCGGGCGTGGCCGCCGTGTCGTTCACCGGGTCGGTGCCGGCCGGGCGGGACGTGGTGGCCCGCGCCGCGGGCCGCGGCGCCCGGGTCCAGGCCGAGATGGGCGGGCAGAACGCGTCGGTGGTGCTGGCCGACGCCGACCTCGGCCGGGCCGCCACCGCCATCGCGTACGCGGCGATGGGCTACGCGGGCCAGAAGTGCACGGCCACCAGCCGGGTCATCATCGAGGACGCGGCCTACGATGAGTTCCGCGACCGGCTCGCCGCCGCGGTCGCCGGGCTCGGCGTGCTCGACCCCGCCGCGGACACCACCCTGGTGGGCCCGGTGATCAGCGAGCGGGCCCGCTCCTCGGCGCTGGCCGCGGTCGCGGACTCCGGCGGCCGGGTGCTGGCCGGCGGCACCGCGCTCGACGTGCCCGGCTACTACCTGGCGCCGACGCTGGTCGAACTGGACGCGCCGCGGGGCCCGCTGGCCACCGAGGAGGTCTTCGCCCCGGTGGCGGCGCTGCTGCGGGCCGCCACGCCGGAGCAGGCGGTCCAGCTTGCCAACGGCGTCCGGTACGGCCTGGTCGCCGCGCTGTTCACCCAGGACCTGGGCCGGGCGCTGCGGCTGTCCGACCGGCTCGACGCCGGCATGGTCCGGGTCAACGCGCCCACCTCGGGGGTGGACTTCCACGCCCCGTTCGGCGGGTCGAAGGAGTCCAGCTACGGGTCCCGCGAGCAGGGCCAGGCGGCGCGGGACTTCTACACCGAGACCCGGACCGTGCTGATCGTGCCCTGACGGTCGTTCTTGTCCCCGGCCGCTACCCGGGCCGCTCATCCGCAGCCCCTCAGCACGCTCCGGCGACGCGGTGGAATGCAGCTAAAGGCGGCGGTTCCATTACCGCCGCTTTAGCGGCACTATGCAGATAGCGGTTTCCGTTCGCGAGGTCCGGTGATCGCGGCCCGGCGCCATGCCACGGCAGGAGTCAACGGACCGCGCAGCTATCGATAGCGGGGGTATGGAAAGGCATGAACCAGCTGGTCCTGCAGGTGCTGCCCGGCGCGGACAGCGACGCGGAAGAGCTGGCGGACCTCGGTAAGCGGCTCCGCAAAGAGTTGCTGGAATACGACGTCTCGTCGGTCGGGCCGCTGCCTGCCGAGGAGGTGCCGCCGGGGGCAAAGGGGATCGGAGAGGTCGCGGGCTGGCTGGTGGCACAGTTCGGGACCCTCGACGGCCTGCGGGCCGTCATCGACGGCGTATGTGGCTGGGCCGCCCGCACGCGGCGGACCGTGGAGCTCGAGCTGGACGGTGACACGCTCAGGATCGAGGCCGCGACGTCGCAACAGCAGCAGGAGCTGATCGATGCCTGGCTCGCCCGGCACGGTACCCGCGCCTGATCCGCCGCCCGGGTCGCGGCTCGCGCTGGTGATCGCCACCACGACCTATGGTGACCCCGGGCTGCGCCGGTTGCGGGCACCGGCTCAGGACGCGGAGGGCCTGCGGCAGGTGCTTGCCGACCCGAAGATCGGCGGCTTCAAGGTCACCTCGGTGATCAACAAGTCGGCCCATGCGATACGCCTGGCCATGGAGGGCTTCCTGGCCGACCGGAGCACGGATGACGTGCTACTGGTGTACTTGTCCTGCCACGGCCTGCTCAACGACTACAGCAGGCTTTTCTTCGCCGCCAAAGACACCAGGAAGAACCGGCTCGGTGCGACCGGTGTCGAGGCGGCATGGGTCAACGACCAGATGGAACAGTGCCGCGCCCGGCGGCAGATCCTCATCCTGGACTCCTGCTACAGCGGCTCGTTCGGCAACACCAAGGGCGACGCCGACGTCGGCCTCGGACACCGGTTCATCGGGCAGGGACGCGGCCGCATCGTGCTGACCGCCTCCAACGCCAACGAGTACTCCTATGAGGGGGAGCCGATCGAAGGGGCGGTGGCGCCGGGATCTGTGTTCACTGCCGCACTGGTGGACGGCTTGCGGACCGGGGCAGCGGACGCCGACCGCGACGGGTACGTCACCGTGGAAGAGGCGTACGTCTACGCCTACGACAAGGTGCGGGCGGCCGGCGCCGCGCAGACACCCCAGCGCTGGGCCTATAAGTCCGAGGGATCGATCGTGCTGGCGCGCAGCCCGGCCGGGCGGGACCAGCCGGCGCTGCCTGCCGATGTGCGCGACGGACTTGACAACCCGCGTCCGGGCATCAGGATCGGGGCGATCGGCGAACTGAGGGCCTTGCTGGACAGCGGCGATCCCGCGCAAGAGCAAGCCGTCCGCAAGCGGCTTCGCGAGATGGCCGATCGCGACATCCCGGAGGTCGCCGCCGCCGCCCGCGCCATGCTCGGCGCCGGCCGGACCGCTGCCGAGACAGATGATTCCGCTGCCGAAGCCACGACCGGCCAGAGCAAGCCCAAGGCCAGCCGGGCGAAGACCGCGGCACGCCAGGGAAAGGTGTCGGCCAGCCCCGGCACGGCCCGGGTGCGCGAGCGCAATCGCCCGGCCGCTTCGGGCACGACCACGCCCGGCTCCGCGCCGGCCGCAGCGCTGAAGCCCAAGCCCGCGGCCAGCCAGAAGCCGGAGGCGGGCCGGCGGCCACCCGCGCCCAGCCAGAAGCCGCCTGCCAGTCAGAAGCCGCCCGCGGCCAGCCAGAAGGCAGCCCCGAACGCGCACATCCCTGCGCCGCATCCCTCGCCCTTCGCCGTGCATTGCGACAACGTCAGCCGGATGGCGTTCAGCCCGGACGGCAAGCTGCTGGCCACCGTCGTCGGGGAACCGGATCACACCGTGAAGCTGTGGGACCCGCTGACCGGCCGGCACCTGCGCACGCTGGAAATCCCCGCTATATCCGGCACTGGTGCCCAGAAGAGGCCCTGGATCGGCTCCAACTGGATCGCGTTTAGCCCCGATGGGCGCCAGTTCGCCGCCAATGAGGGGGGCTACACCGCGTTCTTGTGGGACCCCGCCACGCCCCGCTCGCAACGGGCAATCTCCGTCGCGGACGAATACATCACGACCTCGGCGGGTTTCAGCCGCGATGGGCGCCGGCTTGCGTTCGCCTGTATGGACGGGACAGTCCACTGGTACGACCCGGCTACCGGCCAGCGGCTGGCCCGGGTGCGGCTCGTCGGGCCTCAGGGCAGGACCATCGGAGCGCTGAAACGGGTCGTGCGCGGAAAGTGGGCTTACGCGGAGCATTCGATGGTGTTCTCTCCTGGCCTGCGAGTTCTGGGCACCACGACCCCCGACAGCGTCGAGGTGTGGAATCCCCAGACAGGCGAGCAGCAAGCTGCTTTCGAAGCGCCTCGCGCAACTCGCACGATCCTCGGGTTCAGTCCCGATGGGCGCTTGTTCGTCATCGCAAGCCAGGTGCGGGGCAGCATGGAGCTGTGTGAAACCGCCACCGGCCGGACGCGGCACCGGATACATGGCGAACTGTTGGCTGGCGCAGCGTTCAGCCCGGACGGACGCGTGCTCGCTACCAGCGCTACGGGCAATGTCCTGCTGTGGGACCCGGCCACCGGCGACCAACTGCGTGTCCTCGACCCGCAGCGGCCTTCCGGCACCAATATCACGATCACCTGCCTGGCCTTCGGCCCACGCGGCATGCTGGCCGCCGCTCAGTCAGCCGTGGAGATCAAGCGGCCGGAGCAGCTCATGACGCCGGCCCAGCGTGCGGCCGCCGCCCAATCGCCCGAGCTGGCCAAGCGGCTTGCGCAGTTCAAGCTTCCGACCTACCGCGACGCCGCCGTTCGGGTGTGGACCTGAGCAACGCCCGGCTACGGGTCAGTGGCCGCGGAAGGCCTCCTCCAGCCACCAGGAGCCGCTGGCCGAGGCCACCTTCGCGTCGATGACCAGTGGGCGGTCACGGGGGCCGGCCAGCCAGTCGCGCACGGGGCCGAGGTCGCCGGGGCCGCGCACGGTCACCCCCGCGCAGCCGAACCCGCGGCCGATGGCGGCGATGTCGGCCGCCGGGAACCGGACGGCGTCCAGCGCGAACCCGTCCGGCCCGAAATGGTGCACCTCAGCGCCGTAGGCCTCGTCGTCGTAGACCACGATGACCATGGGCAGGCCCAGCCGCACCACGGTCTCCAGCTCGCTCACGCTCATCAGCGCGCCGCCGTCGCCGAGCGCGGCCACCGGCAGCCGGCCCGGCTGGGCGAGCGCCGCGCCGATGGCCGACGCCAGGCCGAGCCCGATCGACTGGTAGGCCTGGGTGAAGCAGAACCCGTTCTCGTCCGGCACCGACAGGAACATGCTCGGGTACCCCATGAAGTTGCCCGAGTCGATGGCCACCACCCGCTCCGCGGGCAGCAGGTCGTCCAGCGCGATGGTCAGCGCCCGCGGGTCGATCCTGCCGTCCGGGCCGCCGGTCCCCTCGTCGCCGAACGGCACGTCACGCCACCGGATCTCGCGGGCGATCCGGCCGGCCAGCGCGGCGGAGCGGTACCCGGGCCGGGGCCCGCCGACGCGGTCGAGCAGCACGCGCGCCGTCTGCGCCACGTCGCCGTGCACGCCGATGTCCACCGGCCGGTGCGCGCCGATCGCGGCGATGTCGTCATCGACCTGGGCCACCCGCGCCCCGGGGCCGATCAGCTTCCCGTGCCGCATCGTCCACATGTTCAGCGAGCAGCCCCAGCCCACCACCAGGTCGGCGGCGCTGATCAGCTCGGCCGCCAGCGGCGAGGCGAAGCCGCCGCTCACGCCCAGGTCCCACGGGCTGCCGTGGAACAGCCCCTTGGCCACCGCGGAGGTGGCCAGCAGCGCGCCGCAGGCGTCCGCCAGCCCGTCCAGGCCGGCCCGGGCCGCCCGGGCGCCGCGCCCGGCCACGAACACCGGGCGCTCGGCGTCGCGCAGCGCCGCGGCGAGCCGGTCCGCCGCGGCCGGCGCGGGGGCGGGCGGGTCCAGCGCCGGCACCGGCGGGACCGCCGGCGGATCGCAGCGCGCCGCCTGCACGTCCAGCGGCATGGCGAGCACTACCGTGCGCCGCTCCCGCGCGGCGGTCCGGTAGGCACGGGCCGCGTCGGCGGCGGCGGTGGCGGGGGAGTGCAGCCGGTCCGCGACCGCGCCGACCGAGGCGGCCAGCGCGGTCACGTCGATGCGGAAGTTGGACCGCACCGCCGCCCCCGCCACGTCCGGGGCGAGCACGAGCAGCGGCGTGCGGCTCTTGGCCGCCTCGGTGATCCCGGTCAGCGCGTTGGTCAGCCCCGGGCCCTGGTGCACGGTCAGGATCCCCACCCGGCCGGTGAGCCGGGCCCACGCGTCGGCCATGCACGCGGCCCCGCACTCGTGCCGGGCCGCGACGAAGGCCGCGCCGCGGGCGATGAGGGCGTTGGTCACATGGAAGTTGCCGCTGCCCACCACGCCGAACACGGTGCCCGCGCCCAGCTCGGCCAGGACCGCCCCGACCGCCTCGCTGACCTGCACCGGGCCCGGCCCGCTCAGGCGCGCTCGACCAGGGCGAGCGCCCGGCACGGGCTGCCCGACCCGCCGGTGATCGGCAGCGGCGTGACGATCAGCACCACGCCGGTGGCCGGCAGGGCGGCCAGGTTCTGCAGCTGGGTGAGGCCGTACTTGCCCGCGCCCAGCATCGCGGCGTGGCACGGGAACGGCGGGTCGAACGAGTGGGCGGCGCCGGCGTCGGTGCCGACGGTCTCCACCCCGATGCCGATGACGCCGGACTCCTCGGCCAGCCACCGGGCGCAGTCGCCCGAGACGCCGGGCGTGTGCGGCCCCGTCTCGTTCGCGTTCAGGAAGCTCTCCTGGTCGGCGGAGCGGGTGTCCCAGCCTGTCCGGTACAGCAGCCAGCCGCCGTCCGGCAGCGGGCCGTGGGCGTGCTCCCAGTCCCTGATGTGCCCGACCTCGAGCAGGAAGTCGGGGTCGGCGGCGGCCCGGGCGCTGAAGTCGAGCATCACCGCGGGCGCGATCAGCCGTCCCGCGGGCACCTGGGACACGTCCGCCCCGTCCCGGCCGGTCACCCAGTGACATGGCGCGTCGAAGTGCGTGCCGGTGTGCTCGCCCGTGGTGATGTCGTTCCAGTACCAGGCCGGCCCGCGGTCGTCGTAGCGGCTGATCTCACGCAGGCTGAACGAGACGGTGTTGCTGAACGGCGGCGGCAGCTTGATCACCGGCGTCGACGCCGACAGCGGCGCGGTCAGGTCGATGACCTCGACCGTGGCGCTGGCCAGTGCGTCGGTTAGGTCGCTCAGCACGGACATGGGCGGCTCCTGTCCTCGGGGCCCCAGGGGCGGGCCGGGCAGGCCGGATGGTGGCCACAGCCTGCCCTGCCGTTCTACCATCGGCGCCCATGGTCTTCAGGCGATCACGGCCAGAACGGGCCACCCGCCCGAAACGGCACCTCGCGCTGCGGCTGCTGCTGATCGTGATCGTCGTGCTGTGGGCGGCGGCCGTGCTGCCCGCCCCGTGGGCGTATCACATCGGCGGCCGGTTCAGCCTGGCCGGGGAGTGGGACGGCTACGGCCCGGTGCGGGCCAGCGACGGCGGGCGCTACCTGCTGTTCACGCACCTGCGCGGCGGGATCATCAACAACCACGGCACCCCCGGCTGCGGCCTGCTGAGCGGGTGCGGCGTGCTGTCCGGCAGCGCGCAGCTGTGCACCGAGGGCGGCCAGCACTACACCTTCGCGCTGACCGGGACGATGCACGGCTGGTACACCACCAACGGCTCCCATACCGTCATCGAGCTGACCGGCGGCACGCCGCGAGCGCTGCCCAAGGGCACGGCGGTGGCCTTCCACGGCGTCTGGCAGGGGCCGGTGCTGCCGGTGGCCAGCACGCACGGGTCGTTCACCGGGGCGATCACCCCGGCCGGGACGATCCAGCCGGCCGGGGCCGGGGCGGCCCGGCCGGCCAGCCCGGCGGCGCGCAGCGGCACCGCCCGCGGCGAGCTGCGGGCCGGCTCGCAGGCCAGCTTCGGCCGGGCCTGCGCCCTGCTGGCCCATCCGGGCCTGTGAGCCACGGTCACCAGCTTGTCGGCAGCGGCATGCCCTCGCTGTAGCCGGCCGCGCTCTGCACCCCGACCACCGCGCGCTCGTGCAGCGTGGCCAGGTCCGCGGCGCCCGCGTAGGCGCAGGCGCTGCGCAGCCCGGCGGTGATCTGGTCGAGCAGGTCCTCCACGCCGGGACGGTAGGGGTCGAGGTACATCCGGGCGGTGGAGATGCCCTCCTCGAACAGCTCCTTGCGGGCGCGGTCGAACGGGGAGTCGGTCGCCGAGCGCAGCCGGACCGCCCGGGCCGAGGCCATGCCGAAGCTCTCCTTGTACAGCCGCCCGTCGGCGTCGCGGAACGTGTCGCCCGGCGACTCGTAGGTGCCGGCGAACCACGACCCGATCATCACGTTGGCGGCGCCGGCGGCCAGGGCCAGGGCGACGTCCCGCGGGTGCCGCACACCGCCGTCCGCCCACACGTGCGCGCCGAGCTCCCTGGCCCGCGCCGCGCACTCCAGCACCGCGCTGAACTGCGGCCGGCCGACGCCGGTCATCATCCGGGTGGTGCACATCGCCCCCGGCCCCACGCCCACCTTGACGATGCCGGCCCCCGCCCGGACCAGGTCGGTGACCCCCTCGGCGGTGACCACGTTGCCCGCCGCGACGGGCACGCCCAGGTCCGCCTGGCGCACCGCGCGCAGCGCGCTGACCATCCGCTCCTGGTGGCCGTGCGCGGTGTCCACCACCAGCACGTCGACGCCGGCCGCGACCAGCGCCGCCGCCTTGGCGGCCACGTCACCGTTGATGCCGATGGCGGCGCCGACGCGCAGCCTGCCCGCCGCGTCGGTGGCGGGCTGGTACAGGGTCGCGCGCAGCGCCCCGGTGCGGGTCAGGATGCCGGTCAGCGCCCCGCTGGCGTCCACCACCGGGGCGAGCCGGTGCCTGCCCTCGTGCAGCAGGCCGAACGCCTTCTCCGGCTCGATGTCCGCCGGGAGGGTGAGCAGGTCGGTGGACATGACCTGGTGCAGCTGCGCGAACCGGTCCACGCCCTGGCAGTCCGCCTCGGTCACCACCCCCACCGGCCGCCCTCGCTCGACCACCACGACCGCGCCGTGGGCGCGCTTGGGCAGCAGGCTCAGCGCCTGCGCGGTGGTGTCGGCCGGCCCGAGCGTGATCGCGGTGTCGTGCACCAGGTGGCGGCTTTTCACCCAGGCCACCACGTCGGCCACCACGTCCGCCGGGATGTCCTGGGGGAGCACGGCGATGCCGCCGCGGCGCGCCACGGTCTCCGCCATCCGGCGGCCGGACACTGCGGTCATGTTGGACACGACGACCGGGATGGTGGTGCCACTGCCGTCGCCGGTGGCCAGGTCCACGTCGAGGCGGGAGGCCACGGACGAGGCGCACGGCACCAGGAACACGTCGCTGTAGGTGGCCTCGTGCACGGGCGGCTGGCCGGCGAGGAATCTCACCTAACGATTCTGCCCGATGCGGCCGGGTGCTCACTGCCCGTGCCCGGCCGGGGCCGGGCGCGGCCGCCTCACGCGGGATGGAACGCCGCGTACATGATCGCGGCGATGCGCTCTTCCATCTCCGCGCGGGGGAGCATGACCTCCACGCTCATCAGGTAGTTCACCCGCTCGAGCATCATCAGGCAGGCCACCGCGGTCAGTTCCGCGTGCTCGGCGGAGCCGGTGGCGGCGGTCATGCCCTGGGCCATCGCCTCGGCGAGCCGGAACAGCAGCTTCAGCCCGTCCCCCCACACCTCCTCGCCGACGATCTCGGCCTGGCTGAGGCTCCGGATGACGGCCGCGTGGGCGGAGTAGGTCTTGCAGAACTCGTGCACCCAGCGCTCTAGCGCCGCCCGGCCCGCCTCGTTGCGGGTCACCACGGGGAACGCGTCGGTGACCACGCTCATGTCGTGCAGGGCGTCTCGCAGCAACGCCTTGAACAGGTCCTCCTTGTTGGAGAAGTACAGGTAGAAGGTGCCGTGCGAGATCTGCGCCCGGCGGACGATGTCATCGACCCGGACCGCCTGGAAGCCGCGCTCGTCGAACTCGGCGAGGCCGGCCTCCAGCAGGTTGCGCACGGTCTGGCGGCCTTGCGCGCGCAGTTCGCGGTCCTGGGCGGGCCTGCCGCCGCCGAGCGACGGCCGCCGCGGCCGGCCGGCGCCGGCCTTGGACCGCGAGGCGGGCGGTGCGGGCGGGCCGGCAGGCTGGCCGGCCGCCTCTCCCGGCGCCGCCCCGGGCACAGCTTCCCGAGTCATGACTGATCAGCGTAACGTGCGCGCCGCCGGTTGCGCGGGATTGCCCCCCACGCGGGCACAGACGGCGCCCCGCGGCGCCGCCCAGCCGCCCCGCCGCCGTTACCTTGTTTTTCCGCTCTGTTTAGTTAAGTTAGGCCTGAACAGGGTGTTTACCGGAAAGTAGGGCGTGCCCTCTTCAGTCATCGACCGGCCCCGGCTATGGTGGACAACGCAATGGGTCGCCTCTGGTGGCGCAGGCCGCCACTCCCGGCTGCTGTCGGCAGCCCCGCGTGGCGGGGCGCGACGGCCTACGGGGCGTTGGCCGCCGTCGCCCTGGCCGGCCTGCTGCACTACATCCCCGGCCCGCCGCGCGGCGCCGTCACCGCGGCGCAGGCCGTCGCGCAGGGCCGCACGGACGCGGCGTTCCACCGGATCATCCTCCCCGACCTCGCGGTGATCGAGGCCGGCGGCATCAGCGACGCGAGCCTGGCCAGGATCGGCCGGATCCACGGTGTCCGGCAGGTGCTGGCCATGGACGGTGCCAAGGTCACCAGCGGCAGCACCGGGGTGAGCGTGATCGGCGTGGATCCGCAGCAGTTCCGCTCCTGGACCCCGCTGAGCACGGCGTCGGACCAGCGGCTGTGGACCGCGCTGGACTCCGGCGGGTTCATCGCCACCACGTCCGTCCGCCGCGCGCTGCACCTGCGCAACGGCTCGCTCTACCCGCTGACCGGCACCGCCACCGTGAACCTGCGCTTCGCCGGCGCCGCGCCGCTCGGCATCGGCGGCATCGACATCGTGGTCAGCAGCAAGGTCTCCGCCCGCCTCGGGCTGATCCACCACGTGGCCGCGCTGATCAGCGCGCCCGGTGTGCCGATGAGAAAGCTCCGGCACCAGGTCCGAGCCGCGCTCGGCGGCAGCACCGGGAAGCTGATCAAGCTGCGCCAGGGGCCGGAGATCCAGTCCACCGCCCCCGTCCCCGCCGGACCGCCGGCCAACTACATCCAGCTCTTCCAGGAGTCGGCGGCGAAGTACTGCCCGGGGCTGCCGTGGACGGTGCTGGCCGCGATCGGCCAGATCGAGAGCGGGGACGGCGCCAACACCGGCCCGTCCAGCGCGGGGGCCCTGGGCCCCATGCAGTTCCTGCCGTCGACCTGGGCCGCGTGGGGCATCTCGGCCTTCGGCGTGCCGGGCCCGCCGGACATCATGAACCCGTTCGACGCGGTTCCCTCCGCCGCCCGCTACCTGTGCGCCGCGGGCGGCTCGACCGCGGCCGGCCTGCCCGGGGCCATCTTCGCCTACAACCACGCCGACTGGTACGTGGCCGAGGTGCTGGGGCTCGCCCGGCAGTACCAGCAGGCCTACGGCTGAGCGGTGCTGGCCCGGGGGAGCGGCCCCCCGGAACCCCCCCGGTGGCTAGCCTCCGTTCCCTCGTCACCGAGCCTGGGCCCCGCCGGCCGGGGAGGCCGGCTAGCCGTGCTGCCGGGGCCCGGGGGGCTGGTTGGATGGGGGCATGCCGGACTACGACGCGTTCCTGCTGGTTTCCTTCGGCGGCCCGGAAGGCCCCGGCGACGTGATGCCGTTCCTGGAGAACGTCACCGCCGGCCGTGGCGTGCCGCGCGACCGGCTCCTCGCCGTGGCCGGGCACTACGAGCTGTTCGGCGGGGTGAGCCCGATCAACCAGCAGTGCCGTGACCTGCTCACCGCGATCGGAAAGGACTTCGCGGCGGCCGGCCTCGACCTGCCCCTGTACTGGGGAAACCGCAACTGGCACCCGTACCTGGCCGACACGGTGGCGCAGCTGGCCGCCGACGGCGTGCGGCACGCGATCGCGTTCGTCACCTCCGCCTACGGCTCCTACTCCGGCTGCCGCCAGTACCTCGACGACATCGAGGCCGCCCGCGCGCGCGCCGGCCCGGCCGCCCCGCGCATCGACAAGATCCGGCACTTCTTCAACCACCCCGGCTTCACCGGCCCGTTCGCCGAGGCGGCCCGCGCGGCGGCCGGGCGGCTGCCGGCGGCCGTCGCGCCGGACGCGTGGCTCGTCTTCACCGCGCACAGCGTGCCCGAGGCGATGGCGGCGGCCAGCGGCCCGGCCGGCGGCCTGTACCCGGCGCAGCTGGCGGCGGCGGCGCGGCTGGTGGCCGGGCAGATCGCCGAGGCCGAGGGCCGGGAGCGCCCGTGGCGGCTGGCCTACCAGAGCCGCAGCGGCCCGCCGTCGGTGCCGTGGCTGGGCCCCGACATCTGCGACCAGCTGGCGGACATGGCCGCGGCCGGCGCGCCAGGCGCGGTGGTCGTCCCGGTGGGCTTCGTGTCCGACCATCTCGAGGTCGTCTACGACCTCGACATGGAGGCCGCGCGGGTGGCCCGCGAGCTCGGCCTGCCGATGGCCCGTGCCGCGACCCCCGGCACGGACCCGCGCTTCGTTTCCATGATCACGGAACTGGTCACCGAGCGCCGCGGCGGGCGGGCGCCGGCGCCAGACCGCGGCTCGCGGCCGGCCGGCCCGGATTTCTGCCAGGACGGCTGCTGCCGGGTGCCCGCCGCCCGCCGCGCAGCACCGCCCGGGGCAGCCAGATGACACCGGACCCGGGGGAACTGCTCGGCCTCGCGGTCAGGGTGGCCGGGGAGGCGGCGGCGATGCTGGCGGCAGGCAGGCCGGCCGGGCCGTCGGGCCGGCCGGCGGTGGCGGGCACCAAGACGAGCCCCACCGACGTGGTCACCGAGATGGACCGCGCGTCCGAGGCACTGATCCGGCAGCGGCTGGAGGCGGCCCGGCCGGGCGACGCCATCCTCGGCGAGGAGGGCGGGGAGTCGGGCACCGGCCAGGTCCGGTGGGTGGTCGATCCGCTCGACGGCACCGTCAACTACCTCTACGGCCTGGCCGACTGGTCGGTCAGCATCGCGGCCGAGGTGGACGGGGCCGTGGTGGCGGGGGTGGTCGCCGCGCCGGTCCTGCGCGAGGTGTTCACGGCCGTGCGCGGCGGGGGGGCGTGGCTGCATGCCGGGCAGGGCCCGCCCGTCGCGCTGCGCTGCAACACCGGGGTGACGCTGGACCGGGCACTGGTGGCGACCGGCTTCGGGTACGCGGCGGCCCGCCGGGTGGTGCAGGGCGAGGTGGTCGGCGCGCTGCTGCCCCGGGTGCGCGACATCCGCCGCGGCGGCTCGGCGGCCGTGGACCTGTGCTCGCTGGCGGCGGGCCGGGTGGACGCCTACTACGAGCGCGGCGTGAACTACTGGGACTACGCCGCGGGCGGCCTGATCGCCACCGAGGCCGGTGCCCGGATGGGCGGCCTGGACGGCAGGCCGGCCAGCCCCGCCATGACCATCGTGGCCGAGCCGGCCCTGTTCACCGAGCTGAGCGGCGCGCTCGCGCGCCTGGACGCCGAGCGGGACGGCTAACCGCCCGGCGCGGCGGCTCCGGCCGGGACAGCTAGCCCCGGCGGGTCAGCGTGCCGGCCGGATTGCTGCCGCCCGGCCGCAGGAACGTGAACGTCATGGTGCCGCCGGCGTGCGACGCCAGCGTCACTGTCCCGTCGGCGCAGTTCTTCCGTCCCGAGGTGATGGCCAGGCGGAAGGTCAGCAGCCCGGACCTGGCCGAGGTGAGGCCGAGCCGGCCGGCGCAGCCCATCTGCGGGTAGGCGAGGCTGCCGTGCGCGGTCCCGCCGGCCAGGGACACCTGCACGGCGAGGCTGATCGACGGATCGGTCTGGTGCACGGTGCCGGTGAAGGTCCCCCCCAGCCGCGCCGGGATGGTCACCGCCGGCGCGGCGAGGGAGCCGGCCGCCGGGCTGCGGGAGCCCGCCTGGGGGATGCCCGGCGCCGGATGCCGGCCTGCGATGAAGACGGCCGCCGCCACGATGGCCAGCACGCACGCCGCGAACGCGCCGGCCCAGAGCACCACGCGGGAGTGCCCGCGGCGCGGCGGCCCCCCGGTCCCGGGCACGGGGACGGGGGGCGGGAGCCGGGCGGCGGCCTGGCTGATCCGGCTGCCCTCGGCGAGCAGCCCGGCGGACAGCTCGGACCCGGTCAGCAGCTCGGTCAGCAGCGCCCGGGCGTGCGGCCGTGCCGCCGGGTCCGGGCTGAGGCAGTCCGCCACCACCGGGCGCAGGTCAGCGGGGAGCGCGGTCAGGTCCGCGCCGCCCTGCGCCGGGCGCCCGGTGGCCGCGAACACGACGGTGCGCGCCCACGCCAGGATGTCGGCGGCCGGGGTCGCGGTGCCATAGGGCGGGGTGGTGCTGAAGTGCACCACCCGGGGGCCGTCCCGGCCGAGCACCACCAGGTCCGGGCCGAACTGCCCGTGCACCAGCCCGGCCTCGTGGATGGAGGCGATGCCGGTGGCGCAGCCGGCCGCGACCGCCCGCAGCGCCTCGCCGGGCAGCGGGCCTTCCGCCGCGATCACCTCGGCCAGCGACGGCCCGGAGACGAACTCGGTGATCAGGTACGCCAGGGCGCCCTCGGTGCCGGCGTCGAGGATTCGGGCCACGCCGAACGGGGGGATGTTGCGGGCCACCCGGGCCTCGGCCACGAACCGGTCCCGGGCCGCGGCGTCGCCAGCCCGGGCCGGCCCGAGGAAGACGGCCAGCACCGGCGCGCCGTCCACCCGCTGGGCCAGGAAGACGCCCGGCAGGCCCGCGCCACCGTCGGCGAACTCATCCACGCGGCCGGTGAGCCGGTAGCGGCCGACACGCCGGGGATCGCCGGGCCGCAGGGGCGTGACGTTGGGCATCGCTCGCGTCTTCGGGTACTTTTGCGGGTGTTTGCTTGGGGTAGCTTTCGTACCCTATGCATGCGGTGCGCTTCAACTCCTGCCATCGGGGGAACTTGATGTTCGGGTGGATCGCTGCGCATCGTTCCCCGGGTCGTTGCCCCTGGTTAGCGAGGGCCTTCCCCGGCGGCCCGCCGCCGCGGAAGGCGTGCTGTGGCGCAACACGGTTCCCCGGAACCGTGCCTTACGTGTGCCCGGTCACGCGACGTGACAGAATTCCCCGCCGGAATCGGGCACAACCACGGGGCGCCGAGCGTTACACGAAGGCGCATAACGATGAGGGGGTGTAGGACCCACATGGCAACGGATTACGACAGCCCGCGCAAGACCGACGATGAGCTGACCGAGGACAGCCTGCAGGAACTCCAAGCCCGTCGGCTTGACAAGTCGTCGTCCACGATCGACATCGATCCGGACGACGTCGCCGAGTCGCTCGAGCTGCCGGGCGCTGACCTGTCCAACGAGGAACTTTCCTTCCGGGTGATTCCCCGGCAGGCTGACGAGTTCACCTGCTCACGCTGTTTCCTCGTGCATCACCGGAGCCAGCTTGCTGAAGACCGGGATGGCCAGGCGATCTGCCGGGAGTGTGCGGCCTGACGCCGGCCGTGCCGGCCCATGCGGCCAGCGGCACCGCGACCGGCCGGGCTGGCAGGTAGGGCCGCCCGGGCGGTGCGTGCTGCCCGCAGCGCCGCCGCGGTGTGCCCGGCGGCCGCCGTGCGCACGGCCCGCCGCCCCGCCCCGCCCGCTCATGCTCTCATCGGCACATGCTGGACAAACCGCTCCGCCCCCTTCCTGACCGGCCTGGCCGCCTGTGGCGCTGTGCACCGCGCCCGGCCCGGATCCGCCAGCCGCCGGCCACACCCTCACCGGCTGCGCCGGGACGGTCACCAACGCATCGAGATGAGGAACCGTGCAGACAACGACGCTGG
>Ga0335078_10000908_pt1 | contig 45122 bp, 43 predicted proteins | sample Lox_Sample_32_FD_206711 | JGI IMG/M metagenome (GOLD analysis project Ga0335078, IMG submission 206711) | Soil microbial communities from Loxahatchee National Wildlife Refuge, Florida, United States - Lox_Sample_3.2 | ecosystem: Environmental > Terrestrial > Soil > Wetlands | place: USA...
GACGGGTTGATCTTCTGGCCAAAAACCATCCCCAGAAAGCCGCAGGTGAGAAGAATAAAGCTGACAAGAAATAGGCTGCGACGAGAACTACGGACCATCGTTGATTTCCTTGGGTTTGGGCGTAAGCACCCAGCCACCGCTTCTGAGCGCAGTATAGCATGTGCCGCTTTTCCCTTATAGGACGATTTCCTGCCCCGGGAGTAACCAACAAGGCCATCTGCCCCAAGCAGATAGATGCCAAGGCCGAAGAAAGTGATGCAAGCGCTTCGGGATTCGCCACTGGCCGGCTATTTCATCCCGGCAGCGCTGCTGCGCACATTCTGCTGCCGAAGCATCTGCTGTGCGGCATCGGCTTCGAGCGGCTGCGAGAACAGGTAACCCTGCCCGAGTTCGCAACCCAGCTTGCGTAGCAGATCCAGACTGCTGGCGGCTTCAATTCCTTCCGCAATCACCTGCAGATTCAGGCCGTGAGCCAGATCGATGATAAGACGAACAATATCGGCGTTGGGACGGTCGGTGAGCAGGTTATCGATCAGGGAGCGATCGATCTTGAGCATATCGAGCGGGTAGCGCCGCAGCCAGGCAAGCGACGAGTAGGCCGCCCCAAAGTCATCAACGCAGATGCGGACGCCGAGATGCTTGAGCTGCGAGAGCACGTTCGAGGTCAATTTCGGGTCGGCCATGGCCACGCCCTCTGAGATTTCCAGCTGGAATCTGGCTGGGTCCAGCCGTGTTTCCCGCATCGCGGTTCGCACATCGGCCACCAGATGAGCATGAGCAAACTGTTTGCCTGAAATATTCACCGTCACGTACAAGCCGCTGGCAGGGAAGCGAGCCTGCCAGTCCGACATTTGCCGGCAGGCCTCGCCGATCACCCACTTTCCGATCGAAACCAGCAAGCCCATATCTTCGGCAGCTTCAATGAATTTGTACGGAGAGATCAGACCTTGTTCGGGATGATTCCACCGCACCAGCGCCTCGAAGCCCACGATCTGCCGGGTGTCCAGCTTGACGATCGGCTGATAATGCACCCGGAACTGGCAGCGTTCAAAAGCAGTGCGCAGTTCGGTTTCCAGCTTCAGGCGGTTTACCGCCCGGGTATGCATCCCTTCGTCGAACACCTCGCAGCGCGATCCGCCCAGAGACTTTGCCCGGCGCATGGCAGTCTCCGCCTCCTGAAGCAGATCCTCCGGCTTCTCCTGGGACGTTGCGCTAAGCGCGATGCCGACGCTGACGGGGGTGATGACCTCTCGATCCTCGACCCGGAAAGGCGCGCCGATGGCGGCTTGGATCCGTTTCGCCACCCGCATGGCATCCCCCGGATGCTTGATCGACTCCAGCAGGATAGTGAATTCGTCACCACCGGAGCGCGAAAGCAGAGCATCATCGGAAGGAAGTTTTCCCGATGGACGGGCTACGGTATCGTCGAGCCGCAAACAGGAAGCCAGTCGATTGCCGGTCTCGGTGATCACCTGATCCCCGGCTGCCGGGCCCATGGTGTCATTGATTTGCTTGAAACCGTCCACGTCCACGAACAGGACGGCATATTGATACCCGGGGTTGCGCTGTGCCCGCACAAACGAACGCTGCAGGCGGTCCAGAAAGAGGCGGCGGTTGGGCAGGCCGGTGAGGCTGTCGTGAAAGGAGTTGTGTTCCAGCTCAGCTTCTGCCCGCTTCCGTTCCGTGATGTCGCGATTCACGATGACCAGTTTTTCGACATCTCCATCTGCATTCCTGATCGTGCTGGCGTTGGATTCGAGGATTCGCCAGCTTCCGTTCTTGTGCTTGATGCGGTATTGCAGGCTCTTGCCCTGTCCGGTATTGCGGGCTTCACGTGCGGCTTCGAGCACCTTGTAACGGTCGTCGACATGAATCTGCTCGAAGGCGGAGGTTTCGCCCAATTCTTCCGTGGAGTAACCTAAAACTTTTTCGTAAGCCGGACTGTTATAGAGGCGCCTGCCCTTGACGTCGACCAAGGCAATCATGTCGGCGGCGTTCTGGGCGACAATGCGAAACAGTTCTTCGCGCTTGGCCGACTCCCGCAAAATGCGATTGATCCGCACCTGCTGATAGACCAACAGAACCACCAGGACTCCGAGGAGTCCGCCGATCCACTGCTCAATGCTGGCGGGCGAAAACATGGCCTGATTTCTGGATGGACAGTATTACCGCGTAACAGATCGGCCTTGACGGGTGGCAAATTCAGCCTTGTGCACAAAGGATTAGAACTTCGGTACTTGTCGGAGCATGACCTTCGGTTTGGGCAGGACGAGTTCTGATTACAATCCCGGCTCAGTGACAATAAGTTGACACGCGCTCGCATTGCTGCCAATCCTCCCCGGCAGTATGATGAGGGGCATGGGGTTTTCCGAGACTCTCGTTCTGGTGGTTTTGGCCTACTTGCTGTTCGGGCCGAAGAAATTGCCGGAGATTGCCCGTACCGTGGGCAAAGCGCTCAATGAATTCAAACGCGCTTCGAACGAGTTTAAAGCCCAGATCGCGTCCGAAATCTCGCAGCTCGAACTGGAAACCCAGCGTCAGCAGATTCTGCCGCCGGCGGAGCCACCTGCGGGATCCGTTGCCGCCGGCTCCTCATCCGCCACGGAAGCCACGGCCGAATCACATCCCCTGCTGAAAGCTGCTCCCGATGCCTGAGATGGCTGCTGAGCTCCCTACGGAGAAGCCGGCAGAACCCACTCTGCCTGCCATGAGTTTTCTGGAGCATCTGGAAGAGCTGCGGCGCCGGATCATCTATTCCATTATCGCGGTAGCGGTCGGATTTTTTGCCTGCTGGGGTTATGCCGAGAAGATCGTAGGCTGGATGCAGAAGCCGATCATGGAAGCGCTCAAGCGCAACGGCATGCCCCAGACCCTGGTCTATCTGAACCCTACTGATCCCTTCAACCTTTACTTGAAGATTGGCGCCTTGGCCGGTCTGTTTGTCGCCTGTCCCTTCGTGCTCTACCAGGTCTGGCTGTTCGTATCTCCGGGGCTCTATCGCAACGAGAAGCGCTATGTCATGCCGTTCATGTTCTCGACCGTCGGCCTGTTCTTGTCCGGCGGATACTTCGGCTACAAGCTGGTTTATCCCGCCGCTCTCGAATTTCTGATCGGCTACGGCAAGCAGTTCCAGCCGATGATCACCATCCACGAGTACACGGACCTGTTTCTCACCGTGATTCTGGGTTTGGGGCTGGTGTTCGAGCTACCCATCCTGGTTTTCTTCCTGGCGCTGATGGGGGTGATCACCGCGGGTTGGATGTGGCGCAACGTGCGCTATTCCATCCTGGTGATTTTCATTATCGCGGCAATCCTTACTCCTACCACCGATATCCTGAACATGTGCATCTTCGCCGCTCCCATGGTCGCGCTCTACCTGTTGAGCATCGGAATCGCCTATCTCGTTCATCCCAAGCAAAGAAAGGCGCGCCGGGAACGCAAGGCATGAGAACAACGGTCAGGATTGTCTGCTGGACCTGCGTTCTAACTCTGCTCGCCTGCTCGGAGCAGAAAAATGCCGCTGCCCATCCTGCTGAAGATTCCCCCACAACTCCGGTTGTTGCAGCTGTCGGGCCGACGCCTGAAAGCCCTGTTCCAACCTTCGATTCCACTCGCGCCATGCAGTACGTGAAGGAAATCGTGAAGCTCGGCCCGCGCCCCATCGGCAGCGCGAACCACGTCAAGGTAGAAAGCTACATCTTGGCTCACCTGAAGGCGGACACGGTGGAGAATGACAGCTTCACCATCGACACATCCGAGGGTAAGTTTCCCGTCCATAACATCATTGCGAAGTTCCCCGGCACACGGGACGGAATCATCGTGATCGCCAGCCACTACGATACGAATTGGCCGCTGCGCGATACGAGCTACGTAGGAGCGAACGATGGAGCATCGTCCAGCGCCTTGCTGCTCGAAATCGCTAACCAGCTTCGCGGCAAGAAGCGCGAGGGCTACAGCGTGTGGCTTCTATGGGACGATGCGGAAGAATCCATGAGGCTGCCCTGGTACGATCCTGAGAGCCTGTACGGCGTCCGCCACCTGGCCGAAAAGTGGCAAAACGATGGGACGCTCAAAAACGTGAAGGCGTTTCTTCTCGAGGACATGATCGGCGACGCCGACCTGAATATCGAACACGACATGAACTCCACACCCTGGCTGGAAGACTTGATCTACCAGGCAGCAACCGGCCTCGGCTATCAGTCGCACTTTTTTGGCCGCCAGATCCCGGTGGAAGACGACCACATTCCCTTTGTGCAACGCGGTGTGCCCAGCGCTGATCTGATCGACCTGGATTACGGCTACGGCAACGTCTTCCACCACACCACTCAGGACACCATCGACAAACTCAGCCCCAAAAGCCTGGAGATCGTCGGCGTGGTGACTCTCGAAACCGTGGGAATGCTCGATAAACGCTAATGTAGGCGAGGGCCCATTCGGCAGCTTAGGCTGCTCAGAACCGGTTACGAATCCCGCAGCGGATTTTCTCACCGAGCCCAGCGCTGATTTTTTGCTCTTTCTCCAGTTTTCATTTCTAATGCAAACTCTATGCGCTCCTCTAAATTGTTGTTCTGTCTGTGGCTGATGCTGGTCCTACCAGTTATGGCCCAGAGCCCCATCGATCGCGTAACCTCCGAAGCCGCCAAGCCCTCCTCTCTCGGAACTAACCTTGAGCGTCTTACCGATCAAGTAGGTGGCCGAGTCCCGGGCACGCCCGCCATGCAAGCCGCCGTGCAATGGGGCGTGGATGCTTTCAAGGCAGCCGGAGCGGACACGGTCCACACCGAAGACTTCACTATTCAAGCCGGCTGGAGCGAGGGCGACACCGAGTTGACCGTCGTGGCTCCGGAGCAGTTTCACCCGCGCGCGGTCTCGCGCGCCTGGACGCCGGCACTGGGACTCGCGCAACACGTCCCGGTGATCGATGTCGGCAACGGAAGCACGGCGGAATTTGCTAAAGCCACAGACACGGCGGGCGCCATTCTTCTGGTGCAATCGAGCGAGATGAGGCACTGGAGCGATCTGGTTGCAGAATACGCCAGGGCACGCCAAGTCGCCGACCGCGCACTCAAGGCTAAGGCCCTGGCAATTGCTTTCCAGTCGACGCGCCCGCACGACCTGCTGTACCGTCACACCAGCGCGGTGCAGGGCGATATCGATCGTATCCCATCCATTCTGGTGGCACGCGAAGATGCCGGCCGGATGGTGCGACTGCTGAGTTCCGGACAGAAGCTCTACGCCGATCTTTCCATTCCCAATCACATTGCCGGCCCGATCACCAGCGCCAATGTCATTGCTGAGCTACGGGGCAGCGAAAAGCCCGACGAGTTCGTTGTGCTGGGAGCACATCTTGACTCCTGGGACCTGGGTACCGGGGCACTCGACAATGGTTGCAATGCAGCCCTGGTAATCGACGCGCTGCGCGCGATCAAAGACTCCGGGGTTCGTCCTAAGCGAAGCATCCGCTTCATTCTGTTTTCCGGCGAGGAACAGGGAATGGTGGGCTCCTACTCCTACGTCAGGGCGCATCGCCAGGAAATGGACAACGTGGCCGCCGTGGTGATTTTCGATAGTGGCATCGGAAGCGTAAGCGGCTTCTCCCTGGGAGGACGCAAAGACTTAGTCGCCGCCGCGGGCAAATTATTGGCCCAGGTGAAGCCTGTGGCAAAAGGAAAGTTCACTACCGATGCCGGCGCCGACACCGACAACTTCGACTTCATGATGGAAGGCGTACCGACCCTGGTTGCCAACCAGGACGAGGCTAACTATCTCATCAACTATCACGCAATGTCCGACACCTTCGACAAGGTCGATCTCGCTCTGCTCAAGAAACACGTGGCCGAAGCGGCCGGCGTCACCTTCGCGCTCGCTAACTCTCCGGAGCGCCTGGGACCTCGCTTGACTCATGTCCAGATTGAGCAGACGATGGGCGAAACCCATCTGGACGAAGATCTGAAAACCTCTTCCCTCTGGCAGGAGTGGGAAAGCGGCGAACGGGGAAGAGAAAAATAAAACGTGGGCGCCAGCGTCCTCGCGCGGCTGCCGCTGCCCCCGAATTCCGCCGGAACCAGGATGCTCGCGCCTACTGAAACGTCGACCGTAAAATCGCCGTCCCGGGGTCTCGATTGCTACTGTTCTGGATACTCTTCAATCTTTTCGTCCTCGCCGTGCTGGCGCTCGACCTCTGGGTCTTCCATCGCCCAGCCCACCTGGTCAAGTTTCGCGAAGCAGTGGCTTGGAGTGCCACCTGGATTTTCCTGGCGCTTGCTTTTGCGGTATTGGTTTACTTCTGGCACGGGCGCCAGGCTGCGGTCGAATTCACCACCGGTTACATCATTGAACTCAGTCTCAGCGTCGACAATTTATTCATCTTCCTTTTAATCTTTCGTTATTTCAACGTGCCGGCGGATCACCAGCACAAGGTTCTGTTCTGGGGCATCCTCGGTGCGCTGGTGATGCGGGCGGTTTTCATCGTAGTGGGAATCGGGCTGATCCGGGCCTTCCACTGGGTTACCTATCTCTTCGGCGCATTTCTGGTGTACAGCGGCATCCGTTTGTTCGGCGAAAAAGCCTCGGCCGTCGAACCGGGAAAAAATCCGGTACTGCGTCTCTTTCGCAAATTGATGCCGATTACCGAGGACTACGAAGGTGATCGATTTTTTGTGGAGCGAGGCGGTCTTTACGCCACGCCGCTTCTTCTGGTGTTAGTTGTGGTGGAGACCACCGACCTGCTGTTTGCCACCGATTCCATTCCTGCGGTACTGGCGATTACCTTGAACGCGTTCATCGTTTACACCTCCAATGTCTTTGCCATTCTCGGACTTCGCGCCATGTATTTCGTGCTCGCCGGCATGATGGACGTCTTTCACTATTTGCACTACGGGCTGTCCGCGGTCTTGATTTTCATAGGAGTCAAGATGCTGGCTGCGGATTGGTACCCCATCCCAACTCTGGTGGCGCTGGGAGTCGTGGCAGGGGTTCTCGCGATTTCAGTGCTGGCCTCGATCCTGCACCCGCAAGCAGAGCCTGAATAGTCTTTGAGAGCTGAGCGTGGAAAGGCGGCAACGCTGGATCACCGCCAATTCCTTCGCGTCATGAATCACGCGAGGGCTCCCCATGCGCAGGTTGGACGATTCTTCTACGCGAACCGGATAGAATTGCACGTGACGATGGAATGCTTCAGAAACTTCGCATCATTGTGGGCAGGGAAATCTGTGCGGTAATGGGCCCCACGGCTTTCTTCGCGCGCCAAAGCCGAGCGCGCCACCAGCGAGCCGACAGCCTGGAGGTTCCTTGCTTCATGCGCCCTCCGATTTTGCGGATGCGCCACGCGAGGGGTGATGCTATTCAACTGCTCAATCGCTCGTTTCAAACCAGTTCCGGTGCGCACGATCCCGGCATCGCGCCACATGAGCATTTGAATTTCGCGGATTACCTGATCTGCGACACTGTCGACCGGACCGTTCGAAGCGGCCCGGTTCTGCGGCTCAACCTTGGATGGCAAATGACGCAACTGTTCGCGCATCGCCCGTCCCGCTCTTGCTCCGAACACCAGTCCTTCCAGCAGGGAATTGCTGGCCAGCCGGTTAGCCCCGTGCACGCCGGTAGCGGCGGCTTCACCGGCAGCGTACAAGCCCGGCAGAGTCGTTTGTCCCTGCAGATCAGTTCTGACTCCGCCCATCGCGTAGTGCGCCGCCGGCCGGATGGGAATCAGCTCGGTTGTAATATCGATATTGTGCTGAAGGCAGGTGGCATAGATTCGCGGAAAACGCGCCTTGATGTGCTCGGCATCGAGGTGCCCTAGATCGAGATAAACGACCGGGTCCTTGGACCCACTGACTTCGAGTTCGTGGACGATGGCCCGCGCCACCACATCGCGGGGAGCCAGTTCGCCCATGGGGTGATACTTGGGCATGAAGCGGTGCAGTTCCAGATTGCGCAAGTACGCGCCTTCGCCTCGCAGGGCTTCAGAAAGCAGGAAACGAGGAGCATTCTTCAGATAGAGCGCCGTGGGATGAAACTGCACGAACTCCATATCGCTGATTTCAGCGCCGGCGCGATAGGCCATGGCGACACCATCGCCAGTCGCCACCGCGGGATTAGTCGTGTTCAGATAGAGCTGTCCCAGGCCGCCGGTCGCCAGCAGAACAGCAGATGCACTGATCACTTGCTGCTGGCCGCTGTCACTGATGAGGTGAATGCCGGTGACGTGACCGCCTTCGACCAATAAGTCCGTTGAAAACTCAAACTCTCGAACCGAAATGTGTTTCAGGGTTTTCGTCTTGGCATACAGCCCTCGGAGAATCTCGCGTCCGGTGGAATCCCCGTGAGCATGCAGGATTCGGTTGCGGCTATGCGCACCCTCACGGCCGAAAGTTAATTTAGTTCCCTCGCGGTCGAATTCCGTGCCCCATTGAATCAGTTCCTCGATCCGCTCCGGAGCGTCTTCGACTAGCACCTTGGCCGCCTCCGGGTTACAGAGGCCGTCCCCGGCCTGCAGCGTGTCTTGCAGATGCAGGCTGATTTCATCTTCGTCGCTGAGGGCGGCCGCGATGCCTCCCTGGGCGTATTGCGTATTCGAGTCGCGAACCTCCCGTTTCGCCAGCACGAACACGGAGCCGGCGGAGGCCAGTTCGATGGCCGCGCGCAGCCCAGCAACGCCCGCGCCTACCACTACAAAATCGGCATGAGTGGGGACTGATGACATCAGCAAAAAATGGTACCACGCAACTCGCCACCGAGCGCTGAGAAGGCTTACGTTATGATGAGAACTCATGATTCGGGTCACCATTGCGGTCCAGCCCCGGCCTTACGATGCAGTGATTGGGCATGGCTTGCTGGGTCAGGCCGGCGCGCAGATTCGTGAACTGGCCGGCCCCAGGCGTGCCCTGTTCGTGGTGACGGCTGCTCCGGTCGGGCGACGCTGGGGAAAGAAGCTGATGGCTTCGCTCCGCCAAGCCGGCTTCAAGCCGAAAATGGTGGAGATGCCCGATGGCGAGCGCCACAAAAAGCTGTCCACCGTGGAAAAGATGGGCGAGACACTGTCGCGCCTGGGCGCGGACCGGGACGCCTTGATAGTAGCCTTCGGCGGCGGCGTGGTCGGGGATGTCACCGGATTGTTGGCATCGCTCTACATGCGGGGCGTGGATGTGGTGCAAATTCCCACAACCGTGCTGGCCCAGGTGGACGCCGCCATTGGGGGCAAAACCGCGGTGAACTTGAAGGCGGGGAAGAATCTGCTGGGAACTTTCCATCAACCGTTGGCCGTGCTGATCGATCCTGCAGTGCTGAGTACCCTCAGTGATCGTCAGTTTCGCGCCGGTTTGTACGAAGCGTTGAAATGTGGAGTCATTGGCAAGCCGGAACTGTTTGCCGAGCTTGAAAAATCGGGCATCGCTCAGTTGCATCGTGATAGTGCGGCGCTGGAACGGGTCATCTCGCAGGCCGTGCAGCTCAAAGCCGAGGTGGTTTCCGCAGACGAACGCGAAGGCGGCCTGAGGCGGGTTTTGAATTTCGGGCACACCATCGGCCACGCGCTCGAAGCTGAATCTGATTATCGCCGGTTTCTGCACGGCGAAGCAGTGGCTTGGGGAATGATTGCGGCCTCGAACATAGCCGCGGAAGTCGGCGTCTGCACCAGCGCAGTGGCCCGGCAAATCACCGACGCGGTGCTGCGCATGGGATCGTTGCCTAAAGTCACTGCTTGCAGCCGCGACATCGTTCGCCTTTTACGCTCGGACAAGAAAACGCGCAATGGCGTCGTTCATTTCGTGTTGCCCAAGGAAATTGGAAGAGTAGAGATCGTCAATGACGTTTCGGAGAAAACCATCGTCGCAGCCGTAGACAGGTTGCGGGGTTAGGACGCTCTTAATCTAGTGAACGCCCACAGCAAAACCGTGGTGACGGGCGCTGTTCCCATCGGAGCCGGCGATTCCCAGTCGGCCGCGCGGGCGGTTCGCGAGATGTTCACCGCAATCGCCCCCCGATATGACCTGCTCAACCACGTTCTCTCGTTCAACATCGACCGCTTGTGGTGGCGCCGGGTAGCGCGAACTTTTGCCCAGATTCTCGCCCGACCGGGAGCTCGCGTGCTGGACCTTTGCTGTGGCACCGGCGACATGGCGTTCGCCCTTCAGCATGCTGCGAGGAATTCAGGCGCGGCCATCCTGGGCGCCGATTTTTCTCACGCCATGCTGCAGCGAGCTTATGAAAAATCCAAAGACCCATCCCCTTGTTGGATCGAGGCGGATGCGCTGAGCCTTCCATTTCCGGATAGTCAATTCGATCTGGTAACCTCGGCGTTCGGCTTCCGCAATCTCGCCGACTACGATGCCGGACTGCTTGAAATTTTGCGTGTCCTGCGCCCGGGCGGGGAGTGCGGCATTCTTGATTTCGGCGAACCGAAGGGGATTATGGGGCAAGCGTACCGCGTTTACTTCCGGCGGGTCTTACCGGTGATCGGTACTGCCATCTCCGGGGTGCGCGGTCCCTACGCCTATCTGCCTGCCTCCGTAGCGAGATTTCCGACCCCCGAGGAAATGCTCACGCGAATGGGCTGGGCGGGTTTTCAGGAATCCTCCTGGACTCCTTACACCTTGGGTATCGCGGGCTTGTATCGCGGGAAAAAATAGTGCAGGCGCGAGCCCGTTTGACAGTTCAGTGTGGCTCAGCTGCTCCTGTTAGCTTGAGAACCTCGCTCGTGTAATCCGATATGTTGCCCCAGATTCGCGTACCACAGTGTCCGCGCCACGCTCAGCTGCGGGCAGCTTTCTTGAAGAGTTCCGCCAGACTCCGAATGTCCTCGGCGCCAGCATCCCCAATCACAAAGTAACGCAGTCCATCCTGTTCCCAACTCTCCAGGTTGAAGGACAAGGTTTTTCGTGCCCCGGAATCTGAAGTTAGCGCCTGATCCACCTGCCGCGCATTGAAGATGAACACCGAGACCTGATGTTTGCGAATCTGATAGATCAGCTCAGCCCCGGGGGACTGGTCAAGGTAGGTTACGCGGCCTCCCAGTAGGGTAAGTCCGGAGTTCTCCAGTTCGGGCAGGTTGAAGGTAAAAGGTATCTTGCCGGCAAACCACGGCTTCACAGTGTGGCGATCGGTAGAAATCACATCCACGGGATTCGTACTCGCCAGCGTGGCAACGTGCAAATCGGCGATTTCTCCTGCGATTCGAAGTTCTGCCAACTGCCGTTGCCGGGCTGAGATAGCTAAGACCGCCAGCACCAAAACGAGAGCGACCGCCGCCGTGAGCCAAATCCACATGGGTGATCGACGGGGCTCGCTTGCAACGCTCCGGCGAACTCGCTCGTGGAACTCCGCGCTTGGGCGATAGCGCTTGCCGGCGCTGTGCACCGCTCGTTTCAACTGCACGCGGTTCAGCACATCCGCAGCGCAGGATGGACAACTGCGCACATGCACATCCAGTTCGCGCATCTCGGCCGACGCCAGCTCGCCGTCCAGGTACAAGTCGAGTTTGTCAGTCCACGCGTCGCTCATGTTCAAACCATCGCCAGTCTCTGCTTCAGGCTATCGCGCAATGCCCTTCGCGCCCGGGCAAGACGCGACATCACAGTCCCCATGGGAATCGAAAGCGTCTCCGAAATCTGCAGGTACGACATCTCTTCCACTTCGCACAGCAGCAGGATCTCGCGAAAGTGCACGGGGAGGGCTTCCATCGCATTCTGCAGCAGTTCCTCTTGTGACCGCTGCAACAGAACGCTTTCGGGAGTCTCTGTCCCGGAGGGAAGCTCGGAAGCGTCCTCTTCGTCGATCGCCACCATCGCCTTCAGCCCGGTGCGGGAGGTAAGAAAGGTATTGCGCAAGATTCGGTACATCCAGGCGCGAAAATTTGTTCCTGGCTGGAATGACGAGAAACCCTTCAGCGCCTTGGCGTAGGTCTCCTGTACCAGGTCCTCGGCTTCGCTTCGGTCCTGGGTAAGCCAATTCGCGAAGTTATAGAGCTGGTCGAAGAGCGGCATCGCCAGCTCTTCAAAGCTCGCCACTGTCAGTCGCGCTTCCGCCACACAATAGAGTAAACCGCCGCCGCGGTCTTTTATTCCATGGAAGCTGACTTTTACGGCTTGCGGGGGATCTCAGGCGGTTACGGACTGCTGGGCCACAGCCGTGGCGGGGGAAGCGAAGGAATCGGCAAAAGCCTCAGTGATGGTGTAGCGAATCACTGTTTCGAAGTCCTCGCCTAGAAACTCGCGCAACCGCCCGATATTCATGGTGTACTCCCCCGTCATGTAAGGCAGGGCCTCGGGCGGGATAGCGGATATGCCGGATTTCCAGCCAAACTTCAAAACCAGACGAAAACCCCACTTTCCCGGCACGCGCATCAGCTTGGCCGCGGCGATGCGAATGCAATCGGCGAAGGTCAAAGCCTCGCCCCGTCCGGCGACATTCAACACCGTCAGACGTTGTGTCTCCGGCTCCGTCTTGAGCACAATATAGGCCAGCAGCCGCGCCATATCGTCCACATGAACGAACTGGATCTTCTTCTCCAGGTACCGGTTCCCAAAAGGCAGCAATACCGGAAGGCGCTTGCCATCGGCATGCATTTTCTTTCCCCATCTGCGGCGGACGTTAGGGGTGCCGCGAAAGGCTCCAACCAGGTAATTCTCCATGCTGGCCCCGGCAAAAATGTGCGGACGCAGCAGGTAAGCACTGCAGCCACGCAAGGCGGGGGCACGCTGCTGTACGACCTTGTCGGATTCCCGCTTGTGAATCGCGTAGGGCAGGGTATGCCCCCCGAGGGGAAAATTTTCTGTAACCGGCTCCGGCAGATCGGAACCATAAGCCGAGACACTGCTGGGGTACAGAAACTTTCCTACGATTGCGTCTTCGCGATTGGCCTCGGTGATGGCCTCCATCACCCGGGCCGTGCCCGCTACGTTGATCTGCCACATGCGGTCGAGGTCAAGCACTCCCGCGCGCACCGGATCAATCACAAAAGCCAAATGGAGCACAGCCAAGGGCCGAGCCTCCTTTAGCAGGAGGAACAGTTCGCGGCAGGATTCCTCCTTCCCCAGATCCATGCTGACAAACTTCACCGGATGGCTGGTCTGCGGGGGAGTGAGATCCACTCCGATGACCCGGTAATCCGCCAGCAATGGCAGCAACCGCAATCCCAGATTGCCGGAGATCCCCGTCACCAGGACCGTTGGATTTGTCGTGCCCATCTATTCGTCGGGGTCGTTCGCCTTCGGCACAGCCATTCCAGCGGGTCTGGGCCCTCCCAAGGTCGGCGGCGGCGCGGTGGCGAAATAGTTGTCATTCAGAACGGGAGTTGCACTCTCCTGGACCGTCTTCATCTCTTCCTGAATGCGTTCGGAACGGAGCGTCCCCTTGATTTCCTCCTTGGCCTGATCCAGAGGCAGAACTTCTTTCGATTTCATCTTGTAGATGTAAAACCCGTTCTGATCCGCGATGACGGCTGAAACCTCGCCTGATTTCAGATCCATGACCGAAGCCTGGTCGGGGGGTAAGCTGGAGCGCCGGATTTTCGTCATGGCGGAGTTCGGTGCCCCTGCCTTGATTCCAGCCGCCTGGTAGGCCTCGCCTTGGAGTTTGCTAAAGTCCTCCCCCGCTGCCGCCCGGGTATGCAACTTGTCGGCTTCCGCTTTCATGGTTGCCTCCGTGTCCGGAGTGCGCTTGGGTTGAGCGGCATTAGCAGTCTTGGCCGCGGGGGGCGGTGCGGTTTGGGTCTTGGGAATATAGATTCGCTCCAAATCGGCTTGTTCAAACTTCGGCGTGTTCTTCTGGTAGTAATCTTCGATTTCCTGGTCCGAAATCTGGGCCGCTTTATCCTGGACAGCCTTATAAAACATCTGACTTAAGACCTGGATCCTTTGCAGCTTCATACGCTCTTCGAAGTTGGGATCCTTGTCCAGTCCCATTTGCTCCGCTTTTTCCGACATGGCCAGGGCACGGGCGTAATTGGTAGCAAACTGCTTCCGCACTCGCGCCGGCATGGCCGGTTGCAGCAACTGGATCAGCTTTTCAAAGTCGGCACGGGTAATCACGGTCTTGCAGTTACCGGTCGCGGATTTGTCCGCCGGCGGATTCTCGCAAAGGCCGTTGATGGTGATGACCGGCGCATCGAGCGGAACCTCGGCGGCAGGCTGAGCCGGGGCCGCAGGGGGCATGGCGGCTGGGGCGCTCTGCGGAGCCGCGCTGGGCGCAGGATTTGAGTTAGCCGCCTGGCCCCAGGCGAGCCCTCCAAGCAGCAGGCAGACCAAGCCATATCGGGTCATAATCTGAGATTCCTCCAGTGGGGGATCGAAGTGCGAACAAAAATCCTAGCACAAACCCGGCGCCGCAGGCGGATCACCCGTACACGCCTGAATACTCATGGGCTTGGCGTTGTCCGTCGGATACAGCGATAATGCGAGCATGGTCGATGCCACGTCGGTCTACAGCCCGGACTCGATGCGCACCGAGAAGCGCGCGGTCGCGGGAAACTCGGTCTTGGCCGCCGTCGCCATCACTGCCCTGAAAATTGCGGTGGGGCTGGCCACCGGCAGTTTGGGCATCTTGTCGGAAGCCGCCCACTCCGGCCTGGACCTGGTCGCCGCGGTCGTGACTTTAATGTCGGTGCGGGTCTCAGACAAGCCCGCCGACGCCGACCATCAATACGGACATGGCAAAGTAGAAAATTTTTCCGCTTTCATCGAGACTGGACTTCTCCTTCTGACCTGCGTGTGGATCGTCTACGAAGCGATTCGCCGGCTTTTCTTCCGTCACGTGCATATCGAACCTGGCATCACCTCTTTTCTGGTGCTGTTCGCTTCCATGGCGGTCGACTTCTGGCGATCTCGCGCCTTGGGCCGGATCGCCGCCAAGTATGACAGCCAGGCCCTGGAGGCGGATGCGCTCCATTTCTCCACTGACATCTGGTCAAGCGGCGTGGTCGTGCTGGGCTTGGTGCTGGTGCTGGTCGGCCGCGCCTACGGCATCGCATGGCTGCGGGCGGCGGATCCTGTCGCTGCTCTGTTTGTCGCGGGGGTGGTGGTGTATGTCAGTTCCCGGCTGGCGCGCAAGACTATCGACGCCTTGCTCGACGCGGCACCGCTCGGCGTTCGCAGCAGCATTCTGGCCGCAATTTCCAGCGTCGATGGATTGCTCGAGGTGGATCGCGTTCGTATCCGCCGCGCGGGCAACCGCTATTTCGCCGATCTCTCCATCGGCCTGGCTCGCAACGTCACCTTTCAGCATTCAGAGCAAGTGGTCGACGCCGTCACCGCCGCCGTCCATCATGTGCTGCCCGACGCCGATGTTGTCGTGCACTCCATTCCGCGGCCCGCCCAGCGGGAAAACATTTTCGACCGGGTTCGCGCCGTGGCCACGCGCCACAACTTCAATGTTCACGATGTCAGCGTGCAGGATCTGAAGGGCCGCCTGCACGTCGAGCAGCATCTGGAACTGGACGAAGGTTTGTCCCTGAAAGAAGCACATAACCGCGTGACCTTGCTGGAGTCAGAGATACGCCACGATGTTCCGGAAATTTCCTCGATTCTGACTCATATCGAAAGCGAGCCCGCGACCATCGAGACGGGTGACGAAGTGGTTCGGGATGCCGCCCTGGAGAAAAAGCTGAAGGCTACTCTCGCCGAGTTTCCCGAGGTTCTCGACGTACACGACGTTGAAGTGAAGTTTGTGCGCGGGCGCCTGTATGTCTCCTGCCACTGCACATTTTCCGATGACCTGCCGCTTTCGCGCGTGCACGATGTGCAGACCGAGCTGGAAATTCGCTTCAAGCAGGCCGCTCCGGAACTCTTCCGCGTGCTGATTCATCCCGAACCGCAAACCGATAACCGAAGATAGGGAACTGTCATGATTGAAGCTCGCACTACCTGGATCGCCGAACAAAAATTCGAAGGCATCGCCCGCAGCCAGCACAAGGTGACCGTTGACGGAGACAGTAAAGCCGGCAACAGCCCGATGGAGCTGGTATTGATCGGTCTCTGCGGATGCACCGGCTACGATGTCGCCAGCATCCTGCGGAAAAAGCGCGAGCCCTTCACCAGCCTTGAGGTGCATGCCGAGGGCGACCGCGCCCCGAATCCGCCGACCGTCTTCACCGAAATTCGACTCATTTACAAAGTCGGAGGAAACGTCTCGCGTAAAGCCGTTGAAGACGCGGTGCGGCTCTCGGAAGAAAAATATTGTTCGGTAGCTGCCATGCTCAAGAAGACTGCGAAGATTTCCTACCAAATCGAGTACGTGGCGTGATCGCGTCCTCGCCGCCGGCCGATCGCCATCCTCTACGCGGATATCTCTATATTGCCAGCGCCACGTTCTTGTGGGGTGTCGCCGCTAATCTGGGACGAGCTGCCTTCAGCAGGCGCGGGCCATTCGGCGGACCGGGGTTGCACCCTATCGATCCGCTAATCCTGTCGCAGAGTCGCACCACTTTTTCTTTCGTCGTCCTGCTTGTAGTGTTGCGGATGCTGCGTGGTCGCGGAGGATTGTATCTTCCGCTGATCGATCTGGGCCGGATGTTTCGGCTGGGTGTTCTCGGCGTGGCGGTTTCCAATTACTTTTATTATCTGGCGATCCAACGGACTAACGTTGCCACCGCCATTATTCTGCAGTACACCGCACCTGTCTGGATTCTGCTGTACACCGCTGCCCGTGGGCTGCAGAAGCCGACCCTCCAGCGGGTGGCCGCTGTCGCCGTTGCACTCACTGGAATCGCCCTCGTGATCGGGCTCTTCGGCTCCGGAGGGTTTCGTCTCGACGCTATCGGTGTCAGCGCCGCATTGGCGGCATCGTTTTCCTTCGCCTTCTATAACGTAGGGGGCCACACCCTCCTGTCTCGCTACGACCGCTGGATCGTGCTCTTGTACGTCATTTTCGGCGCCTCGCTTTTCTGGATCGTTGTCAATCCGCCCTGGAAAATCGCCGCCGCGCACTACACCCAGGGCCAGTGGATTTTCCTCTTCGTCTTCTCCATCATTTCGGTTCTTGGCCCGTTTGCTTTCTACTTCGCTGGTTTACAGCACCTGGAGCCGACCCGAGCCGTGGTAGTCAGTTGTCTGGAGCCGGTTTTTTCCATCCTCATTGCCGCCGTTGTCCTAGGCGAACGCTTGCGCCCGCTGCAGACCTTTGGTATGGCGCTGGTACTAGCCGCGATCGTTGTGGTGCAGCTTCCCGATCGAAAGACACCCGAACCGATTACCCTGATCGAGCCCATGGAGTGACAGGATCACGAACGTAACCGCGGTCCGCGCTTTTTCATGCTGCTTTGATCATAGAAAATGCGATTCTTGGCGGATAGAGGTGTGTGTCATGAAGCGCTCGCGTATTGGATTCTTGCTGGGGTTTGTGATGTTTTCCCTGGTTCCGTGCTTCGCCCACCACATGGCGGTGGTGGTCAACAAGGGAAACGGTGTCGCGGAAGTCTCGGCCACCCATTTGTCGAGAATTTTTCGCCTGGAAACAAAAAAGTGGCAGGACGGAACGGATATCGTGCTCGTCCTTCACAAAGCCTCCAGCGGAGAAATGTTGACCCTGGAGCATTTGAACCACATGTCCAGTAACGAGCTGAAATCGTTTATCTCCTCTCACCAGGAAGCATTCACCACGGTTGACTCGGACGAGGATGTGCTGCGGTCGGTCGAAACGACACCGGGTGCGATCGGATTGGTGGATGTTCGCTCCATCAACGACCAGGTGCACGTGTTGAAAGTCGACGGCAAGCTCCCTATGGAAGACGGCTACCTGCCCCATTAGCCGTCGAGAAGATCTGGCGACCCGAGCGCAGCTCCACAGTCATTCCAACTCCTTGCCTATCGTCTCCGGCAACTGGGTCGCGACGGCAGCCGTCAACAAGAATGAAGCTGCGCAGAGATAGAACGCCCAGTCCAACCCCTTGGCCTGCCCTACCCGCCCAATCACCAACGGCGCCACCGAACTGAGAGCTCGTGCTCCGTTATAGGTAATACCGAGTGCGCGGGCGCGTACGCTGGTGGGAAAGAGTTCGCTTCCCAGAATTCCCGAGCCCGAGAAGAATCCGGTGCCGAAGAATGCCGTGAGAACGCCCAAAGTAAGCAACGCCCACGGCTGGCGCGCCGCCGCGTAGAACGGAACCAGGATTGCCGCCAGCAGAGTGTAGGTCACGAACGATGCGCGCCGGCCGAGGCGGTCAGCCACCCATCCGAAGCTAAGGTAGCCGGGAAACATGCCCAGCAGGTTCAGCGCCAACAGCAGCGTGGTGCTGCCCATCAGGCTGAATCCTCGTCCACCTTGATCGACCGGCAACGAAAGATAAGGCGGAACCCATGTGAATAGCCCCCACCAGGCGAACAAGCCAAAGAAGTTCACCAGCAGGAGCGCGAACACAGGCTTGACATAAGGATGCCGGAATAACTGGCCGAGACCTGGCGAGGAGGACCGTGCGTGTCCGGGAGCGCCAGCCGCCAGCCGATGCTTTCGCCACATCTCGGACTCCGGCACACTTTTCTGCACCCAGAAGGCGAGCAGAGCGGGGAGAATTCCGACGAAGAAAACCATGCGCCATTGCGCGTAGCGCAACCCGATCCCCGCAACCAGCGCCGCCAGTGCGTAACCGATCGCCCATGAGCTTTGCACAATCGATATGGCTTTGGCGCGCAACCCGTCCGGCCAGGTTTCCGCGACCAGTGTGGCTCCCGTATTCCACTCGCCCCCCATACCCAGGCCGAGAAGAAAGCGAAACACCGCCAGCATCAGAACAGAAGTCGCCAGGCCGGAGGCAAACGAACAGACTGAGTAAGTCAGAATGCTGAACATCAGAGCGCGCTTGCGTCCAATCCGGTCGGCGATCCATCCGAACAGCACCCCGCCCACACCCGACGCCAGCAAAGTAAGCGTGTAAAGAAAACCCGACGTCGCCTTGCTCATTCCCAGGTCGCGCATGAGATGAGAAAGAACCAACGCGTAAAGCATGGTGTCGAAGGCATCGAGCATCCAGCCGAGTGCGGCTGCGATCAATACACGTTTCTGGCTGGATGTGACTTGGGAGAGCGCAGAGGCCGATGCCATGCGCGGCATTGTCAACGGAGGATCGCGAATTCGCAACCAGAATTCACCAGAAGTCGTTTGCGTTCCTTCGTAGTTTACGAAGCGGTCAGCTTCGGCTGAGCCCTATTCAGTAAATGAAAATATCGCCGCGCCTGTTTGACATCCCGGGCGATCTGTTCCCGCAAGGCCTCAACGGAAGGGAATTTGATTTCGTCGCGCAACCTTTGCAGGAAGTGAACCTCGACTTCCGTCTCCGGCGTCAACTCGATGGCACGAAAATTCAACAGATGGGTCTCGATGGCAAAAGATTCCGTCCCAAAGGTCGGACGATTCCCCACATTGGTCACCGAGTCGAAGCATTCCTGGGCGACCCGAGTGCGCGTGATGTAGACACCGTCCCTGGGGACAAGTTCTTCGTAGCGGCTCAGATTGATCGTGGGCACAGTGTACTTCGCGCCGTAGCCTCGGCCCCTCCCAGGAGTGGAGAGAATGCTAAAGGGCCGCGCCAGCAGATAACGCGCCCGGCTGACTCGGCCAGCTTCGATCAGCTTGCGAACCTGACTGCTTGAAACCCGTTCGCCTCTCAGCCTCAGTTCGGAATAGACCTTCACTGCAAAGCCCAGCTTTTGGCCAAGTTCGGTGAGCAAAGCGACGTCACCCGCCGCCTTGCGTCCAAACCGGAAGTTGTAGCCTTCGTGCACTTCGCGTGCATGCAGAGCTTTTTTCAGAACATCATGCACAAAGCGCTGCGGGCTCATCAACGAAAGATCGCGAGTAAAGGGAAGCAACAATACCGCGTCCAGGCCGGTGGCTGCCAGTAATCGAACCTTTTCGGGCACCGGCGTAAGCAGCTTGAATCCCTCATCGGGGCGCAGAATGCGCAAGGGATGCGGTTCAAAACTTACCGCCAACGACTTGCATCCGAGATCATGCGCTCGCCTCACAATCTCGGCAAGGACGCGAGTGTGGGCGCGGTGCAATCCGTCAAAGTTTCCCACGCTGAGAACCGTGGGCCCAAAATCCGCCGGTACGTCTTCGAGTTTGTGAAAAACCAGCATTTTAAGAAATGTAGGCGCGAGCCACCGCGCTCGTGCTTCACCAGCCTCCTAGATCTCGAACTCCAGTTTCATGCCGTCGTAGGAAAGCCGTACGTTCGACGGAAGCGTGGCATTGGTCGCTTCGTGGGGCAGATCGTGACAAATGTGAGTAAAGAATGCCCGCTTGGGCTTCAGTTGCTCCACGATGCGCAAAGAGTTTTCGACGGTCGAGTGCGTGGGATGCGGCGTGCGCCGCAGCGCATCCAGAAAAAGAACGTCCAGGTTCTGCAATCTGGCCATGGAAGCCGCTGGAATTTCACTGTGATCCGTCAAATATGCCGCGCTGCCGATGCGAAAGCCGAAAATCTCGCTCTCCCCATGGATCAACGTTACCGGCTCAAAGCGCGCCCCAAACAAATCCAGGTCTCCGTGAATCGGGCGTAACTCGACCAGCGGAAGTCCGCCGAATTTATAGTCGGCTTCAAAAATGTAACGAAACATGCTGCGGAGGAACTCCACAGCCTCCGGCTTGGCATAGAGCGGCAGCTTATTGGGCTTGTGGCGGAAGCTGAGCGGCCGCAAGTCGTCGATGCCTAAAATGTGGTCAGCGTGGGTATGTGTGTAGAGGACGGCATCGAGATGCTGAATCTGCTCACGGATCGCCTGCTCGCGAAAATCCGGCGTGGTGTCGATAAGGACGGATCTGCCGTTGTATTCGATCAGCACCGAGGGGCGGGTGCGGCGGTCGTGCGGGTCGGCTGAATGACACACCACGCAGTCGCATCCGATGGTTGGCACTCCCATGGAGGTGCCGCTGCCCAGCACGGTAAGCCGAGCCTTCATCGCACCGTGGTCCCGGTCTTTGAGGCGGGAGCCTGCGGCGGGTGCGCCAGCGCGTTGGTCACCTCCACATAAGCCATGCGCAGCTCGTAGAGGCAGTTCTGCAGGAAATTCTGTTCCGTGCCGGTGAGATTGCCCTTGGTCTTTTCGGACAGCAGGCTGAGGGTATCGATAGTCTGGCGCGCACCGATCAGGTCGATTCGCGGCTGGCCACCTTGCTCGTGCATCAGACCCAGCTGCAGCATCGCAGTCATATAGAGCGAAGCCATGAAACGCTCGAAGGTCATCTCCAGGTCTTTGGAGGACTGCCCGCTCAGTTCGACCCGCGCATCCAGGTCTTTGGAAGACTTGCTGTACGCATCCGCTTGCTGTTGCTGCTCAGCCGCGCTGGGAGCGGGCGGAATTGCGCTCTCCGGAGACGCCTCTGGCGACGGCGCCGGTTGCGCCTTGGGCGTCACAGGAACTTCCTCAGAAGAGGAAACTTCTTCGCGCACCTCGCCGTCCGAAGTAAACAACCGGCGATCGGTTACTGTGAAACTTTCCTGTTTCTTTTCAGCCATAATGGTTCAATCCTTTGCACTTTTTTCGCCGCGGTACTGGGTGAAGGGCAGCGTCGCAACCGACAGTCGAGCATCCCCCGCATGCAGCTCTTTGCCCGGAATAGCAATTTCCCGCCGGATGTAGCCTAAAGCCACGCTGTGATCGCCAGCCGCTTCGGGCAGGGAAGCAGAGCTGGTAACTTCGCCCACATCCTTGCCCTCGGCCTGAATTTTGCTTCCAGGCGCGGGCAGCAAGCCATGCACTTCAAAGCCCGTGAACTTGCGATGAACATTGCCGCGCGAGCGAATCCTCTCCACGATTTCCTGCCCAATGTAGCACCCTTTGCTGAAGTGCAAGGCGCGTTGCTGCTCGGTTTCCTGGGGCAGGTCGCGCTCCCGAATGTCCTGGCCATAGCGCGGGATTCCGCAAGCGATCCGCAGTAATTCTACTGCCGCGGCACTCACCACTTTACACCCTGTTCTGGTGAGGGCATCCCAAGCTTTTGTGTACCAATCCCGCGCCAGCCAAAGCTCATACGATTCCACGCTAAGGTTGTCACTGCGCGCCACCGTGAGAGGGATGCCTTGCCATACTGTATCGACAAAATGCAGCGGCTCCAATTCAGCAAACTCGAGTCCGGCCGCGAGAAGCATCGCCCGAGATTTCGGCCCGGCAACTCCGATCGAAGTAAGCTGCTGGCTGCGGTCTGCCACCTCGACGTCGTCCATGATGATGTAGTGATCGAAAGTCGCCAGCAGTTTGTCAACTTGCGCCTGATCGGTGTCGATGAGAATGGAATCGCCACGCTGAAAGGCATACAAATCGCCCAGGATGTGCCCTTGGGGGTTCAACAGGAAGGCGTACACACCGGTGCTAACCGCCAGGTCCCGGACGTTGTTGGTAATCATGCCGTTCAGCCAGCGCACACGGTCGCCGCCGGTCAGCGAGATTTTGGCCCGGCTACTGAGGTCAAAAACCGCGCAACCCGAGAGCAACTCGCCGAACTCAACGGCCACATTTCCGGCACTCGCCGGAGAGTGATTGTGGACAGCGGAACACATAGGCTAAACCTCGATTATACAAGGTGCGCAGACACGGACTTAGCTCGAGGAAATGTATCGGTCGTCACGACCCGGAGGACAACGTGAAAGTACTTCGTGCGGGGGCAATCCTGCTCTTGATTCTTACTTCGACATCGCTGTTTGCGCAATCGGACGCGCAAAGAGTCCTCGACCGTTTCAAATCCATGGCGGGCACTTGGGAGGGGAAGTCGTCGGACGGGGATGAGCGCCAGGTCAGTTACCGGGTGCTGGCCGGAGGGACGGCTGTCATGGGCGAGAGCCACGACGGCAACGATGACATGACCAGCATGATTTACCTCGACGGCGACCGCCTGCTGATGACCCATTTCTGTCCCGCAGGCAACCAGCCCCGGATGACGGCAAGAATCTCTGCTGACCTGAAGATGGTGTCCTTCGATTTCCTGGACGTCACCAATTTGTCCGCGCCTACCGCTGGACACATGCATCGGGCGGTGTATTTTTTCTCCGATGAAGACCATTACATCGAAGAATGGACGTGGAAGCGGGAAGGCAAAGAAGCCAGATTCCATTACGAAATGCAACGCAAGAAATAGCGCGCTCAATAGGAATTTCTCGCGGCAACTGTGTTACCTTTTCCAGCCGTGAGCCAGAAAAAGCGAATTGCCATCATTGCTGGAGACGGAATCGGGAAAGAAGTCATCCCCGAGGCGGTCAAGGTTCTTACCGCATCAGGCGCCGAGCTGGAAACCTCGTACTTTGACTGGGGCGCCGAGCGCTATTTAGCCGATGGGGTGACGGTTCCGCCCGGCGGCTTCGCCATGTTGCAGCGGGACTTCGACGCTATCCTGGTGGGCGCCTTCGGCGATCCCCGCGTGCCCTCCAACCTTCATGCCAAAGAAATCCTCCTGGGCATGCGCTTCCGCATGGATCTCTACGCCAACGTCCGGCCTGTGCGCTTGCTCGATGCCACGTTGTGCCCGTTGAAGGGGGTCGAGCCAAGAGATATTGATTTCGTCGTTCTCCGTGAAAACACCGAAGGTGTTTATACCGATGCCGGGGGCGTATTCAAAAAGGACACTGCCGACGAAGTCGCCATTCAGGAGGACATCAACACGCGAAAGGGCGTGGAGCGGATCATTCGATACGCTTTTGAATACTGCGAACGTCATCAGAAACAGGACGGCTCGCCCCGCCAGCGCGTCCTTTTGTGCGATAAGTCCAACGCCATGACGCACGCCGGCGGCCTGTGGCAGCGCGTGTTTAAAGAGGTCAGCGCCGAGTACCCGCAGATCAAAGCCCAGCACATGTACGTTGACGCACTTTGCATGCAGATGGTGCGCGAGCCTCATCAGTTCGATGTGATCGTGACCAACAACATGTTCGGCGACATCATCACCGACCTCGCCGCAGGCTTGCAGGGAGGCCTAGGCATGGCGGCCAGCGGAAACATTCATCCTGGAAAGACTTCCATGTTCGAACCGGTGCACGGCTCAGCTCCTCCGATTGCCGGGAAAAATGTTGCGAATCCGTTCGGTGCGATCTTAACTGTAGCCATGATGCTTTCACATCTGGGGTTGATGAAGGAGTCTGCCAAGATCGAAGCTGCGGTTCTAGATGCCGTCCGTCAGAAAAAAACCACGCAGGATATCGGCGGAAAATTGGGAACAAGAGAAGCCGGGGATTGGGTAGCAGAGAGAGTGGATCGCTCCGGAAAGTAAACGATGATCACTCGGGAAACCTTGATGGTCGTCTTCCACAGCGGCTAAAGCCGCCCGGTTTCTTAGGCTCTGAGTTGAAAGGCTGAAAGCCCTGCGCGTCCACGGTAGCATCGGAGATATTCTCGAAGAGCGGAACCTTCTGAAAATGTGACGGCGGACACAAACGGCGTATGGAGCCCCAGAACGGGCGGCTGATCACTGATAATCAATTGAACATCGCCCGCAGCCTTCGCACTCCCGCCAGCGCCGCCACGTACCGCCGGTCCAGGGAATAGGCCATGGCATAACACTCTTTGGCTTTTTGCCATTGATGCTGGTGCTCGTATACACGGCCCAGGTTGAAGTGCGGATAGGGCCGCGCTTCATAGCGCGGTGCGATCATGGCTTTCTGAAACCAGGGGATCGATTCCTCCCATTTTTCTTGTTCAATCAGGTATGCCCCGATATCGTTGTACGGATTGCCGAAATCCGGATCCACTTTGATTGCTTCCAGACACTCGGCGATAGCGCGATCGTAGTCGCCAAGAAAGGAGTAGGTCCAGCCGCGGAAGGTGTATGCCTCCGCGGTCGGAAACGCGTCGATCGACTGGCCGTAGAGTTCGATGGCTTGTTGATATTCGCCCTGCATCTGCAGTTCGTAAGCTCTTTGGAAATACTCGGCGGCGGTTTGCCGCGGATCGTCTTTTTCAGGTACACCTGACATGGAAGGATAATGATCAACTCCAGCAAATTGTATCGGAACTTGCTCGGCTACCTGCTCGCACCATGTCTCAGCCTGGGCTGGGCACAAACCCCTGTGCCACCGGCGCAGGCCAATCCGTCAGCGTCCGGCCAGGATGCAGGCATCAGCGTTACCCAATCCGGGCAGGAGAAAGAAAAGAAGATCTCACCCAAGGAGGCAGAAGAACTCTTTCACGATGTCGACGAAATTCTGCGCTTCGCCAGCAAAGACACGGGTCTGCCGGTCAAGCACGAAGTGAAACGCCAGTTGGCGACGCGTGACCAGGTCGTCGCCTATCTAGACAAGTCGATGTCCGAGGATAAAGATACGCAACGCTTGCGCCGGTCGGAGCTGGTTCTGAAAAAATTCGGCCTTCTGCCCCACGACTTCGATTTGCAAAAATTTCTGGTCTCGCTGCTGCGTGAGCAGGTGGCGGGCTACTACGACCCTAAGACCAAAACCGTCAACCTGCTCGATTGGATCGACGCCGAGCAGCAGCGCCCGGTGATGGCGCATGAACTGACCCACGCCTTGCAGGATCAATCCTTCGGGCTGGAAAAATGGATGAAGCGGGGCGATACCGATCTGGAAGAAAAGAAAAATCCGACGCCTGTGGATATTGAAAACGACGAAATCAGCGAAGCCCGCCAGGCGGTAGTGGAAGGGCAGGCCATGGTGGTGCTGGTGGATTACATGCTGGCGCCGATGGGACAATCGCTCCTGGCTGCCCCGCAGCTTGCCGATGCGCTGAAGGAGGGAATGCTGGTAGGGACTTCCGACTCGCCCGAATTCCAGGGCGCTCCCATTTTTCTCAAAGAAGAATTGACCTTCCCTTATCGTTACGGTCTGGACTTCGAAGCCGCATTGCTCCGCAGCGGAGGCCAGGAGAAGGCCTTTGCCGCCGCCTTCAACAATCCTCCCCAGACTACTCGCCAAATCATGGAGCCGACGACTTATCTTTCCGGCGAGCGCCTGGAACCTTTGCGCCTGCCCGATTTCAAAGCCGATTTCAAGGACTATGAGCGCTTCGATGTCGGAGCCATGGGAGAATTCGACGTGGCTATTCTGATCGATCAGTATGCCGGCGTGGAGACTTCCCACGCCATGTATCCACATTGGCGCGGCGGTTATTACTATGCCGCTCGTCCCAAGGGAAATCCCGCGGCGCCGCTGGGAGTTCTCTATTTTTCGCGATGGGAAGATTCTGCCAGCGCTGCCAGGTTTGCCGCCATCTACGCCAAGTCGCTGGCCAAGCGCTACAAGCAGGTGGAGGAATCCATCGCGCCCGGAGCAACCCCTGCAGGGGATCTTTCCAAGCTCACAACCCTCGACGGCAGCCGCACGTGGACGACAGAGGACGGTCCGGTGATGATCGAAGTTCAGAGCGACAGTGTTCTGATCACAGAAAGTCTGGACCCTTCCATCAGCCAGCGGCTGCGCGGAGATCTGCTGGGAACAACCGCTGCCCCGAAGTAACGCAAACTACCACCTTCTGTATAATCACCAGTTTGCCGATTGCGTAAGGAGGAGCGTTGTCGCAGGCTGAAATTGGCATCATCGGGGGCAGTGGGCTCTATTCCATGCCCGGCTTCAGCGACGTGCGCGAACTACGCCAGCAGACTCCATTCGGTGATCCCTCTGACGCCTATGTCCTCGGCCGGCTGGAAGGACGCAAAGTCGCATTTCTGGCTCGCCATGGACGCGGCCACCGCATTCTTCCTAGCGAGCTGAATTTTCGTGCCAATATCTACGGCTTCAAGCAACTCGGCGTGGAGCGAATCATTTCCGTTTCTGCCGTGGGATCGCTTAAGGAAGAACACAAGCCGATGGAGTTTGTGATTCCCGATCAGTTTGTCGACCGCACTCGCCACCGCACCGATACTTTTTTTGGCGACGGAGTGGTGGCTCATATCGCCTTTGCTGACCCCATCTGTCCGGAACTCGCCCGAGTGGTCGAAGGATCCTGCAGGAAGGCGGGCGTTGAGAGCAAAGGCGGGGGAATCTACCTGTGCATGGAAGGGCCACAGTTTTCCACCAGGGCGGAATCGAATCTCTACCGTGGCTGGGGCATGGACGTCATCGGCATGACCAACCTGCAGGAGGCCAAGCTGGCTCGCGAAGCCGAAATCTGTTATGTGACGATCGCCATGGTGACGGACTATGACTGCTGGCATCCGCAGCATGATTCCGTGACCGTCGACCAGATCGTCGCGGTTCTGATGAAAAATGCGGAGAATGCCTGCCGGGTGGTCCGCGAGAGTGTCACCGCCATGCCAGTCGAGCGAACCTGCTCCTGCGGTTCAGCCCTAGCTCACGCTATCATTACCGACCGCGACAAGATTCCACCAGCAACCCGCGAAAAACTGAAACTCATTCTCGGCAAATATCTGGAAGGTAAACCTGCGCAATGAGCATCGTAGTCGTTGGCTCCGTGGCGTTTGACACCATTGCTACCCCGTCGGGGCGGGCAGAAAATATTCTCGGGGGAGCAGCCACTTATTTTTCCCTCGCTGCCAGCTACTTTACCGACGTGCGCGTAGTGGCGGTCGTAGGCGGCGACTTTACCGCCGAGCATGAAAATGTATTTCGCCAACATGGCGTCGACACGCGCGGCATTGAGCACGCCGAAGGGAAGACTTTTCGCTGGGGCGGACAATATCTTGACAACCTGAACGAAGCCAAGACCGATTTCACCGAGCTCAACGTTTTCGAGCGATTCCAGCCGCACATCCCGCGCGAGTATCTGGACTCAAAGTTCTTGTTCCTCGCCAATATTCATCCCACGCTGCAGGCGGCAGTCCGTCTGGAGATGGAGAAGGTGCGCCTCACCGGCGGAGATACCATGAACTATTGGATTCAGAGAACCCGGGCAGAGCTTACCGAGACACTGAAGCTGATCACCGTCCTTCTCATCAACGATACTGAAGCCAAGATGCTGGCCGGCGAAAAGAATCTCCCTCGCGCGGCGCATAAAGTGCTGGCTATGGGGCCGCAGGCGCTGGTCATCAAACACGGAGAATATGGCGCCACCATTTTTTTTCGGGAGGGCGCGTTCGGGATCGGAAGCCATCCCTTTCGGGCTCCCGCGTTACCAATCGAGGAAGTGAAAGACCCGACCGGCGCGGGCGATTCCTTCGCCGGCGGTTTCATGGGCTATCTGGCTTCGCAGCCACAGCTTAACCGCGAGGTTCTGAAGCGAGCGCTTTTTTATGGCGGCGTCATGGGATCGTTTGCTGTAGAACGCTTCGGCACCGAGCGCCTGCAATCCCTCACGCGCGGGGAGATCGAGGGCCGCTTTCAAGTCTTCCGCGAACTCACTCATCTGGAATGAGACCGCAACCTGAATACCGCTGGGACCGGGAGACGACCCTGGTTTCCCAGATTGCGGCTGGTGTCTCGCTGCTGGCCTTCCTGTTTTATTTTCGCCGCGGCGATCTTCTGCTCTACGGCGATGCCGTAGCCCACATCAATATCGCTCGCCGGGTCTTCGACTCCCAGACGCCGGGCTGGCTGCAGTTGGGAACGGTTTGGCTGCCCCTGCCTCATCTCTTGATGATTCCATTTCTGATTTCTGACTCGGCATGGCAGACCGGTATTGGCGGCACGGTTCCTTCCGTTTGCGCCTACGTGCTCGGAACCGCCGGCATCTTCCGTCTGGTTCGCACGGCTTGGAGTTTCCGGTCGCAGCCCAAACCGGAGGCGCGCTTTGCGGCCTGGCTGGCGGCTGCTATCTACGCCGCCAATCCCAACCTGCTCTACCTGCAGACCACGGCCATGACAGAAGCCTTGTACTTGGCACTATTCATTTGGTCACTGGTCCACTTCAGCGAATTCGCGCAAGCACTGGATTCGGACACGCAATCCGCGGGTTCATCTTTGACCAAATGCAGCTGGTGTCTTGCGGGAGCCTGCCTGACGCGCTACGACGGATGGTTCCTGGCGGCTGCGATTGGAGTGGCCGCCTGCGTGGTGATGTTCCGATGGTCAGAACCAGCTAAGAAACTTCGTCCGGCATTTATGCGGTTCGTTTTGCTAGCCGCCGCCGCTCCCGTGCTCTGGCTGGCCTACAACGCCATCATCTACCGCAACCCACTGGAATTTGCCACCGGACCCTACTCCGCCAAGGCCATTGAGCAAAAGAACGCCACGCCCGGGGAACCGGGGCATCCGGGTTCGGACGACCTGCGCGTAGCCTTCAGCTACTTTCTGAAATCCGCCGAATTGAACCTGGCCGAGGAGGCCGGGTTGCAGAGACTCTGGGTCGCGCTGCTGCTCGCAGGAACCGTCATTCTCTTTGTTTTCGACAAAGACCGTTGGCCCCTGCTGATGCTTTTCGTGCCGCTACCGTTCTATATCCTCTCGGTTGCCTACGGCGGAGTGCCCATCTTTCTGCCGGTTTGGTGGCCATTTTCTTATTACAACGCGCGTTACGGGATTGAGCTTCTGCCCGCTTTTGCGGTCTTCACCGCGCTCATCGCGCATTTTGCGTTTCGCTGGGTGCAAACCGTGCCCGCGCGGATTGCAGTTGGCCTCACACCAATAATTCTCCTCGTCGCCAGCTATGCTCTTATCTGGCGGGCGCAGCCGGTTTGCTACCGCGAGGCGTGGATCAACTCACGCAGCCGCGTCGCGCTCGAAACCGAGTTAGCGGCAACTCTCGCTCGCCTGCCTCACGATTCCGTTCTGCTTATGTACCTGGGGGATCATGTGGGCGCCTTGCAGCGCGCTGCAATTCCCCTGCACCGCACCATCAACGAAGGCAATCACCGCCCGTGGGAGAAGCCGGCCGATCCCAACGGTCTATGGGAACGTGCTCTCGCCGATCCGCAACGCTATGCCGATTACGTAGTGGCCATCGACAACGATCCGGTTGCGACGGGCGTACAAAAGCGCGATCTGAGTTCGATGGTGGTGATTCGTACTCTCGGCCAACCCCCGGCAACGGTTTACTGGACTCATCGCCCTCTGCGGTAATCACGCCGGTAACCCCGCTGCCGTGCAGAAGGGTCAAGCCCGCCATTTCCCGGTGATAGAATCCAGCCAAGTTGAGCTTCAATGCTGAATTTTCCCCACATCTATGAGATTCTCCACGTCGAGCTGACCTCCCTGGTGGGAGTTTCCATCCTGCGTCTGATCGTTGCGGCCGTTCTGGGAGGTTTGATCGGCCTGGAGCGCGAACTCAAGCACCGTCCCGCTGGTCTGCGCACCAACCTCTTCATCTGCCTCGGCGCCGCCATGTTCACCTTGCTCTCTGATGAGTTAGCGGTCGAACATCTGGGCGATCACACTCGTATCGCCGCCCAGATCATTCCCGGCATTGGCTTCATTGGGGCCGGCACCATCATTCATGCCGGCCGTGATCTGGTCACCGGAATCACCTCCGCCGCGACCCTGTTCGTGGTGGCTTCAGTCGGCATGGCGGTGGGAGGCGGACTCTATCTCACGGCCGTCTTTTCCACCGGCCTCATTCTGATTTGCCTCTTTCTATTGGGCAGGGCGGAAGAGAGCTTCAGTCTCAAACTGGCAGTACACACTTACGAAGTGACAGGAGCAAACCAGCAGCAGATCAGCGCCGAGGTCAACCGGGTTTTGGAAGGCATTCATGCCATCGCGCAAAATGTCCAGGTTGCCCCCACGCCGGAACACGTGCGCTATCAATTCGATGTCGAAGGTACGCGCAAAGAGCAGGCCGTGGTTTTTGAGGGGCTCCGGCACTCGGTTGCATTGGGGAGTGCTACCGCCCTCGGGCCAGTGCTGGATTAAATGAATCTTCCAGAGGCGGTCGTGCCTTTCGTCAAGACCAGCGCCTGCGGCAACGATTTCCTCATCATCGATGACGTGTCTGCTCCAGCTGATTTAGCCGGTTTTACCCGGCGTATCTGTGATCGCCACCAGGGAATCGGCGCCGACGGCGTCGAATGGTTGTTTCCAACCCATGAAGCCGACGTGCGAGCGCGGCTATTCAACGCCGACGGCTCCGAAGCCGAAATCTCGGGCAATGGCACCCGTTGCGTCGCGGCCTATCTCTGTTCACAACAGCCGAGGCAAGAGGTTCGCATCCACACTGGTGCGGGAGTGAAAACCTGCGTACTGGCTTCGCGAAGCGACAACGAATATGAGTTTGAGGTCGCGATGGGCGAGCCGAAAGCCGGGGCGGAGTTCTCGTTGAAGCTGGCCTCCTGCGAAGTCCGCGGAATTCCAATTTCTATGGGCAATCCCCACTTCGTCGTTTTAGTAGATAACATCCCGGCTGGATGGCAAGCCTTGGGAGCCGAGATTGGCCGCCAATCTGCCTTTAAGCAAGGGGTTAATGTTGAGTTCGTAGTAATTGAAGATAAGCACAATATCATGGTCCGTTTCTTCGAGCGCGGGGTCGGGGAGACGCAATCTTCAGGAACGGGTTCCTGCGCCGCTGCGGTCGCCTGTATTCACGCAAAGAAGGCGGAATCGCCGCTGCGCGTGCATGCTGCCGGCGGCGTGCAGACGGTGCGCTGGGAGCAACAAGTGTTTCTTCGCGGCACAGCGAAGCTCGTCGGCCGCGGAGAATTCTTCGTCTAGAATTGCATGAAAATGGCCCATCGGCGAGTCACGCGCATCAAGCCACCAGCACTGCGGCCAGGCGACACCGTCGCAGTGATCGCCCCTGCCAGCAACATCAAGCGGGAAATGCTGGACGCAGGCTGTTTGACGCTGCAGCGGCTGGGATACAAAACGGTCTACTCCGAGTCGATCTTTGGTCAGGATCTCTATTTCGCCGGAGCGCTGGAGCGGCGCGTAAAAGAGTTGGAGGATATGTTTGCCGATCCGCAGGTGCGGGCCATCATCTGCGCCCGCGGCGGCTACGGCGCAAATTATCTTCTGGAGCGGATCGATCTCCAGAAGATCAAGTCACACCCCAAGATTTTTGTGGGCTACAGCGACATTACCAGCCTGCTCACCTACATCACCGACGCAACCGGTCTCGTAACCTTACATGGTCCTATGGTCACGAAAGATTTTGCCCGGCACGACGGCGTAGATATCATTTCCTGGACGAAGGCTATATCCGGGGTCTCCTCATGGGCCATCGATACCGGTCCCGATTCCGGAGTTCAACCATTGGTCGAAGGCAAGGCTGAAGGCATCCTCTACGGCGGATGCCTCTCCATGCTCGCGGCCTCGCTGGGAACACCGTACGAGATTCATACCGAGGGGGCTATTCTCTTCATCGAGGATGTGGCCACCAAGCCTTACCAGATCGACCGCATGTTGATGCAATTGAAGCTGGCCGGAAAACTGGAGAAGATTCTCGGCATCGTTTTTGGCGAAATGCTGGAGTGTACTCAGAAGAAAGATCAAGACTACACAGTTCAGGAAGTGCTGCTGCGCGTAGTCGGACCGCTCGGGATTCCGATTGCCTATGGGTTGCGGTCCGGACACGTCTCGCGGCAGAATGTGACGCTTCCCCTGGGGGTCCGCGTGGAGTTGAGCGTAGGCAGCAAAGTTGTAGCCTTCGAAATTCTCGAAGCAGCTACGAGCTAAGCGAAGAGCTGAGATCCGTATGACCAAAGCGAAACGCATCCATCTGATCGGCATCTGCGGCACCGCCATGGCCTCGCTGGCCGGAATGCTGCAGCAGCGCGGCTTTCGCGTAACGGGTTCCGACGCGGCAGCTTACCCACCCATGTCAGATTTCCTGGCGTCCCTGGGTATTCCCGTCGCCCAGCCCTTTGCCGAGCAAAATCTCAAGCCAGCGCCGGATTTGGTTGTTGTCGGCAACGCGCTCTCGCGCGGCAATGTCGAAGTCGAATACATTCTGGATCAGCGCATTCCGTTTTGTTCCCTGCCGCAGATTTTGCATGACGAGTTTCTGCCTGGAAAAGAGGTGCTGGTGGTGGCCGGTACCCATGGGAAGACCACCACGACTTCGATGCTCTCCTGGATTTTCCATGCTTCCGGGCGGCAACCGTCGTTCCTCATCGGCGGCATCGCAGAGAATTTCGGCAGCAGTTTTCAGTTAGGTACGGGCAAGCACTTCATCCTCGAGGGCGACGAGTACGATACCGCGTTCTTCGACAAGGGCCCGAAGTTTCTGCATTATTTCCCCGACTCCGTCATCCTGACTTCAGTAGAGTTCGATCACGCCGACATCTACAACGACCTCGAGGCAGTCGAGACCGCCTTTAAACGCCTGGTCAATCTCGTGCCGCGTCGCGGCCGCATCGTCGCCTTCGACGAGGGCGACAGCGTCGAACGCTGCCTGGCCCGTGCCTTTTGTCCTGTCGATCGCTATGGACAAAGTTCCAGCGCGCTCTGGCGGGTAGCTGATCTGCACCTCGAGACCACGCGCACCACCTGGTCGGTGTTGCGGGACGGAAAGCCCTGGGGAGACCTGGAGTTCTCTCTCGGAGGCGCTTACAACGTATGGAATGCCACCGCAGCTGCCGCCATGGCTTCCCATTACGGTATTGCGCAGGACGACATTGCTGCTGCGCTGAAAACCTTCAAGAGCGTCAAGCGGCGTCTGGAAGTGCGCGCCACCGTAAACGGTGTCACCATCATTGACGACTTCGCGCACCACCCCACCGCGATTGCGGGCACGCTCACCGCGCTGCGTTCCCGATATCCCGGATCGCGTCTGTGGGCAATCCTGGAACCGCGCTCCAATACTCTGCGCCGCAATGTCTTGCAAGATGACTTGGCCAGAAGCCTCGCACTGGCGGATGAAGTCATCGTCGCAAATGTCTTCAAGTCAGAGGCGATCCCAGAAGCCGAGCGCCTGGACCTGGCCATCGTTGCCTCCGAGATCCAGAAAAACGGAAGGCGGGCGCGCATCGTGCCCACCGTCGATGGCATCGTGCGACTTGTGGCTCCCGAAATGCGCTCGGGCGATGTGGTGGCGATTCTCTCCAACGGCGGCTTTGGCGGCATCTACGAAAAGCTGCCGGAGCAGATCAAATCGCTTCCTCCGCGCCATATTCATGCCGTTGCGACCAAACCCGTGGAGGCTGGGTCATGATCCGCACCCTTCTGATGCTCACCTTCTGGGCGATCGCGTTGCCGTTCGTCTTCCTATTTTGTTTTCCCTGGACTCTTCTGACCGGCAGTGCGGATTTCATGTATCGGGTGTTCATGTGGGGAACATCTCGAGGCGTGCGCCTGGCCGGAGTTCGAGCCAGCACGGTTGGGCTCGAAAGGCTCGACCCGGCTCGTAGTTACATTTTTATGTCCAACCACGTTTCGAACATCGACCCGCCGCTGATGATTCCGCTGATTCCCCGCCGGACCTCAATCTTAATTAAGCAGGAATTATTCAAGATACCGCTGCTGGGCAGAGCCATGCGAGCGGGGGCGATGGTTCCGGTGGACCGGGCAAACCGCGATGCCGGCATTGCGGCCGTGCGCGCTGCCTGTCAGGTCGTCCGGCAGGGCCTCAACATGACCATTTACGTGGAGGGCCACCGCTCGCGTGATGGCAAGTTGATGGCTTTCAAGAAAGGCCCATTTTATCTGGCAATGGAATGCAAGATCCCGGTGGTTCCGGTGACGATTTCGGGTACGCACGAGGTCATGCCCAAAGGACGCTTCGCCATCAAGCCCGGCAAAGTCGAAGTCATTTTTCACGACCCCATCGAACCCCAGGACTTCGGCAGCCGCGACAACCTGATGGAGAAAGTGCGCCGCGCCATCGACAGCGGCCTTCCTCCTGAGCTCCAGGAAAACCCTCAGCAAACCACGCTGGCGCAACCGCCGCGTATGACCGGTCATCCTGAGCAAAGCGAAGCATCCATGCACTCCTTTCGGGAAGCCAGGGAGGAAAACACGCCGTGATTATGTTTTCTTGCCTCTCACCGCCCGCGCAATCTCCGGCAGCCGGCTGAGCAACGCCGAATACTTCAACCACAGCTTGTGATCCACTGCCGGCGCCCCGCTGACAATCGCCCCAGCCTCGATATCGCCGGCCACTCCACTTTGCGGCGTTACAATCGCGCCGTCGCCCACCTTGCAATGACCGACGACCCCCACCTGCCCGGTGAGGATGACCCGATTGCCGATCTCGCTCGACCCGGCAATTCCCACCTGCGATGCCAAAAGCGAATCTTCGCCGACGTGCGATCCATGGCCGACCTGCACCAGGTTGTCGATTTTTGTGCCTCGTCCGATGTGAGTTTCCCCCACGCTGGCGCGGTCGATGCACGAGTTGGATTGAATCTCCACGTCGTCTTCAATCACCACTGGCTGCGGCTGGGGAATTTTATGCCAGCGTCCGGCATCATCCTTGGCAAAGCCAAAGCCGTCGCCACCGATAACCACGCCATTCTGCAAGAGTACGTTGTTTCCCAGGCGGCAGTTTTCCCGCACCACGGCATGAGCGTGCGCAAAGAAGTGGTCACCAATTTTTGCGCCCCGGTAAATCACCACGTGCGCCAGCAGCACGGCGTCCTTGCCGATCTCGGCGTCTTCCGCAATCACCACATACGGCCCAATATGCGCGTTCGCACCCACCTTCGCCGAAGGATGAACCACAGCTGCGGGATGCACTCCTGGCGCGTAGGTGGGCGGCTGGTGGAACATCCCGATGGCCTGCGCAAACGCCAGATACGGATTCTTGCTGCGCAGCATCGCCGCTGAAATGGCAGGGAAGTCCTCGCTGACAATGACCGCAGCGGCTTTCGTGGTTTTGGCCGCCGCGCTGTATTTGGGATTGGCGACGAAAGTAATTTCGCCCGCGTGGGCCTCTTCAATCCCGGCCACGCCAGCGATTTCAGTGTCAGGCGAGCCATTCTCCAGCCGCGCGCCCAGAGTCGATGCAATGTGTGAAAGTTTCATGGTGGTAGTCCAGCCAGAAGCGTGATTGTAAATCGAGCCGCGCCAGGAACAGGCTGAATCGTGAAGCTTTGTAGGGAGCACACCACTCCACGGGGTGCGGCAAAGTCCTGCCGGCGCAGAAGTTTTGAAAGGGCATGCCTTCCAGCCATGCCGCAAGGCTGCAACGGCGTGGCTGAAGCCGTGCCTTTCCGCAGCCTGGGAAGTCGTGCCCCTTCCACAAAACGGTTCAAGCGCCCATCAGCAGCCCCTTTTCGAAGCAAAATCCCAATAAGACGCGGCAAGAGCCCGCTTGACTTCCAACCCCGCCTCTGGGATGATTCGCGCCGACAGCATTGCTAAGGAGGCTCTATGCCACTGTATATGCATCAGATCGCCTACACCAGCGAAGGCTGGAGCGCGATTATTACGCAGCCCCAGGATCGCGTTGCCGCCGTTCGCTCGGCCATCGAGAAGTTGGGCGGGAAAGTGATCAACGGATGGTTTTCCTTCGGGCAGTACGACGTGATTGCCATCACCGACATGCCCGATCATGTCAGCGCTGCGGCCATCGCCATCGCCTTTGCCGGCGGAGGGGCCTGCAAGAGCGTCAACACCACTCCCTTGCTGACTCAGGAAGAAGCGCTGGAAGCCATGAGAAAAGCCGGTGAATCGGGCTATCGTCCGGCTACACTCGGCCGCGCGGCGTAGATCGATTTGCCCGCAGCTGCCACCGGGGATGCGAAGCGAGCAAGGTTCTTGCTGACGCTTCGTGTCCTTTGTTTTTTAATCCGGGAGGAAAACTGATGAGGACACGCACGCTGGTTTTAATGTGCTGCATAACCTTGGCAGCGATATCCGCCTATGCGCAAAACGCGGACGAGGGTTATCAACCTGCCACCGTGGTTGCCTTCGCAAGAAATGCGTCGGACGCACAGCACATGGAGACGTCCGGGGGCTACAAGATTTCCATGCGCCTCGCGAACATTATTTACAACTGCCGCACCGGGGGCCCGGCTTCGGCCTTCATCGACTGGAGTCCCGGCAAGGAATTTCCAGCCCGGGTAAACGGCAAAGTATTGCAGGTGAAAAACCCCGACGGCCAGGTCCTGGAACTTACCATTACCGGCAAGAAAACACCGAAGTAGAATCCACGATTACTCGCCAAACATGGGCACTTGCCGGGTGTCGGCGGCGATGCCGCGCCGCTGCCGCCGGCTGGCGCCGATAACGGCGAGAACGGTGAGGGATTCGAGCGCGCTGCGGGGCACGAACATCCGCTGGGTGTTCGCCCGCAAGTCCGGTGGATTAATCAGGAAGCCATCCGCCGTGCTCAGCGCCAGATCATTGGCCATCAGGCCCTCAAGGGTTTCGTTGTCCTTGAAGCGAAGCCGCACCCAAAGTCCTTCAGTCCGGGGGCGGGTAGTGAAAGTCTTACGGCCCAGCGACTCCGTATCTCCGAAGTCGCGGACAAAGTACACAATCTTGATATCCCGCAACTCGATGGCCACGACATTTCCCGCCGTGTTCAACAATTCCAGTTTGCCCTCGCGGATGTAATTCGCGGGCGCAACGTAGCCGGTGACCGAATCCCGGTCGATTTTTCGGACCACGACTTTCTTGTGCGTTGAGGGCATTCTTTATGGGCTAAACCCGCACCGGTTGCGGGGCAACGACACTCCACCCCGCATCACATTCTCACACTTTTGACCTGTACACAGGGAGTCATCTCATTCGCAGTAGCCAAATCGTTAACCTTGTGATATTTTCTGTAGTTTGCCGGTATCCATCCGCATTCTTATAAGTCTTGTGTATAGAGTGGGTTACGCCGAAGTCGCAGAGGCTTCGGAAAGCTCGGCGTCTGCCCTGTGGAAATCCGGGGCGGACGGGTGGAAAGGCGGGGTGCGGCCGGTTACGTAAGCATGGCGGATTACATCTACACCATGGAAATCAGGCTGACGCCTGATCAGCAGCGCGGCGTCACCTTGGTTCAGGACATTGCCCGCGAAGCGGGCATGAACATCTATCTGACAGGTGGCGCGGTTCGCGACATCATCAGCGGCTTTACCATTCGCGATCTCGACTTTACCGTCCAGGGCAATCCCCTCAAGCTGCAGAAGGAGCTGGAACGCGCCGGAGCCGCGGTCTCCTCCGCGGATGAGGAAGTGAAGGCGCTTTACCTGGTTCTCCCCGGCAACGTTCGGGCGGAGATCAGCAGCGCCCGCCTTGAGCGCTACGACAAAGTGGGCAAGCCTCCCGCCGTCGCTCCCGCCACCATCATCGAGGACCTGCGCCGCCGCGACTTCACGGTCAATGCCATGGCGCTATCGCTGAACCCCGGTTCGCGCGGTCTTTTGATGGACCCTTTCAACGGCGCGGCCGATATCGAAGCTAAGCTGATTCGGGTTCTGCACAATTACGCCTTTGTCGAAGATCCCTCGCGCCTGATCCGCGCCACCCGCTTTACGGCCCGGTTTCACTGGCCGCTTGAAGAGCGTACCCAGGCGCGTTATGCCTCGGCCAAGGAAAACAATTACATCGAGCACATCACTGATCGCGCCATAGGGCACGAGATCGAACAGATCGCCTACGAAGACGATCCCCTCCATATTGTTCGCACCCTGGAGAAGGAAGAATGGCTCAAGGTTCTTAACCCGCACTGGACCACCGCCAAGGTGGATGCAGTCGGCCTGGCCCAGCTTCTGAAAACCCGGCAGCAGATGAATGAGCTGGGATATTTCCCCGATCCTTCCCCCGCGGTGTTGTACTTCCTGACCTCGCGCCTGGCTGATAAAGACGTCGCGGACATGCGCAAGGCGATTCCCCGCAAAGATCTGGTCGAAGCGTGGAAGGATCTGGAAGACAACGCTAAAGACCTCGCCAAGCGCCTTAGCGGCAAGGAAGCGGCGACGCCATCGCGCACCTGGAAGCTGCTCTCGGAAGCGCGCCCGGAGATGACACTGTTTCTGGCCGTCACAGCTAAGCAGCAGGCGGTGGCTCAAAAGATCAAGAATTTCTTCACCAAATGGCGCCAGGTGCAGCAGAAGATTCCGCTGCCCGAGATGACCGAGATGCACATTACGCCGCAGCTGCCGCAGTATCCGAAGATTGCGCATGATGTTTTCATGTTGCTGCTGGATGGCAAGCTGCGCTCCCGCACAGAGATCGTAAAGTTCCTGAAGCCGTTGGCTCCGCCGCCACCTCCACCTCCGCCTCCGCCCAAGCGTGGCCGGGGAGCAAAGGCGGCCGCTGCTGCAGCCGCCCCAACCGCGGCTCCCGCACCGACCGACGGGAAGAAAAAAGGAAAGAAAGAGAAGTTGTCTGCGCCCCCACCCCAGATTGCAGCCAAGGCGGAAACCCCGGCTCCGCCCACGGCTAAGGCTGATAAGCAGGCCTCACCAAAAAAACCGGTTGCGAAGTCTGCCAAAGCGAAGAAGCGCTAAACCGGACAGGCCTGACTCCGCAGGAGTTTGTGCCCGCCCCCTTCCTCAACAGTTTCTTTCGTTTTGAACGAAAGATACCGGCGGCATAGCATCCCGCCGAGCCGTTTGTTGACGCGGCTTTTCGCCGATCGCCAGGCAGTCCTCACCCTATAGAGAACCACGTTTCAGGTTGTAGTCTGGCCGCAGCATCGCGGGATTGGGACGCTGAACTGGAAGCCCTGCCCTTGGCCAACGAGTGCGCGATCTGGAAGAAATCGTTTGCGTTACGCCAGACTCGTTCTAGAATTTGACATTCGCAAATTGAAATTCTGCACAGGGGCGTGTAATGGGAAGACTTGCCAAAATCCTGCTCGGTAGCGTGGTTGTACTGGTTTGTCTTCTCGCCGCTGCCATTACTTTCACCATCGGCTGGCGGCCCATTATTGGCCCAAAGATGCGCCCGGTCACTTCACGCAAGTTTGAAGTCACACCGCAAAGTCTGGAGCGTGGACGCTACATCTTCAACTCCTCATCGGCGTGTGTGGACTGCCACTCCGAGCATGACCTGACGAAACCGGATCATCCCGTGTTGGAAAATATGCAGGGGGCCGGCGAGGTTATGCCCTTCAGCAACCTCCCAGGTAGAGTGGTTGCCTCGAACCTTACTCCGGATCTCGGAACTGGGACAGGCAGCTGGACCGACGATGAGCTGGCGCGCGCCATCCGTGAGGGAGTCAGGAAAGACGGCCAGGCACTTTTTCCCATGATGCCCTACGAGCACTACCGTCACATGTCGGATGAGGATCTCGCATCGGTGGTCGTTTATCTGCGCTCGTTACCGCCCGTTCGCCATCCACTGCCGAAAACCGAAATCATTTTCCCGGTGAAATATTTGATCCGTTCAGTGCCGCAGCCGGTGACTGCTCCCGTCAGCGCTCCAGACTCGAGCAATCAAGTGCCATATGGCGCCTACCGGGTGGAGTTGGCGGGCTGTATCGACTGTCATTCGCCAATGGACAAAGGCCAGCCGCTGCCGGGAATGGATTTTGCCGGCGGGCAGGTATTTACCGGCAAATGGGGAAACACCGTGAGCCCCAACATCACTCCGGACGCCTCAGGCATTGGCTACTATGACGAGGCGCTCTTCCTTCAAGTTATGCGCACCGGCTACGTGAAGGCGCGGAAGCTGGACGCTCTTATGCCGGTGGAACAGTACAAGGGCATGACCGACGAGGACCTGAAAGCCATCTTCGCCTACTTGCGTACGCTGAGGCCCATTCATCACCGGGTGGACAATAGCCTCCCCCCGACTTACTGCAAACTCTGTCGCAGCAAGCACGGCGCGGGTGACCAGAACTAGCGCAAAGATCTTGTCATCCCGGCCGCAGCGATAGCGGAATAGGGGAACCGGCTTTTTGCGCCACCACTTGCCCCCGGGGCTATAATGAAGACATGAGTCGCTGGCTGGCAATTGCGGCTTTGGGCGCGGCTTTTCTGGCAAGCCCTGCCTGGGCGCAGCGGCACGGAGGCGGCTTCGCAGGGGGAGGCGGCCACGCTGGTTTTTCCTCCCACGGCGCCTTAGGCGGTATACATGGCCCGGTAATGGGAGGCCGCAGTTTCGGTGGGTTTGCGCGCGGCGGTGTCCAGGGAAGCGGTAGCTTTCACGGGCGACCCTTCGGTTCACGCTCAGGATTTTTCCCCGGGCGGCCGTTTTATCATCATCGTCACTTCTATCCGGGATACTACGGCTATGGATATGCCTACACCTATCCGCCCTGGGGCTGGTACGACGATTACGATAACGGCTACGATTCAACCTACGCTGATAACCAAGACTACTCCGCCGACTCCTATGTCCAGGAAGATTACTCCCGGCAGCAGGCGGAAATCGATCGCCTGCATGACGAAGTAGCCCGCTTGCGCGAACAGCGGGAAGCACGCGACTCGAACGCTGCGCAACCGGCGGTTCGGGTGTGGACCGAAGCTGACATGACTCGGCTGGTCTTTCGCGATAAGCACACCGAAGAAATCCGCAACTACGCCATCGTTGGACAGACCCTCTGGGTCTTCAGCGAGGACCGAGCCAAGAAAATTATGCTCGCAGAGCTCGACCTGCAAGCCACCAAGAAGGCCAACGAAGATCACGGCGTCGACTTTCAGATTCCCCGCTAGCTGCCGGCGAATCCTGTGGATATTCTGGTCGATGGTGTACTGGCCTTTCCGCATACAATGAGCTCAAAGTAAAATTAACTCAGAGCCCCAATGTCCCAATTCGTTCACCTGCATCTCCACACTGACTATTCCATGCTCGACGGCGCCTGCGACGTCGACAAACTCTGCCAACAGGTCAAGCAGCTGGGGATGCCCGCCGTGGCTATGACCGATCACGGCAACATTTTTGGCGCGGTGCACTTCGTCAACGCCGCCCATAAAGCGGGAATCAAGCCCATCGTCGGCTGCGAGCTTTATATCTGCAAGAAGGAAGACCACAACATCCTGCGCACGCCGCCCGACAACGATACCTACAATCACCTGCTGGTGCTCGCCGAGAATGAAGAAGGCTATCGCAACCTGGCCAAGATTACCTCCGAGGCCTCGCTGCATGGCTTCTACTACAAGCCGCGGGTGAGCAAGAAATTCCTGGCAGAGTACAGCCAGGGATTGATCGGCCTGTCCGGCTGTTTAAAGGGTGAAGTGGCCGAATTCCTGATGGAAGGGAAGTACGAAGCGGCGCGCAACGCGGCGGCCTCTTATCGGGATTTGTTCGGCAAAGACAATTTCTTTCTCGAAATTCAGGATCAAGGATTGGAGATGGAGCACCGCATCCATCCCGATCTTTTCCGCCTGGAAAAGGAACTCGGCCTGCCCATGGTGGCTACCAACGACAGCCACTATCTCTGCGAAGACGATGCCCACGCCCAGGATGTGATGGTCTGCATTCAGACCGGCAAGTCCATCCAGGACACCAACCGCATGAAGTTTCAGGGCAACCAATTCTTCGTAAAGAGCCACGATGAGATGTTCCGCGTCTTCAAAGACGCGCCCGATGTTCTCTCCCGCACTCTGGCCATCGCCGAACGCTGCAACATGCGGCTGGAAAAAGTCAGCAATCCCTTTCCTCACTTCGATGTTCCCGATGGATTCACCCTCGACAGCTACTTCGAACACGTTACCCGCGAAGGTTTCGCTCGCCGCATGGAAGTTCTGCGCGCCGCTCATGAGCAGGGCCGGCTCCGGCACGCACTGCCGGAGTATGAACAGCGGCTGGCCCGGGAACTCGCGACCATTCAGCAAATGAAATTTTCCGGATACTTCCTCATCGTCTGGGATTTCATCCGCTACGCCAAAGAGCGCAACATTCCCGTAGGCCCGGGCCGCGGGTCGGCCGCCGGCTCTCTGGTCTCCTACTCGCTCGGCATCACCGATCTTGATCCGTTGCAGCATGAGCTGTTCTTCGAGCGCTTCCTGAATCCCGAGCGCATTTCCATGCCGGATATCGACATCGATTTCTGCATGAACCGGCGCGACGAGGTGATTGCCTACGTCACCCAGAAATACGGCCGCGAGAACGTGGCCCAGATCATTACGTTCGGCACCATGGCCGCTAAGGCTGCGATTAAAGATGTAGGCCGCGCTATGGGCATGCCCTACGCCGACGTGGATAGCATCGCCAAGATGGTGCCCACCACGCTCAATATCAAGCTGGAGCAGGCCATCAAGGATTCACCAGGTTTGCAGAAGGCTTACGAAAGCGATGGCCAAGTCCGCGAACTGCTGGACACGGCGCGCAAGCTGGAAGGCCTGGTGCGGAATGCCGGTGTTCACGCCGCTGGAGTCGTGATCTCGCCCCGGCCACTCACCGAACTGGTACCCCTTTTCCGCACCAAAAACGACGAAATTGTCACGGCCTATGACATGGTCGCCATCGAAAAGATGGGCCTGTTGAAGATGGATTTTCTTGGCCTCACCACCCTCACCATTCTCGACGACACGTTGAAGCTGATCGCCCAGACTCGGGAAGAAAAAATCTCGCTGCAGGATATTCCTCTGGACAATCAGGAAACCTACGAAAAAGTTTTCCACCGGGCGCTGACTTCGGGTGTGTTCCAGTTCGAGTCGCATGGCATGCGGGACGTCCTGCGCCGCTACAAGCCGAACACCATCGACGACCTCACCGCTTTGAACGCCCTCTATCGCCCGGGGCCGATTCAGGGTGGAATGATCGATGACTTCATCGACCGCAAACACGGACGCAAGCGCATCGAATACGAACTCCCCGAGCTGAAAGAAATCCTCGATGAAACCCAGGGAGTGATTGTCTATCAGGAGCAGGTGATGCGCATTGCCAACACGCTCGCTGGATATTCCATGGGCGAAGCGGACGTGTTGCGTCGCGCCATGGGAAAGAAGATCGCCTCCGAGATGGCGGCGCAACGTGAGCGCTTCGTCAACGGTGCCGTGCACCGCGGGTATCCGCACAAGAAGATTGAAAAGGTCTTCGACCTGATGGAGCAATTCGCCGCCTACGGCTTCCCCAAGGCCCACTCGGCGGCTTATGCGCTGCTCGCCTATCACACCGCGTATCTGAAAACTCATTATCCCGTCGAGTTCATGGCTGCTTTGCTGACTTCCGTGACCGGCAACACCGATGATGTAGTGAAGTACATCAACGAGTGCCGCGAGATGGGCATCGCCGTGGAACCGCCCGACATCAACGTCAGCGACGCCAACTTTACCCCGCACGGCAAAGCGATCCGCTTCGGCCTGGCTGCGGTGAAGAACGTCGGCCACAACGCCATCGAATCGATTACCGCCGGACGGAAAGAGCTCGGCCACTATCGCTCCTTTTACGAGTTCTGCGAAAAAGTTGATTTACGGCTGCTGAACAAGCGCGTTCTGGAATCACTGGTGAAAAGCGGCGCTATGGATTCCTTCGGCCGCCGCGCCCAGCTGATGGCCGTTCTGGATAAGGCCATCGATCGCGCGCTGAAAACCCAGCGCGATGCCGAGTCCGGGCAGCATGGCTTGTTCGGTGTTTTTCAGCAGGAGGAAGTTTCCGCCGACAATGACCGGCTGCCGGAAACGCCCGACTGGGATGAGCATACCCGCCTCGCCGCAGAAAAAGAGATTCTTGGATTTTTCATTACCGGTCATCCCCTGGAGAAATATCGCGACAAACTGCAAGACCTGCAGGCGCTCAGCACTGCGGATATTTCCTCTGTGAAATCTTCCACCGGAAAAGACGAGAGCATTACCACTGCGGGCATGATTACCAACCTGCGTGTGCTGAAGTCAAAGAAAGGCGATTTCTACGCCCAGGGCATGCTCGAAGACATGGAAGGATCGGTCGAAATGATCGTCTTTCCCGAGGCCTACCGCAAGCTGGGCGACAAGGTGAAGTTGGAAGTTCCTGTCCTGGTGCGCGGCGGACTGCGTATCGAAGAAGGCGCTAACCCCAAACTCACCGTCAACGAGATCTCCTCGCTGGAAGATGCCAAGGTTCCATTACCGCGTTCCTTGCGCATTCGAATTCCGGCGCAATCCGCCGACGAAAGCACTGTCGATGAATTGTTTGAACTGTTTACCCGCTGCCGGGGGCAGGCCAAAGTGCTCTTTGACGTGGAACGCGCCGACGATTTCATGGTGGTGATGGAAGCGGAAGGCTATAATGTCCAACCAGACCGCAATTTCATGGCCCGCGTGGAAGAATTGTGCGGTCGCGGAGCGGTCCGCGTCATCGACTGAATGAACCGCGAATGAGAGCTTCTATTTCCAGAAAAGTTGTTCCTAAAACTCCGGAAGACACTACCAGCGAGGCCATGTTGGCCTTGAATGGCGCCGAGTTCCTTCTCTCGATGGTTGAGTCCCGTTGGGTTCCGCCTAACGGGGATGGCAGGAAAATGGAACCACAAATGAAGGCCCCGCAGGAATTGGAGAGAATCGAGCAGCAGCTGGAACGGCTGCAATCCATGCCGGGTCAGGACGAGGATATTCGCGGGCAAATTCAG
>Ga0335078_10000910_pt1 | contig 44990 bp, 38 predicted proteins | sample Lox_Sample_32_FD_206711 | JGI IMG/M metagenome (GOLD analysis project Ga0335078, IMG submission 206711) | Soil microbial communities from Loxahatchee National Wildlife Refuge, Florida, United States - Lox_Sample_3.2 | ecosystem: Environmental > Terrestrial > Soil > Wetlands | place: USA...
CGAAGAGAATCCGGCCTAGACTAACGAGATCGCGCTCCGTCAGCGCCACACTGCAGGCAGGAAACCGATGTTGTGCCAGATTGCCGGGACCCGATTATGCCAATGAGCGCGCATATCAGCACGGTGTCCGGCCAGAGACTGCCGGTCGCCGAGGGCAGCAGGCTGGTCTTCGGCCGGGGCCCCGGGGTGGACCTGGTCGTCGCGGCCGGCCGGGGACTCTCCCGGCGGGCCGGCGTGGTGACCGCGATGGCGGACGGCGTCTGGATCGCCAACATCAGCCGCACCCACGCGCTGTACGTCGAGGGTGACGGGTACCAGGTCAGGCTGCCGCGGATGGAGAAGGACGGCGAGCCCGCCAACGGCTGGTTCGTGCACGCCGGCACGGCCCTGGTCGGCTCGCGCACGATGCTCGACGACGGGCAGTCGCTGGTCGTGACGGTCGCCGGCCAGTACGAGGAGGCCATGGCCCGCAGGAGTGACTGGGCGGACGAAGCCGGGCCGGCGGACGAGGTCGAGTGGACCGATGAGGTCGACCCAGACGGCGGGCCCGGCCAGCCCGAGATGGAGGACGCCGGGTGGTCCAAGGCCGGGCCGGGCGGGGCGACCAGGGCCGCGGGGGTGACCGGGTCCGCCGGGGCCGGGCCGGCCTACGGCGGGCTGGGCCCCATGGACCGTGCCTGGCCGGGCGACGCCGGGGAGGCCGGGCGGGCCGGGGAGACCGACGGGCCGGGGCTGGCGGCCAGGGACGGCGAGGGGACGCTGCTGCCGTTCTACCTGGACCCGATGACCAAGCTGTTCCTCGTCGCGCTGATCTGGTGCCGGCCGTGGCTGGACGATCCGAGCGCCACCAGGCCGCTGCCCCGCACGCCGGAAATCGCCCGCAGCGCCCTGGAGGTCACCGGCGCCTATCACGAGCTGGAACGGTTCGACGGCGACCCGGAATACCGTGACCTGCTGTCGGCCCGCGTGGCCGAGCACATCAAGGTGCTGCGGCGGAAGATCGCCGACCGCGGGCTGGCCGCCGCCGACGTCCGGCTTTCCGACGAGGTGGCCGTCCGGATCCTCATCGAGCACGGCATCATCACCTCGGCCGACCTGAGCCGGCTGGACGATCCGGCGTGGCGCTCCCGTCAGGAAGACCTGTGGTGGACCCAGAGCTGACGGCCAGATCCGGGGCCAGAGCCGAGGATCAGGTGCCCGGGGGTATCACGATGAACGACGTGCTGGCCTTAGCGCCGTCGGCCGCGGTCACCTTCACCACGAAGATGCCCAGCCGCAGCGAGCCGGGAAAGAGCCGGTTGATGTCCAGCCGCAGCGTCCCGTCGCTGGCGACCACCGGCTTGACCCCGGCGGTATGGACGAACGTCCCGTTGGCCTCGATCTGCGGCGGGCTCTGCCAGCTCAGCGTGACCGTGACGGGGGTCCCCGGGGCGAAGCCGCGGCCCTGCACGACCCACGCCATGTCGGCGGTGCCCAGGCTCTGGCCTTCCATGCACAGGGCGGGCCTGCTGGCGCTGCCGCCCGACCCGCCGCACACGGTCCGCGGCGGCACCGGCGGCGCCAGGGGCTGCGACGGGGCGGTCCGGCCCGGGGTCGGGGAGCTCGAGCTGCTGAGCGACGCGCCGAGGATGACGCCGACCACGACCAGCGCCGCCCCGGCGGAGGCCCACCCGGCCCAGGCCAGGTGGCTCCTGAGCCACCGCCGCCAGCCGGATCCGGCCGGCCCCGCGGACCCCGGCGCTCGCGTCCGGCCGTGACCGGGCCTGCGCCGGCGGGCGGGCGTGTAGGAGGCGGGCAGTTCGGTGTACGAGGCGGCGGTGACGTCGCGGTCATCATCGGGCTGGCTGAGCGCGGTCATCTGGGGGTTGCGCTGGTACTCCGTGATCAGCGCCATCGCTTTGTCCGGCAGGTAGGAGTGCTCCTCGTCCGGGCCGGCCTGCGCCTCGGTGAAGTCGCCGAGATGGGCCAGCATCGCCGAGGAGGTCGGGCGCCGGCTGGGCACCCGGGCCATGCACGCGGTGATCAGCGCGGCCAGCTCATCAGGCAGGCCGGACAGGTCGGGCTCCTCGGTGGCCAGCCGGGACAGCACGTCCATCACCGAGGCCCCCTTGTACGGGGGGTGCCCGGTCGCCGCGAACAGCAGCGTCGCCCCCAGCGAGTACACGTCGCTGGCCGGCGACGCCTCATGGGTGTCCCGGGCCTGCTCCGGCGCCATGTACGCGGGCGTGCCGACGGTCCCGCGCGAGGTGGTCAGGCCCATCCGCGCCGCCGCCCGGGCCACGCCGAAGTCGATCACCTTCGGCCCGTCGGGCGCGACCAACACGTTCGACGGCTTCAGGTCCCGGTGCACCAGCCCGGCCGAATGGATGGACTCCAGCGCCTCGGCGCACCCGGCCGCCAGCCAGCTGACCGTCGTGACCGGCAGCGGCCCGCAGGTGAGCACCAGCCGGGCCAGCGACGGCGCGGGCACGTACGCGGTGGCCAGCCAGGGCACGTCCGCCTCCGGGTCGGCCTCCACCACCGCCGCGGTGAACACCCCGCTCACCTTCCGCGCGGCCGCCACCTCCTGGGCGAACCGGTGCCGGAACCCGGCCTCCTCGGCCAGCTCCACCTTGATCGTCTTGACCGCGACCAGCCGCCCGGCCGCCGAACGGCCCAGGTACACCTGGCCCATCGAACCCGAGCCCAGGCGCCCGAGCACGGCAAACGGCCCGATCCGCTCCGGATCCCACCGGCGCAGCGGTTCACGTGCCGGCTGCGGCATTATCGGCCCCTCCCTGCCCCAGGCCGCTCAGATGCAGTGGCCAGTCTCCATCATGCCGAATCGCTCCGCCAATGTGCAGCGCCTTCGCCGGTTACTGATGCAGCTGGGGATGGGGAAACCGATGCCCGTTCGGCATGATTATTCTGTTTACCCCGTGTGGTGGGACCCTAGCATGCTGACCGGGACCACCGCATCGCTCATGGCGCGGGCCGTGGCAAATCCCGGCTTGATGACCGTGTTGATCAGGTGCAGCCGCTCGTCGAAACCGGTGAACGCGCTCTTCATCGCGTTGATCGTCAGCCATTCGATGTCGGACCAGCCGTAACCCCATTCCGTGACCAGCCGGTGGAACTCCGAGCTGAGCGTGACCTGGCTCATCAGCCGGTTGTCGGTGTTCACCGTCACCCGGAACGACAGCTGGCGCAGCACCCGGAGCGGGTGCTCCGCGATCGAGGGCGCGGCGCCGGTCTGCACGTTGGAGGTCGGGCACATCTCCAGCGGGATCCGCCGGTCACGGATGTAGGCCGCCAGCCGCCCGAGCCGGACGCTGCCCTCGGAGCTGATCTGGATGTCGTCCGCGATCCGGACGCCGTGGCCGAGCCGCTCGGTGCCGCAGTACTGCACGGCCTCCCAGATCGACGGCAGCCCGAACGCCTCGCCCGCGTGGATGGTGATGTGGAAGTTCTCCCGCTTCACGTACTGGAAGGCGTCGAGGTGCCTGCTGGGCGGCCAGCCCGCCTCGGCGCCCGCTATGTCGAACCCGATCACGCCCTCGTCCCGGTGCCGGACCGCGAGTTCGGCGATCTCCAGCGACCTCGCCGCAGTTCGCATGGCCGTCAGCAGGGCGTACACCTTGATCGGCCGTTGGCTGCTGCCTTCGCGGAAGCCTTCGAGCACGGCCTCGACGACCTCGTCCAGGCTGAGCCCGCGGCTGGTGTGCAGCTCAGGCGCGAACCGCACCTCGGCGTAGACCACCCCGTCGGCGGCCAGGTCCTCGGCGCACTCGGCGGCCACCCGCCGCAGCGCGTCCGCGGTCTGCATGACCGCGACCGTGTGCCGGAACGCGTCCAGGTAGATCTCCAGGTGCCCCCGGTGCGCTCCCTCGGTGAGCTTCCGGGTCAGCTCCTCCACGCTGTCGCCGGGCAGGTCGCGATAGCCGGTCTCGCGGGCCAGCTCGAGAACGGTCTGCGGGCGCAGGCCGCCGTCCAGGTGATCGTGCAGCAGGACCTTCGGGACCGCCCTGATCTCGGCTAGTGTCGGCATCCCCCTATTAAACAGTCTCGATGACCGGCGGCGGCGGTGACGGGGGGGCCTGCCCGCTGATCTCGATGGCGCCGTCCAGGGCGGCCAGGGCAGGACCGAAGCGCCCCGGCTCGTCGGCGCGCAGCTCGAGCAGCGGCTGGCCGGCCTGCACCCGCTCGCCCGGCTTGGCCAGGCAGATGACGCCCGCGGCCGCGCTGACCGAATCCTCCTTGCGGGCCCGCCCCGCGCCGAGCCGCCAGGCGGCCGTGCCGACACCGAGGGCGTCCAGGCCGGCCAGCCAGCCGGATGCCGGGGCGGGCACGAGCCGGGTGCAGGCGGCCCGCGGCAGCGGGGCGTCCGGGTCACCGCCCTGGGCGCGGACCATCGTCCGGTAGGCGGCCAGCGCCCGGCCGTCCGCGATGGCGGCGGCGGGATCGCCAGCTGTGTCACCAGCCAGGCCGGCCAGGGCGAGCATCTGCCGGGCCAGGGCCAGGGTGACCTCCATCAGGTCAGCGGGACCGTGGCCGCTGAGCGCCGCGACCGATTCCTCGACCTCGACGGCGTTGCCGACGGCGCGGCCGAGCGGGACGTCCATCCTGGTCAGCAGGGCCCGGGTGCGCACGCCGTGCTCCTCGCCCAGGGCGACCATGGTCTGCGCGAGCTCGCGCGCCTGGTCCAGGCTCTTCATGAAGGCGCCGGTCCCGACCTTGACGTCCAGCACCAGCGCGCCGGTACCTTCGGCGATCTTCTTCGACATGATCGAGCTGGCGATGAGCGGGATGGACTCCACCGTCCCGGTGACGTCCCGCAGCGCGTAGAGCCTGCGGTCCGCGGGGGCCAGGCCGGACCCGGCGGCGCAGATCACGCACCCGGCGCTGGCCAGGACGGCGAGCGTCTCGTCCGGGCTCAGCCCGGCCCGGAAACCGGGAATCGACTCGAGCTTGTCCAGGGTGCCGCCGGTGTGGCCGAGGCCACGACCGGACAGCTGCGGCACGGCGGCGCCGCAGCTCGCGACCAGGGGCGCCAGGATCAGGCTGACCTTGTCCCCTACCCCGCCGGTCGAGTGCTTGTCCACCGTCGGCCTGCTGATCGCGGACAGGTCGAGCCGGTCCCCGGAGTCGATCATGGCCGCGGTCCAGGTCCGCAGCTCCGCGCCGTCCAGGCCGCGGAAGTAGATCGCCATCAGCAGCGCGGACATCTGCTCGTCCGCCACCTCGTGCCGGGCGTACGCCTCGAACAGCCACCGGATGTCGCCGTCGGCGAGCCGGTGCCCGTCGCGCTTGGCCTGGATGAGGGAGACCACGTCGGTCATGGCCGGGGCTCCCTTCGCTGTGTTTCCCTTCGCTGTGTTTCCCTTCGCTGTGTTTCCCTTCGCTGGGCGAGGTCGGCCCCGCTGAAGGCGGCCGGGAGCAGGACCCTGAGCTCGACCGGGCCGTCCGCGGTGTCGACGAGCAGGTCGCCGCCGCCCGCCTCGAGCAGCAGCTGGCGGCAGCGGCCGCAGGGCAGTAGCGGCTCGCCGTCACCCGCGACGACGGCCACGGCGACCAGGGGGCTCTTGGCGCCGGAGGCGCCAAGAGCCTGGAGAGCCCCGGCGCCAGAGGCCTGGAGAGCCCCGGCGCCAGAGGCGTGGAGGGCAGAGACCAGGCCGCATTCGGCGCACAGGGTCAGGCCGTAGGAGGCGTTCTCCACGTTGCAGCCGGTGACGACCTGCCCGTCTCTGACCTGGCCGGCCGCGCCGACACGGAGCCCGGAGTAAGGAGCGTAGGCACGTGCCGCGGCGGCCACGGCGGCAGCACGGAGGGCAGGCCAGTCGATGATCATCTGATGACTCTAAAGGACTCAGGGTCCGCACGGATAAGGCTGCAGGGTTGCCATATCCGTGCGGACCCTCTCATGTCCTGCGCGGCCGCGGCAGGGAGGCTGACCGCGCTAAGAGCAAGGAACTCTGATAGAAATCATGCCCGGCCACTTGCTAGGACCCACCCTGGAAGGAGTTCAGATCTGGTTAAGATCTGCGTGGGGTTGGGTGCGGGCCGGTTTCGTGCTTAACGTGGAGGCCGTGAACGCACGTCTTGGCCGGGTTCTCGTCGTGGAAGACGACCCTGGCATCGCTACCCAGATGGTCCGCGGGCTGACCCGGGCCGGCTACGAAACCGGCAGCGTCACCACTGGCAAGGCGGCCCTCGACTGGCCGGTGCCCGACGTCGTGCTGCTCGACCTCGGCCTGCCCGACATCGACGGCGTGGAGGTCTGCCGGCGGCTCCGCCAGGCCTGCGACGCGGCCATCATCATCGTGTCGGCCCGGGGCGAGGAATCCGACCGCGTGCTGGCCCTCGACGAGGGGGCCGATGACTATCTGATCAAGCCGTTCGGGCTGCAGGAACTGCTGGCCCGGATCAGGGCGGTGCTCCGCCGCAGCCGCCAGCCCGGGGGCGGATCCGGGCAGCTGCTGCAGCACGGCCCGCTCACCGTGGACCTGCGCACCCACAAGGTCACCATGAACGGGAACCACATCGCCGTGACACCCAAGGAGTTCGCCATCCTGGAGTGCCTGGCCAGCGACCCGGGACGGGTGGTCAGCCGCCAGGAGATGCTCGAGCGCGCGTGGGACGAGCACTGGTACGGACCGACCAAGGTGCTGGACGTGCACATGGCGGCGCTGCGGAAAAAGCTCGGCGACCCCGGCCTCATCGAGACCGTCTACGGGCACGGCTTCCGGCTCAGCGACTCCGGCGGCTCCGGGTGACCAGGCGGATCCTGTTCGTCCTGCTCGGCTTCACCGCCGTGGTGCTCGTCGGCGCCGTGGTCCCGCTGACGCTGAACGCCGCCTCGCACGACCGGAGCTCGTTCATCGAGGCCACGGCGGCCACGGTCCGGACGGACGCCGCGGTGGCCCAGGCCCGCCTGGACTACCTCTACAGCATCTCCCACGGCAAGCAGGGCAGCGGCCCGGCCGCGACCGGACCGACCGACCCCCCTCTGGTCAACGTGCTCACGCAGGTGCGGCAGACCGGTGACGGGCTGCTCATCATGACCAGCCCGGACAACAAGCTGGCGGCCAACGTGGGCATGCCGCGCGGTGACTGGACCAGGCTCGCCGACCAGGCCGACGTGCAGTCCGAGCTGGCCAACCAGGCCCGCCAGCCGATACAGCCGGTCACCGAGATCAGCGGATCGCGGATCGTGGCCGCGATGGCCGTCTACGAGCGCGGTGCCGGGCCCCTGGTGGGTACGGTGCTGCTGGCCAGGTCGACGGCCCCGCTGAACCGCGACATCGTGTCGCTGTGGGTCATCCTGGGGACGATCAGCGTCGCCGCCATGATCGCCGCGGCGCTGCTGGCCTTCGCGCTGGCCCGGTGGGTGAGCAGGCCGCTGGCGCAGCTGGACAGCGCGGCGGGCAGGCTGGCCGACGGCGACCTGGCCAGCCGGACCGTGGTCGATTCCGGGCCGCCGGAGCTGCGCCGCCTGGCGACCACGTTCAACACCATGGCCGGGCGGCTGGAGGCCCTGGTGCACGGGAACCGGGCCGTGATCGCGGACGTGTCCCATCAGCTGCGCACCCCGCTGGCCGCGCTGCGGCTGCGGCTCGACCTGCTGGCCGCCGACACCGACCCCGCTACCGGGCACGAGCTGGCCGGCGCGCAGGAGGAACTGGCCCGGTTGTCCCGGCTGGTGGACGGCCTGCTCGCGGTGGCGCGCGCCGAGAACGTGGTCCCGGTGCCGACCGCGGTGGACGTGGCCGAGGTGGCCAGGGAACGGGTCGTGGCATGGCACCCGGTGGCCGACGACCGGGGCATCACGCTGGAGGCCACCGACGGCGGCAAGGGCGACGGGCCGGGCCGCGCGCTGGTGCTGGCCTGGATCGGCGAGGGCCACCTGGAGCAGGTGCTGGACAACCTGATCGCCAACGCACTCGAGGCGCTGAGCGCGGGCGGCCGCATCACGGTGACCGCCATGGCCACCACGGCGGGGGCGCAGATCACCGTGGCCGACGACGGCCCGGGCATGAGCGCCGAGGACCGGGAGCGCGCCTTCCTGCGGTTCACCACCTCGAACCCGAACGGCACCGGGCTCGGCCTGGCCATCGTGCACCGCCTGGTCACCTCGAACGGCGGCACGGCCCGGCTGGCCGAGACGCCAGGCGGCGGGCTGACTGTCTTCCTCGACTTCCCGGGCGTGCCCGCGCCTGGCGGCAGCGCGCCCGCCGACCACACCTCGTCCGCGCAGGACTTCGCCAGCCTGTAGGCCTTGTAGGAAGGCACCAAGAACACCGGGCGAAAACCCCGGGTGTATGTCTGGCAGGCCAGGGGTTCCATCATGATCGGGTTCCGATTCGGCAACGAGCAGGCCAGATAGCCGCGTGGCCTCTTCCCAGCGGAGACCGCCAGGCATAGCCTGCGGGACAACCCAGGTGAAAGGCAGGCCAGGCGCCGCGGCGTGCTGGCCCAGTGGAGGTAAGCGTGAAACACAGCGCATGGGCCACGGCGGCGCTGGCCGTGTCAGCGACGCTGGTCATCGCCGCGTGCGGCAGCAGCCACAGTTCAGCCACGGCCAGCGGCAGCGGCACCTCGTCGAGCGCGGCGGCCGGCTCGAGCAGCTCCGCGGGGACGACGGCCAAGTTCCTCGGCTGCATGGTCACCGACACGGGCGGCATCAACGACCGGTCGTTCAACCAGTCGGCGTGGGCCGGCATGCAGGCGGCCGCGCTCGCCAACAAGAACATCAACGTCAAGTACCTGCAGTCGGCCACGCAGAGCGACTACGTGCCGAACATCAACACGTTCCTCGGCGAAAAGTGCGGAATCATCGTCACCGTCGGTTTCCTGATGGGCAGCGCGACGGAGTCCGCGGCCAAGGCGCACCCGACCCAGAACTTCGCGATCGTGGACTGCTCGTACGCGTCGGGATGCCTGACCGGCACCAAGGAAACCGACATCGACCAGCTGGTGTTCAACACCGTGCAGGACGGCTTCCTCGGCGGGTACCTGGCCGCGGGCATGACGAAGACCGGCAAGGTGGCCACGTTCGGCGGCGAGGACTTCGGGACCGTCACGATCTACATGGACGGCTTCTGGGACGGGGTGCAGTACTACAACTCCAAGCACGGCACCCACGTGCAGGTGCTCGGCTGGAACGAGCAGACCCAGAAGGGCTCGTTCACCGGTGACTTCACCAACCAGACCAAGGGCCAGACGCTGACCAACACGTTCATCAGCGAGGGCGCGGACATCATCTTCCCGGTCGCGGGCAACGTCGGGCTCGGCGCCGCCAAGGCGGTCCAGGACGCGGACGCCTCGGCCGGCAGCCAGAAGGTGAACATGATGTGGGTTGACGTCGACGGCTGCATCAGCGCGCCGCAGTACTGCAAGTACTTCGTCACCAGCGTGGAGAAGGGCATCGTGGCCGCGGTGAAGACCACCGTGCTGAGCGCGGCGAGCGGCACGTTCAAGGGCGGCACCTACGTCGGCACCCTGTCCAACGGCGGCGCCGTGCTCGCCCCGTTCCACCTGTGGACCGGCAAGGTCCCGGCCGCGCTGAAGGCGGAGCTGGTGCAGGTCGGCGCGGGCATCGCCAACGGTTCCATCCCGACGCCGACCAAGGCCCCGGTGTAACCACCTGAGGGCAAGGCACGACGAACGTGGCAGCGGTGCGGTGATGTGCGCACCGCTGCCACGTCGGCGTCCGGGCTCAAGGGTTCCACGAGGAGGGGCGCCGCGCGAAAATGGAGGCCACGGGCACGGATGACGGAACTTAAGGGCGGACGTGGAACTTGAGCTGAAGGGCATCACGAAGCGTTTCGGTTCGCTGGTGGCCAACGACCGCATCGACCTGTCGGTGGCCCCGGGGCAGGTGCACGCCCTGCTCGGCGAGAACGGCGCGGGCAAGACCACGCTGATGAACGTGCTGTACGGGCTGCTCCAGCCCGACGACGGCACGATCCTGATCGACGGGAAGCCGGCCCGGTTCGGATCCCCGAAGGACGCGATCGCGGCCGGCATCGGCATGGTGCATCAGCATTTCATGCTCGTGCCCGTGTTCACCGTGGCGGAGAACGTGACCCTGGGCATCGAGGAGACCCGCCGTTCCGGTCTGCTCGACCGGCGCAAGACGCGGAAGGACGTGCGCGAGCTCTCTCACCGGTATGGCCTGGAGGTCGATCCGGACGCCCTGGTGGAGAACCTGCCGGTCGGCATCCAGCAGCGGGTGGAGATCGTCAAGGCACTGGTCAGGGAGGCGACCGTGCTGATACTCGACGAGCCCACCGCCGTGCTCACCCCGGCCGAGACCCAGGACCTGTTCCGGATCATCAGGCAGCTGAAGCAGGGCGGCAAGTCCATCGTCTTCATCTCGCACAAGCTCAAAGAAGTCCAGGCCATCGCGGACACGATCACCGTGCTGCGCCGGGGAGCAGTCGTCGGGGAAAGGCCGCCGTCCGCCACCGAGGACGAGCTCGCCTCGCTCATGGTGGGCAGGAGCGTGCAACTGCGGGTCAGCAAGCAGGCGGCCAAGCCCGGCGACGTGGTGCTCGACGTGACCGACCTGACCGTCACCGACGAGACCGGCCGGATCTGGGTGAACGGGATGTCGTTCCAGGTCCGGGCGGGCGAGATCCTGGGCGTGGCGGGCGTGCAGGGCAACGGGCAGACCGAGCTGTGCGAGGCGCTGATGGGACTGCGGCCCACGGCGGCGGGGCAGGTGACGCTGAACGGCCGTGACCTCACCCGCGCCACGCCGACCCAGCGGCTGCGGGCCGGCGTCGCCTACGTACCCGAGGACCGGCGGGAAGACGGCCTGGTCGGCGACTTCTCCGTGGCCGACAACATGGTGCTCGACGTGTACAACCGGCCGCCCTTCGCCTCTGGCATCCGCCTGCACCCGGACGCGATCGCCGCCAACGCGGCCGAACGGGTGCAGGAGTTCGACGTGCGCACCACCTCGGCGGACACGCCCGTGGGCACGCTGTCCGGCGGCAACCAGCAGAAGGTCATCCTGGCCAGGGAACTCGGGCATGAGCACAAGGTGCTGGTGGCCAGCCAGCCCACCCGCGGGCTTGACGTGGGCTCGATCGAGTTCGTGCACCGGCGCATCGTGGACCAGCGCGACAAGGGCGTGGCCGTGCTCATCGTCTCCGCCGAACTCGACGAGATTTACGCGCTGGCGGACCGGATCGCCGTGATGTACGAGGGCAGGATCACCGGTTTCCGGCCGCCGACGGTGCCGGCCGAAGAACTCGGGCTGCTCATGGCGGGAGCAACCGACCAGAACCCGGGCCCCCCGGGGCCGGAGCCGACCCCCAGTGCGCCGACGGCCATACCGGGAGCGGGACAATGAGCGACCAGGTGAGTTCGCCGGGTGAAGCCACGGCGGAGAAAAAAGAGGACGCGCCGGGTCCGTACGGTTTCGGCCGGGCCTTCCGGGACTCGATCCTGGAAGGCCACACGCTCACGATCATCGTCCTGGCCTTCTTCACCGCGTTCGTGATCGGCGGGCTGCTGAACGCGTTCACCAACACGACCGTCCTGCACGCCTGGGGCAGCTTCTTCTCGGCTCCCGGCCACGCGATCGCGGCGACGTGGGACACCGCGGTGGGCGCCTACGTGGAGATGTTCGAGGGATCCATCTTCAATCCGCACACAGTCGCGCAGCTGTTCCAGCAGGCGTCGATCGGCACGGCGATCCGCGACGGCTACCTGTCCGCCGTGTTCAACCCGCTGTCGGAGACCTGCGTCCAGGCCACGCCGCTGATCCTGGCCGGGCTGGCGGTCGCGCTGCCCTATCAGGCGGGCCTGTTCAACATCGGCGCGCAGGGCCAGATCATCGGCGGCATGATCGTGGCCACCTTCCTCGGGTTCGGGGTCAGCCTGCCGTTCTTCGTGCACGTCGTGGTCAGCGTGATCGGCGGTTTCGCGGGCGGCGCGGCGATCGGCGGGCTGGTCGGCCTGCTGAAGGCGCGGACCGGCGCCCACGAGGTCATCGTCACGATCATGATGAACTACATCATGGCCTACTTCCTGGCCTACCTGCTGTCCTTCGGCTACCTGATGCAGGCGCCCCACACCAGCAACGCGATCTCGCCGCCCATCGCCGGGAACGCGCACCTGCCGCTGCTGTTCGGCTCGCACCTGCGGATCAACGCGGGGTTCCTCGTCGCGCTGGCCTGCGCGGCGGGCATATGGTGGCTGCTGAACCGGACCACCACCGGCTTCGAGTTCCGCAGCGTCGGCAAGAATCCCAGCGCCGCGCGCACGGCGGGCATGAACGTGGAACGGTCCTGGGTGCTGGTGATGCTGATCGCCGGCGGGCTGGCCGGGCTGACCGGGGCCGCGGTCATCCAGGGCACCGACTTCACCCTCAACCCGCAGAGCTACGGGACCTACGGCATCGACGCCATCACGGTCGCCCTGCTCGGGTTCGGCAGGCCGCTCGGCGTGGTGCTGGCCGGGCTGCTGTTCGGCGCGCTGCACGCGGGGGCGCCGCTCATGCAGTCCGTCACCGGCACTCCCGTGGACATGGTGCAGGTGCTGCAGGCGGTGATCGTGCTGTTCATCGCGGCGCCGCCGCTGATCCGGGCCATGTACCGATTGCGGGCGGCCAAGGCCGGCGGGGTCGGCGGGGTCGTGTCCAAGGGGTGGAACGCATGACGATAGCGGACCGCGTGCAGCCGGTGGACCTGGACGTGGCGGCCCGCCCCCCGGGCGGCGCCTTCCGGCGCTGGCTGGCACCGGTGACCTTCGCCGTGTTCGGGCTGGTGGACATCTTCGTCCTGGGGCTGAACTCGCACCACGGGGACGCGACCTTCGCGTTCTCCCAGCCGTTCGCCAAGGTGACGGTACCGAACCTCACCCTGCCCGCCGCGATCACCTGTTACGTGTGCGGCGCGATTACCCTGGTGATCGCCGCGCTGCGGACGTTCCTGCCGTTCGGCACGGCGCTGAAGCGGGTGGCCATCGGGGCGGTCGCCTTCCTGTTCGTCGTCGCCCTGCTGTGCTGGGCCGACGCGGGCCTGACCACGTCGGTCAACGTGGTCAACCTGCTGCAGGGCACGCTGAACGACTCGATCCCGATCATGCTGGGCGCGCTGACCGGCGTGGTGTGCTCCCGCTCCGGGGTGATCAACATCGCCATCGAGGGCCAGCTGCTGCTCGGTGCCTTCACCGCCGCCATCGTGTCCACCGTCACCGGCTCGCTGTGGCTGGGCCTGGTGTGCGGAGCGCTGGCTGGCTCGCTGGTCGCGGTGCTGCTCGCCCTCTTCGCCATCGGCTACCGGGTCGACCAGGTCATCCTCGGTGTGGTGCTCAACACGCTGATCCTCGGTCTCACCGGGTACCTGTACGACGACCTCATGATCCCCTACCAGAACACGCTGAACACGCCGCCCACCTTCTCCGCGGTCAAGATCCCATTGCTCGGCGACGTCCCCATCATCGGGCCGGTATTCTTCGACTCCACCATCTTCCTGTACCTCACCTACATCGCGCTGGCCGGAGTCCAGGTGGGCCTGTTCAGCACCCGGTGGGGACTGCGCACCCGGGCCATCGGCGAGCACCCGGTCGCGGCCGACACCATGGGCATCGACGTGATCGCGATGAGGTACCGCAACGTCATCGCGGCCGGCCTGATCGCCGGCATCGGCGGCGCCTACTTCACGATCGGCTCGGTCGGCGCGTTCGGTGCGAACATGACCTCCGGCGAAGGCTACATCGCGCTCGCCGCGATGATCTTCGGGCGGTACACGCCGTTCGGCGCGATCGGGGCGGCACTGCTCTTCGGGTTCACCACGCAACTGCAGTCGATCATGTCCACGCTCAACACGCCGATCCAGTCGAACCTTTTGCTGATGACGCCGTACATCGTGACGATCATCGTGCTGGCCGGGCTGGTGGGCAAGGTGCGCGGCCCCAGAGCCGAGGGCATCCCTTACGTCAAGGCCTAAACCTTATGCCGAACGGGCGTGGCGCGTGCGGCGCCGGAGGCCGCCCGTGGCGGTGGCGATTCGCGGCGCAGCGGTTTCGGGCCGCTTAGCCGACCCCCGGGGTGGAGTTAGCGTGGAGGGTTTGGCCTGCATGGAGGCTTTGGTACCGCAGGGGGTACCAAAGTCCCCGCGCAGGCCAAATCCTCCGCGATCTTTTTCGCACCGGCGGGTGTGGGTAAGGGCAGATTGAAATGAGTGGTGCAAGTGACGGCTGAGGCTGGGTTGCGGGCGGCGGTGGAGGCCTGGATCGCGGATGATCCCGACGCGGGCGACCAGGCCGAGTTGCAGGCGCTGCTGGACCGCGCATTCCCGGGCGCGGGAGGCGGCACGGGCGCGGGAGGCGGCACGGGCGCGGGAGGCGGCACGGGCGCGGGAGGCGGCACGGGCGCGGGAGGCGGCACGGGCGCGGGAGGCGGCACGGGCGCGGGAGGCGGCGCGGGCGCTGATGGCGGGGCAATGGCGGAGTTGCGGGACCGGTTCGCGGACCGGCTGCACTTCGGGACGGCCGGGCTGCGGGGCGTGGTGGCCGCGGGGCCGAACCGGATGAACCGGGCCGTGGTCCGGGCCGCGACCGCGGCGGTGGCCGGCTGGCTGCTCGGGCCTGGTCCTGGCACGGGGGTCGGCGGGGCGAGCGGGGGCGGCGGGGCGAGCGGGGGCGGCGGGGCGAGCGGGGGCGGCGTGGTGGTGGGGTGTGATGCGCGGCACCGGTCGGCGGAGTTCGCCGACGAGGCGGCGGGGGTGCTGGCCGGAGCGGGCATCGCGGTGCATATGCTGCCGCGGCCCTGCCCTACTCCCCTGCTCGCGTTCGCGGTCCGCCACCTGGGCGCGGCGGCCGGGGTGATGATCACGGCGAGCCACAACCCGGCCGCGGACAACGGCTACAAGCTCTACCTCAGTGACGGCGCCCAGGTCATCCCGCCCGCCGACGCCGAGATCGAGCAGCGGATCGCCGCCCTCGGGCCGCTGGCGCAGGTTCCGGTGGCCGGGGCGGGGAGCCCGCTGATCATCCGCCACGGCGACGAGGACGACGGGCTGGCGCGGGCGTACCTGGACGCCGTGGTGGCGGCCGCCGCCGGGTCCGCGGATCCGGCCGGCCCCGGAGGCGCGGCGGGCTCCGGGGACCGGGCCGGGCTGAACGTCGTCTACACGCCGATGCACGGGGTGGCCGGGCCGCTCATGCTGCGGGCCATCGGCCAGGCGGGCTTCGCGGCGCCGCACGTGGTGGCCGCGCAGGCGGAGCCCGATCCGGACTTCCCGACCGTCGCGTTCCCCAACCCGGAGGAGCCGGGGGCGCTCGACCTGGCGCTGGCCGACGCGCGGCGGCTCGGCGCCGACCTGGTGCTGGCCAGCGACCCGGACGGGGACCGGCTGGCCGTGGCCGTGCCCATTCCCGGGCTCGATCCGGCGGCCCTGCTGGCTCCGGGGGGGACGGCCCGGCCGGCCGGGCCGCCTGCGGCGGCGGGCCCGAACCCCCCCGCGACCGTGCTGGCTCCGGGGGGGACGACCCGGCCGGCCGGGCCGCCTGCGGCGGCGGGCCCGAACCCCCCCGCGGCCGGATGGCGGGTGCTGACCGGGGACCAGGTGGGCGCCCTGCTCGGGGCCAGCCTGCTGGAGCGGACGGCGGACCAGGCGGCGCCGGAGGCGCGGCTGGTGGCGTCCACCGTCGTTTCCTCGACGCTGCTGTCCAAGATCGCGGCGGCGGCGGGGGTCCGCTACGCCGAGACCCTGACCGGGTTCAAGTGGATCGCCAGGGCGGCGGACGGCGTCCCGGGAGCGCGTTTCCTGTTCGGCTACGAGGAGGCTCTCGGCTACGCCGTCGGCGACGTGGTGCGCGACAAGGACGGCATCGGCGCCGCGCTGGTCATGCTCGAGCTGGCGTGGACGGCGAAGTCCGCAGGCCGTTCGGTCATTGATCGTTATGACGACCTGGAGCGGGCCTACGGTGTGCACCTGACCTCCCAGCTGACCCTGCGCACGGCCGACCAGGCGCGGGTCATGAGCCGGCTCAGGTCCGCGCCGCCGGCCGCGTTCGGCGAGGAGCCCGTGTCCGGCCTCACCGACCTGGCCGGGGCCGGCGGCGCGCCGGGAATGCCGCGGGCCGACGTGCTGACCTTCCGGCTGCCCGGCGCCCGGGTGGTGCTGCGCCCGAGCGGCACCGAGCCGAAGATCAAGTGCTACATCGAGATCACCGAGCCGCTGGCCGGCCGGTCGCTCGCGGCCGCCCGCGAGGCCGCGGCCAGACGGCTGGTCCCGCTGCGGGCCGCGCTGGAGGCGGTGCTGGCAGGCGGCTAACCGCTGGCGACCCGGGCCCGGGTGGTGGTCAGCCGGACCAGGCGCTGTTCGGCATCCAGGCCGCGCAGCCGGGTGGTGAAGGGCTCGACGGTGAGGGCGCGCCGTCCGATCACCGACTGATCGGCCTGCTCGAGCACCTGGCGCAGCAGCACGACGTCACCGCCGCGGCTCTGATCGGCCACCCGGGCCGCGAGGTTGACGGTGCGGCCGAAGTAGTCGAGGTGGTCGTTCGCGGTCATCGCGATCGCGGGGCCGTGGTGCACGCCGACCTTGAGGACGAGCGGCGGCTCGATGCCCTGCTCCCCGCACCACGCCGTGACCTCGTCCTGGAGCCGGAGCGCGGTGCCGAGGGCGTCGTCGAGCCGGTGGAAGGCGCACATCACCCCGTCCCCCATCGTCTTGACGATGCTGCCGCCGCCGCGGCTGACCGCCTGCCTGATGAAGTCGAAGTGCCGGTTGACCCGGCTGTAGGCGGAGGCGTCGCCGAGCCCTTCGTACAGCCGGGTGGAGCCCTTCAGGTCGCTGAACAGGAAGGCGACGTGGCTGACGGCGAGCTGCTGGCCCGGCGCCAGCACCTCCGAGCTGAACAGGTCGCGGAACTCCTGCAAGGTGGTCACCTGGGCGGCCGTGGTGGCCTGGCTCGTCCAGGCGAGATCCTCGAGGGCGGCCAGGATCGGCCCGTCGGTCTGGTTGCGCAGGACCAGGCGCGAGCCGCCGGGCACGGCCAGGCCGTCCTCGCCCATCAGGCTGTGCGGGCCCACCCAGCGCCCGGCGGAGTAGGTGAGGGTGATGTCGCGGACGCGGGAGCCCGGGGCGCCCTGGCCCGGCACCAGGAGCAGGCGGTGGGCCGCCCGCACCGTCCGCAGCTGCACCGGTCCGGCCAGACCCAGGTCCAGCGGGCGGTCCTCGTGCGGCCGCAGGTACTGCTGGGCGACGATGTGCGGCGTGCGCAGCGGGCCGCCGATGCAGTACACCTGGCTGGCCGTCTTCCGGATGGACGGGTGGACGGAAAACCGCAGCTCCACCCGCTGATCGAAGTCGACGTCATAGGCGATGCCGCAGGTCTCGCAGTGGAACTGGGGCGGCAGCCGGGCGAGGGTATCGGCCTGCGCCTTGGGCACCCGGCAGGTCGGGCACATGACCTCCCAGCGCAGCTCGAAGACCCCGGCCGTGGTGGCGTGCAGGAACAGCCGCAGCACCTCCAGGCGGTCCGCGCCCCACAGGTCGGCCAGCGCGAACGGCCGGATGCCGGTCAGCTGGTCGTCGCTGCCCTCGCAGATCCGTTCTTTCAGGGCGGCGATCAGGTCGCTCCGGACGGGGGGCACCGGGTCCGTGGCCAGCCGGCCGAGCCGCCGGCCGAGCTGAGCCTGGTTCACGTCCGGCCGGCCCTTCGGGACGGGCACCGGATCGGGCCGGCCGGCTTGCTTGCGGGCCAGGTAGCGGTCGCAGAAATCGAGCGTGTCGTCCACCGAGGCCCGGATCCGGCCGCGCAGGAAGCGGCTGAGCGGGCTGGCCGGAGTGGATAGCGCGTAGGAGCGCACCGTGACGCCCGGCTCAGCCGGCCCGTCCGGCTGGGCCGGCCGCAGCTCGATGCCGATCTCCATGCTCGCGATGGGTCCGCCCGCGAACTCGCGGCGCACCGCGTAGCGGCGCTCCCGGACCCAGTCGAAGGGGAACTCCTGCCAGCGCACCGGCACGACGCCGAAGGCCCTGGCCCGGGCCTCCCGGACCAGCGGGTCGGCCCGGGGGCCGGCCCGCGGCCCGGACGGCGCCGAGAACTCCACCGATGGGAGGCCGATGGTGCGGTTGAGGTGATCGGTGTCGGCCAGCAGCCGCCAGGCCTCGGCGACCGGCATCGGATAGGTGCGTTCGCGCTCAACCAGGATGGGCTGGTCCTTCATGTCCGGCCGGCGCCCGCGTACGGCGTCCTTGTCCGGGACGACGTCGCGGCAACCGTCCCCCCTCGAAGAATGGTGTGGCTATGCTGAACGTAGGGTGAAGCTTTGCTCGGTCTTTACCGAGCGTAACAGGGTGGGGCACCATGATTCACCGGATCCTGGTGGCAACTGACCGTTCCGATACCGCGACCCGGGCCGTCGCCTGGGCTGCCGAGATGTCCGAGCGGTACGGCGCCGATCTGCTCGTCCTCCAGGTGATCGCGCCCGAGCACCTGCCGGGCCAGGACACCGGCGGCGCGGCCGAGGCGGCGGAGGCCCAGCTGGCCGCGCTGACGCGGCAGGCCTGCGGGGAACGCGGGCGGCCGCTGCTGGTCTACGACTCCGACCCGGCGGGCGCCATCGTGCGGACCTGCGAGGACGAGCAGGTCGATCTGGTCGTGGTCGGCAACGTCGGCATGCGGGACCGCACCGAGTTCCTGCTCGGCAGCGTGCCCAACCAGGTCTCGCACAACGCCCGCTGCTCGGTGGTGATCGTGAACACCGCGCCGGACGGCGCTGGCCGTCCCCCTGGCCGCCAGCCTGGGCCGTCTGCTGACCCCACCCCGACCGAGGGGCAGCTGCTCGGCCGCGCGGCCCAGGTGGCCCGGGTGTTCGGTACGTTCGGCCTGGGCGAGATCATGCACCGGGGGCGGGAGGACGCCACGACGCGGGCCCGGCGGTTCCGCGACGCGCTCGAGGAACTCGGGCCGACCTTCGGCAAGCTCGGGCAGATCCTGTCCACCCGGCCCGACCTGCTCCCCGCCGCCGTCGTGGCCGAGCTCGCCGACCTGCAGGACCACGTCACGCCGCTGAGCGAGGCCGAGATCGTGACGGTCATGGAGTCCGAGCTCAAGGTGCCGTGGGAGGACGTGTTCGCCAGCATCGAGCCGGACCCGATGGCGTCCGGCACCATCGCCCAGGTGCACCGGGCCACGCTGGTCGGCGGCGAGCGCGTGGTGGTGAAGGTGCAGCGGCCCGCCGCCGAGCCGCAGATCAGGCAGGATCTCGGGCTGCTCGGGCAGTTCGCCGCCAAGGCCGCGGACCGGCCCGCCTTCCAGCAGGTGGTCGACGTGCCCGCGATCATCGAGCAGCTCTCCTCCTCGCTGCTGCGCGAGCTCGACTTCCGGTACGAGGCCGCCAACATCGAGCGGATGCGGGAGGTCCTCGCGTCCTTCGACCGGCTCGGCGTGCCGCGCGTGTACACCGAGCTTTCCACCAGCCGGCTGCTCGTCATGCAGGAGATCCAGGGGATCCCGGTGCGGCAGGCACCCGAAGGCGAAGCCCGCCGCGAGGCGGCCCGCCAGCTGCTCGAGGCCTACTACTACCAGGTCCTCGAGGCCGGCTTCTTCCACGCGGACCCGCATCCGGGCAACCTGATGTGGTGGAACGACACGATCTACCTCCTGGACCTGGGGATGGTCGGGGAGGTCGACGCCGGGCTGCGCGAGTCGCTGCTGTTGCTGCTGCTGGCATTCTGGCGGGAGGACACCGCCTTCCTCTCCGACGCCATGCTGGGCCTGGCCGCCGGGCGGCCGCCCGCGGACTTCGACGAGGCCGCCTTCCAGGCGGACCTGGGCGGGCTGCTAGCCAGTTACCGGCACCTGCCCCTGTCCGAGCTCCGGCTCGGCCCGCTGCTCCAGCAGCTCACCGAGATCTCCGTCCGGCACCGGGTCAGGCTGCCGTCGTCGCTGACGCTGATCGGGAAGGCGTTCGGTCAGATGCAGCTGGCCGCGGCCGAACTGGATCCCTCGCTGGACCCGTTCTCGGTCGCGGGCCACTTCTACGTGCGGCAGCTGACCGGCCGGATGCGCACGCTGGCGAACCCGCAGCAGCTGTTCTACGAGAGCCAGAAGGTCCGGGTGCGCATCAGCAGGCTCCTGGAGGGGCTCGAGCGCGCCACCGGGGTACGGGGCGGCTCGGGCCTCCAGGTCGACCTGCGGGGCGTCCAGGAACTGACCGGGGCGGTCGGCCAGGCGGGCCGCCGCATCGCCGTCGGCCTGGCCGCGGCCACGGCGATCGTCGGCACGGCCATCACCGCGAGCGCGGCCCACGCCGCGGCGTGGGCGACCGTCACGTTCGGGATCGCGGCGGTGCTGCTGACCGGCGGCCTGCTCCTCGACGTGGTCAGGCGCCGCTGATGCCGGGGCGTGCCGGGCCCGGCATCCGGCGGGGTTCTCTTGGCCGCATCCTGCGGTATCCGCAGCGGGCGATTCTCGACGCCGGCATGACGCTGGCCGCGGCCGCCCTGGAATGGCGCATCCGCAAGGCGCTGCGCCGCAGCGGAGAAGCCGACCAGGAGCCGCAGGTCGGCCGACCAGGCTGAACGGCCGGGCCGGAAGTCCTCAGATGCTTCGGTCTAGGCATCTGACCTGCGATTTCTTGTTACCAAAGGCCTGCCTCGGACATACCTGTGCCTCTGGCTGGCCAGCCGTGGCCGATGTGAGCTGGCTGGTACGTGCACAGAAAGGGACAGATGATGAAATACGTTCCGCCAGGCCATCTGGACAGCATCGTGACGGTGCAGCCGCGCTATGAGAACTTCATCGGAGGCAAGTGGCTGGCACCAGCCGCGGGGAAGTACCGGGTCAACCTCGGCCCGGCCACGGCCAAGCCGATCTGCGAGGTCGCGGACTCCACCCCGGAGGACATAGAACTCGCCCTGGATGCGGCGCACTCCGCCAAGGACGCGTGGGGCGAGACGCCGGCCGCTCAGCGCGCCAGGATACTCAACGCCATCGCCGACGCGATCGACGCGCACGCCGAGATGCTCGCGGTCGCGGAGAGCTGGGAGAACGGCAAGCCCGTCCGCGAAACGCTGGCCGCGGACATCCCGCTGGCCGCCGACCACTTCCGCTACTTCGCCGCGGCCATCCGCGCCGAGGAAACCACCACCACCGAGATCGACAAGGACCTGGTGGCCTACCACTTCCGCGAGCCGCTCGGCGTGGTCGGGCAGATCATCCCGTTCAACTTCCCGCTGCTGATGGCCGCGTGGAAGCTGGCGCCGGCGTTCGCCGCCGGGAACTGCAGCGTGCTCAAGCCGGCCTCGCCGACGCCCTGGTCGATCCTGAAGCTCGCCGAGGTGATCGGCGACCTGCTGCCGCCCGGCGTGCTGAACATCGTCAACGGCGCCGGCGGCGAGATCGGCAAGGCGCTCGCGGCCAACCCCCGGATCGCCAAGGTCGCCTTCACCGGCGAGACCGTCACCGGCCGGCTGATCATGCAGTACGCGGCGCAGAACCTGATCCCGGTCACGCTGGAACTCGGCGGCAAGTCCCCGAACGTCTTCTTCAGCGACGTCATGACCGCCGACGACGAGTTCGTAGACAAGGCCGTCGAGGGCCTGGTGCTCTACGCGTTCAACAAAGGCGAGGTCTGCACCTGCCCGTCGCGCGCGCTGATTCAGGAGGACATCTACCAGGAGTTCATGGCCCGCGCGCTGGCTCGCATCGCCGGCATCAAGCAGGGTAACCCGCTGGACACTGAGACCATGATCGGACCGCAGGTGTCCGCGCAGCAGCTGGAGAAGGTCAGCTCCTACGTGGACATCGGCAGGCAGGAAGGAGCCGAGGTCCTCATCGGCGGCAGGCGGGCCGAGATCGGCGGCGAGTTCGCCGGCGGGTACTTCTACCAGCCGACCGTGCTCAAGGGGCACAACAAGATGCGGGTCTTCCAGGAGGAGATCTTCGGCCCGGTGCTGGCCGTGACCACCTTCCGCGACGAGGCGGAGGCGATCGAGATCGCCAACGACACCCTTTACGGGCTCGGCGCGGGCGTCTGGACCCGTGACGGCAGCCGCGCCTTCCGCATGGGCCGCGCCATCAAGGCCGGCCGGGTGTGGACAAACTGCTACCACCAGTACCCGGCGGGCGCCGCCTTCGGCGGCTACAAGATCTCCGGCATCGGCCGCGAGACCCACAAGATGATGCTGGAGCACTACAGCCAGACCAAGAACCTCCTGGTGAGCTACAGCACCAAGCCGCTCGGGTTCTTCTGATGCCCGAGCGGGACGGACCGCGGGGGCAGGCTCCGGCCCGGGATCCTGGCGGGCAGGCGCCCGCCAGGATCTCGGCCACCCCGGCGGCGCGCGAGGCGATCAGGCGCCTGCGCGCCGCCCGGGGCGGCGGGCTGATGTTCGTCCAGTCCGCCGGGTGCTGCGCCGGCAGCGTGCCGATGTGCTTCCCGGCCGGGGAGTACATCGTCGGCGACATGGACCTGCTGCTCGGGGTGATCGAAGGCTGCCCGTTCTACATGGACGCGAGGATCTACCGGTCGTGGGACGACGCCGAGCTGATCCTCGACGTCGGCCCCGGGGATCCCGAGGGCTTCTCCCTCGGGCCTGGTCACGGTCAGCATTTCCTGATCAGCTCCAGAGCCTGACCTGAGCCTGCTGTTCTTCCCAGCGCTATTACCTCAGAATGAGACAAGCGGCCTGGGCCCGGCGTGGTAGCCAGGGAAACGCTGCCGTGAACGACGTTGTTCAAACTCCTGGAGGGACACCCATGAGCGCTTCCATCGACGGGACGGCCATCGACAAGGTACTGCGGGACGCGGTGGACTCCGGCGCGGTACCCCACGTGGCCGCGATCGCGGCCGACCGCGACGGCGTCATCTACCAGGGCGCGGCGGGCCCGCGGGCGGTCGGCGAGAGCGACCCGGTCACGGCGGACACGCTGTTCCGGATCATGTCGATGACCAAGATGCCGTGCACCGTGGTCGCGCTCCAGCAGGTGGAGCAGGGCCACCTCGACCTGGACGCGCCCGTCGCGGACTACTGCCCCGAGTTCGCCGGGAACCAGGTGCTGGACGGCTTCGACGGGGACACCCCGAGGATGCGGCCCCCGGCCCGGCAGGCCACCGTCAAGAACCTGATCACCCACACCAGCGGCCTGGGGTACTGGTTCTGGAGCGAGGACCTGATCCGCTGGGAGAAGGCGACCGGCGTCCCGAACGTGGTGGCGGGGTCGGCCGCCTCCTTCAAGGCGCCGATGCTGGCCGACCCGGGTTCGGCGTTCATCTACGGCATCAACATCGACTGGCTCGGCAAGGTCATCGAGGCGATCACCGGCGTCGGCCTGGACGTAGCCGTCAAGCAGGGCGTCACCGGCCCGCTCGGCATGGACCAGACCACGTTCCTGATGAACGACGACCAGCGGCCGAACTCGACCCCGGTCCATGTCAAGGGCGAGGACGGCACCTGGATGTCCGTCGGCGAGATCCTGAATCAGGCGCCGGACTACTGGGCCGGCGGGCACGGGCTCTACGGGCCGCCGAGCGACTACATCAAGCTCCAGCGGGCGCTGCTGCGCGGCGGCGAGCTCGACGGCACCCGGATCCTGCGGCAGGAAACGGTCGACGCGGCCTTCACCAACCAGATCGGCGACCTGGACTTCCCCGCTGAGGCGCCGACCTGCGACCCGGCCGCGACCTGCGACTTCAACGCGGGCCCCGGCTTCAAGTGGGGCTACGGGCTGCTGCTCAACACCTTCGATATCCCCGGCATGCGGCGGGCCTGGTCCGGGGCCTGGGCCGGGCTGTGCAACACCCATTTCTGGGTGGACCGCAGCACCGGCGTCTGCGGCTCCATCTACAGCAACTTCCTGCCGTTCGTGACCCCCGAGGCCTTCACGATGTACAACGACTTCGAGCTGGCGCTGTACGCGTCGCTGTGACGCCTCGGGTCACCGGCCTGCGCCCGGCGCGGATCCTAGCCAGGGCCCGACGCGGCTGAGCAGGAGGAACCCGAGCAGGACGCCGGCCACCAGGCTGGCCGCGATCAGCCACTGCCGGAGGCTGGCCCCGCTGATGTCGCCGCGTGTCCGGCGCAGCCAGTCACGCGGGGCCAGCCTGAGCACCTCGCCCAGGTGAGCGAGCACGTGGACGGTCATGGCGCCGAACCACAGCACGAAGCTGGCCTTGTGCACCTTGAGCAGCAGCGGCAGCCAGGACCGGCTCACCAGGACCAGGCCCACGCCGCTGGCCAGCAGGACCAGGGTGAGGACCACCACGACCGGGCCGAGCAGGCGCAGCAGCACCGGCGGCGGTCCCTTGCGCCGGTAGGCCGGGGCGCCGCGGTAATAGCGGGCGAAACGCCAGGTGGTGCTGGCTACCTTGAGCAGCACCGGCGGAACGAGCACCATGCCGATGAACACGTGCGGCGAGAGCAGCTGGCGGACCCGCAGGATCGTGACGCCTTCGGCCGCCAGCAGCACGAGCAGCACGGCGGCGTTCGCCGCGGTGAGCCGGGCGTTGCCGGCCACGCCGGCCTCGTCCCTTCGTGCCCTGCGCCCCGCCCGGCCCGGCCCGCTGAAAGGGCCGGGCCTGCCCGGGTGATCGGGCCAGGGAACCCTGATCCTGTCACGGCCGTCCACTCCCACCCGGGCACGTTATGAGACGAACGTGACAGCCCCATGAAGGCGCCACGCGGCCCGTTAGGCCTGTTGAAAATCCTCAGCCGGCGGTGAGGGTCCGGGCCTGGATCACGTCCTCGCGCATCTGGGCGACCAGGGCCTCGACGGACTCGAACCGCTCCGTGCCGCGGAGCCAGGCGGCGAAGTCGATGGCGGCGTGCACGCCGTACAGGTCCAGGTCGTCACGGTCGAGGGCGTAGGCCTCGACCGTGCGGTCGCCGGCGCCGAACGTGGGGTTGGTGCCGACCGAGATCGCGGCCGGCCAGCGGCTCGTCTCCGCGCCGTCCAGGTCCAGGCTGGCCAGCCAGCCGGCGTAGACGCCGTCGGCGGGAGTCGCGGTGTGCGGCGGGGTCTCCAGGTTGGCGGTGGGAAAGCCCAGCGCGCGGCCGCGCATGTGGCCGCGGACGACGACGCCCTCCACCCGGTGCGGGCGGCCGAGCGCGCGGGCGGCGGCGGCCACGTCCCCGACGGCCAGCCGCTCCCTGATGTAGGACGAGGAGATCGTCACGCCGTCATCCACCAGCAGCGGGACGCCCTCGGCGGTGAAGTCGTACTTCTCGCCGAGCTGGACCAGCAAGGGCACGTCACCGGCGGCCTTGTGGCCGAACCGGAAGTTCTCCCCCACCACCACGGCCGCCGCGTGCAGCCGTTCCGACAGCACCATCCGGACGAACTCATCCGGGCTGAGCCGGGAGAATTCCACGGTGAACGGGAGCACGCAGAGCGCGTCGGCGCCGAGGCCGGCCAGCAGTCCGGCCATCCGCCGCGCGGACGTGAGGTCCGGCGGGTGCGAACCGGGCCTGACCACCTCGTCCGGGTGCGGGTCGAAGGTGATCACCACGAACGGCAGGTTCCCCGCCCGCGCGATCTGCTCGGCCCGTCCGATGATGCGCTGGTGGCCTCGGTGCACGCCGTCGAAGACGCCGATCGTCGCGACGCACTCACCCCAGCCGGAAGGCACGTCAGCCAACCCGTACCAGCGGTACACGATCCCCGTTCCTCCTTCGTTACCAGACCACAAGCTAATCATGCCCGGCCACGGGCCGCGATCAGCTTACGGCGGGCTCGTGAACGGGGGTGTGACCAGCCAGGGCAGAGCTGCCTCACGCGAAGACGACGAGCGGCCTCGCCTGTCCCGACTCCTCGGTGACCAAGGCGATCAGCGCGCCATCGGGCGCGTATGCGGCCGTCGGGCCCGCGGCTGGCGGCGCGGCCGGGCGGGCGGCCGCGGCCAGGCGGCCGCCGTTGGCCAGGCGCCGGGCCTCGTCCGCGGTCAGGTCCCGGCGCGGGAACGCCGCCGAGGCCGCCTGGGCCAGCGGCAGCACCTCGAACCGGCCGGCCAGCTGCTCCAGGGTGCGGGCGTCCGCCACGCGGTAGCCGCCCACCCTGGTGCGGCGCAGGCGGGTCAGGTGCCCGCCGGTCCCGAGGGCGGCGCCGAGATCGCGGGCCAGGGCCCTGATGTAGGTGCCGCTCGAGCAGCGCACGGTGGCGTCGACGTCGAGCAGCTGGCCGTCGCGGCGCATCGCGGTGACCGCGAACTCGTAGACCGTCACCGGGCGGGCCTTGAGCTCCGGCGCCGCGCCCGCCCGGGTCAGCCGGTAGGCGCGCTGACCGCCGACCTTGATCGCGCTGACCACGGGCGGTACCTGCTGGATCTCGCCGACGAGGCCGGCTACGGCGGCGGCGAGCGTCTCCGCGGAGACGCCGGCGGCCGACGCGGTGCCGGTGATCTCGCCCTCCGCGTCGTCGGTACTGGTGGACTGGCCGAGCCTGATCGTGGCGGCATATTCCTTCTCGGTCAGCGTCAGGTACCCGAGCAGCCTGGTGGCTTTCTCCACGCCGACCACGAGGACGCCGGTCGCCATCGGGTCCAGGGTCCCGGCGTGCCCCACCTTCCGCGTCCCGGCGAGCCTGCGGACCCGCGCCACGACGTCATGGGAGGTCATGCCGCCGGGTTTGTCGACTATCACGAGCCCGCTCGCTCTGCTGGCCCCGCTCGCCTCCGGGCCGCTCTCGAGGCCCTCTGGCTCGCGGGCCGGGGGCGCGGTCACTCGTCCTCGTCGTCGAAGTCGTCGGCGGGCTTGCGGTACGGGTCGGAGTCACCGGCGTACGCGGCCCCCTCGCGGGCGCGGGCGAGCTCGGCGTCGGCGTCCCTGGCCTGCGAGACCAGCTCCTCGATCCGCTGGGCGCTGTCCGGGAGCACGTCGGCCACGAACTCCAGCGAGGGGGTGTGACGCAACCCGAGCTGCCTGCCGACCTCGGACCTGATAATGCCGGTGGCGCTGTGCAGCGCCGCCGAGGTGTCGGCCCGCTCCTGGTCAGATCCGTACACCGTGTAGTACACGGTGGCCTCGCGCAGGTCGTTGGTCAGCCGGGCCTCGGTGACGGTCACGAAGCCGAGCCTGGGGTCCTTGATCCGGCGCTCCAGCATTTCCGCGACGATCTGGCTGATCTGGTCGGCCAGCTTGCGCGCCCTCGCGGCATCCATGCTCCGTCACTCCTCCTCGTTGAACAGCCGCTGCCGGGCCGACAGCAGCTCGACCTCAGGGTGCCGGGCCACCAGCCGCTCGCACTCGTCGAGCACGCTCATCGCATTGGTGGCCGTCGCGGACACGACGGCCACCCCTATCTCGGCGCGCCGGTGCAGATCCAGGTGCCCGGTCTCGGCGACCGCGACACCTGGATAGCGCCGGCGCAGCTCGGCGACCAGCGGCCGGACGACGCCCCGCTTGGCCTTCAGCGAGTGCACGTCGCCGAGCCGCACGTCCAGCGTCAGCGCAGCGACGTACACGGCATCACTCCGCTCCTGCCCGGGTGGCTGGTCAGGCCCTTGGCTTCTCCCTCATCTCGAAGGTCTCGATCGTGTCCTCGATCCTGAGGTCGTTGTAGCCGATGCCGATGCCGCACTCGTAGCCCTCGCGGACCTCGGTGGCGTCCTCCTTGAACCGGCGCAGCGATTCCACCGTCAGGTTGTCGGAGACCACCACGCCGTCCCGGATCAGCCGCGCCTTGCTGCCGCGGTGGATCGAGCCGGAGCGGACGATGCAGCCGGCGATGTTGCCGACCCTGGGCACCCGGAAGATCTCCCTGATCTCCGCCGTGCCCAGCTGGACCTCCTCGAACTCGGGCTTGAGCATGCCCCTGAGCGCGGCCTCGACCTCTTCGATCGCCTGGTAGATGATCGAGTAGTAGCGGATGTCGACGCCCTCGCGCTGGGCCAGCTCGCCCGCCCGGCCGGCCGGCCGGACGTTGAAGCCGATGATCACCGCGTCCGAGGCGATGGCCAGGTTGACGTCGTCCTGGGTGATCGCGCCGACGCCGCGGCCGATAACCCGCAGGCTGACCTCTTCGCCCACATCCAGCTGGAGCAGCGCGTCCTCGAGGGCTTCCACCGAGCCGGACACGTCGCCCTTGATGATCAGCAGCAGTTCCTCGCGCTCGCCCGCCTTGAACGCGGACTCCAGGTCCTCCAGCGTGACCCGGCGCCGTCCCTGGGCGAACTGGGCCACGCGCTCGCGCGCCTCCCGGCGCTCGGCGATCTGCCGGGCCATCCGGTCGTCGGAGACGACCAGGAAGTTGTCACCCGCGTCGGGCACGGCGGTCAGGCCGAGCACCTGCACCGGGCGGGACGGCGGAGCCTCGGGAATTGGCTCGTTGTTCTCGTCGAGCATGGCCCGGACCCGGCCGAACGCCTCACCGCACACGATGGAGTCGCCGACGTGCAGCGTGCCGCGCTGCACCAGCACGGTGGCCACCGGACCGCGGCCCTTGTCCAGATGCGCCTCGATGGCCACGCCCTGCGCGTCCTGCTTCGGGTTGGCCCGCAGGTCGAGTTCGGCGTCGGCGGTCAGGATGATCGCCTCGAGCAGCTCGGGGATGCCGATCCGCTTGGTCGCGGACACGTCCACGAACTGGGTGTCGCCGCCGAATTCCTCCGCGATGAGCCCGTACTCGGTCAGCTGGGCGCGCACCCGCTGCGGGTCGGCGCCCTCCTTGTCCACCTTGTTGACGGCCACCACGATGGGCACGCCCGCCGCCTGCGCGTGGTTCAGCGCCTCCGTGGTCTGCGGCTTCACGCCGTCGTCGGCCGCCACCACCAGCACCACCAGGTCGGTGGTCTCGGCACCGCGGGCCCGCATGGCCGTGAAGGCCTCGTGACCCGGGGTGTCGATGAAGGTGATCTTGCGCTCGTCGCCGTCGACCTCGGTGGTCACCTGGTAGGCGCCGATGTGCTGGGTGATGCCGCCGGCCTCGCGGGCCACCATGTTGGTGTGCCTGATCGCGTCGAGCAGCTTGGTCTTGCCGTGGTCGACATGACCCATCACGGTGACGACCGGCGGGCGGGCCACCAGATCGGCCTCCTCGCCCTCGTCCTCGCCGAACTCGATGTCGAACGACTCGAGCAGTTCCCGGTCCTCTTCCTCGGGCGAAACCACCTGGATGTTGTAGTTCAGCTCGGCGCCGAGCAACTGGAGGGTCTCGTCGTTGACCGACTGGGTCGCGGTCACCATCTCGCCGAGGTGCAGCATGACCTGCACCAGCGACGCCGGGTTGGCGCCGATCTTGTCGGCGAAGTCGCTCAGCGACGCGCCCCGGGACAGCCGGACCACCTGGCCCTTGCCGGGCGGGACCTGGACGCCGCCGATCGTCGGCGCCTGCATGTTGTCGAATTCCTGGCGCCGCTGCTTCTTCGACTTCCGGCCCCGCGACGTACGTCCGCCGGGCCGCCCGAAGGCACCCTGGGTACCGCTCCGCCCGCGGCCGCCGCCCGGACGAGGCGGACCGCTGCCGGCTCCGGCGCGGGGGGCACCGGCACCGGGACCGCCGCCACTGCCGGTCCGCGGGCCACCGGCCCCCGGACCCCGGCCGCCGCCGCCGGGACCGCCGCCGCCGGGCCGGGTACCCGCCCCGGCACCGGGACCGCCACGGCCGGCGCCGCCGGGACCGCCCCGCCCGCCGCCGGACGGAGCCGGCCGGGAGGGCATGTTCATCGGGCTAGGCCGGGGACCGCCGGGACGCGGACCCGCGAACCCGCCGGGACGCGGACCGCCGTCGGACCCGCCGGGGCGCCCCGGGCCACGGTTGGAGGGGCGAGGACCGCCGGGGCCGGCCGGGCCGGCCGACGAGGGCCCCGGGCGGCGGTCGTGGCCCTGTTGCCCGGGCGCGCCGGGGCCCTGGGGCCTGGCCGGAGGCGCCGACCCCATGCCGGTTGCGGTCGAGCTGAACGGGTTGTTGCCCGGCCGCGGGCCGGGACGCGGAGCCCCCGGTCGCGAACCGGATGCGCCCGGCCTGGGCGCGCCAGGCCGGGGGGCGCCAGGCCCCTGGGTCCTCGGCGCGGACGGCCGAGCGCCCTGGCCGCCCTGGGACGGCTGGTCGGGGCGGCCCGCGGGTCCGCCTGAGCGCTGCCCCGCGGAGCCGCCGGGCGCGCTGGGACGCGGAGCCGAGGGACGGGCCTGGCCCGTCCCCGGGCCGCGGAAGTCAGCCGGGGTGACCGGCGGCCGCGGCGCCCGCGGGGCGCTCGGCCCGCCCGGGGTCCCCTGGGACCTTGGATCGGCGGGTACCGGGCCGGGCCGGGACACGGGCGACGGCGGGACCGGCGGCAGCCGGCGGGCGGCGGGATCGGCGATCCCCGGACCGCCGGAGGTCCCGCTCGCGGCGGCGCCATCGGGCGCGGCCGCCCGCTCCGCGCTGCCGTTGGCCGCCCCGTCGGGCGCGGTCCTGGGGGCAGGCGGGGCGCTGGGAGCCGCCCCGGCGGCGGGGCGGTCGTCCCGGGTCGCCGTCCCCGGGCCGGCCTCGGGCCGCGGTCCGGCACCCGGCCGGACGCCGGCCGGGGAACCCGCCTGCGCCGCAGCGGCCCCGTCGTGCGGCGCGGACGAGGCGGGCGGCCTCGGCCTGGATCCCCGCGCTGATTGTTCCGCCGCCTTGGCGGAGAATGCCTCCTTGAGCCGCCGGACCACGGGCGCCTCTATCGTCGAGGAGGCTGACCTTACGAACTCGCCCATCTCCTTGAGCTGGTCCATGACGGCCTTGCTCTCGACACCGAACTCCCTCGCGAGTTCGTAAACCCGGACCTTCGCCACTACGCTCCTTCTCGGCCCGTCCCCGGACCTGTTACCGGACCCCGGCCCGGGCAGAGCGTGCTCCGGGCCGGCCTCAGCCTATGGTGATCATCGCCGCGTGCTCATCGAGCGCTCATCAGCTTCTCGACCTGCTTTCCGACAGGTGGTTCTTCTCGCCTTTTACAGCGTGCTGCCCAGCCAGGTTGTTCCGCCGGCAGCAATGCTATTCCGGGGATTCCGCGCCGCAAAGATACTCAGCCAGTGGTTCGAGGCTGAGCGATCCCGCAGTGCGCAAGGCCCGGGGGAACGCCCGGCGCCGCCTCGCGAGCTCCAGGCAGGCCAGGCTGGGATGCAGATACGCACCCCGGCCAGGCAGCCGGGCCCGCGGGTCGGGCTGGATGGCGTCCCCAGCCGCTACGAGGCGAAGCAGACTGGACTTGACCGCACGCTCCTTGCAGCCTACACAGGTACGCATAACGGGCATACCCGGGGCATGCCGCTCGGCTCGCGTGGCCATTACCGACCCAGTCTACCGTGTCCGCACGTCCCCCATACCGGGCGAGAACTGCGCTGACGAGCCCGGTGAGCCTGGAGCGGCAGGCGAAACGGATGAGGCAGATGCCTATTCAGAGGTCTGGGTCATGGGCCCGCCGCCCGGCTGTTCGGGAGACGGGGCCGCGGGCCCGGCGGAAGAGGAGACCGCTGGCTCTTCGGCCGGGACCGCCGCATCGGACCTGATATCGATGCGCCAGCCGGTGAGCCTGGCGGCCAGCCTGGCGTTCTGCCCCTCTTTGCCTATCGCCAGCGACAGCTGGTAATCGGGCACGATGACCTGCGCTTCCCTGGCCGCGGCGTCCACCACGCGGACCCGGCTCACCCGGGCCGGCGACAAGGCGTTGGCCACGAAGCCCGCCGGGTCGTCGGAGTAGTCCACGATGTCGATCTTCTCGCCGTGCAGTTCGTTCATCACGTTCCGCACCCGGCTGCCCATCGGGCCGATGCAGGCGCCCTTGGCGTTGACGCCCTGCTGATGCGACCGGACCGCGATCTTGGTACGGTGCCCGGCCTCGCGGGCGATCGCGACGATCTCCACCGCCCCGCTGGCGATCTCGGGCACCTCCAGGGCGAACAGCTTCTTCACCAGCCCCGGGTGAGTGCGCGACAGGGTGACCGAAGGCCCGCGATGCCCCTTGCGCACGTGCAGCACGTAGCAGCGGATGCGTTCGCCGTGGACGTAACGCTCGCCCGGCACCTGCTCGGCGGGCGGCAGCACCGCCTCGAGCTTGCCCAGGTCGACCAGTACCGTCCTGGGGTCCTTGCCCTGCTGGATCACCCCGGCCACGATGTCGCCCTCGCGGCCCGCGTACTCGCCGAAGGTCAGCTCGTCTTCGACGTCACGGAGCCGCTGCAAGATCACCTGCCGGGCGGTGGTGGCGGCGATCCGGCCGAAGCCCGCCGGGGTGTCGTCGTACTCCCGCACCGCGGTCCCGTCCGGGTCGGTCTGGATGGCCCAGACCGTGACGTGCCCGCTCTTCCTGTCCACCTCCACGCGCGCCGACGACGACGCGCCCTCGGACTTGTGGTAGGCGACGAGCAGGGCGTCCTCGATGGCCTTGATGGCCTGGTCCAGCGAGATGTCCTTCTCGCTCTCCAGGCTCCGCAGCACGCTCAGGTCAATGTCCATCGCGGGTCGCTCCAAGCTCCGTTTGCGGATGCCCGAACTCCACCTGGACGGCACCCGCGCCCAGCGCGGCGTAACCGAACCGGCGGCGGGCACCCTCGATCTCCAGGGTCACCCCGTCCGAGTCGGCCGCGACAATCCGGCCGGAGATGGAACCAGAATCCGCGGCGGTGACCTGGACCAGGCGCCCCACCGCGCGACGCCAGTGCCTCGGATCGGTCAGCGGGCGGTCCACGCCGGGCGAGGAGACTTCGAGCGTGTAAGGGAAGTCGCCCATCACGGCCACCGTGTCCAGCGCGGCGGACAGCTTGCGGCTGATCGCCGCGGCGTCATCCAGGCTCACCCCCTGGTCGCTGTCTACCACCACGCGCAGCAGCCGCCGCCTGCCCGCGGCGCTGACCCGGACCGACTCCAGGTCCATTCCGGCGGCGGTGACCGCGGGCCGGATGACGTCCGCGATCCTGCCCTCGTCGACCGACCCGCCGGTGTCCGCCTGGCGCGGTTTCGGCGCGTGACGCTGGCTTCCGGGCATCACGACCTCCTCGTCCACGACCTGCGGGATTGGGACCTAGCCTATCCGGCGTTGGGCCCTCTCGCGGATAGGACCGGCCGGCCTCGCCGGTAAACGACGCGTGGTAGCTTGCCGGTGTGCCCGACATCGTGCCGAGGCGCCGCATGCTGCTTGCCTCGGCGGCGGCACTGCCGCTGCTGCTCGCCACCGCCGGCTGCCGGTCCTGGGACGTGTACACCGGCGCCGATCCGCTGGCGGGCCCCCCGCCCCTCGGTCACGATGTGCTGACACTGCAGGCGGTGATCGCGGCGGAGGAACACCTGATCGATCTGTACCGGACGGCCATCGACGGCGATCCGCGGACCTCGGCCCGGCCGCGGCTGCTCCGGCCGCTCCTCGCCCAGCACGAGCAGCATCTCGCGCGGCTCAGGGCCAGGCTCGTCGAGCCCCCTGGAACGCGGACGTCGCCGTCGGCGGCCCACCCGACGGCCGGCGCAGGCGGCTCGGGGTCTCCGGGACCGGCACCCGCCCGGATCAGCACCGCCCGGCTCCGGGCGGCGGAGCGCGCGTCGGCGGCCGGCCTGGTGCAGCGCCTGGCCACCGTGGAGCCGGCCCTGGCCCAGCTGTTCGCGAGCATCGCCGCCTCCGACGCCACGCACGCGACGGCGCTGGGCGGATAGGACAGCAGCCCGGTGATGGCGATCACAGCGGTGCCCGCGCTGCAAGCCGCCCTGGCGGCCGAGCACGCGGCCATCTACGGCTACGGGGTGGCGGGCGCCCACCTGACCGGGAGCAGCCTGACCGGGGCCGGACAGGACTGGACCGGGCACCAGGAGGCCCGCGACACGCTGGCCGCGATGATCTCCGGGCTGGGCGCGGCGCCGGTCACCGCGCAGGCCTTCTACCGGCTGCCCTTCCGGGTGCACGACGCGGCCACCGCGATGGCGCTCGCCGCCTACCTGGAGGACGGGGTGACCCGGGCTTACCTCGGCCTGGTCGCGGTCAGTGACCAGCGCCTGCGGCACTTCGGCGCGCTGGCCGTCCAGAGCGCGGCGCAGCGGGCCGCGTTCTGGCGCGGCAGCACCCAGGCCTTCCCCGGCCTGGCCTTGTAAGGCAGGGCCTTGTAAGGCAGGGCCTTGTAAGGCAGGGCCTTGTAAGGCAGGGCCTTGTAAGGCAGGGCCTTGTAAGGCAGGGCCTTGTAAGGCAGGGCCAGTCAGTTCCATGACCGCGGCGGCGATCTCGAGCAGCCGCCGGTCGGCGCCGTAGCGGCCCACCAGCTGGAGGCCGACGGGCAGTGCCGCCATCCCAGGGGCCGCCATCCCAGGGGCCGCCATCCCAGGGGCCGCCATCCCAGGGCCGGAAGGCGTCAGGCCGGCGAACGAGCCGCGGGCCGCCCGCTGGTCCAGGCCGGCCGCCACGGCGGCGGCCTGCTCGGCGGTCAGCGTGACGATCGCGTTGAGCGCGGGGTTGACCTCGCCGATCCTGGCCAGCACGGCGGTGAGCAATTCGGTGGCGGACAGCTCACGGGACCGGATCAGCCGGGCCAGCTCCACGGCCGGGGTCGCGCACAGGTCCATCCCGGCGGGCGTTTCCGGGTCGGGATCAGTTGTTACGGAGCAGGGACGCCAGGACCCGCACGATGGTGCCCGCGGCCTGGTCGACGTCGTCGGCGACCGCGATCCGCTCCGCCCACGACCACCAGAACCACCACAAGCCGTCCTTACCGCAACCGACGTACACGTTCTCCTCAAGCGCCCGGGCGGCCGGGTTGACCACGTAGAGGCTCGGCCGGCGCCCCGGCGGCGCCATCAGCCAGGCCTCGAGCCCGCGATGGGACAGCTCGTCGGCCAGCTTTTCTAGATAGGCAGCCTGAATCTGGTCGGGATCGCCGGACCGTTCGACTTCCACCGTTATCACCATTGTTAACTATTAGGAGTCAGATGAGGACTAAAAGTCGCCGCACCTTCCAGCATGCCGCCGCCGCGGCGTCCGTGCAATGCACATCGAGAAAGTCGCAGTTCAGGAAATCCGCGGGCGGACCCGCACGCTCCCGCTACTAAAGTAAACACGCAGCGAGCCGATCATCGGTTCACTATATGACCATTGATCAGCCGGCCGGGCCGTCCGGGAGCGGGGCCGGAAGCGGCTCGGCATGCAGGACGGTCAGCCGCGACACGGCCCGGGTGAGCGCCACGTACAGCCGCTGCAGGCCCCTGGCTTCGGCGCCGGCGATGCGGGCGGGCTCGACCACGATGACGTGATCGTATTCCAGGCCCTTGGCCAGCGTCACGGGCACCAGCGTGAGCGCCGAGTCCTCCCCCGGCGCGCCGTAGGCCACGCCCGCCGCCGCGAGCGCGCGGCCCAGGGCGGCAATCTCCGGGTCGGCGGCGATGACGGCCACCGAGCCCGGCTGGGCGCAGGCCTGCCGGCAGGCGGTGACCAGGGCCTGGCCCAGCGCGGCGGCAGGCACCCGGATGAGGTCGAGGGCGCCGGGATCGGCCCGCAGCGAGGAGGCCGGCCGCAGCTCGGGGGCGATCATCTCGAGCAGCGTGGACGCGTAGTCGAGGATCTGGCGGGGCACCCGGTAGCCCACCGACAGCTCCCGCACGCCGGTGTCCGGCTTGCCCAGGTTCGCCAGCAGCGAGCCCCAGGACGGCGCCGCCCACGGCGTGGTGCCCTGGGCGAGATCGCCGAGTACGGTGGCCGAGCCGGTGGAACACCGGCGGCCGAGCGCCCGGCACTCCATCGGCGACAGGTCCTGGGCCTCGTCCACCACCACGTGGGCCAGGCTGGGCGTCCGGGTGATCAGGTCACGCGCCTCGTCGATGAGCACCACGTCCGCCGCGGACCAGCGGGCCGAGCCGGGCCCGCGCGGCGTGGCCGGCCACACGATCGAGGCCTGTTCGGCGGCGGTAAGCACGCCGTCGGCCGCCGCCGCCAGGGCCGGGGCCGAGGACAGCAGGCCGAACACCAGCCGCACCGGGTCCATCTTCGGCCATATCGCGTCCACCGCGGCCCGCACCGGCCTGGACCGCCGCACCGCCTCGTGGGTGCGGTCGTCGCAGGCCTCCCCGGCGGCCTCCATCCGGGTCAGGATCACGTGCGCGATCCGGTGCTCGAGCAGCTCGCGGGCCGCGCCGTAGCGCACGCCCCGGTGCCGCAGCTCGTGCACGAGCTCCTCGATCTCCCAGGCGGCCACCCGCCACCGCCGGGAGCCGCGCGGCAGCACCACCGCCGCCGCGGACGCCCGGACCGACGCCCACAGCGCCCGCCGCAGCACCTCCGCCATCCGGGCGTCGCCCTTGACGATCGCGGCCGCCTCGTCGTCGGACCCGCGGACCCGGACCGGCCCGCCGCCGTCGGGGCCGACCAGCTCGCCGACGGTGGTCTGGGTGACGTCGAGCTCGCCGAGGGCGGGCAGCACGTTGCGGATGTAGGAGAGGAAGGCCCGGTTCGGCCCGACCATGACCACGCCGCGCCGCCGGACCTGCTCCCGGTACGCGTACAGCAGGTACGCGACCCGGTGCAGCCCGACGGCGGTCTTGCCGGTGCCGGGCGCGCCCTGCACGCAGACCGTATCCGCCACGCCGGCCCGCACGATGTCGTCCTGGTCGGGCTGGATGGTCGCGACGATGTCCCGCATGGGCCCGGACCGCGGCCGCTCGATCTCGTCGATGAGGATCTGGCTCGGCTTGGCCGCCGTTATTTCTCCCGAACGGGCGGCGTGGCCCGCCCCGGCTCCACTGCGTGCGTCTGAGCTGGCCGCATCCGCTGCGAAGAGCTCATCCTCGTAGGCGGTCAGCTCGCCGCCGGCGAACCCGAAGCGCCGGCGCAGCGCCAGGTTCATCGGGTCCGCGGCGCTGGCCCGGTAGAACGGCCTGGACACCGGCGCCCGCCAGTCGATCACCGCGGGCGTGCCGTCCGGCGCGTGCACGTGCCTGCGGCCGATGTGGAAGCTGTGTCGCGCGATGCCGTCGTCGCCGAGGGGGGGTTCTCCGGATGCGGGCGGCCCGGCCCCGGGCTGGCTGGCATAGTCGAGGCGGCCGAAGAACAGGGGGGCGTCGGGGATGTCCTTGAGGGCTTCGGCCCGGTGGTACAGCTCGGCCTTGAGGTACTCCTCGGAGACCGGGTCCCCGCCCATCGCCCGCAGCGACAGGACGTCCTCGCGCATCAGCCGCAAGAACTCCCGGGAGCGCCGAAGTTGTTCACGTTCCGCGGACAGGACGGGGTCGCCGCCAGCCCGTTCGGTATCTTGATTTTCTCTTGCTTGTGACGCGGCCACGAGGACGGGAACTTACCAGCTAGCACGGCACCGCACAATTCTTTTACGTGGCACAGTCAGCTTCATGATCACTTGTGTGATTGCGCGAGTGAAATGATTGCGGCGGTGTCTAGCACTCAAGCGGTTTTTTCCTCGGGTGCGGGCCAGGTGCCGAGGCCGCGCGGGGTGAGGAAGGCGTCGAAGACGAGCTCGGACGCACCGGTCAGCGCGCCGAGGTCGCCCAGCGTGGACGGCAGCAGCGGCGGCGGGTCCGGCCGGCGGAACCGCATCAGGGTGGCCAGGTAGCCGGCCCGGACCCCGGCCGGCGCGGCCTGGTACACCTCGGCGGCCAGGCCGGACAGCCCGACGGCCTCCGGGTCCTGCGCGTTGACCAGCGCGCCGATGCCGCGGCCGAGCGCCTCGGCCACCCGCGCCAGGGCCCGGCCGCAACTCGCGTCCTGGGCGGCCGCCGCGATGACCTGCTCGGCGCGGACCATGCGGTCCCCCTCCTCGGGCTGGACCACCGCGCGGAGCAGCCCGCGAGCGCCGGCGTCGAGCTCCCAGCAGCCCACCGAACCGCAGCGGCACGGCTCGCTGCCGCCGGTCAGCGGCATGTGCCCGAACTCCCCGGCGGCGCCGTGAGCGCCGGTCACCGGCAGGCCGCCGGCCAGCAGCACGCCGCCGATGCCGGTGGCGACGTGCAGGTGCAGGGCGACGGAGACGCCCCGCAGCACGCCGCGGCGGGCCTCGGCGAGCCCGGCCAGCGTGGCGTCGTTGCCGGCCAGGACGAGCCCGTCGCGGTCCGCGTCCCCGTCATCTCGCCCCCGGCCGCCGAGGACGCCGGCCACGTCGACGTCCTGCCAGTCCGGCAGGGTCGGCTGTACCATCTGGCCGGCGCTCAGCGGGGAGGGGACCGCCACCCCGATGCCCACCACGCGGTCGCCGAACTGGCGGCGGCGGATCTTCAGCCGGCCCGCGACGTCGGCCAGCATCCCGGTACCCGAGCCCGCCTCCCGCTCCTGGCGGTCCAGCACGGTGCAGCGCCCGGTCAGCTCGAAGGCGGCCACGGTGAACGAGTCGTCCCGCAGGTCGACCGCGAGCGCCACCGGCCCCAGCGGGTGCGCCGAGGGCACGCCGGTCGGCCGCCCCCGGGTGCGCGGCACCTTGATGCCGGCCGGCGCGCCGGCCGGGCTGCTCAGCTCCTCGATGAGCTGGCGCCCGGCCAGGTCCCTGACCAGGACGGTCGCTGTTCCCCGGGCCAGGCCGAGCTGCCTGGTGAGCTCGGCCCGGGTGAGCTGGCCGCCGTCGTCGTGAACCGCGCGCAGCAGCCGGGCGAGATTATGCGCGCGCAACTCGGCACTGGTGGTCGCCGCGCCTTCGTCCTTCCGCACACTCCGATCGTGCCACGCCGGGCCCCCGCCCCGCTCATTCCACAGCCCCCGGGCCCGGCAGGTCTTACATAGTGAGAGGCCGGCCGGGGCCGGATCCGGGCTACCAGTCCCAGTGGAAGCCGACGGCGGTTTTCTCGGCCAGGCGCAGGTAGCGATGGACGGCGAACTGGCTGTCCAGGGTGACGGGCTCGCGCTCGACGATGGGGCCGTCCATCCCGTCCCATACCGCCCACACCACGCTGCTCGGCAGCTTGTCGGGATGAAACTCGACGCGAATATCGAGGTTCTCGACGAAGAACTGCACGATGCGGCGGAACTCGGGCGGCGGCGGCGCCGGATAGTGGAAGCTCGCCGAATACTCCAGGGTGGCCGTCTCGCCGAGGGCGAGGGGCTTGGCCAGCAGCATGTCCACCACGAACAGTTCGGCCATGGGCTGGTAGACCGGGCCCGCGAGGCCGCTGAACCCCTGCCCGGCCTCGATGGTCAGGGCGTTGGTGTCGGCCCGGTAGGGCACGCGGTCCACGCCGTCGACGACCGCCTCGATGACGTGGATCACGCGGTGCCGCACCGGCAGGCCATCGGGGCCGAGATAGTGATGGTCATGCAGGGAGAGCGTCTTGACCCGCGGGCGCCCCAGGGCCACTGCCTTGTCCTCGCGGATCGCCCGCGGGCCGGACAGCACGCGGACGTGGGCCGAGCCTTCCCACAGCTTCAGCAGCTGCTCGCGCTCGAACGCGCCGAACCCGAACGCGTCCATGAACAGGCTCAGCGTGGCCTTGCTGAGCAGCTTGCCGGACAGCGCCCGCGAGGCGGTGTCCTTCAGCTGCCTGGGCAGCACGTCGACGTCGCCCTGGGCCCTCGGGTGCTCCCACAGGTAGTGGGCGAGCACTTCGGCCACCGCGAGCTGGTTCACCTGCCCCTGCCTGCTGCGCTCGGCGTACTGCTCCCACTTGCGCCGGTACCGGCCCGGGCGGAGCAGCAGCTCACGCATATAGGCCGCGGCGGCCTGCGCACCAGTTGGCGTAGCTGATTCCCCTGGCGTTAGCTGAGCCACGATCTCCCCTGGGTCGGCTCACGGTGTCTTGTGCAGAAGTTCGCGTCATGCGAGAACCCGCTGAGGTTGCTGCCCGCGCGACCAGCACCGGCCGCTCGCGCAGGCCCAGAAGGCCCGCACTCGCAGCCGGTTCGCATAACGCTCACAGGCTGAGAACTAAGCGCGACATACGCCAGCTATGGTATGCCTGTTCTCGCGGAGGGGGCGAGATCAGCATGGCGGGCAAATCGATTACAGACGTCGGGTGGATGAAGGGGACGTCCGCCCAGCCGGAAGGGCCTCCATGACTAGCCAGGAGGGCTTGCCCGGATTCCGGGGCTCGTGGGCGGGGACGGCCGGACGGCCGTCGCGCGACAAGGCCTACTTCCTTGACCTGCTCGGCGACAGCCACAATGGCCTGGGCCACCCCGAGGCGGCCATCGACGCCTACCGGCTGGCGGCCGAGGAATTCAAGGCGCAGGGAGCCCAGTGCTCCTACGCATTGTGCCTGTTCAAGATAGCGGACGGCCATATGTCCCTGGGCGAGCCCTGGCACGCCCTCGGCTACCTGGAGGCCTGCCTGCCGCTGCTGCGTGACCTGGGACTGACCAGGCACGAGATGCTCGCGCACGACCAGCTGGACGCCTGCCGGGCCGAGCTGGCCGGAGCCTGTTTACTTGGGGAGGGGCGGGCCGGCCAGCGGCCTGCGGAAGGCCGCAGCTGTCCCGCCCGGCCACCCGAAACACTGTCGCCGTATCCGCGCGACCAGGGTAGATTCGTGTCATGCCCGGGACCGACGGACAGCCGCGCTGGCTGAGCCATGATGAGCAGCAGGCCTGGCGCGCCACCGTCCACCTGTCCCAGCTGCTCATGCGCCAGCTCGACCGCGACCTGAACGCGCACGGGCTGAACGGGCACGACTACGAGATCTTGGTCGAGCTGTCCGAGGCGCCCGGCCAGCGGCTGCGGATGACCGAGCTGGCCGACGCCACCAGCCAGTCACGCAGCCGGCTCTCCCACCAGGTCTCGCGGATGGAGAACCGCGGCCTGGTCCGGCGGGACGACTGCGAGGGCGACAAGCGGGGCACGTTCGCCGTGCTGACCGCCGAGGGCATGGCCGCCATCCAGCGGGTCGCGCCGGATCACGTGGAGAACGTGCGGCGGCACTTCATCGACCGGCTGTCGCCGCGCCAGCTCGAAGAGATCAGGGACGCCTTCAGCCCGATCGTGGAGTACCTCCGCAAGATCCGCGACCGCGACTAGGCCGCGTACGGCGGGCGGCGAGGAGCGAAGCTCCGAGATCACGCGGCCCGCGAGGGGGCCTGGGGTGGGTTCGGGGGGAAGGCAGAGCCCCCTCCGGCCGCGCGATACTACGGCGAGCACCGCCGCGGGTAGCGGGGGTTCCGGGGGGTCGTCCCCCCGGGCTAGAACAGCACGCTCATGAGGCGGCCGGTCTCGGTGAACCCGACCCGGCGGTACGCCGCGCGGGCCGGCTCGTTGTAGTCGTTGACGTACAGCGACACCAGCGGCGCGATCGAGCGGGCCGCCTCGACCACGACCGCGGCCATGCCCGGCGCGGCCAGGCCCTGGCCACGGGACTGGGGCCGCACCCACACCCCCTGCACCTGGCACACCTGCGGCGTCATCGCGCCGATCTCGGCCTTGAAGATCACCTGGCCGTCCTCGATCCGGGCGAACGCCCGGCCGCTGCGAATGAGCTGATCCAGTCTTGCCCGGTAGGACGCGCCGCCGTCGCCGGTGACCGGCGAGACGCCGACCTCTTCGGTGAACATGGCCACGCAGGCAGGCCACAAGATGTCGATCTCCTCCGGCCTGACCCGGCGGACCAGCGGATCGGGCGGCACCAGCGGCGGCCCGGCCGTGACCATGACCGGCTGGACCGGGCGCACCTCCCTGGCCGGCCCCCAATGCGGCCGCAGCAGCGCCCACAGGGCCTGGACCTCGGCGGCCGGGCCGACCACGGACGAGCATCGCCGTCCCTGCCGCAGCGCGCGATCGGCGAACGCCGCCACGGCGTCCGGGGTGGCGGCGACCGGGACCAGGTTGGCGCCGGAGTAGCAGAGCGACTCGAGCCGCCCGCCGGGCGCGTGTCCCCACATCTGCGCGCCGAGCCTGCCGGGCTCCAGGCCGAGGGCGCGGACACGGGAACTGACGAAGACGTTCGTCACCGGATCACGGTCGCAGATGGCAACCACGGCACCGCGATCCCGCTCATCGAGCAGCCGCACCGAGGCGGACCACGGCGGCTTCACCCGCAACATATCCTCAGACTACACGGGGCAATGTCAAAGAAAATTCCCATTGCGGACTCATCCGTCGCGCCCGGGTCCTGTTCGTGCCGTCCGGACGCCGTGCCCCCCGGCTGTCGTGTCAGGGTCAGGTCCCCGGCGCCGGCTCGGGCACGGCCGGGCAGGTGGCATTGACCAGCCCCGGGGCCTGCGGCAGCGCTCCGGTGCCGAGGTAGGCGTTCAGGTAGCCCTGCACACAGGAATCGGACGGCTGCTGCATGGACTGCCCGTGGTCGCCGCCGCCCTCGACCACCACCATCCGCGCGGAGGGCAGCAGCTTGTGCGCGTCCTGGGCGCCCGCGTACGGGGTGGCCGCGTCCAGCGTGCCCTGCAGCATCAAGATGCCCGGCAGGCCGGCTCCCTTGATCTGCAGCGGCTTGGCCGGCCCCTTGACCGGCCAGAACGCGCACGCGGCGTTGAACCAGGCATTGTCCCAGGCCTGGAACGGGGCCTTGGCGTAGACCCGCTCGGTGTCGGAGGTCCAGAAGGACCAGCTACGCGGCCAGTTCACGTCCGAGCACTGCACCGCGTTGTAGACGGCGAACTCGTTCTCGTTCTGGGTGCCGTTCGCCTGGTACTGGGCGATCAGGTCGCCGGTCTGCCCGTCGTTCAGGTATCCCGAGAGGGCCTGCGCGAACCCGGGCCAGAGCTGATCGAGGTAGCCGCCCTGCAAGAAGGTGTCATCGAACTCGTCGGCGCCGATCACCCCGTGGACCGGGTGCGCGAGCAGCTGGCGGCGGGCCTTGTACCAGGCGGCCTGCACCTGCGCGGCGGTGCTGCCGAGGTGATACGTGCCGTCGTACCTGGCCACCCAGGCGAAGAACGCCTCCATCCGGCCCTGGAACGCGTAGTCCTGCTGGACGTTGTCCGCGTACCAGACGCCGGCGGGATCGACCGTGCTGTCCAGGACCATCCGGCGGACCCGTTCGGGGAAAAGGGTTGCGTAAACCTGGCCGATATAGGTGCCGTAGGAGAACGCGTAGTAGCTGATTTCCGGCACGCCGAACGCCGCGCGGATGGAGTCCATGTCGCGGGCCACGTCCTGGGTGGTCATATAGGGCAGCAGCCAGCCGAACCTTTGCTCGCAGTCGGAGGCGTACGTTTTCGCCCGGTTGATGAGCACCTGCTCGGCGGCGGCGTTCGCCGGCACGTAGTTGGGGCGGGGGCCGTCGAAAAAGCCGGGGTCGCAGCTGAGCGCGGGCACCGAGGACCCGACGCCGCGCGGGTCGAAGCCCACGATGTCGTACTGGGCGGCCACGCCCGGGCTGAGCCCCTGCGCTATCTCGGCCGCGAGCGGCAGCCCGTCACCGCCGGGCCCGCCCGGGTTGACCAGCAGGATCCCCTGCTGCTGGCTGGCCGGCGCGGTGGCCGGGATCATGTCCAGGGCCAGGCTGATATGCCGGCCGCCGGGATCGGCGTAGTTGACCGGGACGCTCAGCATGGTGCAGTCGGGCACGCCGATCTGGCCCAGCGTGCCGGAGCAGTGATGCCAGTGCAGCGTGCTGTTCGCCGGGATGATGGACCCTGACGCGTTTCCCTGCGCGGCCCCTGGCGTGGCATCCCGCGTGGCTCCGGCCGCCGGGGGGGAGGACGTGGCCGGGCCGGAGGAGGTGGCGGCCGCGGAACAGGCACCGAGCCCGAGCAGGGCGGCCACGCCCGCGGCCAGCGCCGCCGCGGCGCGCCGGGCTCCCCGGGACGGGCGCCCGCCCAGGCGTGACATCGACATGCCCCCCATCATGCCCGACGCGCCCGGATGCCTCGTTCCAATCGGTTACATCACGCCCGGAGCCGTTAGCTACCGGTAACCCGTCAGACCCAGCCGGACCAGCCAGACCAGCCAGGGCGTCAGGAGGCGGCGCGGTGGCGCTCCTCGAGCGCCTTGCGGTATTCGGCCACCACTATCTCGGTCAGTTCCTCGACCGAGGTGTCCCGGGAGTACTTGTCGAAGGTGATCGTGCCGCCGCGCAGCAGGTTCACCCGGTCGACCACCGGGAACACCTGGCCGTAGTTGTGCGCGATGATGATGATCGACATCCCCTGCGCCTTGAGATCGCGCACCAGGTCCAGGATCATCGCGCCTTCCTTGACGCCCATGGCGGCCAGCGGCTCGTCCAGCAGCAGGACCTTGGCCTCGGAGAACACCGAGCGGGCCACCGCGATGGCCTGCCGCTGGCCGCCGGACAAGCTGGCCACCTCCAGGTCCACCGACTTCAGGGTCTTGATCCCCATCGAGTCGAGGTGCTCCTGGGCCTCCTTGCGCATCTGCCTTTTGCGCAGCAGCGGCCAGCGCACCGGCTCGCGGTTGAGGAACATGTTCTCGTACACGGTGAGCTGGTTGACCAGCGCGAGGTCCTGGTAGACGATGTCGATGCCCATCGAGCGGGCCTGCTTCACCGAGGTGAAGTGGACCTCCTCGCCGTTGAACAGGATCCGCCCGGTGGTCGGCGGCTGGAAGCCGCAGATGATCTTCAGCAGGGTGGACTTGCCCGCGCCGTTGTCGCCGACCAGGGCGAGGACCTCACCGCGCTCCAGCCGCAGGCTCACGTCGACCAGCGCCGTCACCGCGCCGTACCGCTTGGAGATGTTCTCGACACTCAGGATGTCGTTGGTCTGCGCAGTGACCTCAGTGCTCACTTAGCCGCCTCCGTGCTAGGTCTGACGTACCGTGTCACTTGGATTGCAATCGGCCCGCGTTCCGCAGCCGGGTGAGGTAGGTGTTGGCGATCATCGCGAGCAGGATGGCCGCGCCCAGGATGATCTCGAACTTGTTCGAGCTGATGCCGCGCAGGTTGAAGCCGTCATTCAGGATGCCGAGCACGAGCATGCCGAGCCACATCCCCACCATCGTGCCGGAGCCGCCGGCCATGGCGGTACCTCCGATGACCACCCCGGCCAGGGCGATCAGCAGCACGTTGAGCTGGCCGGCGCTCGGGTCGATGATGTTGTTCTTGAAGGCCTCGATGATCCCGGCCAGCGCGCCGAGCCCGCTGCACAGCATGAAGTTGCCGATCTTGATCCGGTTGACCCTGATGCCGGCTTCGCGGGCGCCGAGCAGGTTGCCGCCGACCGAGATCGTGTACAGGCCCCACCGGGTCCTGACCAGGATCACCTGGAAGATCACGACCAG
>Ga0335078_10000911_pt1 | contig 44961 bp, 41 predicted proteins | sample Lox_Sample_32_FD_206711 | JGI IMG/M metagenome (GOLD analysis project Ga0335078, IMG submission 206711) | Soil microbial communities from Loxahatchee National Wildlife Refuge, Florida, United States - Lox_Sample_3.2 | ecosystem: Environmental > Terrestrial > Soil > Wetlands | place: USA...
GAGGTCGCGCCGATGAGCGGAATGACGCCCGGGCCGTCGCAGGCCGCGACGAAGCGAATGGCGCCGCGCGGCGGCACCGTGCGCGCCGCCTCGATCAGCGTGCGCGCGATCGCGTCATCGCAATGGCCGACATAGAGCGCCAGGATCTCGTCGGCGTGCGCGAGCTGCTCGCGGAGCGCCGAGGCCTCGTCCGACGGCAGGATCGCGAACGTGTCGGTCCAGGGCGGGAGCGCCAGGCTCGCCTCGGATCCGACCCCGCGGGTCTCGAGCAGCGCGTCGGCGTCGAACGCGGCGAGCGAGACGAGCTCGAACAGCTGCTCGATGCCGAGCGGGTCCGCGCCCTCCTCGAGATGGAGCCAGGCGGGAACGCGCGCGAAACGCGCCGCGGCAAGCGCCGAGGATGCCGCCGCCGCCGACGGCGTCAAGGCGCCGACGATGTCGGGGCGGAACGACACGGCCTCGGCGAGGAGCGCCGGCGCGCTCGCCACGGCGAACGAGACATTGCGCATGCGCCGCGCGACCTTGCCCGATCTCGCCGGCGCCACGAGCGGACAGCGCAGGACGCGCACGCCCGCCATCTCCTCGCCCGGCCCCGCGCCCGCGGTCACGACCGTGACCGCGTGGCCGCGCGCGGCGAGCCATCGGGCGAGCGCGACCGCGCGCCCGTCCGATACGCCGGGTTCGGCGAAGCGAAGCGCCTGTAGAAGTAGGCGGAGGCGAGGGGTCAGCGCGCCGCCTGTTGCGGTGCCGCGAGCCGGTTCCTGGTCAGGATCGGCGTGGCGCCGTTCAGCGTCTTTTCGATCAGCCGGCCCTGGAACAGCTTGATCCCGACGGCTTGGCCGAACGCGATCGCCTGCGGCGTGTCGCAGCGCGCGAGGATGATACGTCCTTTGCCGACCCGCTCGATCGCCGCCAGGAACTCGCGCTGACGTTCGCCGTCGGCGCCGTCCGCCATGTCGGGGCTCCAGAACATCTTGACCAAGTCGAGACCGAGCCGGGCGCGGTCGATGAACGGAAGCGTGAGGCGCGTCATCCCGTCGAGGCAGATGCGGTAGCCGCGCTCGCGCGCGAAGTCGCGCGCAAAAAGATAGGCGCCGATGTCGGCGAAGATGTCGACCTTCTCGAGCTCGATGACGATGCTGCCGCGCGCGCCCGCCTTGAGACCCGTGTCGAATGTCTGGAACTCGGGTGACAGCACGGTCGCGATGTTGAGGTTGAGGCTGAAGGAATGCGAGAGTCCGCTGTCGTCGGCCTTGCGCAGGAGCGCCAGCACGCGCTTGTCGAGCGTCTGCGTCAGGTACTGGAAGAGCCACCGGTCCGAGGCGATGTCGCGCTTCGGCATGACCGCCTCGCGCAGGTCGGCGATCGACACGTAAATCTCGCGAAAGAGCGCTTTCGGTCCCTCGTCCGGCGTCATTTGGCAGACCGACTGGCGGCGCAAGAGGTTGGTAAGATCGGCGCGAACGAGGATGCTTACGAGCTCGTTCATGGCTGCCGGGTCCATCGGCTGGCGCTCGTCGGCGTCCTTGCCGATGATCGAGGAGACGCGCCGGCGCCGGCGCTCGTCCTCGCCGCGGATCGTCTCGACCCAGGTATAGAAGTCGTTGTTCTCGGCGAGGTTGAACCAGGTAACGAACCCGTCCGTGCCGTTCTCGGCGGTTTGCGCGGCGATCGGATCGTCGGCGAAGAGGAAGCGTACCTTTGCGACCGCGGCATCGACCGCGAGCACATTCTCCTCCTTGCACAGGAACACGATGTCGCCCGGCTGCAGGACGAACATCTGCCCTTCGAACTGCTTGACGAGCGCCTCAAACGTGTTGGCGGCGATCCGGATCTGCTGCGTGCCGCGGTTCGCGGACATCAGGCGCGAGAGATGGATGACGACGGCGCGGCGCCCCGTGGCGTTGCGTTTCAAACGCTCGACATTGTCGAACAAGAGCTGCTCGACGCTCGAGACCCGTTCAGTAGTTGTCTGCCGCATCATTGGTCGGGCTTCGTCGTCGTGAACGACAATTTTAGCGGCAGCAGCTTTACAGATTAGTAAAGGCGGCTGCCCCTTCCTGGCGAGGGAAATCAACGCTTTCTTCACCTCGTCCGGCTAGGAAATGGGCCGCAATCTAACCCTGGCGACGGCGCCCCGGCCGACGCTCGGATGGCGCGGGAGCGAAATGGCCGAACCCGGGACGAACGTTGCCGCGAACCGGACCAAGGTCGTGATCGGCGTCGATGACTTGCCGCAGCATTTGAAGCTGTTGCAGCAATGCATCCAGGCCGGCGGCTATACCTTCATCGGGGCGGGCAGCGGGCTCGAGTGCCTGACGCTGGTGAGCCGCGTGCAGCCGCGCCTCATCCTCCTCGACGTCCAGATGCCGGAAATCGATGGCTTCGAGACCTGCCGCCGCCTGCGCAATGACCAGGGGCTCAACCAGGTGCCGATCGCCTTTCTCACCGCGCGCAACTCGCCCGACGACGTGAAGCTTGGCCTCGCCGCCGGCGGCAACGACTTCATCCTTAAACCCGTGGCACTCGCGCGCCTCCTCGACCGTGTCCAGTATTGGACCTCGCGCCGCGTCGAAGCGCGCCCCATCCTGCGCGCGAGTTGATTTCCGCGATCTCGGGGTGAAGCGCGGGCCGCGCCGACCTATAGTCGCGGCAAGATGATCGGACGGCTTTTTCCATCGAGCGAAGGAGGCGCGCCGGCTGCGCCGGCGACCCCGCGCGGAACGCGCCTTTACGCGATCGGCGATATCCACGGCCGGGACGATCTCCTGGCGCAGCTCACGCTGCTCGTGCACGAGGATGCCTATCGCCGCAAGGCGCCGCGCAACGTCGTCATCTACCTTGGGGATTATGTCGATCGCGGTCCGGACTCGCGCGCCGTGATCGAGCGCCTGCTGCGCGCGCCGCTGCCGGGCTTCGAGAGCGTCCATCTCAAGGGCAACCACGAAGACTTCATGCTGCGCTTCCTCGACGACATCGGGGTTGCTTCGGGGTGGCTCACTTACGGCGGGATGGAGACGCTCGAGAGCTATGGCGTCGAAGCACCGTCCCCGCACGCCCCGCCCGCGGAATTGCTGCGGGCGCAGGAGGGGTTGCGCCGGGCGCTGCCGCAGGAGCATCTCGGTTTCCTGCGCGGGCTCCGCCTTTCGCACGAGGAAGGCGACTACGCCTTCGTCCATGCCGGCGTGCGGCCCGGCGTGCCGTTCGCGGCGCAGCGCGCCGACGACATGCTGTGGATCCGCGACGAGTTCCTGCAATCGCAGGCCTCGTTCGGCCGCGTCGTCGTGCATGGCCACAGCATCACATCCGATCCCGACGTGCGCACGAACCGCATCGGCATCGACACCGGCGCGTTCGCGAGCGGCCGCCTCACCGCGCTCGTCGCGGAAGGCACCGAGTGGTATTTCCTGCAGACCTGAGCGCTTGCTAGCTGCGCGGCGCGTGCTTGCCGAGGATGCGCTGCAAGGTGCGGCGATGCATCTTGAGCCGCCGCGCCGTCTCCGACACGTTGCGGTCGCACTGCTCGAACACGCGCTGGATGTGCTCCCAGCGGACGCGATCGGCCGACATCGGGTCCTCGGGCGGCGGCGGCAGCGCTGCGTCGCGCGCGAGGAGCGCGCTCTCAACCGCGTCGGCGTCGGCGGGCTTCGGCAGATAATCGATCGCCCCCGCCTTCACCGCTGCCACGGCGGTCGCAATGTTGCCGTAGCCCGTCAGCATGACGATGCGCGCCGCGGGCCGTGCCTCGCGCAGCGCTTCGACGATGCCGAGGCCGCTGCCGTCGCCGAGGCGCAAATCGACGACCGCGAACGCCGGCGCGCGCGCACTGACCGCGGCGATACCGGCGGCGACGCTCTCCGCCGTCTCGACAATGAAGCCGCGCCGCTCCATCGCGCGTGCGAGCCGTTGGCAGAGCGGAGCGTCGTCATCAACGATAAGGAGCGTCCGCTCGCCCTCCGGCAGCCCCTCCAAGGCCGCCGCGGGCTCGGCCGCACCCTCGTCCGGTTCCCTGTCCTCGTTCCCGCTCATCCCTCGGCCCCTTGCGTTTGCGGGCGTGGCTCGGGCGCCGTAAGCGTGGCGCGGCGCCATTCCACCACCACTTCCGCGCCGCCCTCGGCGACATTGGCGAAGTCGAGTCGAGCGCCCGTGCGCTCGAGCAGACTTTGCGCGATGAAGATGCCGAGCCCCATGTGCGGCGTCTCACCGACGCGCCCGGATATATAGGGTTCGCCGATGCGCGGTAAAACCTGCTGCGCGAAGCCGGGCCCGTCATCGACGATATCGACCGAGACCGCATCCTCGCTCCAGCTCGTCGTGACCGCGACCTCGGTCTTGGCGAACTGCGCCGCGTTCTGAATGAGATTGCCGAGCCCGTGCATGATCTCGGGCCGCGGCGCCACCAGCGGCTCCTCCTCGGCGCGCGCACCTTCGTGCCCCGGTGCGGTGCGATAGACGATCTCGATGCCGGGACGGCTGTGCGGCGCGCCCGCCGCCTCGACCAGTGCCGAGAACGGCAGCGGCGCATATTCGCCGCTCTCCTCGTCGCGCCGCCGCGCGAGCTCGGCGAGAATGGTGCGGCAACGCTCGCTTTGGCTCAGCAGAAGCTTCGCGTCCTCGGCAAAGGCGCTTCCTGCGGGCACGTCGCGCACCAGCTCTTTCGCGACAACGGCGATGGTGGCGAGCGGGCTGCCGAGCTGGTGCGCCGCCGCGGCCGCGAGGCCGCCCACCGCAGATATGCGTTGCTCGCGCGCGAGCGCGAGCTGCGTCGCCGCAAATGCGTCGCGCATGCGCCGCGCTTCCTGCGCCACCGACCAGATGTAGCCGGCAATGAACACGGTCGAAGAGACGAGCGCCGTCCACATGCCGAGGAGGTAGAGCGGGTTCGGCACGAGCGACGTGCCGGGGCGCACCGGCAGCGGCAGGTGCACCACGGCGAGCAGCGACAGCGCCGCCACGGTCAGCGCCGAAAGCGCGATGACGCTCGAGCGCGACAGCACGGTGGCCGCGACCGTCACCGGCGCGAGCATCAGGATCGCGAATGGATTCTCGAGGCCCCCGGTGAGAAACAGGAGGACGCCGAGCTGGAGCATGTCGTAACCGAGATAGAGCAGCGCCTCGCGATCGCCGAGGCGACGTCCCGACCGGCGCGACAGGGTCGCGACGATGTTGAGCGCGGCCGAGATCGCGACCGCCGTGAGCGCCCCTTCGGTCGAGAAGCTGAAGCCGAAGCCGTAATGGACCGTGAGCACGGTCAGGGCTTGGCCCGTCACCGCGATCCAGCGGATGAGGACGAGCGTGCGCAGCCGCACCGAGACTTCGCTGAAGGCGGCGGCGGGCGGCCGGGCGCGGTCGGGGACGGCGCTCATGGGGCACAGTATAGTCCATCGCGCTATGGCGAATCGCGGTCCTGCGGTGATCGAGGCGCGCGGCCTTGCGAAGCGCTACGGCGCGACCGAGGCTGTCGCCGGCATCGACATTTCCGTCGCGCGCGGCGCGACGGCGGCGCTTCTCGGCGGCAATGGCGCCGGCAAGACGACGACGCTCGCCATGCTCCTCGGCCTCGTCGTGCCGAGCGCGGGCTCGATCCGCGTCCTCGGCGAGGACATGCTGAGGCACCGCTACCGCGTGCTGCACCGGATGAACTTCTCCTCGCCCTATACCGATCTGCCGCACCGCCTGACGGTGCGCCAGAACCTCATCGTCTATGGCCGGCTCTACGGCACGAAAGATCTCGCGCGCCGCATCGACAGGCTCGCCGCCGATCTCCAGCTCGGCCATGTTATCGACCGCGAGGTGGGGAAGCTCAGCTCGGGACTGCGTACGCGCGTCGCGATCGCGAAGTCGCTCATCAACGAGCCCGAGCTCCTGCTGCTCGACGAGCCGACCGCCTCCCTCGATCCCGACACGGCCGACTGGGTCAGGACCTATCTCGAGCAGTACCGCGCGAGCCACGGCGCCACCATCCTGTTCGCCTCGCACAACATGGGCGAGGTCGAGCGGCTCGCGAGCGACGTGATGATGATGCGCCAAGGTCGCATTGTCGACCGCGGTACGCCGGCCGAGCTCCTGGCGCGCTACGGCCGCGCCTCGCTCGAGGACGTGTTCCTCGAGATCGCGCGCGAGCGCCCGGACGAGGCAGCACAATGAGCCGCTTCTCGCCGGCGCGCGTCAACGCCATGCTTTTGCGCTACGTCTATCTGTTGACCGCTTCTTGGCCGCGCACGCTCGATCTCATCTATTGGCCGCTCGTGCAGATGATCTTGTGGGGCTTCACGAGCCGGTTTCTCATGAGCAACAGCTCCTATGTCGCGCGCGCGGGCGGCGTGCTGTTGGGTGCGGTGCTGTTGTGGGACGTGCTGGTGCGCAGCCAGCTCGGCGTCTCGGTGTCGTTCCTCGAGGAATTATGGTCGCGCAATCTGGGTCAGCTCTTCATCAGCCCGCTCCGGCCTTATGAATGGGTGCTGTCGCTCATCGCTATGAGCGTCGTGCGCGTTGCGATCGGCGTGGTTCCGGCGGTGCTGCTCGCGATCCCGCTCTATCACTATTCGCTGTTCGCACTCGGATTGCCGCTCATCGCCTTCTTCACGCTGCTCGTCGCCATGGGCTGGGGCATCGGGCTAGTGCTGGGCGCGCTCCTCTTGAGGCACGGGCTCGGCGCCGAAAGCCTCGCCTGGGCCGCCGTTTTCGTGCTCGCGCCGGTGTCTGCCGTTTACTACCCCGTGGCGAGCTTGCCGCACTGGCTGCAATACGTGGCGTGGTCGCTCCCGAGCGCGCACGTGTTCGAGGGCATGCGCACAGTGATGTTCGAGCAACGCTTCGCCTGGGACCATTTCGTTGCCGCGGGCGCGCTCGACCTCGTTTATCTCGGCATTGGCGCCGCCGCGTTCCTCTACGCCTTCGGCCTCGCGCGCCGGCGTGGCTCGCTCATGGCGCAAGGCGAATGAGGGCCTAGCCCTCGTCCTTCTCGCTTACCCCGGCCTCGCCGAAGGTCGCCATCCCGGTATGGCAGGCGACCGCTGCCTTGACGATGGCGATGCCGAGCGTGGCACCCGAGGCTTCGCCCAACCGCATGCCGAGATCGAACAGCGGCCTCATACCGAGCCGCGCGAGAAGTCTCTGATGGCCAGGCTCGGCCGAGGCATGCGCGGCGAGGCAATGGTCGAGCGCGTGTGCATCGGCCTTGGCGAGGACCGAGGCCGCCGCGGTCGCGACATAGCCGTCGAGGAGCACGGGCACGCGCGCGCGCCGCGCCGCCATGACGGCGCCGACGATTGCGGCAAGTTCGCGCCCGCCGAGCCGGCGCAGCAGCTCGAACGGGTCGTGCGCCGGGGCCGCGTGAAGATCGACGGCGCGGCGCACGACCGTCACTTTGTGGCGAAGCGCGGCGCCGGCGACGCCGGTGCCGGGACCGACCCAATCGGCCGCGTCGCCGCCCCACAGCGCCGCCGCGAGCGCTGCCGCCGCGGTCGTGTTGGCGATGCCCATCTCGCCCACCGCCAGAAGGTCAATGCCGGGCTCGACCGCCGTCATGCCATAAGCAATCGCGAGCGCGCATTCCTCTTCGCTCATCGCCGGCCCCGCGGTGAAATCCGCCGTCGGCTCGTCGAGCGACATCTCGTAGACGCGGAGATCGGCATCGACCGAACGGCAGAGCTGGTTCACCGCGGCGCCGCCGGCGATGAAGTTCTGCACCATCTGCGCCGTGACCGCGGCGGGATAGGCCGAGACGCCCTGCGCCGCGACGCCGTGATTGCCGGCGAACACGGCCGCGCGCGGATGGTTCGCGGTCGGCGGATGACGGCCCTGCCAGGTCGCCATCCAGTGCGCGATGTCCTCGAGTCGGCCAAGCGCGCCCGCGGGCTTCGTGAGCTTTGCCTCGCGCACGGCGGCGGCGGTGCCGGCCTCGAGCACCGGGCCCGGCAGCTCGGCGAGGATCCGCCGCATTTCGTCGAGCGTAGGGGCGGGCGACGCGTCCGACATCCGGGCCTCCTTGGTGATTGCCGGCACTTTCCCAGAGCGGCCGCGCACGAGACAAGGAAAAAGACGCGCCTTGGGGGGCTGGGTCGCGGCGCTGCTTCGGTTTATGATCCCGCGTCATGCGTATCCCTGGTCTGAGTGACGGCGATCGCCGCATCGGCGAGTTGGTGCTGGCGTTGCGGTTCTTCACGCGGCTGCCGCTCGGCACTGCCGCGGCGCCGGAGCCGGGCGCACTCGCGCGCGCGTCCTGGGCTTTTCCGGTCGCGGGCATCGTGGTTGGCATCGTATGCGCGCTTGCTTACGCCGTCGCCGATCTATTGGCGGTTCCGCCGCTTGCGATCGCGCTCGTCGCGATCGGCGCGGGCGCGGTCGTCACCGGCGCGCTGCACGAGGACGGGCTCGCCGACACCGCCGACGCCTGGGGCGGGCGCGACCCGGCCGAGCGGCTCGCCATCATGCGCGACAGCCGCAGCGGCGCCTATGCCATCGTCGCCGTCGTGCTGAGCATCGCGCTGCGCGCCGCCGCGGTCGCGGCGCTGCCGGGCAAGGGCGCGGCGCTCGCGGCCTTCCTCGCCGCCCATGCCGTGGCGCGCGGCGGCCTGCCGGCTGTGCTGTTCCTGCTGCCGGCCGCCCGCAGCGACGGGCTCGGCGCCGCAGCCGGCGTGCCCGAGCTTGGCGAGGTGCTGTGGTCGCTCGCGATCGCGGCGATCGTGGCGCTCGCCGCGCTTGGCATCGTCGCCGGCATCGGCGCTCTTCTCTTCGCCGGCATCGCGATGGCGGCGATGGCCTACCTTGCGCGGCGCCAGTTCGGCGGGCATACCGGCGACGTGCTCGGCGCGATCGAGCAGAAAGGCGAGACGGCGATGCTGCTCGCGGCGGCGGCGTGGGCATGGTGACGCGCTGGTGGTGGGTGCGGCACGCGCCGGTGACGGCGAACAATGCATGCTGCTATGGCCAGACCGATTTTCCGTGCGACTGCAACGACAGCGCCGCTTTCGCGACGCTCGCCGCGCGTTTGCCAAAGGACGCAGTGTGGATCGCGAGTCCCTTGCGCCGCACGCACATGACGGCGGCCGCGCTCGTCGCCGCCGGCGCCCATGGTCCCGATCCGAGCCCCGGCCCCGATCTCCACATCGAGCCGCATCTCATCGAGCAGAATTTCGGTGAATGGCAGGGCGTCAAATATAGCGAGCTGCAAGCGCGCCGCGGTGACGAGTGGCTGCGCTTCTGGCTTGCGCCCGCGCACGAGACGCCGCCTGGCGGCGAGAGCTTTGTTACGCTCACGCAGCGCGTTCATAGGGCAATTACGGAGATCGGTGAGCGCCACCCGGGCCGCGATCTGGTCATGATGTCCCACGGCGGAACCATTCGCGCGGCGCTCTCGCTCGCGCTGAACCTGGCGCCGGAGAGCGCGCTCGCGTTCGCGATCGACAATCTCTCGCTCACCTGCATCGAGCATTTCCCCGAGCCCGGCGGCGCGCATTTCTGGCGGGTCGTCGCGGTCAATCAACCGCCGCGCTGATTCGGCAACATCCGCACAAAATCGCCGCTCCAGAGTGGCAAGAGTTGCGGCGCCAAGTTTCCGTTACCGGGAGAGAACATTTGTTGCCGAATGCAGCGGAAGCATCGCTCGGCCCGTCCTGTTGGCCCAGGAGGTGCAACGAGACGGAGCCTTACCAGAATGGCGCGACGCCAAGACGACGTTCGCATGATGCGTGACATAGCAAAGCGACTTCGCGACATTTCTTCCACTCTCCCGCCACAAATGTCGGAGCGGGTTCGGGGGATCGCCGCCGAGTTCGAGCGGCATGCCGATGCGCTTGCGCGCGAGCGCGACTCCAAGCAGTAGCATAAGCTCAAAATCGCCCGCCGCGCGTGGCCTTTGCCTGGCCCCGGGCTCGTGCTAGCGTGCGCCCACGCGACGAGACAGGGAAGTCCGGTGCGATGCCGGCGCTGCCCCCGCAACTGTAAGCGGCGAGGTCGCGGCAACAACCACTGGCGGATGTCCGCTGGGAAGGTGCCGCGGCTCAAGACCCCAAGCCAGGAGACCTCCTCGGCGCGGCAACGGGACGACCATCCTCGGGCGGAGGACGAGTCATAGAAACGGCATCGCACGCGACCATCGCTATCCCGCGCCTGACGCTGGTGCTGGGCGGCGCGCGCTCGGGCAAGAGCCGCCACGCCGAGACTCTCGCCGAGAGCTTTGGCGGCGCGCCGCTCTATGTCGCGACCGCCGAGCCGGGCGACGCGGAAATGTGCCGGCGCATCGCCGAGCACCGCGCGCGCCGCGGGCCAGGTTGGACCACGATCGAGGAGCCGCTGGCGCTCGCACCGGTGCTCGCGGAGTGCGCGCGGGCGTGCGTGCCCGTGCTGGTCGATTGCCTGACGCTGTGGCTCGCGAACGTGATGGCGGCGGGACGCGCGCCCGCAGCCGAGATCGACGCGCTGGTGGCGGCGCTCGCGCGGCTTACCGGGCCGGTCGTGCTGGTCGCGAACGAGGTCGGGCTCGGCATCGTGCCCGAGAAGGCGCTCGCGCGCGCCTTCCGCGATCATGCTGGACGCCTCAACCAGGAGATCGCGCGAATTGCCGAGCGCGTTGTCTTCATGGCGGCGGGCCTGCCGCTCGTCCTCAAGGACGAAGCGAGAGGAGCGTGCTGATGCGCAAGCTTCCCATCACCATCGTCACGGGCTTCCTCGGCGCCGGCAAAACGAGCCTCGTGCGCCATCTTCTCGCCCATGCCGAAGGACGCCGCATCGGCCTCCTCGTTAACGAGTTCGGCGAACTCGGCATCGATCGCGAGCTGCTGCTCGGGTGCGGTGACGCTTGCGCCGACGATCAAGTGATCGAGCTTGCGAACGGCTGCATCTGCTGCACCGTCGCCGAGGATTTCCTCCCGGCGCTGACGCGGCTCCTCGACGCGCCGCAGCCGCCGGATCATGTCGTCGTCGAGACCTCGGGCCTCGCGCTGCCGAAGCCCCTGCTGCAGGCGCTTGCCTGGCCCGAAATCAAGGCGCGCGTCACCGTCGATGGCGTCGTCGCGGTGATCGACGCGGCGGCGCTCGCGACGGGGCTCGCGGCGCCGCCGCCCGGCGCGGGCTTTGCCGCGCACGATGATCCGGTCGAGGAAGTGTTCGGCGATCAGCTCATGGCGGCCGATCTCGCTGTCCTCAACAAAGCGGATCTCGTCGAAACGAGCGCGCTCGCGGATACGCGGCGAAGGCTCGAGGTGCGGCTGCGGTCGGGCGTTTCCTGCATCGGCGCCATGCATGGCGCGCTCCCGGCGAGCGTTCTCCTCGGCCTTGCCGCGGCCGCCGAGGACGATATCGCCGCGCGCCCGTCCTGCCATGATCTCGAACCCGCGCACGATCACGACGATTTCGAAAGCTTTGTCGTCGCGTGTGCGCCGGTCGCCGATCCCGCCCGCTTTGCCGCGCGCCTTGCCGAGATTGTGGCGCGGCATGGCATCCTGCGGCTCAAAGGGTTCCTCGACGTGCCCGGCCACGCTTTCCGCCACGTCGTCCAGGCGGTGGGCCCGCGCGTCGAGCGCTATTTCGATCGCCCGTGGCAAGCCGGCGAGGAGCGGCTGTCGCGCCTTGTGGTGATCGGCTTCAAGGGGCTCGACCGCGCGGCGATCGCGGCCGCGATCGAGGGCTGAGCGATGCATCTGCTCGCAACCCAGCCGGGAACGATCAGCGACGGCCGCGAGCCCCTCGATCTCGCGCAGACGCCGGGCGACGTGCTCGTGCTCTCGGCCGCGGATAGCGAGATCGCCTGCCTCGCCGTGGCGCAGCGCCGGCTGTGTGCGCATGATCCGCGCTGGCCGAGCCTCCGCCTCGCGAGCCTCTTGCGGCTCACGCATAATTACTCGGTCGATCTTCACGTCGATGCCGTCGCGGTGAAGGCGAAGCTCGTGGTCGCGCGCGTGCTCGGCGGGCGCGGATATTGGCCTTACGGCGTCGAGCGGCTTGCGGCGCTTGCGCGTGCCGGCGGTCCACTTCTTGCCCTTCTGCCTGGCGACGATCAGCCCGATGCAGAGCTTGCCGCGCTCTCGACCGTGCCGCCCGCCGCGCTCCATCGCCTGTGGCGCTATCTCGCCGAGGGCGGCGGCGCCAACGCCGCGGAGTTTCTGCGCTATTGCGCAAGCCTTGTCGGCCGCGAGACGAAGTGGCGCGAGCCGCAGCCGCTCCTGCGCGCCGGGCTTTATTGGCCGGGCGCGGCGAGCGCCGATCTCGACGCGATTGCGCGCCACTGGCGCGCCGGCGCTCCCGTCGCCGCGCTCGTCTTTTATCGCGCGCTGGTTCAGGGCGCAAACCTTGCTCCCGTCGATGACCTCGTCGCCGCGCTCGGCGCACGCGGGCTCAACCCGCTGCCGATGTTCGTTTCGAGCCTCAAGGATGCGCAGAGCGCGGCGCTCATCGCCGATACATTTGCACGCACCAAGCCCGAGATCATCCTCAACGCCACGGGCTTCGCGGTGGCATCGCCCGGACGGCACGAGGAGGGCCCTTTCGCCGGTGCCGACGCGCCGGTGTTGCAGGTGGTCTTCGCTGGCGGCGGCAAGGCCGAATGGGCCGAGCGCACGCGTGGGCTCGACGCACGCGACATCGCCATGAACGTAGCGCTGCCGGAGTTGGACGGCCGCATCCTCGCACGCGCTGTGTCGTTCAAGGCGCCGCCGCAACGTGATCCGCTGACAGAAGCGGACCTCACGACATACGAGCCGGTCGAAGACCGCATCGCCTTCGTCGCCGATCTCGCGCGCAACTGGGTGCGGCTGCGGCGGACGCCGCCGGCCGAGCGCCGCATCGTGCTCGTCCTCGCCAACTATCCGAACCGTGACGGCCGCATCGGCAACGGCGTCGGGCTCGACACGCCGGCCTCGGTCGTCGTGGCGCTCCATGCGCTCGCCGCGGCGGGCTATCGCGTGACGGACATCCCGGCCTCGGGCGACGCGCTCATCGCGCGGCTGCTCAAAGGCCCGACCAACGCCGCGCCGGGCCGCGTTGCGGACGAAAGCTTCCCACGCAGTGACTATGGTACCTGGTTCGCGACGCTGCCGCGCGCGGTGCAGGACAAGGTCAACGCGCGCTGGGGCGCGCCCGAGCGCGATCCCTTCTTCCGCGAGGGCGAGCTCGACTGTGGTCTTTTCGTCATCCCGGCGCTGCGCTGCGGCAATGTTACCGTCGCGGTACAGCCGTCGCGTGGCTACCACCTCGATTCCAAGGCCGCCTACCACGATCCCGATCTCGTGCCGCCGCATGCCTATCTCGCTTTTTATGCCTGGATCGCCGACGGTGTGCGCGCGCATGCGGTCGTGCATATGGGCAAACACGGCAATCTCGAATGGCTGCCGGGCAAGGCGGTGGCTCTGTCGCAAGAGTGCTTCCCGGAAGCGGCACTCGGGCCCTTGCCCCATCTCTATCCCTTCATCGTCAACGATCCGGGCGAGGGCACACAGGCGAAGCGCCGAACGCAGGCGGTGATCGTCGATCACCTGACGCCGCCGCTCGCGCGCGCCGAGAGCCATGGCCTTCACGCCGAGCTCGAGCGCCTCATCGATGAATATTACGCGTCCTCGCTGGGCGATCCGCGCCGCGTGCCCGTGCTGCGCCGGCAGATCCTCGAGCTCGTGCGTGCCGATGGGCTCGATCGCGATTGCGGCATCGCGCCGGGTGAGCCCGAGCCCGAAGCCTTGAAGAAGCTCGATGCCTATCTCTGCGAATTGAAGGAGATGCAGATCCGCGACGGGCTCCACGTCTTCGGGCGCGCGCCCGAGGGCGGCGCGCTCGCGGGTCTCCTCGTCGCGATCGCGCGGCTGCCGCGCGGCGCGGCGGCGCACGAGGCCTCGCTCCTGCGCTCGCTTGCGGCCGATCTCGGCCTCGCATTCGATCCGCTCGATGCCGATCTCGCGGCGCCGTGGGAGGGCGCGCGTCCTGACACTCTCGCCGCGGGCAGCGCCTGGCGCACCGCCGGCGACACGGTCGAGCGGCTGGAACAACTTGCCGCCGCTCTCCTCCGCGGCGAGCACACGTGCGACCCGGCGTGGACACGAACGCGCGCGGTGCTCGGCTGGATCGAGGCCTCGCTCCGTTCCGCCGTCGCTGCGAGCGGCGAAGCCGAGATCGCGGGCCTGCTGCGCGGGCTCGACGGCCGCTTCGTGCCGCCGGGCCCGGCGGGCGCGCCGACGCGCGGCCGGCCCGACGTCCTGCCGACAGGCCGCAACTTCTTCTCGCTCGACATTCGCGCCGTGCCGACGCAGGCCGCGTGGCTGCTTGGCTGGAAATCGGCCGCGATGCTCATCGAGCGCCATGCGCAGGAGCATGGCGACTACCCGCGTCGCGTCGCGCTTTCGGCCTGGGGCACGGCCAACATGCGCACGGGCGGCGATGATGTGGCGCAGGCTCTGGCGCTGATGGGCGCGCGCCCGCGCTGGGAGGGCGAGACCGGCCGCGTCGTCGGGTTCGAACTTCTGCCGGCGAGCGTCCTCGGCCGCCCGCGCGTCGACGTGACGCTGCGCGTCTCTGGCTTTTTCCGCGACGCCTTCCCCAATCTCATCGATCTCGTCGACAGCGCCGCGCGCGCCGTGGCCGCGCTCGACGAGGACGAGGAGGTGAACCCGCTCGCGGCGTCGTTCCGCCGCGATCGTGTGCGCCTCGAAGCCGCGGGCGTGGCGAAGGCCGAGGCTGCGCGCCGTGCCGGCTACCGCGTCTTCGGCTCGAAGCCGGGCGCTTATGGCGCGGGGCTGCAGGCGCTGATCGACGAGCGTTGCTGGGAGACGGACGCCGATCTTGCGGCGGCCTATCTCGCCTGGGGCTCCTATGCCTATGGCGCGGGCGCCGATGGCGCACCCGAGGGCGGCATGTTCCGCGACCGGCTTTCGGGCGTTGAGGCGGTGCTCCAGAACCAGGATAACCGCGAGCACGACATCCTCGACAGCGACGACTATTACCAGTTCGAGGGCGGGCTCGCCGCGACGGTGCGGCATCTCAAGGGTGCCGCGCCCATCGTCTATCACAACGACCATTCGCACCCCGAATCCCCGCGCATCCGCACGCTGGAAGAGGAGGTGGGCCGCGTCGTGCGTGCGCGCGTCGTCAACCCGAAATGGATCGCGGGCGCGATGCGGCACGGCTACAAAGGCGGGTTCGAGCTGGCGGCGACGGTCGATTATCTCTTCGCCTTCGCCGCCACCGCGCACGCCGTCGCCAACCATCATTTCGATGCCGTCTATGGCGCTTATGTGGAGGCGCCCGAGGTGCGCGAGTTCCTGGTCGAGCACAATCCCGCGGCGTTGGCCGAAATCAAGGCGCGGCTCGCCGAGGCGATCGCCCGCAACCTGTGGACGCCGCGCCGCAACAGCGTCGCCGACGAGCTGCGCCGATGAACGACGTGCCCGAGACCGAGGCCGAGCGCAACGCGCGCCATGCCGAGAAGATGGCAAAGCGCAAGGCGGCGCGCGCCAAGATCCTCGCCACCAAGACCGAGGAGCGCGGCCTCCTCATCGTCCACACCGGCACCGGCAAGGGCAAATCGACCGCTGCCTTCGGCATGGTGCTGCGCGCCCTTGGCCACGGGATGCGCGTCGGCGTGGTGCAGTTCGTGAAGGGCGCGTGGCAGACGGGCGAGCGCGCGGTGCTCGCGCGCTTTCCCGAGCTCGTCGCCTGCCGCGCCATGGGCGAGGGCTTCACCTGGGAGACGCAGGACCGGACGCGCGACGTCGCCGCCGCGCGCGCCGCCTGGGACATGGCGAAGGAGATGATCGCCGACCCGGCCTATCGCCTCGTGCTGCTCGACGAACTCAACATCGTGCTGCGCTACGACTACCTGCCCTTGGACGAGGTGCTGGCGACGCTGCGGCAGAAGCGGCGCGACCTGCACGTCATCGTCACCGGGCGCAATGCCAAGCCCGAGCTTATCGAGCTTGCCGATCTCGTCACCGAGATGACGCTCGTGAAGCATCCCTTCCGCGCCGGCGTCAAGGCGCAAGCCGGGATCGAGTTCTGATGGCGGCGGCGCTGATGATCCAGGGCACGGGCTCGGGCGTCGGTAAGTCGATGCTGGTCGCGGGCCTGTGCCGGGCTTTGGCACGCCGCGGCCTGAAGGTACGCCCGTTCAAGCCGCAGAACATGTCGAACAACGCCGCCGTGACGGCGGATGGCGGCGAGATCGGCCGCGCCCAGGCGCTTCAGGCACGCGCCGCGGGGATCCCGCCCTCCGTGCGCATGAACCCGGTGCTGCTGAAGCCGCAAACGGATGGCGTGGCACAGCTCGTGCTCGACGGATGCGTCGCAGGCTCGGTCTCGGCGGCGCAGTACCATGCAATGAAGCGCGACCTCCTGCCGCGCGTCACGGCATCATTTCGCGCGCTCGCGGAAGAGGCCGACATCGTGCTGGTCGAAGGCGCCGGAAGTCCGGCCGAGGTCAATCTCCGCGCCCACGACATCGCCAACATGGGATTTGCGACCGCGCTCGAGGTTCCGGTCGTGCTGGTGGGCGACATCGACCGCGGCGGCGTCATCGCCGCGCTCGTCGGTACGCACGCGCTCCTCGAGCTCGAGGAGCGCGCGCTGCTCAAGGGCTTCGTCGTCAACAAGTTCCGCGGCGATCAGCGCATCTTCGCCCCCGCCCTCGATACGATCCGCGCGCGTACCGGCATGGTGCCGTTGGGCGTCGTGCCGTGGTTCGCCGAAGCCGCCGATCTTCCGGCCGAGGATTCGCTCGATCTCGCCGCGCGCGAGCCGCGTCCCGCGCGCGCGGGCACGCTCCGCGTCGTCGTGCCGCGCCTGCCGCGCATCTCGAATTTCGACGATCTTGATCCGCTTGCGGCCGAGCCGGGTATCGCGCTGACGCTCACCGCGCCGGGACGCCCGCTGCCGGATGCCGACCTCGTGCTCCTGCCGGGCTCGAAGGCGACGCGCGCCGATCTCGCGGCCCTTCGCGCGGAGGGCTGGGACATCGATATCCTCGCCCATGTGCGCAAGGGCGGCGCTGTCTTCGGTATTTGCGGCGGCTACCAGATGCTCGGCCGTGTCGTGGCCGATCCGCGCGGCCTCGAAGGTCCTCCCGGCACGAGCGCGGGGCTCGGGCTTCTCGATCTCGAAACGACGCTCGATGGCGAAAAGGTGCTGCGCCCGGTGCGCGGCGTCACTTGCGCCGATCGCACCCCGGTCGCGGGTTACGAGATGCATATCGGCCGCATGTCGGGCCCAGCGCTCGCGCGGCCCCTGTTGCGGCTCGACACGGGCGAGGATGGCGCGGTCTCGGCCGATGGCTGCGTCGCCGGCTGCAACGTGCATGGGCTTTTCGCCGGCGATGCCTTCCGCGCAGCTTTTCTCGCGCGGCTCGGCCAGGCCCCGGACCCGGCGCTGCGTTGGGAAGAGCGCGTCGAGGCGACGCTCGATGCGCTCGCCGCGCATCTCGAGGCTGCGCTCGATGTGCCGCGCCTACTGGAGCTTGCCGGTGCGCGCTGAGCTAGAACATGCGCAGCGCGCCGAGCGCCACCAGCACCAGCCCTGCCTGGACAAGGCACGCGGCGGCGTAGAGACGGAGCGCGCGGGCGATGTCGTCCGTCGTCGCGCGGGCGCGGCCTTCGCCGAGCCACGCGCCCTCGACGAGCGCGCCCTCGTAGCGCCGCGGCCCGCCGAGCGCCAAGCCGAGCGCGCCGGCCGCCGCCGCCTCGGGCCAGCCGGCGTTGGGCGAGCGGTGCTTGCGCCCGTCGCGCAGCATCGTGCTGAAGCCGGCGCCGGCGCTCATGGCCGGGAGCGCGAACGCTGCGACGCCGAGGAAGAGGGCGGCCAGCCGCGCCGGCACGAAGTTCAGAAGGTCGTCGAACCGCGCCGCTGCCCAGCCGAACGCGAGATAGCGCGGCGAGCGATGGCCGATCATGCTGTCGAGCGTGCTTGTGGTCTTGTAGACGAACATTCCCGGCAGGCCGAAGAGCGCAAAGTAGAGCGCCGGTCCCACGACGCCGTCGCCGAAATTCTCGGCGAGCGATTCGATCGCGGCGCGCGCCACGCCGTGTGCGTCGAGCGTGTCGGGATCGCGCCCCACAATGCGCGCGACCGCGGTGCGCCCGGCGGCGAGCCCGCCGCTCTCGAGCGCATCGGCGACCTGCGCCACGTGTGCGAAGAGGCTGCGCTGCGCCAAGAGGATCGCGACCACGCACGCCTCGACGATGAAGCCGAAGGGGAACGCCGCGAACGCCATTTCGAGCGCCACGCCCGCCGCGCCGGCCGTGAGGACGAGTGCGACCACCGTGATGACGCCGCGCGCCCGGCGCGCCGCCTCGCTGCGCTGCGGCCGGTTGAGATGCCGCTCGAGCCACGTGACGGCCGCTCCCACCCACGCCACGGGATGCGGCACCTCGTGCCACACGGGCGCGAAATCGATCGCGCCGTCGAATGCGAGCGCGAGCAACAGCACGACCAGCGACGATGTGCCCAGCAGAACCGGCATGGCGGCCGAGACTCCGCCGCGCCATCGGGCCCCGTCAACAGGCAACGGAGGGACATGTGAAAAGCGGGGTGATGCTGTGCGGCCATGGCAGCCGCGATCCGGAGGCGATTGCCGAATTCGACGCCTTCGCCGCGAGCCTGCGCGAGTTGCTGCCGGCGACCGAGGTCGCGACCGGATTTCTCGAATTTGCGCGGCCTTTGATCCGCGACGGGCTCGACCAGCTCGTGGCGAATGGCGCGCGGCGCATCCTCGCGGTGCCCGGCATGCTGTTCGCGGCGAGCCATGTGAAGAACGATCTTCCGTGGGAGATCAATAGCTTCGCGGCAGTTCACGATGGCATCGATGTGCGTTTCGGGCGCGAACTGGCGATCGAGCCGAAGCTCCTTCAGGCGGCGCGCGACCGCATTGCGGCGGCCGAGGAGCGCGCGGTGCGGGCCGTGCCACGCGCGGAGACGCTGCTCCTTGTCGTTGGGCGCGGCACCAATGATCCCGACGCCAATTCCAACATCGCGAAGGTCGCACGCATGCTGTGGGAGGGGATGGGCTTCGGCTGGGCCGAGGCCGCCTTCAGCGGCGTCACGGCGCCGCTCGTGGAGCCGGCCCTGCGCCGCCTTGCACGTCTGGGCTTTCCCCGCATCATCGTCTTTCCTTACTTCCTCTTCACTGGCGTCCTGGTGAAGCGTATCTACGCGGCGTCGCGTAATGTCGCGGCCGACCATCCCGCGATCGAGATCCTGCCCGCGCCCTATCTCAACGACCACCCGCTCGTGCTCGATTGCTTCGTCGATCGCGCGCACGAGGTTGAGGACGGCGAGCCCGCCATGAACTGCCGCCTGTGCAAGTATCGCGCCCAGATTATCGGCTTCGAGGCCGATGCCGGCGCGCCGCAGGCGGGGCATCATCATCATGTGCGCGGCGTCGGCGTTGATGGCCATTCGCATCCGCATCAACACCATCACCATCACCACCCGCACCGCGAATGAGCGAGGCGACGCACTACACCTATCTGCGCGACGGCGACGCAATCCGGCGCCGGTCCTTCGCTCTGATCGCGGCGACGCCGGAGTTGACGCGGCTTGCGCCCGACCTGCGCCCGCTCGCCATCCGCATCGCACACGCGGCCGGCGACACCGGCATCCTTGCCGATCTCGTATCGTCGCCCGCGGCCGTCGCGGCCGGCCGCGCGGCACTCGCGGCGGGCGCGCCTGTGTTTGCCGATGCGCAGATGGTTGCCGCCGGGATTACGAAGAGCGCGAACCGGATCATCGCCACGATCGCCGACGCGGAGGTGCCGTCGCTCGCACAAAAGCTGGGCACGACACGCGCGGCCGCCGCTGTCGAGCTGTGGCGCCCGATGCTCGCGGGCGCCGTCTGCGCCATCGGTAATGCGCCGACCTCGCTCTTCCATCTTTTGGAGCTCGTCCGAGACGGCGCGCCGAAGCCCGCGCTCGTGCTGGGTTTTCCCGTGGGCTTCGTCGGCGCGGCCGAGGCGAAGGCGGCGCTTGCCGAAAATCCATTCGGTCTTCCTTACGTCGCGCTCTTGGGCCGCCGCGGCGGCAGCGCGATCGCGGCGGCGGCGGTCAACGCGCTCCTCGCCGGAGACGCAGCGTGAACCCGTGGCTTACTGTCGTCGGCATCGGCGAGGATGGTGTGGCGGCGCTCGCGCCGGCCGCGCGCGCGCTCGTCGCCGCGGCCGAGACGCTCGTCGGCGGCGCGCGGCACTTGGCGCTCGTACCCGAGGGCCGCGCCGAGCGCATCGCATGGCAAAGCCCGCTTGCCGCCACGCTGCCCGAGATCGCGCGGCGGCGCGGGCGTCGTGTCGTCGTCGTGGCGAGCGGCGATCCTCTGTGCTACGGCGTCGGCTCCATGCTGCTGCGCGAGTTCGCGCCCGAGGAGATCATCGTCTATCCCGCGCCCAGCGCGTTTCAGCTTGCGGCGGCGCGACTCAAATGGCCGCTCGACTCCTGCATCTCGATTTCGCTTCATGGCCGCCCGCTCGATGCGCTGCGACTCCACCTGGCGCCCGGCGCGCGCATTCTAGCGTTGAGCGCCGACGGTGCGACGCCTGCACAGGCGGCGGAATTGCTCCGCGCGGCCGGGTGGGGCCCGTCGACGTTGGTCGTGCTCGAACATATGGGCGGTCCGCGCGAGCGCCGTGTCGAAGCGACGGCGGCAGAATGGTGCGAGACGGTCGCTGATCTCAATCTGCTCGCGATCGAATGCCGGCCGGGGCCCGGTGTGCGCGCCTTTTCGCGCCTCGCGGGCCTGCCCGACGATGCCTTCGCGCATGACGGCCAGATCACGAAACGCGAAATTCGCGCGGTGACGCTCGCCGCACTCGGGCCGCTGCCGGGCGAGCTTCTGTGGGATGTGGGCGCGGGCTCGGGCGCGGTCGCGATCGAATGGTTGCGCGCCGGCGCCGCGATGCGCGCGGTCGCGGTCGAGCGGAATCCTGCGCGCGCGTCGCTTGCCGCGCAGAACGCTGCGGCCTTGGGCGTGCCCGAGCTCGAGATCGTGTGCGGGGCGGCGCCTGCCGCGCTCGATGGATTGCCCGCGCCCGATGCCGTGTTCGTGGGCGGCGGTGTTGCCGACCCCGCCGTCTTCGATGCGTGTTGGCGCGCGCTCAAGCGTGGGGGACGGCTTGTCGCCAACGCTGTCACGCTTGCGGGCGAGGCGGCGGCATTGCAGCTCGCGGAGGCGCATGCCGGCGAGCTCGTGCGCATCGCCGTTGCGCGCGCGGAGCCGCTCGGGCGCGGGCGCACGTTCCGCCCGCTGCTCGCGGTGACGCAGCTCGTTGTGAAGAAGCCGCCATGATCGAAGCGGCGAGCCGCGGCTGGCGGGGCTACGGTCTTCTGTTGCTCCTGTGCCTCGGCCTTTATCTCCCGGGCCTCGCTTCGCTGCCGGTGACGGACCGTGACGAGGCGCGCTTCGCGCAAGCGACGCGACAGATGCTCGAGAGCGGCGACTTCCTCCACATCCGCTTCCTCGACGAGCCACGCAACGCCAAGCCGGCCGGCATCTACTGGCTCCAGGCGGCGTCGGTGGCAGCGCTGAGCGACGCCGGGAGCAACGCGATCTGGCCTTATCGCGTGCCTTCGCTCCTCGGCGCTGTCGGCGCGGTGCTCCTGACCTTCGAGTTCGGCGCGCGGCTCTGCGGCCGGCCGGCTGCGCTCTGCGGCGCGGCGCTCCTTGCCTCCTCGCTTGGTCTCGTCGCCGAGGCGCATCTCGCCAAGACGGATGCGGTGCTGCTTTTCTGCTGCGTCGCGGCCCAGGGCGCGCTCGCGGAGATTGCGCGCGCGGCGCGCGGCGGCGCCGTTTCGTGGGGCTGGCCGTTTCTGTTCTGGACGGCCGAGGCCGCGGCGGTTCTGGTCAAAGGCCCGGTCGCGCCGGCGCTCGCGCTTCTCACTTGCCTCGCGCTCGTGCTCGCGATGCGCGACGCGCGCTGGCTCCGGCAACTGAGGCCGCTTTGGGGCGTACCGGTCTTTCTCGCGTTCGTTCTGCCGTGGCTCATTGCGATCTCGCTTGCGACCAGCGGCGCGTTCCTCAATCAATCGATGGGCCACGATTTCCTCGGCAAGATCGTGGGTGCGCAAGAAAGCCACGGCGCCTGGCCCGGGACTTATCTCCTGCTGCTGCCGCTTACCTTTTGGCCAGGCTCGCTGCTCCTTCTCGCTGCAGGCGTCGGCGCGTGGCGGGAGCGCCGCGATCCGGCCGTGCGCTTCCTCGTCGCGTGGGCGGTGCCGTTCTGGCTCGTGCTCGAGCTCGTGCCGACGAAATTGCCGAATTATCTCTTGCCGGCATTTCCGGCGCTTGCGCTTCTGGCCGGCCGCGCGGCGGTCGATGCGAGCGCGGACTTGCCCGCATGGGGCCGTCATGTGGTCGCCTCTCTCTGGGGGCTTCTGTCGCTTGCCGTTGCTGGATCACTGGCGCTTGCGCCGCATTGGCTGGGCCAGGGATTTGATGCCGTGGAGCTCGCGGCGGCGGCCGCGGTCGTTGTTGTGGCCGCGCTCGCCGTGCGCGCTCTCCGGCACGCCGTAACGCCGGGCCTCGCGCTCGGCGCCGCGGTGCTGGCGCTCCTTGTCGTTCCGGCGCTGGCGTACGAGGCGCCGCGCCTCGATCGGCTTTGGCTCAGCCGCGCGGCGGCGGCGATGGTGGCGCGGGTGGTGCCGCGAGGCGCACCGGTCATCGTCGCCGGCTATGACGAGCCGAGCCTCGTTTTCCTGCTCGGCAGCAGGACCGAGATCCTGCCGCCACAGCAGGCGGCGCAGGCGCTCGCGAAGACACCGGGCGCGCTCGCGCTTGTCGCGGGCCGTGCATCGAACGCCTTCGCCGCCGCCGCCGCGGGCGCCGGCATGACGCCGCAAGCGATCGGGGCCGTGTCAGGTCTCAACTATTCGAATGGCAAGACCATGACATTGACCCTCTATCGGAGCGCACCGGAATGACGGGCCATGTCTTTGGTCTCGGCGTCGGGCCCGGTGATCCCGAATTACTCACGCTGAAGGCATTGGCGCGGCTGCGCGCGGCGCACGTCGTGGCCTATCCCGCGCCGGAGAACGGTCGGAGCTTTGCCCGCTCGATCGTTGCGCGCTGGCTTTCGCCGGCGCAAATCGAGATTCCGGTCCGCGTGCCGATCGAGAGCGGAGCGCCGCCCGAAAGCGTCTACGACGCGGCTGCCGCCGCCATCGCGGCCGAGCTCGAGCGGAACCGAGACGTCGCCGTCCTGTGCCAAGGCGATCCGTTCTTCTACGGCTCGTTCATCTATCTCTTCGCGCGCCTTGCCGCGACGCACGAGGTCGAGATCGTGCCCGGCGTCTCCTCGCTCGCGGCCGTCGCGGCGGCCGCCAAGTGGCCGCTTGCGGCACGCAACGACATGCTCGCCGTAATCCCGGCGCCGCTCGATGATGCGGCGATCGAGCGCCGCATCGCTTGCGCCGACGCCATCGCCATCGTCAAGCTCGGCCGGCATTTCGCGCGCATTCGTGATCTGCTCATGCGCCTCGGGCTTACGCCGCACGCGCGCTATGTCGAGCGCGCGAGCCTCGACAATGAGCGCGTGCTGTCGCTTGCCGAGGTCGCGCCGGAGACCGTGCCCTATTTCTCGATGATCGTCTGCCATCGGCGCGGAGAGGCGTGGCGATGAGCGCGGATTTGCCCGCGGGCGCGGCGGTGGTCGTGCTCGGCACGAGCGCCGAGGCGCTCGGCCGGCGCATCGCCGCGCATTTGCCGGGCGCCCGGCTCCACGCGCGCGCGGGCCGCGGCATCGCCTGCGACGTCTCCTACCGCGAGCTCGTGCCGCATCTCGCCGCGCTCTTTGCCGGCGGAACGCCGATCGTCGGGATTTGCGCGGCCGGCATCCTTGTGCGCGCGCTGGCGCCGCTCCTTGCCGAGAAGCGCGCGGAGCCGCCGGTCGTCGCGGTGGCCGAGGACGGCTCCGTCGCGGTGCCGCTTCTGGGCGGCCATCGCGGCGCCAATCGGCTCGCGCGCGAGATTGCCGCGCTGATGGGCGGAAGCGCTGCGATCACGACGGCGAGCGATCTCGTCCTCGGTGTGGCGCTTGACGAGTTGCCGCCGGACTGGCGCGTCGCCGACCCCCAGAAATTCAAGGAATTCGCGGCCGCGCTCATCGCCGGCGAGCCCGTCGCGCTTGCGGTCGAGGCAGGCAACGCCGACTGGCTCGCTGCGGCGCGGCTTGAATTTGCGCCGGAAGCGGCGCGCGCCATCCGAATTACAGACCGCGCGCCCGCCGCGGGCGAACGCGCGCTCGTGCTTCATCCGCCGGTGCTGGCCTTGGGCGTCGGCTGCGCGCGCGAGTGTCCGCCGGACGAGCTCCTGAGCCTTGCGCGCGAAACGCTCGCGGCGCACGGGCTGGCCGAAGGCGCGGTGGCCGCTGTCGTCTCGCTCGACCTTAAGATGGACGAGCCCGCGGTTCATGCTCTCGCGGCTCAGCTCGGCGTGCCGGCGCGGTTCTTCTCCGCTGCCGCTCTGCGCGAGGAGACGCCGCGGCTCGAGAACCCGTCAGAAGCCGTGTTCCGCGCGGTCGGCTGCTATGGCGTTGCTGAAGGTGCCGCGCTCGCGGCCGTGGGTGCCGAGGGCGCACTCGCCGTGCCGAAGCAGATCTCGGCCCATGCCACCTGCGCCGTCGCGCGCGCACCGGCGCCGCTCGATCCGCACAAGATCGGGCGCGCGCAGGGGCGGCTCGCCATCGTCGGGATCGGGCCCGGCGATCCGCGCTGGCGCACCGCCGAGGCAGATGCGGTCATCGCTGCCGCAAGCGATATCGTTGGATTACAGCTTTACATCGATCTGCTGGGCGCCGCGGCGCGCGGCAAGTCGCTCCATGCGAGCGTCATCGGCGACGAGGAGGGCCGCGCCCGGCGCGCGCTCGATCTTGCCGCCGCGGGACGCGCGGTGGCGCTCGTCTCGTCGGGCGATGCCGGCATCTATGGGCTCGCGAGCCTCGTGTTCGAGCTTCTCGACCGCGAGCAGCGCGAGGCGTGGGCGCGCGTCGACATCTCGATCGTGCCCGGCCTGTCCGCGCTCCAGGCCGCGGCGGCCCGTCTTGGCGCGCCGTTCGGGCATGATTTCTGCGTCCTCTCGCTTTCCGACCTGCTGACGCCTTGGCAGGAGATCGAGCGCCGCCTCGAGGCTGCGGCTGCAGCCGATTTCGTCGTGGCGCTCTACAATCCGCGCTCGGCACGGCGCGAGCGGCAGCTCGCACGCGCACTCGAGATCCTGCGCGCGGCGCGAGGTGCCGACACGCCGGCGGCGCTCGCACGCAATCTCGGCCGCGCGGGCGAGCGCGTCGTTATCACGACGCTCGGGGCGATCGACGAGGGCTCAGTCGACATGCTGACGCTCGTCGTCGTCGGAAGCAGCGCGACACGGCTGCTGCCGGGCCGCGCGCCGCGTCTCTATACGCCGCGCGGATACCGCCTGCCGTGAGCGCCAGGGTTCACTTCATCGGCGCCGGCCCCGGCGCACCCGACCTCATCACCGTGCGCGGTCTGCGCCTCGTCGAGCGCTGCCCGGTCTGCCTCTACGCGGGCTCGCTGGTGCCGGCGGCGGTCGTCGCGGCGGCGCCCAAGGGCGCACGCGTCGTCGATACCGCATCCCTCACGCTCGACGAGATTGTCGCTGAGATGGCGGCTGCGCATGCGGCCGGACGCGAGGTCGCGCGGCTCCAATCCGGCGACATCTCGCTCTACGGCGCCATCGCCGAGCAGATGCGTCGCCTCGATGCGCTGGCGATACCGTACGATCTGACGCCGGGCGTCCCATCCTTTGCCGCGGCCGCCGCTGCGCTCGGCGTCGAGCTGACGCTGCCCGATGTGACGCAGACGGTGATCCTCACACGTACGTCGGTACGGTCTTCGGACATGCCGCCGGGCGAGGAGCTCGATCGGCTCGCCGCGAGCGGCGCCACGCTGGCGATTCATCTCTCGATCAACAATCTGGGGCCGGTCGTGCGCGCACTCACGCCGCATTACGGCGCGCAATGCCCGGCGGCCATCGTCTACCGCGCGAGTTGGCCCGACGAGCGCATCCTGCGTGGCACGCTCGGCGACATCCGCGACGCGGCGAAGGCTGCGCGCATCACACGCACGGCGCTCATCCTCGTCGGCCGCGCCCTTGGCGCATCGAGCTTTTCCGAAAGCCGTCTCTACGCGCCAGACCACCATCACGTGTTGCGGCCGCGGCAACGATCCTAGGGCTTCGCGGCCAGTGCCTGTTGCACCGCAGGTCTGCCCGCCGCCCATCCAAAGGTGTCGCGTCCGGTGAAATCCTGCTTTCGCGGGTCGGCGCCACTTGCCAGGAGAAGGCGCACCGCAGCGGCTTTTCCCTCCGAGGCCGCCGTCATCAGCGGCGTCACGCCCTGGCGGTTGGCGGCGTCGACCGATGCCTTGTTGGCGAGGAGAAAGCGGATGAAGTCGATCGCGTCGCGCTCCACCGCGTAATAGAGCGCGGTGTTGCCGAACCGGTCGGGCGCGTTGATATGCGCGTTGTTCTCGAGCAGCGCCTTCGCCATTGGGATGTTGTCGAACGTGGCAGCGAAATCAAGCGCGGTCCGACCGGTCGAACTCTCGATCGCGTCAGCATCCCGGTTGCCCGCCTTGAGGAGTGCAACGACCTGCTGCATATCGTTGTGCGACGCCGCGTCCGCGACGCTGTACCAAAGATCCCATTGGCCTTGCGCGCGCGCCTGACCGATCCATCCCAGAACGAACGCCACCGCACATACAGTCCTGCGCCACCCCGTCACACGGACAATTCTCATCATTCGATCCTCGCTGCGATCCACGCGAGTGCCTCGCCAACGCTCACCGCCGCGGGACCTGGCTCAGGCGGCGGCCGGCGCAACAGCACGACCGGAATACCCGTCTCCCGCGCGGCCGCGAGCTTTGCCGGCAAGGCGCCGCCGCTTGCCTTCGCGACCACTGCCTCGATGCCGTAACGATGCAAAAGCCGGCGCTCGTCGTCCAGTGTGAAAGGCGGGCGCGCGATCACGAATTCCGCGTCGCCGAGGGGAGCTTTCTCGTGCTGCGGCTCGATCAGCCGCACGACAAGGCGCACGCCGCGAAGGTCCGCGAAAGCCGCAAGCTCGCGCGCGCCGATGGTAAGGAAAGCGCTCTTGGCGATACGCGCGGTCTCGCGCGCGGCGGCGTCTGCATCGGTCACCTCGATCCAGCGGTCTCCCGCGCCGGCGCGCCATGGCGGCCGCACGAGTGCAAGCCGCGGCACCGCGGCCGCATCGGCCGCGAGCCGCGCGTTGCGCGAGATCGCGACGGCGAAGGGATGCGTCGCATCGACAAGGAGCGCGATGCGCTCGGCGTGGAGATAGGAGTCGAGTCCACTCGCGCCGCCGAATCCGCCGCTGCGTACGATACCGGGCAGGGGCGCGGGCCGCGCGGTGCGCCCGGCAAGCGACGTGATGACGCGGAGCCGCTCGCCGTACCGCTGCGCAAGCTCGCGCGCGAGCTCGCCCGCCTCCGCGGTGCCGCCGAGGATCAGGACGGCGGGTGTCTCAGGGGCCGGCATGCGCAAGAAGCTTGCCGGCGCGATCGAAGAGCACCACGTCGACGGCGATGCCCGGGCCCAGCCGGTCCAGCGCCACCTGCCGCGCGTCCGCGGCGACGCTCGCCGCGAAAGCTTCGGCAAGCGGCGCCTCGAGCGCGGCCATCGCCGCGCCGACGCTCGCCCCTTCGTCATCGGCCGCAACCACAGTTTCCGGTACACCGATGCGCGCGAGCCGGCGCGCGATCTCCGTGCCGCCGATGCGGCTCCGCGCGGAGTGGAGGTCGAGATGCCCCTCCGCGAGCTTCGTCATCTTGGCAATGCCGCCCGCGAGCGTGAGGCGCGGCACGGGATGACGTCGGAGGTATTTCAAGACGCCGCCGGCGAAGTCGCCCATGTCGATGAGCGCCAGTTCCGCGAGCCCATGCAGCCGCTGCACAGCCGCTTCGGACGTGCGGCCGGTCGCGGCGGCGATATGCGTCACGCCCGCAGCGCGGGCGACATCGATGCCGCGCTCGATCGAGGCGATCCAGGCCGAGCAGGAATAAGGAACGACGATGCCGGTCGTGCCGAGGATCGAAAGACCACCGATGATGCCGAGCCGCGCATTCATCGTCCTGGCGGCGAGCGTCGCGCCGCCCGGGATCGACAGCGTCACCTCGACATCGGGCGCGGGCTCGACCTCGCCGAGCGCCGCCGCGATGATCGCGCGGGGGCCCGGATTGATCGCGGGCTCGCCCACGGCGAGCGGCAAGCCCGGCAGTGTCACCGTGCCGACCCCTTCGCCGGCGTGGAAGACCACGCCCGCGCCTCTCGACGCGCGCGTCACTTCGGCGATCACCGTGGCGCCGTGCGTCACGTCGGGATCGTCGCCCGCGTCCTTGATGATGCCGGCGCGCGCCATTCCGTTTCTCCGTTCCTTCACCGCGAGCGCAAAGCGCGGCCGCTCCCCGCCGGGGAGCGCGATCGTCACCGGGTCGGGGAACTGGCCGCTGACGAGCGCCTCGAACGCGGCGCGCGCCGCGGCGGCGGCACATGCGCCGGTCGACCAGCCGCGCCGAAGAACGGGCTTAGGGTGCGCCATGCGCGAAGTCTAGAGCCGGATCGGTTCGCATGGAAATCGCGTGGCGAGGCCATGTGCTAGAGTTTCGGCAATGGAGCTCGACCACGAGATTTTCGCACTCCCCGAGTTCGCGCCGGGTTCAGTCTGGCTCGTCGGCGCGGGGCCGGGCGCGCCCGGGCTCCTGACGGTGCTCGCGCTTCACGCGCTGCAGTCGGCTGATGTCGTCGTCTACGACGCGCTCGTCGATGAGCGCATCCTGCGTCTCGCGCGCGCGGGCGCTGTGCTCGACTATGCCGGCAAGCGCGGCGGCAAGCCGTCGCCGCAACAGCCCGACATTACGCTCCGCCTCCTCCGCTTCGCGCGCGAGGGCAAGCGCGTGCTGCGCTTGAAGGGCGGCGATCCGTTTCTTTTCGGGCGCGGCGGCGAAGAGGCGGCGGCACTCGCGGCGGCCGGCATTCCGTGCCGCGTCGTGCCTGGCGTCACTGCCGGCATCGGCGGGCTTGCCGCGGCCGGCATCCCGGCGACGCATCGCGACACGAATTCGGCGATCGCCTTCGTCACCGGCTATGCCAGCGGCGGCGAGGTGCCGGATGGCATCGATTGGGCGGCGCTCGCGCGTGGAGCACCCGTGCTCGTCGTCTATATGGCGCTGAAGCACCTCGATCAGATTGCCCAGCACCTCATCGCTGCCGGGCGCGCGCCGGACGAGCCCGTCGCCATCATCAGCAAGGCCACGATGGCGGGACAGCGCGTTCTCACGACGAGCCTCGCGCGCGCCGCCGCCGATGCCCGCGCGGCTGCGATCGAGCCGCCCGCCATCGTCGCCATCGGCCCGGTCGTCGCGCTCGCGCCAAAACTGAATCTGCTGACGTGAGCGCGCGGGGCCTCATCCTCGCGGCGCCATCCTCGTCGAGCGGCAAGACCGTCGTGGCGTTGGCGCTCGCGGGCGCGCTCAAAGCGCGCGGCGTGCGCGTCGCGCCGGCGAAATCGGGGCCCGACTATATCGACGCGGCGTTTCTCTCCGCGGCGGCGGGTGCGCCGTGCCGCAATCTCGACGCGTGGGCGATGCGGCGCGAGACGCTTGCCGCCGCACTCGCTGCCTATGACGCGGCCGATCTCGTTCTGTGCGAGGGCGCGATGGGCCTCTTCGACGGCAATGGCGCCGATGGTGCGGGCTCGACCGCGGCGCTCGCTCGAATCCTAGGCTGGCCGATCGTGCTCGTCGTCGACGCCGCCGGCACAGGCGCGTCGGTCGCGGCGCTTGCCCAAGGCTTCGCCCGGCACCGGCCGGAGACGAAGATCGCCGGCCTCATCCTCAATCGCATCGGCAGCGCGCGCCATCGCGCGCTTCTCGCTTCGGCACTCGCGCGCGATGTGCCGGAGGTGCCAGTGCTGGGTGCGTTCTCTCGCGATCCCGCGCTCGCGCTGCCGTCGCGCCATCTGGGCCTTGTGCAGGCGGCCGAGCATGCGGCGCTTGCTGCGATGCTTGCGTGTGCGGCGGCAAAGGGCGAGGCCGAGCTTGACGTGCCGCGACTTCTGGCGCTTGCCGCGCCCGCCGCGCTCGCGCCACAACATGGTGCCGCACCGTTGCCGCCGCTCGGTCAGAACATCGCCGTCGCGAGCGACCGCGCCTTCGCCTTCGCCTATGACCTCGTGCTCGAAGGCTGGCGCGCCGCCGGTGCCGCGCTCAGCTTCTTTTCTCCGCTCGCCGACGAAGCGCCCGAGCCTTCGTGCGATGCGGTCTACCTGCCGGGCGGGTATCCCGAGCTTCACGCCGGCGCGCTCGCGGCCGCGCGCAATTTTCGCGAGGGCCTTCTCGCCGCTGCGACGCGCGGCGCAAAAATTTATGGCGAATGCGGCGGCTACATGGTGCTCGGGCGCGGCCTCGTCGATGGCGACGGCGCGCGTCACGAGATGATGGGGCTTTTGCCGATCGAGGCGAGTTTTCGCGAGCCGCGCCTCCATCTCGGCTATCGCGCGGCGCGCCTCGTTCGCGCGTCGCCGCTTGGCGCCGTTGGCGCGCGCTACCGCGGCCACGAGTTCCACTATGCGACGGTGAGTGACGAGGGACCGGGCGGGGCGCTCTTCGCGCTCGCCGACGGCGAAGGCAACGCGCTCGGCGGCGCGGGCCGCATGAGCGGTTCTGTCATGGGCTCATTCGTCCATCTTCTCGACCGCGCGCCGTGAGCGCCCGCGCGAGCATCCTTGCTCGCGGCTGAACTTTGTATAAGCTTGGGGCGTGGGCCGATCCTCGCTTCTGCGGATGAATCTCGAATCGCTGTCGCTCATGGGCGGCGCGGTGCCGGTGCGCGTCACGCAGCATCCGCGCGCGCGCCGCATGGCGCTGCGCATCGACCCACAAGGCGAGGCGGTCGATCTCGTGCTCCCGCCGCGCAGTTCGCTTGCGCGCGCGCTCGAGTTCTTCGAGACGAACAGGCGCTGGCTCGAGCGGCGTCTCGCGGCGCTGCCGCCGCGCACGGAGATCGCTGATGGCGCCGACGTGCCGCTCTTGGGCGTGCCCCATCGCATCCGCCATGTGCGCTCGAGCCTCGGGCGCGGTGCTGTGTGGATCGAGGGCCGCGAGATCCTGGTGAGCGGCGACAAGCTGCATCTTGCGCGGCGCGTGCGCGATCATCTGCGCGAGCACGCGCGCCGCGAGCTATCGACCCGCGCCCGTGTGCTCGCCGGTCAGATCGAACGCACCATCGTCCGGGTCAGCGTGCGCGACACCCGCACGCGCTGGGGCAGTTGCTCGGCCGCGGGCAATCTGTGCTTTTCCTGGCGTCTCGTCTTTGCGCCGGAAGAGGTGCTCGACTACGTCGTGGCACACGAGGTCGCGCATCTCGTGCATATGAATCACGGGACCCGGTTCTGGCGTCTTGTCGAGAAGCTTTGTCCGGGCTCCGATCGCCAGCGCGTCTGGCTCAATCGCAATCGCGCGCGGCTGTTGCGGATCGGCTGAAATTCAAGCGACGAGGCGCACGAGTTCGCCGATCGCGGCCCAGGAGCCGACGCTCGCCGTCGCGATGAGAAGCCACGAAGCCCGGACCGACCAACGTGCCGTGGCGTCAGGCATTGGGGCATTTCCCTGATAGTCTGACCTAGAGAAAGCCTATCGTCCGGCCCCGTCGCCGGTGCGTGGCAAGAATGGGGCAAGGGGGCGTGCTCGCATCAACCTCCAAAGAATGAGAAGACTCGGCACACAGAGGCAAGTCGCGAGCAGGAAGAAGGGCGCCCAACCGATCCGCTCGACGAGATAACCACCCGAAGCGGTGAAGAGCGTGCGGGGTGCCGCCGCCAACGCCGAGAGCAGCGCATACTGCGTTGCGGTGAAGGCCGGATTGCAGAGGCGCGAGAGATAGGCCACGAACGCGGCCGAGCTCATGCCGCCGGTCACGTTCTCGACTGCGATCGTGAGCGCGAGTATGGCCGGATCGGGCCCGGCCCAAAGCTGCACGATGTACATGAGGTTCGACAGCATCTGCAGGATGCCGCAAATGAGGAGCGCCGGCATGATGCCGAGGCGATAGACGACGCTTCCTCCGGCGATCACGCCCGCGACGCTCGCCGCCAATCCGAACACCTTGGCGACGTTCGCGATCTCGATCTTGCTAAAGCCCAGGATGATATAGAACGGATTCGACATCCATCCGGCGAGCGCGTCGCCGAGCTTGTAAAGCACGACGAAGGTTAGGATTGCCAGCGCGTGCTCGCGACTCACGAACTCGGCGAAGGGAGCGATGACGGCGCTCTCGAACGAGGCACTGCGCGCGGGCGCCGCCACATTGGGCTCGCGCGTCATCAGCACGGCCGCGATGCCGACGACGAGAAGCCCCGCCATGATCGCGTAAGACGCGAACCAGCCGGAATACGTCGCGAGGTAAAGCGCGCCGGCGGTCGACGCGACCATGCCGACGCGATAACCCACCTGCGTTGCCGCCGCGCCCGCGCCCTGCTGCAGCTCGTCAAGCAGCTCGACACGATAGGCGTCGATGACGATGTCCTGGCTTGCCGACAGGAACGCGACGAGTGCCGCCAGCGCGAAGAGAAGAGCGAGCGGCGCCCGCGCCGGATCGAGCGCGCCCAACGCCACGAGCGCAGCGGCGAGCGCCAGCTCGATGGCAATCGCCCAGCTGCGCCGCCGCCCAAGTGCGCGCGTGAGCAGCGGCAGGCCGACGCGGTCGACGACCGGCGCCCACAGGAATTTCAACGTGTAGGCGAGCCCGACATTGGCGAAGAGCCCGATTACGGTGAGCGATACGTGCGCCTCTTCAAGCCAGATCGAGAATGTGGATCCCGTCAATGCGAGCGGTAGGCCACTCGCGAACCCCATGCACAGGACCGCCAGCATGCGACGGTCGCGATAGACCCGGAGCCAGCTGGTCAGCGACAAAATCCCTCGTCGCGGGCGAAGCGCGCGGCGGCGCGCGCGGTCGAAAGACGCACGGCCGCTACGGCTTCTTCTCCGCGTCGGCCGCGACCTGCATCTTGATGATGCGGTCGGGATTGCTCACCGCGCCGTTGCGGTCGGGATCGCCCTTCTTGATGGCGTCGATGAACTCCATGCCGGAGCTCACCTGGCCGAAGATCGTGTATTTGCCGTCGAGGAAGGGCGCCGGGGCAAAGCAGATGAAGAACTGGCTGTCGGCGCTGTCGGGATCCTGCGCCCGCGCCATCGACACCGTGCCGCGCACGTGATGCGCCTGCGAGAATTCGGCCTTGAGCTTCTGGCCCGAGCCGCCGGTGCCGTCGCCCTTCGGGTCGCCCGTCTGCGCCATGAAGCCGGCGATCACGCGGTGGAAGACGATGCCGTCATAGAAGCCGCGGCGCGCCAGCTCCTTGATGCGCGCCACCGTCTTCGGCGCGAGATCGGGGCGCAGGTCGATGACCACGCGACCGGCCGGCACGTCGAGGTAGATCGTGTTTTCGAGATCAGCGGCGCTCACGGGACCTCCCGTCATGAGAAGAAGTAGAGCCGCTAGAGCGGCGATAGAGGCTCGTAGCAACATTGCAAGAATCCACCGCTGGGCGAAGGGGCGGCGCCCTTATCGCATGGCGGCGTGCCGAAAGGAAGCGAAAGCGCCGCCGCTCAGCCGACGCGCTGGCCCTTCGGCAATTCGAACAAGCCCTTCGGCAGACTTTCGATGAACCCTACGACCTCGTCCGCCTTCACGACATCGGCGTATTTTGCATGCATGTCGCAAAGGTTGATGGCGTGGCTCGCCTGCGAGCGGTCGAAACAGCCTTCCTCGACCACGGTGGTGCGGAAATTGTAGCTGAAGCTATCGATGACGGTGGCGCGCACGCAGCCGCTCGTCGTCGTGCCGCACACGATGACGCTGTCGGCCCCGAGAAGCGTGAGATAGCTCAGGAGATTCGTGCCGTGGAATCCGCTCGGCTTCTGTTTCGGCACGACGATGTCGGAGGGCTCCGGCGCGATCTGCGGCATGATCTCGTTACCGTCCTGGTTCGTGTGAATGACGGTCGGCGCCTCGTCATTGCGGTTGTTCTTCCATGACCAGCTGCCGGCATCCCAGTTGTCGGGCCGCCTGATGCCGGTGGTGTAGATGACGGGGAGGCCCTTCACGCGCGCGGCGTCGATGACCCGCTTCAGCACCGGCAGCGCATCCCACGCATCCTCGCCGCAGGAATTGCGCCAGCGCTTGATCGACTCCAGGATCGGCTCGCGCTTGTCGCCGCAGAAATTGAAGTTGACGTCGATGATGAGGATTGCCGGCCGCTTGCCGTAGCCCGCGCGCGCGCCATAGCCGGCACCGCCGAATACCTCTTTGTCGCGCGGCGTGAGGAACTGGAACCACACCGGCTCGGACATCGCGGCTCTCCTTCGGTTGCTCCCGCCGATACTCGCCTAAGGCTGCGGCGGCGGCAAGCCCGTCGCCGACGCCGTGCGCTCGAGCGTGCGGCGCGGTGCGCGCTCCCCGTCGCGCCACTCGAGCGTCGCGAAATTGTGGCAGTTCTGGCAGAGCGCGCGCCATTCGCCGCTTTCAACGCCGCACGCGCTGCACACCCAGGCCGGGTCCGGCACCATCGCGCTCGCCGCGCGCGTAAGCCATTGCCGCGCCGCTGCGAGGTCGCCGTGCTCGGACTCCTCGATCTCGGCCATGAGCCGGCACACGCGGGGTGCTGCGGTCTCGCCAGTGTCGCCGAGGACCGGGGCGAGATGCCGCCGCGCTTCGCCCCAGAGCCGCGCCTGGAGCGCCGACGCCGCCAAGGCGATGCGGCTTTCGATGTGGTCGGGATTGAGCGCCGCCAAGCGAGCTACATGCTTCATGCGCGGCAGCGGCTGCTCGTCGGCGAAAAGCTCGGCATGGGCTTCGGCGACCGCGGGATGGGGAGCCGCGCGCCATGCCGCCTCGAGTGTGCGCCGCGCCCGCCGCTTCTGGCCGCGCACCGACAGCATGCGCGCATAGCGCACCGACGCCGGCGCGAACTCGGGCGCAAGCGCGTTGGCCTTGCGCGCGAGCCGCATCGCCTCGGGGCCGCGGCCTTCGGCGTCGGCTTCAACCGAATGCTGGTGCAGGATCACGGCGTGGCGGCGACTGCTCAGGGGCTGGGCCAATGCCTTGCGCCGCTCGGCCTCGACGAGCGTCGCCTCGGCCGCCTGCCAGCTGCCGCGCCGCGCCTGCAATTCGAGCAGATACGTCATCACCCACGGCGTCTTCGGCCGCAATTCCTTGGCGCGTGTCGCGAGGTTGAGCGCCGTGGCCTCGTCGCCGTCGCGCAGTGCCTGCATGATGAGGCCGCGCAATCCCAGGAATTCGGTTTCCGGCCGCTCCAGCATGGCGGTGAAGTAGTTCGCGGCAGCGCGCTCGTCGCCCGTGAGCTGTGCCGCCTGCGCCGAGAGGAGGAGCGTGAGCGGCGGCTCGGCGAGAAGGCTGTCGGCGCGGCGCGCGAGCTTCTGCGCTTCCTCGGCATCGCCCGCCGCGACCGCGACCATGCCTTGCGTCAGCGCGCGATAGCCTTCGCGCCGCCGCCGCTCGCGCCGTGCCCGTGCGAAGTTCCGCGGGCTGTGCAGGATGAAGCGCAGCAGACTGACGAGCACGATGACGACAAGTGCCGCGATCGCCGTTGCGAGCGCCAGCACCGCGACGCTCGTCTCGATCTCCCAGCCTTGCCAGGTGATGACGACACCGCCGGGGTGCTCGGCCACGAAGACGACCGCCGCGACGAAGAGCGCGATCGCGACAAGCGCCGGAATCGCGCGCATCAGCGGCTCTCTTGCGATGGCGGCGTGGGCGCCGCCGCAATGCGCCCCGCCACTTTACGCGCGAGACCCGAAACCGCGCCTTCCGCATTGAGCCGCTGCTGAGCCGCCGTGACGAAGGGTTTTGCCGCGTCGGCCGCGGGACCGCTCAAGCCCTGGAGCGTCTTCACTGCGCCGGCGAGGTCGCCGGTGCGGAGCGCCGCTTCGGCCGCGCTCACCGCGCCGCCGGTCGCGTCGTCTGACGCGCCAGCGTCGATGCGGCGCACGGTGACGAGGCCCTTCAGCTCCGCGAGCACACGGTCGCCGATATCTCGGTTGGCGGCCGGCTGGGGCGCGGCTGCCGCGTGCAGGATCGCCGGTGCGGTCTCGGCGCGAAAGCGCTCGGCCAACAAGGCGGCGCTCGGAATGCCGGATGGCGCGGCGTTTGCGAGCGGTTGCAGTGCCGCCGCGACCGTGTCGTCGCCATGCGCGAGCGCGAGCGCGCCCGTAAGCTCGCCATCGAACGGGCCTGAGCCGGCGAGCGCCGCGCGCAGGCCGGCCAGCGCGGCGAGAAGCCGCACGTCGCCGACATCGCCCGCGGCCTGGGCAGCGGCGAGCTGGCCGAGCTTCGCATCGAGATCGTCGAGGCGCGCGCCCATCTGCTGCAGCGATTGCGTCAACGCGGCGGTGTCAGGCACGTTGATCGCGCCGACGCGCGCTTCGAGCGCGGTGAGCTGCTGCGCAACCTGTTGCAGCGCCGCCGTGTCCGGAGGCGCTGCCGCGCCCGGGGAACCCTGCTGCTGCGTTTGTGTCTCGAGCCGGGCGAGCCGTGCAGCGATGCCGGCGCGTGCCGCCTCCGCTGCGTCAAGCCGGGCTGCGAGCGCGTCGGTCCCGCCTTGCGGCTCCGATCCCCACGGCAACAGCGGCCGCAGCGGCGGCGCCCAATAAGGTGACGTGCCGACGAGCGCGAGCGCGAGCACAAGCAGCGCCAATGTCCATGCCGCCGCGCGAGATCTGCGCGCCGGCGCCGGCGGCGGAGCCTCGGGAGGTGCCGCTGGCGCTGGCGGCGGCGCTGCCGCTTCGGGCGTCCCGTCGTCCTGGCGCGCGTCGCTCATGAAGACTCCGCTCTCAGCGTAGGGCTTTGCTCCGCAACGGCGCGGTCGCACGCTTCGAGAAGCGCCGCGCTGGTGGGGGCGGAGGCGACATGAAGTGCGCGCCAGCTCACCTCGAGCTTCTCCGCGACCGCCGCGCTCAGCGCGACCGCAATGACGGCGCGGCAAGGCGCCTCGAGCCCGGCGGCTCGCACGAGCCTAACAAAGGTCGCCGCCGTGCGGGGAGAGAAAAAGATCGCCGCCGCGAGTCCACCCTCGCGCAGGAGCCGGGTCGTTCCGGCGCTGAGGCTCTGGGCCGGCTCGGAACGGTAGAGGACGGCGCGGCGCACCGCGTAGCCGTGCGCGGCGAGCGCGCCGCCAAGATCGCCCGCGACCTCATGCGCAGCGGCGTGGAGGAGCGCGCCGCCTTCGGGCCTGAGCCGCTGCTCCGCGAGAAGCGCCAGGTCCGCGACGTTGCCGCCGGCGCTCGCGACATCCGTGAAGCCCGCGGCACGCGCCGCGGCGGCCGTGGCATCCCCCACAGCGAGCGCCGGCAGGTCGCGCCGAGCCGAAGCTGCCGCAAACGCGCGCACGCCGTTGGCGCTCGTGAAAAGCAGGGCTTGGGCGCCGTCGAGGAGGGGCGCCAGCACGTGCGCGCCGTCGTCGAGGAACCTGATCTCGACGAGCGGCTCCAGCACCGGCTCGATGCCGCGCACGCGGAGGGCTGCGGCCAGCTCCTCCGCTTGCTCGCGCGGGCGGGTGACGAGCGCCTTCACGCGATGAGGCCCGGGCGCACGCGCGCGCGGAGGTCTGCGCCCGCATCCTCGCCCATCGCGCGCATATAAATCACCGGTCCCTCGCGCGCGGCGCGCCAGATCGCGCTGCCGTCGAGCTCGATCACCATCGCCTCGATCGCAAGCCGCGAGCCGGCGATGGTGGCGAGCGCGGCGATGGGTGTACGGCATGTGCCGCCCAAGGCGGCGAGCACGGCGCGCTCGGCCGCCGCGGCGCGCGAGGCCGCCTCGTCGTCGATCGCGGCGAGAAGTTCGCGCACGCGCAGATCGGTCTCACGCGCCTCGATGGCGATGATGCCCTGCCCGGCAGCGGGCAGCATGTCGGCAGGGTCGAGCAGCGCGGCGGCGGCGTCGGTGCGGCCGAGCCGGTTCAGCCCCGCCGCCGCCAGCACCGTCGCGGTGCATTCGCCTGCTGCGAGCTTTTGCAGCCGGGTGCCGACATTGCCGCGCATCGGCACGATTTCGAGGTCGGGCCGCGCTGCCAGGAGCTGCGCCTTCCGGCGCACCGACGAGGTGCCAACGACGGCGCCGGGCGCGAGGTCGGCGATGCGCCGCGCGCTGCCCAAGGCCACGAGCGCGTCGCGCGGGTCCTCGCGCGGCAGGCAGCACGCGATTTCGAGCCCCTGCGGCAGGACCGTCTCCATGTCCTTGAGCGAATGGACCGCGAGGTCGATGCGGCGGTCGAGCAACGCCTCCTCGATCTCCTTGGTGAAGAGCGCTTTGCCGCCAATGTCGGCGAGCGGCCGGTCGGTGATGCGGTCGCCGCTTGTGCGCACCGGCACGATCTCGATGGCGCCGGGCGCGGCGAGCTCCACGTGCGCGGCGGCAAGACGTGCCACCGCTTGATGCGCCTGCGCCAAGGCGAGCGGGCTGCCGCGTGTGCCGAGCCGGAGGACCGGAGCCATGGCGCCTCTTAGCAGAGCGGTCGCCCCGATCCCAACCCTCCGGGCGAACGGGACCTGATGCCGCATGGGCTATAGTCGCGGGATGTTGGTGTTGGGCATCGAGACGAGTTGCGACGAGACCGCGGTCGCCGTCATCAGCGACGAAGAGCCGCGCATTCGCGCCAATCTCGTCTTGTCGCAACTGGCCGAGCACCGCCCCTTTGGCGGCGTCGTGCCCGAGATTGCGGCGCGCGCCCATCTCGATCACCTCGATGGCCTGATCGTCCGCGCGCTCGAGACGGCCGGCGTCGGGTTTGAAGCGCTCGATGCGGTGGCGGCGACCGGCGGCCCCGGCCTCATCGGCGGCGTCATCGTCGGCGTGACGGAGGCGAAGGCGATCGCGCTCGCGCGCGGCCTGCGCTTCGTCGCCGTCAATCATCTCGAGGGCCATGCGCTGTCGGTGCGGCTCGAGGCGGAGGTGGCATTTCCCTATCTGCTGCTGCTCGTCTCGGGCGGCCATTGCCAGCTCCTGCGCGTCGACGGGGTCGGGCGCTATCGCCGGCTTGGCACCACGATAGACGACGCCGCCGGCGAGGCGTTCGACAAGGGCGCGAAGCTGCTGGGTCTTGGCTTTCCGGGTGGTCCCGCGATCGAGCGCGCGGCTGCGGCGGGCGATCCCGCGCGCTTTCCGCTGCCGCGCCCGATGCTTGGGCGCGCGGGATGCGACTTCTCCTTTTCCGGCCTCAAGACTGCGCTCTCCCGCCGCGTCGCGAACTGCGCGGGCGAAGACGGCAGGCTCGATGAGACCGACCGCAACGACCTCGCGGCCGCGCTCCAGGCGGCGATCGCCGATTGTCTTCTCGACCGCACGAGGAACGCGATCGCGCTTTGCGATGGCGGCGTGCGCACGCTCGTCGCTGCCGGCGGCGTCGCCTCGAACCGCGCGCTGCGCGCACGGCTCGAGACGCTCGCGGAAGGCGCGGGTCTCGCCTTCGTCGCGCCCGCGCCCGCGCTCTGCACCGACAACGGCGCGATGATCGCCTGGGCCGGGATCGAGCGCCTGCGTCTCGGCCTTACCGACACGCTCGCCTTTGCTCCGCGCCCGCGCTGGCCGCTCGATCCTGCCGCGGCGCCGGCTCCCGGCGCCGGGGTCAAGGCGTGAGAGCAACGAAGGGGGTCCGCTTGCGCCCGTTCTCCGCCGCCTCCATCCTCCGGCCAGGAGGCGCATGAACCGCATCTTCATTCTAGGTGGAGGGGCGTGGGGCACGGCGCTCGCGCAGACGCTCGCGCGCGCGGACCGCGAGGTTCTCCTCTGGGCGCACGAGACCGATACGGTCGCCGCCATCAACGCGGGGCACGAGAATCCGGTGTTTCTGCCGGGCGTGGCGCTCGATCCGGGCGTCCGCGCCACCGCCGATCTCGCCGAGGCCGCGCGCGCGGAGCTCGTGCTGCTCGCGGTCCCGGCCCAGTTCGTGCGCGCGGTGACGGGCGGACTTACGCTGGCGCCGGCCGCGCCGGTCGTCATCTGCACCAAGGGCGTCGAGACGAGGACCGGCGCGCTCATGAGCGAGGTCTTGAGCGAGACCTTACCCGGCGTGGCTGTGGCCGTTCTGTCCGGACCGACCTTCGCCTCCGAAGTGGCGCGCGGCCAGCCGACCGCGGTGACGCTCGCCGCCTCCGACCGCGTGCTCGGGGAAAAGCTCGTCGCGGCGCTCGGCAGCCGTGCGTTCAGGCCCTATCTCTCGGACGATCCCGTGGGCGCCGAGATCGGCGGCGCGATCAAGAACGTCGAGGCTATCGCCTGCGGCATCGTCGTTGGCCGCGGCCTTGGCGAGAATGCGCGCGCGGCCCTGCTGACGCGGGGCTTGGCCGAGATGATGCGGCTCGCGGTCGCCAAAGGCGGGCGGCACGAGACGCTCTTCGGCCTCTCGGGCCTCGGCGACCTCACCCTCACCTGCACCAGCCTGCAGTCGCGCAACTATTCGCTCGGCGTCGCGCTGGGCGAAGGCCGCACGCTCGCCGAAATCCAGGGCGCGCGCCGTTCCGTCGCCGAAGGGGTGAGCACGGCTCCGGCCGCGGTGGCGCTCGCCACGCGAGTCGGCGTCGAAATGCCGATCGCCGCCGGGATCGACGCCATCCTCCACCGCGGCGCTGCCATCGACGAGGTCGTGGCGACTTTGCTGGCGCGGCCTTTTCGCTCGGAATCAGGGCTATCCGACGCCAAGTCATAGTAGTGTCGCCAAATCGGCCTACAACGGCTGGTGACAAACCGGAAATTCCGGTATCGTGACCGACGTCGATTTGGTGGGCTCCCGCCTTGGTCTTACGGCTGCTGCGCATCGTCCCCGAAGCTCCTTCCGACATCGCCGCCGCGCGACCCTCCCGCCGCCCCTCGGGCGCGATAGATTCCCATTGTGTCTCAAACCCTTACCTACAGAAGGACGAGCCATGGCCAAACGCCCGAACCGCGCCCAATCGAATGTCGAACCGTTGTTCGGGAGCCCGTGGGATCATGGTGCGGAGGGCGAGGGCGATCGCGATCAGGCCTATGTCCGGACGGTCCGCCCGCGCAGCGATACGCAGCGCGCGCTCATGGCGGCGTTCGGGCGCCACAATCTGATCCTGGCGCTGGGGCCGGCCGGCACCGGCAAGACCTATCTCGCCATTACCGCCGCGGTCGAGGCGCTCGAGGCCGGCCGCATCGGCCGGATCGTCCTCACCCGGCCTGCGGTCGAGGCGGGCGAGCGGCTTGGCTTCCTGCCCGGCGACCTCGAGGAGAAGCTCGCGCCCTATCTGCGCCCGCTCTACGACGCGCTTGCCGAGCGGCTCGGCGGCCGGCGGCTGAAGCAGCTCCTGGCCGAAGGCGCGATCGAGATCGCGCCCATCGCCTACATGCGCGGCCGCACGCTCAACAACGCCTTCATCGTCATCGACGAGGCGCAGAACTGCACCTACGGCCAGATCAAGATGCTGCTGACCCGGCTCGGCTGGCATTCGACCATGGTGGTGACGGGCGATCCCGACCAGAGCGACCTGCTCGAGGGCCTTTCGGGCCTGACCGAGATTGCGCGCCGGCTTGAGGCGCTCTCGGGCGTTGCCGTCGTCCGCCTCACGGAGCGCGATATCGTCCGTCATCCGCTCGTCGGTGACATGCTCGGCGTGTTGTAGAGATACAACGGCACGCGCGGTAATCTCCGCGCGATGAAGCGCGCGGTCGCGCTCCGCCATGTCGCTTTCGAGGATCTCGACGCGCTCGCCGCCGCGCTCGTGGCGAGCGGCTACGAGTTCCACTATCGCGACGCCGCGATCGACGGTCTCGCCGCGCGCGAGCTTGCCGCCGCCGATCTTCTCGTCGTTCTCGGTGGCCCGATCGGCGTCTACGAAGAGGCCGATTATCCTTTCCTCGCGGCCGAGACCGCGCTCATCGCGAGGCGCCTTGCCGAAAGGCGCCCGGTGCTTGGCATATGTCTTGGCGCGCAGCTCATGGCGAAGGCCCTGGGCGCCAAGATTTATCCCGCGGGCTTCAAGGAGATTGGCTGGGCGCCGATCGAGCTCACCCGCGCCGGCAAGCAGTCGCCGCTCGCCGCGCTCGATGGCGTGCCGGTGCTGCATTGGCACGGCGACACGTTCGATCTTCCGGCCGGCGCCGAGCTTCTCGCCGCAAGCCCGCGCACGGCGCACCAGGCCTTCGCCGTCGGCCGGCATGGCCTCGCGCTGCAATTCCACATCGAGACGACGGCGAAAGGCCTCGAGCGCTGGTATGTCGGGCATACCTGCGAGATCGCCGCGAGCGACGGGGTGAGCATCGCCGAGCTGCGCGCCCAGTCCACGCGCCACGCGCCGGGGCTTGTCGCCGCCGGCGAGCGCGTGCTTGCGGCCTGGCTCGCCGGCTTCTGATCGCGCGCTATCGCGACCAGCCGATCCTGCCTGTTGCCGAACGCGGCGAAACGAAGCCAAATGGCGTTTGCCGCGAGGAGGCGCATATGAGCGAGCTTCGCTATCTCTCGGGCTTCGGCAACGAGTTCGCGACCGAGGCGGTGCCGGGGGCGCTGCCCAAAGGCCAGAACTCGCCGCAGAAGCCGCCTTTGGGCCTTTATGCCGAAGGCGTTTCCGGCACGCCCTTCACCGCGCCGCGGGCCGAGAACCGCCGCACCTGGCTCTACCGCATCAGGCCCTCGGCCGCGCACGGGCCTTATCGCCGCGTCGGCAGCGGATTGATCCGCTCGACTCCCTTCGACGAGGCAGTGCCACCGCCGAACCGCCTGCGCTGGGATCCGCTGCCGCTGCCCGCGGCGCCGACGGATTTCGTCGACGGGCTCGTGACGCTAGCCGGCAATGGCGATGCCTCGCAGCGCTTCGGCGTCGCCATTCATTGCTATGTCGCGAGCCGCGCGATGGTCGACCGCACCTTCGCCGATGCCGACGGCGAGCTTCTGCTCGTGCCGCAGGAAGGGCGTGTACTGCTGCGCACCGAGCTTGGCGCGCTCGAGGCCGCGCCCGGCGAGATCGCCGTCGTGCCGCGCGGCGTCAAGTTCCGCGTCGAGCTGCCGGACGGCACGGCGCGCGGCTATGTGTGCGAGAATTACGGCGCGCAGCTTCGCCTTCCGGAGCTTGGGCCGATCGGGGCCAACGGGCTTGCCAATCCGCGCGATTTCCTCGCCCCCGTCGCGGCCTACGAGGACCGCGACACGAAGACCGAGCTCGTGCAGAAATTCGAGGGCAATCTCTGGGCTGCCGAGCTCGACCATTCGCCGCTCGATGTTGTCGCCTGGCACGGCAACTACGTCCCCTATAAATACGATCTCGCGAATTTCATGGTCATCAACACGGTGAGCTTCGACCACGCCGACCCGTCGATCTTCACGGTGCTGACCTCGCCCTCCGAGCATGCCGGAACCGCCAACGTCGATTTCGTGATATTTCCGCCGCGCTGGCAGGTGGCCGAGCACACGTTCCGCCTGCCGTGGTTCCACAGGAACGTGATGAGCGAGTTCATGGGCCTGATCCACGGCGCCTACGAGGCGAAGGCGCAAGGTTTCGTGCCGGGTGGTGCCACGTTGCACAACTGCCTCGCCGCGCATGGGCCCGACCGCGCGACCTATGCCGAGGCTTCGACGGCCGAGCTCAAGCCCTATTATCTTGCCGATACTCTGGCCTTCATGTTCGAAACGCGGCTCGTCTGCCGCCCGACGCGCTACGCGCTCGAGACACCCGCCTTGCAGCATGACTACGATAGCGTCTGGAGCGGCTTCGAAAACCACTTCCGGGGAAGATGATGGCACTCGACGAAACTCACGACCCAAAGCGCAAGAGCTGGGTCGAAGCGGCGAACGCGCTGGGCACGGATTTCCCGCTGCAGAACCTGCCGCTCGGAATCTTCCGGCGCAAAGGCGTGCCGGAAGCGGCGCGTGGCGGCGTCGCCATCGGCGACCGCATCGTCGATCTCGCGGCTGCACATCGCGCCGCGATCTTCTCGGGCGCCGCCGCGATGGCTGCTGCTGCGGCCAGCGGCGCCACGCTCAATCCTTTGATGGCGCTCGGCAATGGGCCCACGAACGCGCTGCGGCGCGAGCTGTCCGAAATGCTCGGCAGCGAAGGCTCGGCGCGGCGCGCGAGCATCGAGCCGCATCTCGTCGCGATGGCGGATGCCGAGCTGCTGCTACCGGCCGAGATCGGCGATTTCTCCGATTTCTTCAGCTCGATCCATCACGCGACCAACGCCGGCCGTGCCTTCCGTCCCGAAAATCCGCTGATGCCGAACTTCAAGTACCTGCCGGTTGCTTACCACAGCCGCACTTCCTCGATCGTGCCGAGCGGCACGAATTTCCGGCGGCCCAAGGGCCAGATCCGCCGGCAGGGAAGCGACGCGCCGCTCTTGAGCCCGTCGCGCTCGCTCGATTGCGAAGTGGAGTTGGGCTTCTATATCGGTGCCGGCAACGCGATGGGCGAGCCGATCCCGATCGCCCGCGCGGAAGAGCACATCTTCGGCTTCTGTCTTTTGAACGATTGGTCGGCGCGCGACATCCAGGGATGGGAGTCGCAGCCTTTGGGTCCGTTCCTCGGCAAAAGCTTCTGCACGACTGTGTCGCCATGGATCGTGACGAAGGCGGCGCTGGAGCCCTTCCGCGCTGCGAACGAGGCGCACGCGGCGGGCGATCCCGCGCCGCTGCCGCATCTCGCGCAGCAAGGCGAAGGTGGCTTCGACATCGCGCTCGAAGCGCTCATCGTCACGCCTAAAAGTCGCGAAGCTCGCGGCGCGCCGATGCGTTTTGCCCTCTGCAACGCGCGGAACGGCTATTGGACGGTGGCGCAAATGGTGGCGCACCACACGTCGAACGGCTGCAATCTGTGTCCGGGCGATCTCCTCGCGACCGGCACGCTGTCGGGGCCGCAGCCGGGCACGCTCGGCTGTCTCCTCGAGATCACGAAACGCGGCAGCGAGGCGATGAAGCTCGCGAACGGCGAGGAGCGGCGCTG